>Ga0209902_101162_pt1 | contig 15169 bp, 11 predicted proteins | sample FECB27metaG_FD_188304 | JGI IMG/M metagenome (GOLD analysis project Ga0209902, IMG submission 188304) | Cyanobacterial communities from the Joint Genome Institute, California, USA - FECB-27 (SPAdes) (version 2) | ecosystem: Environmental > Aquatic > Thermal springs > Hot (42-90C) > Microbial mats...
CGCCCGCCGCATATTGGCGCTGGCTACTCTGGCTAAGGTTCTGCCAGCGCTCCACGAAGCGGTCGGCGCGGGCGCTGGGCGCGATCCCCGGATCAGCATTCCGCCCGGTGCGGATTTCGGTTTCGAGCTGGAGGGCGCGGATGGCGCGGCTGATCCGGCCACCACCCGCCTCACGGGCGAGGCCGTTGTCCTTGCTATAAGCGGCTTCCGCATCCTGCCAGCCGTGGGGTCGCACCTCATCGAAGGCGCGCCGTGCCTCGCCGAGTTCACGGCGCTGTTCGGCGGAAGGCGCAAGCCCCTGCTGTTTGGCTTCGATGATGGCGTCGGATGCGCGGGCGTGGCGCGCGAGCGCGTCGGCGCGCGCCTTGCGCAACGCCGCCTCCGGGACCGCCGCCACGGTTTTTCCCGGCGCTGCCCGCTGTGGCGGCTGCATGGCGTTGTCGCCGGGTGCGGCCTCCGAGCGCAAGCCATCGAACATGCTGCGCACCTTCTCCGGCACGATCTTCCTGACGATCTCGGCGACGCGCTCGCGGAAGGTGATGCCGCGCCGTTCGGCGTAAGCCTGCGCCGAGTCGTAATCCGTTGCCATGTCCTTGGCCCGGTCGCGTGACAGGGTGCGGACAAGCCGGCTCTGATCGGCAAAGTCGTCGCGGCCATAATGCAGGTCGGTGCCGTCGCGGTGACGGGACAGCGCAACATAGCTGCCGTGGGCATCCATGCCCGGCGTGGCCAGGACGTGGGTGCGGTCCACCGTCATGCCCTGCGCCTTGTGGATCGTCGCCGCATAGCCGTGGTCGATCTTGTTGTAGTCCTTCAGGTCGAAGGCGACGGAGCGGCCGTTGTCGGTACGCACCGTCATGGCCTTTTCGCCGACCTGCTCGATGGTCCCAAGCGTACCGTTCTTCACGCCAAGGCCGCGTTCGTTTTGCAGGAACATGACGCGATCCCCGGCGGCGAAAGTCCGCGCGCCACGCTCGACGGTGACGCGCACCTCGTCGCCGAGATTACCAGCATCCCGCATCCTGCCACGCGCCGCTTCGTTCAAGGCGCGAACTTCGTCATTGGTGTAGGTGAGGATGATGCGGGTGGCGTCGGGACTGGCCTGCCGTTCGCGGTCCCAGCGGTCGATTAGATCGCCCCGCGCCTGCTCGCGGGATTCCGCGACATGCACCATGCCGTGGCGGTCGTAAGTCTGGATCGCATGGTCGGTCCTGCCGGTCGCCAGATCGCGCGTGGCTTCCCGCTGCCAGTCCTCGCGCTGGCGGCGGACCTCGCCGATTTCCGCGCCGCCGTGGCGTTCGTGGATCGAACGAAAGGCCGCGCCCGCTTCGATGGATTGCAACTGCTGCGGATCGCCGACCAGCACCACTTTCGCACCGGCCTCGGCAGCATGGGACAATACGCGCTCCAACTGGCGCGTGCCGACCATGCCCGCCTCGTCGATGACAAGCACATCGCGGGCGGTGAGCATATCGCGGCCCTGTCCCCAGCCATGTTCCATGCTGGCGATGGTGCGGGACGTGATCCCCGATCCGCCTTCGAGGTTTTCCGCCGCGATGCCGGATAGCGCCGCACCGCGAACCTGATAGCCCGCCGCCTCCCATGCCTCACGCGCCACGCTTAGCATGGCGCTCTTTCCCGTCCCGGCATAGCCGACCACGACGCCGAGATCGCGCCCGTCCGTGACATGCGCCAGCGCCTCGGCCTGCTCGCCGGACAGGACAAGGCCGCGTGTTTCGGCACGCGCCAAAGCCATGTCGCGGTGCGCGTCGTTTACCTCATGACGGTTGCGTTCGGCCATCAACTCCGCCGAGCGATGCAGGCGTTGTTCTGCCTCGATCATGTCGCGGGTGGTGAAACGGTCTTCGCCGCGCCCGTCCTTGCCGAGTTCGACCAGATCGGGGGCGTTCCGCATTGCGCCCATCACCTCGTTGAACTGATCCATCCCGTCGCTATGCCGGTGCGCGAACTTCGCCATGTCGCGGCGCGAAAACGTCGATTGCTGCTGTGTGATCGCATCCAGCGCAATACTGGGATCGGCAATGATCCTGTCGCCGTTGTTGCGGGCGATTTCGCGGTGCAGGTCGGCCCGGTCTGCCGCCTCGATCCCTTCGCCCTCGATCCTCTGCGCGGGTGCGCCGATCTGGCTTTGTGGTTCGAGCGGGATGCCCTGCGCCTCAAGGCTGCGATGGTCGATGCGGGCGTCTATGTCGAGTTCGGCGAGCCGTTCGTTGGCAAGCTCGGCCCAGCGTTCGCGCCAGCGCTCGACCATCTCCGTGCGGTTCCAGTCCCGCACCTTCTGCCCGAAACCGTTTTCGTCCACGGAGCGCATGGTCAGCATGACATGGGCATGGGGTTTGGGCATTCCGTCGTCGCCCATGTCCCAATGCACATTCACATCGGCGATCATGCCCTGATCGACGAATTCGGCCCGCGCGAAGTCGCGGGCGAGCTCGATCCCCTGCGCCTGTGTCAGTTCGCGCGGCAGAGAAAATTCCACCTCGCGGGCAAGCTGCGCGTCCTTGCGCACCTCGCAGGCTTCGACATCGTTCCAGAGCCGTTCACGGTCGCCAAGATGCTCCGGCGCTCCCTCCGGCAGCATGATTTCCGAATGGACGACGCCGCGTTTGGCGGAGAATTCATGGCTGCGGTCGAGCCGATCGTCGCGCAGCCGCGAGCCGGAACGGTAGGCGGCGGATGCCACCGCGCTGGAGCCAGCCTTGCGGCCGATGACCTTGACGTGAAGATGATAGATCGCCATCGCGATCAAACCATCTACACCTCTGAGCGCACGTCGGAACGACGTATAAGCGCGCCCTCGAAATGAATTTCTCGGGACTGTTCGCGCCGTGTCAGACCGTCCCGGTGACATTACTGCATTCTGAGCCTCGCGAAACTATCCTCTCCGCATCGACACCTTACGACCGGAAAGGAAAGCACAATGCGCAAACCGAGAGACTACGATGCCGAACTGAAGGCGCTCGAAGACAAGGCACGGGAACTCAAAACACGCAAGGTGCAGCAGCTCGGCGAACTGGTGATCGCCACCGGGGCCGACAACCTCACCGCCGACGAACTGGCGGGCGCGCTGATCGTGCTCGCGGAAACCACCGACGCCGGAAAGAGGGAGACATGGGCAAAGCGCGGCGCGGCGTTCTTTCAGGGACGGGCGCAGCGATCTGCACCAGCGCCTGATCGTGATCACGGCGGCGCTCAGACGCAACCGGGCAGCGCGCAACCGGCATCAGGCGGCACGGGCGCGACATGACATGCGCACATGGCAGGTCGAGCGTCGCAAGCGCACCCGGCACCTGATCGAACTCGGCGGCCTCGTCACTAAAGCGGGCATCGTGGACCTGACCGGCGACGACCGCACCGTAATCTACGGCGCGCTGCTCTGGATGGCCGACAAGCTCAAGAGCGAGGACGGCGAACGGGCACGAGACGTCTGGACCGGACTCGGGAAGACAGCGTTTGAGAATGAGCGTAGCGGCAGGAATCTCATCGCCATGCAGAACCGGCACGCTGCGATATTTGGGGTCTCCGCGCCGCCCGCCATCGCGCGGCGGAGCCGCGCAAATGCGGTATGTCCGCGCCATAATTTCTCGACGGTGATATAGGCGAAACCGCTTCACCAAGCGGTGCAATAATGACGTTGCGAGCGCGAATGAAATAGCTAAAATAGCTTATCCGCTGTGGGGCTGATCACATGAAAACCATGTCTGCAAAAGATGCCAAAAACAGCTTCGGCCTGTTGTTGGATCAAGCCAGAGCAGAGCCAGTTCAGGTGGAGAAGCATGGTCGGCCAGTTGTGGTCGTCATGAGCGTCGAGGAGTTCAAGAAGCTTTCCAGCGCCCGCACTAAAGGCAGGCAGGTTTCCGAACGTCAAAGGCCGGAAGAAGGCTGAAGTGAGTATGTATGCCGGGGGGCGAACGAGAGAAGAAATGTTGGTACGTGGGCGTGAGCACAGGGGGCAGGCCCAACCGCGGTTTCCGGCTTACAAAGTAGTCGATCTGTTTGCGGGGCCTGGGGGTCTAGGGGAAGGCTTCGCTTCAAGCGTTGACGAGAAAGGGGGCTCTCGTTTCACTAGCGTCGTATCGATTGAGCGGGACGAGTTTTCACATCAGACCCTTCTCCTGCGGCACTTCATCAGGCAATTCCCGGAAGGCGAAGTGCCTGATGACTATTATGCGTTTCTCGCCGGAGATATTTCACGCGACCAGCTTTACCGGCGCTATCCAGCCGCGCATCGTCATGCGGCATCGTCCGCTCTACAGATTTCGCTCGGCTCAGAGTCTCATGGGCAGGTGCAGGAGATTATTCGGGAGCGGATCGGTGGAAGCCGTCGATGGGCGCTTGTTGGAGGTCCTCCCTGCCAAGCTTATTCGCTTGTCGGGCGCTCCAGGATGATGGGTCGATCTGACTTTGAGAAGGACGAGCGCCACACGCTCTACCTCGAATATCTCAGGATCATTGCCGACCACCGCCCGCCTGTGTTCGTGATGGAGAATGTAAAGGGTCTGCTTTCTGCGACCATAGAAGGCAAATCGGCAATCGCGCGGATTGTACGTGATCTTTCCCGTCCGAATACTGCTATTCCTGACGCTCCGAGCGATCTGACATACAGGCTGTACTCACTGGCCGAAGAGGATATGGCGGACGAGGAAGTGGACCCTCGCCTGTTTATCGTGCGCGCCGAAGAATACGGCATCCCTCAGGCTCGGCATCGCATGTTCATTGTCGGCATCCGCAGTGACCTGAACGTCCGCCCCGGAGTGCTGAAGAAGATGGCGGCTCCGACCGTGCAGGAGACGATAGGATCGCTTCCATCCATACGTAGCGGTCTATCCAAGGAGAAGGACAGTGCGACAGCCTGGCTGAGTGAATTGCGGGCCATATCGAGTATGAATGTCCGCCGTCAGTTGAACGGCGCGACCTACGCAGGCGAGGTCGCCCGTGCTCTCGATTTCCATAATCTGATCGAGGTGAAATCGCCCCGCGCAGTCTCGTCCATGCGCTATCCTATGCGTAGGCCCGCGCATGACGTGTTGCGCAGCCTTTACGACGAGCGGCTTTCGGTTCTGACTGCGCACGAAGCGCGCAGCCATATGGCCTCTGATCTCAGGCGGTATCTCTACGCCGCTACCTTTGCGCAGAAGACAGGACGCAGCCCCAAGCTGGCGGATTTTCCCGAGGGCCTGCTGCCGGAGCACAGGAATGTCGAGCTTGGCCGTACTGGCAAGATGTTTTCGGATCGCTTCCGGGTGCAACTGGCGGATCACGTCTCCACCACCATCACGTCCCATATCTCAAAGGATGGACACTATTTCATCCATTACGATCCCGCGCAGTGCCGCAGCCTCACCGTGCGGGAGGCGGCACGTCTTCAGACATTCCCCGACAATTACTTTTTCGCCGGGCCACGCACAGCCCAGTACCATCAGGTCGGAAACGCCGTCCCGCCGCAGCTTGCAAAGCAGATTGCGGAAATCGTGGCGCAGCTGCTCGATTCCATCCGAGAAGACCGTTGATGGCAGATACGATCACGCGCGAACGGCGAAGCTGGAACATGTCCCGGATAAAGGGACGAGACACCGGCCCGGAATTGCGGCTTCGTTCGCTGCTGCATCGTGCGGGCTTCAGGTTCAGGCTTCACGCGAAGGAGCTTCCCGGCAAACCTGATATCGTCTTGCCGAAATACCGCGCGGCGATTTTCGTCCACGGATGCTTCTGGCATCGCCATGAAGGGTGTCGTAACGCCACGATGCCTTCGACCAGAACTGAGTTCTGGAAGTCGAAATTCGCTTCCAATGTAGGCAGGGATGAACGCAACCAGGCCGCCCTTAAGGCGGCGGGATGGACTGTCTTCACAGTATGGGAATGTGAGCTGAAAAGCGATGCGCCCGGCGTGGTGGAAAAACTGTCCTACGATATCCGTGAGGCGGGCTGATGGCACGAAATATCCCGCTTCCGCCAAGTGCGGCCTGCCTCTCTGCCTCAATGCGCGATCTGGGCTATTCGCTTGAAGCTGCGGTTGCAGACCTTATCGACAACAGCATCTCCGCCGATGCGTCGAAGATCGATATCTTCTGTGAACCATCAGTTCCGCAGCCCGTCCTCGTCATCCTTGATAACGGGCGTGGCATGGATGCAGCCGAGCTACTGGCGGCCATGCGGCACGGGGCCGCAAACCCGCGCATGGAACGGTCTCCTAAAGACCTAGGCCGGTTCGGTCTCGGTCTCAAAACCGCCTCTTTCTCGCAATGCCGCTCCCTCACCGTCGTGAGCACGAAGGATGGCAGCCTGTCAGGGGCTGAATGGAACCTCGACGTTATTGACCAGGCGGATGACTGGATTCTCAGCATTCTCGACGAAGAGGATATCGCGGCTCTACCCTATGTGGACCACCTTGGCGCACACGGCACCGCGGTCATCTGGCGGGAAATGGATCGACTGCTGGAAGATGAAACCGGCAACCGCCGGGATGAGATCGTAAATGAGAAGCTGGATGTTCTGGAGAAACATCTGGCGCTCGTCTTCCACCGTTTTCTGGCCGGTGAAATCCGAGGCCGGGGCCGCATCACGATCACGGTGAACGGACATCCGGTCGAAGCCTTTGACCCATTCTGCCGCAAAAACACTCATACTAGGCATCTGCCGGAAGAGATTGTGCGGATCGGACCGGCAGCGGTGCATCTGCAACCGTACATCCTTCCACACCATTCGAACCTGACGGCCCGCGAATACGATTTCTATCAGAACCGCAGCGATTTCATCTCCAATCAGGGAGCCTACATCTACCGCAACGGCAGGCTGATGGCGTGGGGTGACTGGTTCCGGCTGATACCGAAGGGGGAAGCGACCAAGCTGGCCCGCGTCCAGATCGACTTTCCGAACAGCCTCGATGAGGCGTGGACCATCGATATCAAGAAGTCGCGATCCCGTCCGCCGCTGCCGGTAAGGGAACGGCTCCGGCAGATTATCGCGCAGGTCTCAGGTGCAAGCACGACCGTTCACCGGGGGCGCGGCCAGAAGCTCTTCCATGAAATTACCGCGCCGCTGTGGGAGCGATATGCCGACAAGACCGGCATCCGGTATGCCCTGAACAGGACGCATCCGCTGGCACAGCGCCTGCACGAGAAACTGGGCAGCGAAGGCGTGCGTCACCTCGACCTTCTGCTGGAAGCAGTTTCAGCATCGCTGCCCGTCGAGATGATCTACTCGGATTATTCGACGCACCCCCGCGACGTCAGTCAGATGCCGCAGGTCGATGACGTGAAGGACCGCCTTGACGACCTCAGACGGGCCCTGTGGGGCGACGGGCCGGGGAATGCGGATGCATTCAGGGATATTGTCAGATCGACGCGACTCTTTGACGATCACGGGGAGATCGTTGAGAACTACATTCAGGGGGGATTCGCTTGAGTACTCAGGGCGATAAGGAGAAGATTGTTCTTGCTGCACTGATCGGCGCATTCGACGATCAGAACGGTCTGCCATCACGCGACGAGATCACGGCCAAGGCTGCCCTCCTCGCGCCGCTGCTCGGTTACTCCGGCGATCTTCAGAACATCATCACTGAAGCCGAGACGGCAATCCCGTCGCGCATGAACGCGGGCGTCTCACTGATCGATGTCGATGCCGCGCACGACGAAGACTGGATTCACAAGCGCGAAATCGGCACGACCTATGCAGATGCTTATGGTGGTTATCTGCGCAGCCAGGGCTGGAAGCCCACCGTTGTAAACACCCTCCTCAACGCTGACGGTTCAAAAATTCTCGGCCTGCTCCAGGACCCGACCAGCGAAGGCGAATGGAAGCGCCGTGGCCTCGTCATCGGTCATGTCCAGTCTGGCAAGACTGCCAACTACATGGGCGTGATCGCGAAGGCTGCCGATGCCGGATACAAGTTCATCATCGTCATCGCGGGCATTCACAATAATCTGCGCAAGCAGACCCAGCAGCGCGTCGATGAGGGATTTGTCGGACGCTCCAGCGACCCGGAAAATCGCGTGAACATCGGTGTAGGGCTGGACAGGAGTTACCCGAACCCTGTCACGCTCACGAACATAAATTCCGATTTCAACAAGCAGACCGCGAATGTCAGCGGCGCGCAACTGAACGATTTCAAAAATCCTGTCATTCTTGTCATCAAAAAGAATGTAAAGACGCTCGAAGCTCTCCACATCTGGTTGCGGGAACTGAACGCGAAGGGGCGCGACCGCATTGCGGATGTCCCTATGCTGGTCATCGACGACGAAGCTGACAACGCATCAATCAACACGAACAAGCCTGATATCAATCCGACCGCAACCAATGCGTGGATAAGGAAGATTCTGCGGCTGTTCACCAAGAATTGTTACGTCGGATATACGGCCACACCGTTCGCCAACATATTCATCGACCCCGACGCTTTCGACAAAGATGCCTACGAAGAGCTGTTTCCGAGCGACTTCATTCACTCGCTGGACGCGCCGACCACATATTTCGGGCCGGACAAGGTTTTCCTGAACGACGAGAGCAGCAGTGCGGTCCTGCGGCAGGTCGAGGACTGCGAGGAATACCTTCCGTTCATTCATAAGAACGGTTTTCCGGTCGCGGAACTCCCACCCAGCCTCTATCACGCGCTGGATCAGTTCATTGTCGCGCGAGCCATCCGCAACCTCAGAGGTCAGGAGCGGAAACACTGCTCCATGCTGATCAACGTGTCCCGCTTCGTATCCGTTCAGAAGGAAGTGCGGAGCTTTATCGGACTGCGCCTCGACCGGATGCGGGAGGCCGTGAAAGCCAATTACATGATGCCGGAAGCCGCATCATCGAAAAACGAACACATGGCACGTCTGCGCGCCGTGTATGACGCCGAGTTCGCCGCCAACGAATTTGGCGGGAAAAATTACTCCTGGGATGAAGTGAAAGCGGCTCTCTGCGGCGTGTTCGAAAATCTGCGTACCTATGTGGTTAACAGCAAGAGCGACGAGGTTCTCGATTTCGCGAAGTATGAGAAAGATGACATCGGCTTAACCGCCATCGCAATTGGCGGCCTCAGCCTGTCACGCGGCCTGACGATTGAAGGGCTGACAATCAGCTACATGTACCGCAACACCAAGATGTACGACACGCTGATGCAGATGGGGCGCTGGTTCGGTTATCGACCAGGCTACGAGGATGTCTGCCGGGTCTGGCTGCCGAACGACTCGATCAACTGGTATAAACACATTGCATTGGCATCCGATGAACTGCGTCAGCAGATAACGCGGATGCGTCAGGCCGACATGAGTCCACGGGATTTTGGCCTATACGTTAAATCCCACCCTGACAGCCTGATGGTGACTGCCGCCAACAAGATGCGCAACGGTGAAAAGGTTGTTCTGAATCAGAACCTAACCGGCACACTTCAGGAGAGCTGGCTGCTGCCTCTTGATCCCAAGATCAATCAGGACAACGAGGAGCTGATCGCGGAATACTGGCGCGAAGGTTTTGGCGGCACAGTGGAGCCGACCGAAAAGGGGTGGTTCATTCCTGACGTTGATGTCGGGAAAGTGGATGAGTTCCTGCTGCGGTTCAAGGCGCATAAATCCGCGAGAAAACGGAAAGCGGACGCGGTTGAATACCTGCTCAAGATTGCGCCAAAATTCTCCAAAGCCGATGTTCTGCTTATCTCGAAAGGGCCTGGTGACCCGGCAGCATATCGCCTTGGCGCACAGGACCGGACGGCTGAAAAGGATGCTACTCCTGATAAATGGCAGGTTTCTGGATACCGCGTCGCCAGTCGTGGTGACGAGAAACTCGGCCTGACTGACGATCAGATTTCCGACGCGGAGAAGCTGGCCTCCGAGGATACCAGGTCCAAAAAGAAAAAGCCCTCTGACGTTCATTATCGCATGGTCCGCAAGAAGCCGCTGTTGATGATCCATGTTCTGGAGCCGACCGAGAATCCTGCATTCGCCGGTTACAGGGTTCCCGCATGGGGGCTGAGCTTCCCTGACGGCCTGTACGGAGCTGACTTCGAGATTGAGGTGATCGCCAACAAGGTCTGGATGGAGGAGATGTACGGCTCGATGGACGACGATCCGGACGCCGACGAGGACTATGACGATGAGTAGGTCCGTGCCGTGGGACGCCATTCCGACACCGGCGGCTGATCTCAGTGTTCTCCGCGTAGCGGGAACGACGGGTGTTGCCATCTTCTGGGGCCGTGACGCCGGAGCGCAGTGCCTGTTGATTATCGAGCTGGACGGCGATCACACCGCACAGTTCCGCCGTGACGTGGTTTCCCTGTATGGTATCGGCGTTGATCTTCGCAACGGCGATCGTGCCGGACAGCAGCGGTTCGTTCTCACGCTTGCCCGTCATATCGACAGCGATCTGTTTCTTGGCCTGTGTGAAACCCTCATCGGCAGCCTCAGGGATGTCGCGGACCCGGCGACGGCACTGGCCGTCGCACTTGCCCATCTGCGGCGCTGGAAGGCGTTTCTTGCCGGACGCAATGCCCGCCTGCTCTCGCCCGAAGAGGTTCGCGGTCTGTTCGGCGAACTGCACGTTCTGCGGCTTCTCTATCAGGATACGTTGCCGCAGATCGCTGCCGTCGATGCGTGGTGTGGACCGGACGATTCCCATCAGGACTTCATTTTCGGCAACCGGGCCATCGAGGTGAAATCGCTTTCCGGTCGCGAACGCAGCACCGTCCGCATTTCGTCCGAAGATCAGTTGGAATCGCTCGCCGACGAGCTGTTTCTGCTGACACAGCGCCTGAGCAGTCAGCCCGACGCTGACCAGGCATTGTCGCTGAACGACATTGTCGAGCTGATCGACGGTGAGCTTGCGGATGCCGATGCCATCGAGCAGTTCGCCGACAAACTCGCGGGCATGGGGTACGTGCCGCTTGCGGAATATGATGCTCCGCGCTTCATTGTCGGCGGCCTTCAGGGATACCGCGTGATTGATGGTTTTCCCCGCCTGATCCGCTCAGAGCTGCCGGCCGGCATCACCAGGGTTTCCTACGATATCATGCTGGAGGTGATAGCGCCGTTCTGCTGTGATGAATCCGACATGTTCCGGAGGCCCTGATTGGAAACGACCGCCGAAGAGTTCTTCCATGATTTCCGTCAGGATTTGCTGGCCGGGGCCGAGGCGAACGGCAGCTTCCTGCTGGCCGAGTTCATGGATGTCGTATCCCGCGAGCTGACAGAGACGGGGTTCACGGAGGGCTTCGAGTTCGCGCACTATCGGGCGCAGCGCGGTATGCGTGTGGATGGATACTGGTTCAACGACGAAGGCGGTCTGAACCTTTTCGTCGCGGATTTCGACAGCCGCACCGAACTGGCATCGCTTACCCGCACAGATGTCGATGCCGCGTTCAAGCGTGTGGTCAACTTCTTCGACGCCAGTCTGCGGAAGAATCTGGCGGCTGATCTGGAAATAACGTCACCGGAATATGGCCTCGCAAGGCAGATCGCGGACAGGAAATCACTGATCCGGCATCTCAATCTTATTCTCGTTTCCGAGCGCACATTGAGCGACCGGATTCAGGCGCTGCCGGATGCCGAGACAGCCGGTATCGCAACGAGCTTTCACATTTGGGATATCTCCCGCCTTCACCGCCAGCGCAGTTCCCGCAGCCACAAAGAGGCGCTGGACTTGGACTTCGAGGCCATGTTCGGAACCGGCATATCCTGCCTTCCCGCCCATCTGGGGACAGATGCCTATCAGTCCTATCTCGTCGTCATGCCGGGACCGATCCTTTCGACAATATACGAGAAGTTCGGCGCGAGGCTGCTGGAGCAGAACGTCCGCACGTTTCTTCAGGCCAGAGCGAAGGTCAACCAAGGTATCCGCACGACCATCATGACCGAGCCGGGTATGTTTTTTGCCTACAACAACGGCATCACGGCCACGGCCCAGGGGGTCGAAACGAAGCGGACCGGCGATGGCCTCCAGATCACCAGGATAACCGACCTTCAGATTGTGAATGGCGGTCAGACCACCGCGTCGCTGTTCCACACCCGCAGGAAGGACAAAGCCGACCTCACGCAGATATTCGTGCAGATGAAGCTGTCCGTGATTGACAACGAGGAGAGCGAGAAGGTCGTTCCGCGTATTTCCGAGTACGCCAATACCCAGAACCGCGTTCAGGCCGCGGATTTCTTCTCAAACCATGCGTATCATATCCGTATGGAGGAGTTTTCCCGGCGCCTATGGGCGCCTGCGGGTAAAGGTGCGCAGCGGGAAACCAAATGGTTCTATGAACGCGCCCGTGGTCAGTATGCGGATGCGCAGGCCAAACTCACCCCTGCCGAGCAGACGCGGTTCAAGGCGGAAAATCCGAAGCCGCAGATGCTGACCAAGACGGATCTTGCGAAGTTTGAGAACGTCTGGGATGACCATCCGCGATACGTGAACCTTGGAGCCGAAAAGAACTTCGCCCGCTACGCCGCCCGGATCGGCAAGGAATGGGACAAGTCGTCGGACAGCTTCAACGAAGCGTACTTCAAACGCACCGTTGCGCGAGGGATCATATTCCGTGCGACTGAACGGATTGTGTCAGCGCAGCCATGGTATAACAACGGTTATCGCGCCAACATCGTCGCCTATACGCTGGCCGTTCTCAGCGAACTGACAAGGCGGCAGGAAAAAAGTCTCGATTTTCAGCGAGTCTGGAACGCGCAAGCGATAAGTCCTGTCCTTGAAAGCACCATCGCGGTTGTGGCTTCCCGCGTGAACGATGACCTCCTGCGCCCGATGCAGGGTATTTCGAACATTTCGGAATGGGCCAAGCGTGAGGCCTGCTGGACGCGGATGCTGGAAAATATGGACGAGTTTGCCGGCCTTCTGCCGGATGAGTTCGACGGCGAATGTCTGTCCCACGACGATCATCTGTCTGAAAAGCGGGCTGCCCGGAATACCCAGAAGGTGGATAACGGCATTGAGGCGCAGACGAAGGTCTTCGCGATCCCGGCGGCCAGATGGATCACTGTGCATGATACGCTTGCTGCCAAGCGTCTACTGACGCCGAAGGAGATCGGCATATTGAACGTCGCCATGCAGATGCCGATGAAAATTCCGACAGAAAAACAGTGCGCCGTCCTGTTGGACACTATCGAGAAAGCACGAGCAGAGGGCATCAGCCTTGATTGAGGCCCTCGCCTAACAATGGATCAATAAGGAGGCATGTCACTTGATTTTCAAGGATGATTTCACAAGCGCCGATAGCACGATCTGACTCCATGGCACGAAGAACTATCGAGAGCGCGAATATTCCATGGACCGACGACGAGCTTCGGCGGTCGGTCGAAGTGTATGTGCTGCTGCTTCGCCTTCAGCTTCACGGTGCGGATGATCGATCCGAGCCGCTTGCGCAGACGTTGTTAAGTGGCGCTCTTGCCCAGAGGAACGACGCAGCGATTCGCTATCGGATGCGTAATATCTCAGCCGTTGTTCAGGAGCTTGGCGCGCCCATCCTCAACGATTTTTCTCCTGCCGAAAGCGTTGGGCGGCTCGTCCGTCCGAAAATCAAAGCAATGCTGCTGGAAGATACCGACTTTGCTCGTATCCTAAAGCCCGGCGCTGCCGGGGAAACTGACGCGATATCCAATGCACGCACAGCGCTTCGCATCCTCCGCGATCATATTGAAGACCTTGAGCGCGAACTCGCATGGCGGGGGCACAACGGGCCACCTGACCAAGAAGATCACAGTGCTGAACGTGACCAGCTCCGAAATGCACTGGATGATATAGGGGTGATTGAAAGGGAGCTGGAAAAATCTAGCCCCGACAAGGAGCTTGTAAAATCGCGAACCGCAAAACTGCTCGGTCTGGCCGTCACCTTCGGGAAGTGGTTGGGCGAGCGGACAACGAAGTTCGTTGATGCCGCTCTGGTTGCGGCAGCCCCGGTTGCTGTCGCAAAAGTCACCGGCCTGCTCCCAGCCCTGGTGAACGCTATCGAGGCTGTGTCGAAGGCCATTGCACATTAAGTGGGAAGCCCTCCGCAACCGCTCAAAATGCGATATTAGAGGGCTATGGCGAAAACGTAGTGCTCATCACTATCGGTCGCGGCCCGCCATCGGGCTTCCAACCTTTCCCAACGCGCACAGCTGATTTCCCATGGCAATCACCCGACCGGGAGCCCCAGGGTATTCCGGCGTGGAAGTATCGCTTGGCGTATCGGGCGAAGCATCGCCCACGCTAGATGCGAAACTGCTGCGATCAGAGGGCCCGAGGGCCTGGATTTTCTGGGCCATTATAGTCCGCTCCTGGCTCAGGGAGCTTGGACAGCCCGTCGGCCGTGACTTTTGCCCTCGCCTACGTGGTCACCAAGGCCTTTCTTGGGTGGCAGCAATCGCGCGACACGACCTTGCCGCCGCTGCTCATCCCGGGTGTGGCCACCTTGGACATCGCAGTCACCGGCTACGCCATGCCCTTCCCGTGGGCGCACGAGATGAACAAGCTCGCCTTTGCGATCTGCAGCGTCATCGCGGCAGTCTTTGTTTCGCTCATGGCCAGTCGTCAATCCGGGCGGCCAATCCGTGCTGCACAGGATTTCATCGCGGACAATCTCGCCGCCGATCTCAGCGTGGCCGCGATCGCCATGCGCGAGCGGAATTTTTCAAAGCAGTTCAAGCAGGAAGTTGGCAGGCGACTTCAGGTTCGGGACCGGAAGCGCACGATCCGCTTCGAAAAGCAAATTGGCTGAAGCCGCAGTTCGGCAAGCAACCCATCGCGCTTGCCTCGCATTGGTAGTTCAAGGACCAATGCTCACCTGCAACATCTATCCGCCGCCAACCAGCTACGCTGGTCGCTCTACTGAAAATCATGCTCGGCAAAGAACATCCAAGGCGGCCCTGTGGAGCTCGCCGTTCGCAGCCATAAGCACTGTCGCGTAACTCGGGGCATCCTTGAGCAACCGCCCTTCCCAGTCGGTCACGATGCCGCCAGCGGCCTGCACGATGGGCATTTGCGGGAGGATATCGTAGTCGAAGACGTCGCTTTCGACGAGGAGATCGATGCCACCGAGCGCGAGAAGACCCGCAGCGTAGCAGTCGTGCGACAGCCGGGTGAAGCGGACGCTGGCGGCAAGAGCCGAGAACCGGTCATGGCGTGGCCGGTCGAACTGTTCCAGCGCCGAGGTGTAGAGGATCGCCTGATCGAGCGCCGTCCTTTCGCTGGTGCGGAT
>Ga0209902_101163_pt1 | contig 15103 bp, 11 predicted proteins | sample FECB27metaG_FD_188304 | JGI IMG/M metagenome (GOLD analysis project Ga0209902, IMG submission 188304) | Cyanobacterial communities from the Joint Genome Institute, California, USA - FECB-27 (SPAdes) (version 2) | ecosystem: Environmental > Aquatic > Thermal springs > Hot (42-90C) > Microbial mats...
AGCGGCTCGAGCCGCCACCAGCACAGCGCGCAGCCCAGCAGCAGCAGCACGGCAGCGATGCCCGTCGACAGCTGCATGCCGCGCAGGAATGCCTGCGGCGCGGTGTGGCGCACCAGGTGGCCAAACACGGCGACCCCGAGCAGCCCGCCGACCTGGCGCGAGGCATTCAGCACGCCCGAGGCGATGCCCGCGCGCGAGGCCTCGACCGAGGACAGCGCGAGGTTGGTCATCGTCGGCACGCACAGTGCCGTGCCGCTCGCGGCCAGCAGCATCGGCAGCACCAGCCAGGCATAGGCGCCCTCGATGCGCACCGGCAGCAGCAGCGCATAGCCGCAGGCCGCCAGGCCCAGCCCCATCACCATCAGCCGCCGCGCGCCGATGCGCGTGACGAGCCGGCCCGCGAGCACGCTGGCGCCCATCAGCACCAGCGTCATCGGCAGGAAGGCCAGGCCGGTCTGCTGCGGCGACAGGTGCTGCTGGACCTGGAAGAACAGGCTGAAGACGAAGACCAGCCCGTAGTAGCCGAAGTTGACGACCACGCCGCACAGGGAGGCGATCGCGAAGGCGCGGATGCGCAGCAGGCCCAGCGGCAGCATCGGCGCGGCGCTGCGTGCCTCGATCCGGACGAAGGCCCCGCCTGCCACGAGCGCCAGCAGCAGCCCGCCCGCGACCCAGGCGCTGGTCCAGCCCAGCCGCCCGGCCTCGACCAGCGTCGCCGTCAGCGCGGCGAGCGCGAGCACGGCGGCCAGTTGCCCGGGCCCGTCGAGGCGCCGCGCATGGCCTGGCCCGTCGGCGGGCACGTGGCGCAGGGTCAGGGCCCCGGCCAGCAGGCCGATCGGCAGGTTGATCAGGAAGATGCTGCGCCAGCCCCCGTGCGCGACCAGCACGCCGCCGAGCACCGGCCCGGCCGCCATCGCGATGCCGCCGATCGCGCCCCACCAGCCGATCGCACGGCTGCGCTCGACCGGGTCCGCGAAGGCCCGCTGCAGCATCAGCAGCGAGTTGGGCACCAGCAGCGCCGCGCCGACGCCCTGCAGCAGCCGCGCCGCCACCAGCATGCCGAGCCCGGGCGCCGCGCCGCAGGCGACCGAGGCCACGGTGAACAGCGCGAGGCCGCCGAGGTAGATGCGGCGCGGCCCGAAGCGGTCGCCGAGCGCGCCGCTGCTCAGCAGCAGGGCCGCGAACACCAGCGTGTAGGCGTTGACAACCCATTGCAGCCCGGCCACGTCGGTGCGGAACTCGCGCAGCAGCGCATCGAGCGCGACATTGACCACGCTCACGTCGAGCAGCACCACGACGAAGCCCAGCGACGCGGCCACCAGCGTGCCCCGGCGCGAAGACGGTCCGGTTTGCATGTCCCACCCTTTGCATCCATGAAGAGGAGGCAATGGTGCGCTGCGACGCTCTGTGCGTGAATTCCCTAAAATCGCGGACTCACTGCGAAAAAACGCACAGATAAAGAACACCATGTTCGACTGGGAGAACCTGCGCCATTTCCTGGCCGTCGGCCGCGCCGGCACGCTGTCGGGCGCCGCGCGTTCGCTGCGCGTCGACCATGCGACGGTGAGCCGCCGGCTGGCGGCGCTCGAGGCCGAACTGGGATTGCCGCTGGTGGAGCGGCTGCCGCGCGCCTGCCGCCTGACGGCCGCGGGCCTCGAGGTCTTCGAGCAGGCCAAGGCGATGGAGAGCGCCTCCTTCGCCATCGCGCGGCGCAGCCAGGCGCGGCAGGTGTCGCTGCGCGGCAAGGTGACCTTGAGCGCCTCGCCGGTGCTGGCCACGCACTTCCTCGCCGCGCGCATGGCGGACTTCCATGCGGTCTACCCCGACATCCAGCTGTCGGTGCGCTCCGAGGCCCAACAGGTCTCGCTGAGCCGCGGCGAGGCGGACCTCGCACTGCGCCATGTGCGGCCCAGCGAGCCCAACAACATCGCGCGCCGCGTCGGCCGCATTCCCTTCGCGCTCTATGCGGGGCGCGACTACCCCGCCCTCGCGGAGCCCGCGCGCTGGACCTTCATCGCCTACGACGACCGCTTCGCCGACATGCCCCAGCAGCGCTGGCTGCTCGGCAACGCGGGCGAGCGCCCGGTGGGCTGCGAACTCGGCGACATCAGCAGTCAGCTCGTCGCCGCGCGTGCCGGCGCCGGCGTCGCGGGCCTGCCCTGCTTCCTCGGCGATGCGGAGCCCGCGCTGGTGAAGCTCGAGCCCGGCGGCGAGCCCTTCGAGCATGCGATCTGGCTGGTCACGCACCGCGAGCTCAAGCGCTCGGCCACGGTGCGCGCGGTGATGGACTATCTCGCCCGGGCCTTCGCCGACAGCGAGGCGCTGCGGCTGCCCTGATCGCCGCGCCCTAGGACGCGTCGAGCACCTCGCGCACGCGCGCGGCCAGCTCCTCGATCGTGAAGGGCTTGCCGATCAGGTGCACGCCCGCGTCGAGCACGCCGTTGTGCACCACCGCGTTGCGCGTGTAGCCGGTGGTGAACAGCACCTTGAGTTCCGGCCGCCGCCGCAGCGCCTCGTCGGCCAGCTTGCGGCCGTTGGTCTCGGGCATCACGACGTCGGTGAACAGCAGCTGGATCTCGGGATGGGCATCGAGCAGCTTCAGCGCCGCCACGGCGCCGTCGGCCTGCAGCACGCGGTAGCCGAGCTCGGTGAGCGCGGCGACCGTCAGCTGCCGCACCGCGGGCTCGTCCTCCACCACGAGGATCAGCTCCTCGGTGCCGCCCAGCGGCGTGTCCGGGGCGGCCTCGGCCTTCTCGTCCTCGGCGGGCGCGCCGAGCAGGCGCGGCAGGTAGACCTTCACGGCCGTGCCCTCGCCGACCTCCGAATAGATCTTCACGTGGCCGCCCGACTGCTTGACGAAGCCATAGACCTGGCTCAGGCCCAGCCCCGTGCCGCGGCCCACCTCCTTGGTGGTGAAGAAGGGGTCGAAGGCCTTGGCGACCACCTCGGCGGACATGCCCGAGCCGGTGTCGCTGACGGCGATCATCACGTACTGCCCGGACGAGAGGCCGAGGTGCTCGGCCGCATAGCGCTCGTCGAGGTGGGTGTTGGCGGTCTCGATCGTGAGCCGCCCGCCGTCGGGCATGGCGTCGCGCCCGTTGACCGCGAGGTTGAGGATCACGTTCTCGAGCTGGTTGGGGTCGGCGTGCGTGCGCCACAGCCCGCCGGCCAGCACGGTCTCGAGCTGGATCGCGCCGCTGAGCGAGCGGCGCAGCAGGTCCGACATGCCCGCCACCAGCCGGTTGGCATCGAGCGACTCGGGGCGCAGCGGCTGCTGGCGCGAGAAGGCGAGCAGCCGTTGCGTCAGCAGCGCGGCGCGCTTCGCGCCGTCGCGCGCGGCCTCGACGTAGCGCCGGGCGCGAACGTCGTCGGCCGCGAGCTGGCGCCCCAGCAGGTCGAGCGAACCGATCACCACCGCGAGCATGTTGTTGAAGTCGTGCGCGATGCCGCCGGTGAGCTGGCCCACCGCTTCCATCTTCTGCGCCTGGCGCAGCGCCTCCTCGGTCTTGAGCCGCTGCGAGACCTCCTCGGCCACGCGGTGCTCGAGCGAGTCGTTGAGCTCGAGCAGCGCGCGCTCGGCGCGGTGGCGTTGGGTCACGTCCTGGAACAGCACCGCGACCTGGCGGCGCTCGGGCGGCTCGACGCGGAAGGCGGCCAGCTCGAGGAAGCGGCCGGTGCGCACCAGCTCGCGCTCGAAGCGCACCGGCTCGCCCGTGAGCAGCACGCGGCGGTAGATGTCGACCCAGCCATCGGCCTCGTCGGGCACCATCTCGCGCACCCGCTGGCCCACCACGTCGGCGATGCCGGCATTGGCCAGGTAGGCCGGGTTGGCCGTCACGTGGACGTAGTCGCTCATCGGGCCGTGCGGGCCGTCGAGGAATTCGATGACGCAGAAGCCCTCGTCGATGGTCTCGAACAGGGTGCGGAACTGCCGATGGCTCTCGCGCAGCGCGAGCTCGGAGGCCTTGCGCTCGCTCAGGTCGAGCATGGCGCCGATCATGCGCAGCGGCCGGCCCTGCGCGTCGCGCAGCACGGTGCCGCGGTCGAACACCTCGGCATGGCTGCCGTCCTTGCGCAGGAAGCGGTACTCCTGCGTCCAGGCCGTTCCGCCGCCGTCGATCACGGCATGGATGCCGGTCTCGACACGCGCGCGGTCCTCGGGATGGATGTGGTCGAGCCACCAGTCGGCGCTGGTCTCCTCCTCCGTGTGGCCGAACAGCGTGGTCAGCGCCTGGTTCCAGACCACGTGGCCGTCGGACAGGCGCCAGTCCCAGACCGCATCGTTGGTGGCCAGCACCGCGAGCCGGTAGCGCTCCTCGGTCTCCGTGCGCTGGGCCTGGCGCCGCGTCGTCTCGTCCTCCTTGTCGGCCAGTTGGCGCCGGGCCAGCACCTGGGCGGTGGTCTCCCAGACGGTGCACAGCAGGCCGCGCACGGCGCCCTGTTCGTCGCGCAGCGGCGCATAGGAGAAGGTGAACCAGGTCTGTTCCTCCAGCCCCTCGCGGTTCACGACCAGCGGCAGGTCCTCGCGATGGACCGGGCTGCCGGCCAGCGCCGTCTCGACCAGCGGCCCGACCTCGGACCAGATCTCCGCCCAGACCTCGGCCAGCGGAGCGCCCAGAGCTGCGGGATGCTTGCCACCGAGGACCCGCGCGTACGGCTCGTTGTAGACCATGCCCAGGCCGTCGCCCCAGGCCAGCCACATCGGCAGGGCCGAATCGAGCATCAGCGACACCGCGTGGCGCAGCGCGCCGGACCAGCCCTGCGGCGGCCCGAGCGCCGAGCGCGCCCAGTCGTGCTCGCGCAGGAAGGTGGCGGCGAGCGTGCCGTCGGGCCGGAAATGTCCCTCGTGCTGCAGTGCGGTGCCGGGCCCGCCGTGTGTTTCGCCGTTCTTCATGAGTGCGTCCGCGTGCTGGGCGTATCCCTTGGTGCGCCTGTCCAGGGTCGGTATCGTAGGAGCGCCGCGGGCTGTGCCGCGTCGGCGGGCAGGCCGTCTCGCGACCGGTCCGGGGCGATCTAGGGGCCGGACGTCGGCGGCGGCACCGCCCACGGGTTCGCGGATCCCGGCGGTCTCAGCACGGATGGCGCGGAAGGATCGGAGGACGGCATCGTCATGCTCGGCGGCGAAGCCATCACCGGACGGACCGGTGCCGGCCGGGGCATCACGGGCAGGGGCGACAGGCCCCGGATCTCCGACAGCCCCGCGGTCGCATCGCCCGCCCGCCGCCCGAACTCACGCTTGATCGCCCGGTCGATCAGCGGATAGGGAAACATCGCGAGCTTGCCCATGAGGCAGTTGATCATCAGGCTGTCGAAGGAGCGGCCGAACGATCCCTTCTCGAATTCCTTGGCATGAAGCTCGAGGATGCGGATCGCGTCGTTGCACTTGAGCACGTCGGCCTTGCCCTTGCCGAGCGAGGCTGCCAGCTTCCTTGCCTCCGGCAGCGTGGCGTAGGGCTGCTGCACCAGCGCCGCCGGTGCGATGGCCGGTGCCGTCGGCGCCGGAGGTCGCGCCGGCGCCGTGACCAGGGGCAACGGCGGCGAAGGTGCAAGCGCCGGGAACGAAGCCGCCGGCGCGCTCGGCGCGCGCGGCAAGGGTGCCAGCGTGCCATGCGGCGCCGGAGCCGGGGCGGGCGGCGTCGAGAGCCTCGACAGCGTCGACGCGAGCCCCATCATGCCGACCAGGCACATCACCACCACCCACGGATTGCTGGCGGACGCCGCGTTGCCCGTGGGCACCGGCCGCGCCTTGGGCCGCGCAGGCGCGAACGCCACGAAGCGCCGCCACGCCGGAATGGCCGCTTCCCATGCGCGCCAGCGCTCAATGTTCGAGGGGTTGGTGACGATGTGCAGCCAGTGGGGGAAGTTGCGCACCGCCTGCTCGGCCAGCGGCAGCGACTTCGCGAGCCGGCGCACGCCCGGCTTGTCCGGCGAGCGCAGCTGCCGGATCGGTTCGCGCAGGCGCTCGCGCGTGGCCTCGGGCAGGCTGTCGTACGCATCCAGCTCCTGGATCGCGTGGTCGATGATGACGCCAGAACGGCCCAGCCTCGAGAGCGACGCCGCTTCCTCGCGCCAGCGGAAGGCACCGACGGCCGGGGCGAACACCTTCTCGTGCCCGGGGCGCCAGCCGTTGGCCAGCCACGAGGCCACGCCCAGCTCGAACAGGAACCGTGCATCCACATCCAGCAGCCGCGGGTCCTCGAGCGCGGCATCCAGCGCCGCCCGTGCTTCGTGCCGGTCCAGTGTCCCGGCCGCGGCGAGGCGGGCCATGAGGGCATCGAACACCGCGCGGGCGTAGTCGTCGGACCGCTGCATCCGGGACGGCGCAGCGGCGTCGTCGACGGGGCCGCTCGCAGATGCCGCCGGGGTTGGCGCAGCCTCCTCCGGCGAAGCGCGTGTCGGGTCCGGCGCATCGCGCGCGGCGGCATCGCGGTGCGCGAGCCAGGCCAGCACGAGCTCATAGCGCTCGCGCAACGCCTGGAACCGCGCGGGCTCCGCGGCGACGTCGATCTGCTTGAGCTGCGCGGCATAGGCGCGGCGTACCGCCTTGCCGTCCGTGTCTTCCGAAAGGCCGAGCGACTGCAGAGCCGCGAGCACCTGCGCGTTCATGGCCGGGCATGCCCGTCAAGGGAACACGGGCGCACCGCGTCCCCGGATCCCTGCGCCTGGCACCCCGCCATCCGGCTGCTGGCGATGCCCCGTTCCTTGCCGACCGTCATCCTCGCCCCTCGTGTTCCGCTTTCGTGGCGAATGTATACGAGCGAGGCGATGGGGCGGCTAGCGCAGAACCCACCGCGCGCGGATGTGGACTCAACCGCGACGCGGTTGCCTGAGGCCGCATATGCGCGGCCTCGTATGTGGCGGGCCCTACTTGTTTCCGATGAACTTCGGCTGCGTCGAATCGATCTTGAGATTGCGCGCCACGATTTTTCCGTTAAGTTGATGAGCACAATCAGCGCGAAGGGCCCCCGGGCTCGCTCTTGAACTCTCGCCCTCGATCACGTCGTCATCAGTCTCTTTCTCATAGTCGGGAAAAACTCCGAAAGTCCCATCATTAAAGTCCAATGAATCGCAAAGAATAACGCCTTGAATTTTCTTTCTTCGCGAAGATTTATTTTTGCCAGCTCAAGCGATGCAGGAATGCACCCCAATTGAGAAGACCTTGCAAAACAAGATTCCGCATCGCATTGATCATCGAAAAGGCCATCAGATTTCAACAAAAAATCCCCGAGTACAAAGCATGCTATTCCCTGCGTCGTTCTTGATGGGGAGCATCTAGAGACCGCGCATATCATCCTTAAAGCTCTTTTCTCCGAAATTGCAGAGGTCACCACGGCGCGGGCCAATACAAAACGACCAAGCATCAGGACAGCTTCATCATCTCCAGCCCTGACTCCACTTCGCAATAGAAGATATATTCTCTCGGCATCCTCGGGATTCCTTTGCTCCTCCAGAATCGCCGCCGCGGCTACATGGCTGCCAGGAAAATCTTCTTCAGCGAGTGTTTGATAAATCTGAAAGGCTTCTCCTTTTTTGCCTTCCACACACAAGAGTCGTGCACGCTCCCAAAGCAAATCGTTTGCCTCTCCTTCATCGGACATTGACCCTCCTCCATTTTTTCGATGCAACCACACTTTCGGACATCGCCATTCCATTCAATCCAATGCTTTGACGATGCGTCCATCCAATCATGACCCAAGTAGCGCTTGAAGGGATCCAAGTTTCTTGACACAGGCAAGCTCTGCATCTCCGGCGCCTTGCTGGTCGCTCGAGTGGACGCTCCCTCAAGGTACCGCGAGAGAAACGCTGCGCCGCTGCGCCCACGCCACCACCTGCCCCAACGGCGCCGGCCGCATGAAATAGAAGCCCTGCAGCAGCGGACAGCCAAGCCGCGTGAGCGTCTCGAACTCCTCCTGGCTCTCGACGCCCTCGGCCACCACCTCGATGTCCATCGAGCGCCCCAGCCGCACCACCGCCTCCACCATCAGGCAACTGGCCGGCGAGGAATCGAGGCCGAACACGAAGCTGCGGTCGATCTTCACCTGGTGCACGTGCTCGCCGCGCAGCGAGGCCAGCGAGGAATAGCCGACGCCGAAATCGTCGATCGCGACCGCGACGCCGGACTCGGCCAGCGCGCGCAGCCGGGCGCGCGCGGTCGAGGTGTCGAGCGCGACCTCCTCGGTGATCTCGATCTGCAGGCGGCGCGGCGGCAGGCCGTGCGCCGCGAGCACCTGCGCGGTGATGACATCGACCGGCAGCTGCGACATCTCGCGCGGCGACACGTTCATCGCCACCGGCAGTTCGGCGAACGCGCCGCCGATGCCACCGAGTTGCACCAGGCCATGGCAGACCTCCTCGAGGATGTGGCGCAGCAGGCGCTCGGCCAGGCCCGTGCTCGCGGCCGCGAAGATCACTTCGCCGGGCGCGACCCAGCCGTGCTTCGGATGCCGCCAGCGCAGCACGGCCTCGAGGCTGTGCAGGCGCCGCCCGCGGTCGGCGAGGATCGGCTGGTACCAGGCGCAGATGGCGCGCGTCGCCATGGCCTCGACCATGTCGCGCTCGATGTCGCGCCGGCGCAGCAGGCGGCCGTGCAACACCTCGTCGAAGCGATGGCAGCGGTTGCGCCCGCGCCGCTTGGCTTCGTAGAGCGCTTCGTCCGAGAAGCTCAGCATCTCCTCGGCCGACCGGTCGAGGCTGGTGCAGATGCCCACGCTCACGCCGAGCTGCCCGCCGTAGTGCGAGGTGGCATGGCCGATCGAGTCGATGAGCCCCTGCGCCACATGCTCGGGCGCATCGGCCGCGCCTTGCGGGCGATAGAAGACCGCGAACTCGTCGCCGCCCCAGCGGCCGACCACCGCGTCATGCTGCGCCAGCCGTTGCTGCAGCCACCGGCCGACGTCCTGCAGCACGCGGTCGCCGGTCTTGTGGCCGAAGGCATCGTTGATGGCCTTGAAGCCGTCGAGGTCCAGCATCAGCGCGGCATGCGGCGCCACGTCCGCCTGCGCGGCCTCGAAGCGCGCGGCCGCCTTGGCGAAGCCCTCGCGGTTGAGCAGGCCGGTCAGCGAATCGTGATTGGCACGAAAGTCCAGTTCGCGCGTCGCACGCGTGGACTCGGCATGGGTGCGCTGCAGCTCGGCCGCCATGAACAGCGCCTCGTTCTTCAGCCGGCTGCTGGCGCGGAACGCGCGCTCGCCGCGCCGCGAGGCGTAGACCAGCGTGCACAGGTAGACGAAGACCATCGCCGCCAGCGCGTTGTGATGAAAGCCGCCGGCATGGAGCAGCCACGCGGTGACGGCGGCCAGCGCGGGCGTCACGAAGACGATCGGCACCGGCGCATAGGCCGCGCTGAAGATCACGGAGCCGGCGCAGACGCCGCAGACGATGGTCAGGAAGAACAGCGTTTCCGATGGGTTCTCGCTGTCGCAGAACAGCGGCAGCAGCGCCCACACGCAGCCCGACAGCAGGGACGACAAGGTGATGCGGCGAAAGCGCCTCGCGAGTTCGCGCTCGTCCATGCCGGCCACGGCCTGCTCGACCGCGCGCAGCGACCGGCAGACATGGGCCCGGTAGGCATTGGACAGAACGACCAGCAGCAGCCAGGCGGCCGGCCCGGCCCAGCGCACCGAGGCATAGAGCGCGACGCCGGCGGTCACGCAACCCACGGCCATGCCCGAGGGCACGACGGCACGCACGCTGCGCTGCACCGACAGCAGCTGATCGCTCCTCACCCGCCGCGAGAGTTCGTCGGACGACGGGCCGCTCGAGGGGTCGTGACCTGATGGGAGATCGACCATGGTGGGCAACTGGTGGCGGGAGTCCTCACCCCCTTGAACCATTGCGCACCGGAAGCCGCGCGCCGCCCTTCGTCCTTTTGCCCTTCGGGGCGTCGGCCTGCGCCGACAGGGGCGGCTCAGACGAGCTGCAGCACCTGCGCCAGCGGCCGGCGCGGCTTGCGCGGCCAGTTCTGGGGCGTGGCGTAGCCGATGGCCAGCAGCAGCACCGGGATCTCGTCGGCCGCCAGCGCGAAGGCCTCGGCGACCGCGGGCGCATCGAAGCCGATCATCGGCGCGGAGCCCAGCCCCATCGCCTGCGCCGCGTAGATGAGCGCGCCGGCGCCGAAGGTCGCGCTGCGCACCGCCTCGTCGCGCTGGCGCTGCGGCTGCTCGAAGTAGAGGCTCTTGGCCGCGCCTTCCCAGCCCGGGACCATCTCCGCCGGCATGAAGCCGGCCTCGACGGCGCCCGCGAGGCGATCGGGCAGCGTGCGGTGGTCGGCGAGCTGGCCGCAGACGATGAAGGTCACGGCGGCTTCGCTGACCTTGGCCTGGTCCCAGGCCAGCGCGCGCAGCCGCGCCTTCTGTTCGGGCGTGCGCACGGCGACGAAGCGCCAGTTCTGCAGGTTGAACGAGGTCGGCGCGGTCGTGGCCAGGCGCACCAGCTCCTGGATGCGCTCGTCGTCGATGCCGCGCGCGGGATCGAACAGGTTGGTGGTGCGGCGCTCTTCGATGGCCTGGATGATCGGGATCGGATGGGACATGGACATCTCCTTGGATGAAGCTTGCAGACGAGCCCCGTCCTCCGCCCGCGCGCGGCGGCGCGGGCGGCTGGAACGGGACGAAGGGAATCGGGAAAGGAGGCGGCGCTAGACGATGCTGTCGACCACGCCGCCATCGACGCGCAGCGCGGCGCCGGTGGTGGCCGAGGCCTGCTCGGAGCTGGCGTAGAGGATCATGTTCGCGACCTCTTCCACGCGCGCGGCGCGGCGGATGATCGACGAGCCGCGGTGCGTGGTGACGAAGTCCGCCGCGACCGCCTCCAGGTCGCGGCCCGAGCCTTCCACCTCGGCCTGCAGCATGTCGGCCACGCCTTCGGACAGCGTGGGTCCGGGCAGCACGGCGTTGACCGTCACGCCGGTGCCGGCCAGCCGCTTCGCGAGGCCGCGCGAGACGGCCAGTTGCGCGGTCTTCGAGAAGCCGTAATGGACCATGTCGGCCGGGATGTTGAGCGCCGACTCCGAGGACACGAACACGATGCGGCCCCAGCCGCGCGCGACCATGCCCGGCGCATAGGCGCGCGCGCAGCGCACGCCCGACATCACGTTGGTCTGGAAGAAGCGCTCCCATTCCGCATCGGGCGTGTCGAAGAAGTCCTGCGGGCCGAAGACGCCGAGGTTGTTCACCACGATGTCGAACTCGGGATGGCGCGCCTGCAGCGCCGCGCAGGCCTCGGGCGTCGAGAGATCGCCCGCGAAGCCGTGGGCGCGCGAGGCCGCGTCGCCCAGCCGCGCCAGCGCGGCCGCCACGCCGGCCTCGCTGCGGCCATTGATCACGACCTCGGCGCCCGCGGCCAGGAAGCCCTGGGCAGTGGCGAAGCCGATGCCGTTGGTGGAGCCGGTGACGAGCACGCGGCGGTGGTTGAAGTGGATGTTCATGGGGTTCCTTGGTCGATGGCCGCGATCGTATTTCTGCATCAATCCATTGATAATCCGTCGCATCTCCAAATCACCTTTCGACATCCTCGAACAATGGACCGCATCGACGCCCTGCGCCTGCTGATCGACGTTGCCGAATGGGGCAGCTTCTCGGGGGTCGCGCGCCAGCGCGCCGTCGCCACCTCGACCGTGACCCTGGCCATCAACCAGCTCGAGCAGGAGGTGGGCGCGCGGCTCATGCAGCGCTCGACGCGGCGGCTGGCCTTCACCCACGAGGGCGAGTCACTGGTGGCGGATGCGCGCCGCATCGTCTCGGAATGGGATGCGGCTCTGGGCGGCCTGCGCCAGCAGGGCGAGCTGTCGGGCCCGGTGCGCGTCACCGCCACCAACGACTTCGGCCGCTCGCAGCTGCGGCCGCTGCTCGATGCCTTCCAGCAGCGCCATCCGCGGGTGCGCATCGGGCTGCATCTCAGCGACAGCACCATCGACCTGATCGAGACCCACATGGACCTCGCGATCCGCTTCGGTCCGCTGCCCGACTCGAACCTGCAGGCCCGCCTGCTGGTGCCCGGCGAGCGCCTGGTCTGCGCCGCGCCGGCCTACTGGAACGCGCGCGGCCGCCCGGCCCATCCAAGCGAACTGGCGCAGCACAACTGCCTGGTGCTCGCACGGCCCGGCGCGCCGCTCGCGGCCTGGACCTTTCGCGACGGCGGCCGGCCCTTCAACGTCAAGGTGTCGGGCGACCGCGAGGCCAGCGACGGCTCGGTGCTGCGCGAATGGGCCGTGAACGGCGCGGGCGTGATCTTCAAGAACCGGCAGGACATCCGGCACGAACTCGAGGCCGGTGCGCTGGAAGGGGTGCTGGGCGGCTACGTGGCGGGGCCGATCGACCTGTTCGCGGTCTTTCCGGGCGGTGCACCGAGCCGGCGCGTGGCGGCGCTGGTGGATTTCCTCGCGGCCGCGCTGCAATCGCCGGTTGCCTGAGCCTGCCGAGGCTCGGCACTCAAAGCGCGAAACTCAGAACTGGCCCTGCGCGTCGCCCGTGCGGTCGTGCACCCATCGCATGGCCTGCAGCTGAGCCTGCCGCAGCGCCTCCTCGGCACTGCCGTGCCCGAGGTCGTCCGCGGGCAGTTCATCGGCGATGAAGGCGGGGCCGCCCGCATAGTCGAGCCGCGCGAGGTAGCGGCCGCTGCCGTCGGGTTCTGCGCGGCAGATGAACGCGTGTTCCCACAGGTCGATTCTTTCCTCGAAGCTCATTCCGATGGTCCTCTCGTTGTCCGGGTCTTCAATGACTGAGAACGAGTCTATGGAGCGCGCGGCCGCGCCACGTAGGAACTGCCCGCGCGGGCAAGTCGGCAGGCAGGCGGGCCGCGCGGATGCGACGGCTCAAGTTATCGATAGTCTCATTCCTGAGGAGTCCGCCGAACCGTCACGCGTCAGCCTTGACGCTTCGTTGGAGCAGTTGCTTTCGTCGCGCGCCGAAGTCCGCTTCGACCTCGTCATGCGGGCGCCCCTCTCCGACTCGCACGTCGCGTCGACCGGCCTCCACCTTTCGCGCCACAAATGCTTCGAGCTCCGGAACCTCGCGCTGATTGCGCACGAACTCGCGCAGTTCAGACTCCAGCTTCATCGTGAATACGGATTCCTTGGACATAGCGACCCTCCTCGCGAAAAAACGAAATTTACTGTCTGCGAACCCGCCCCGGATACACAGCGATACGCAGCCCCGGCCCCCGGCCGCTCCCGCGAATGAACATCCGCGCCATCGATCGCCAGGCACCGCGAACGACACCGGCGCGACAGGCCTTCGGCCCGATGCCATCCACCACCATTCGCAAGGAGTTCCCATGACGCTTTCCTCCCCGCTCGAGCGCCGCTCGTTCCTCGCCAAGGCCGCCATCGGCCTCGCCACGGCCCAGTTCGCGGCGGTCGTTCCCGCGTTCGCGCAGTCGAACACGCCGTCCGCCGGCGGCACGCCGCGGCGCCTCGAGCCGCTCAAGCACATCGATGCGGGCGTGCTCAACGTGGCCTACTTCGAGGCCGGCCCGGCCAACGGCGCGCCGGTGCTGCTGCTGCATGGCTGGCCCTACGACATCCACATGTTCGTCGACGTCGCGCCGCTGCTCGCGGCCGCGGGCTTCCGCGTGATCGTGCCCTACCTGCGCGGCTACGGCGCCACGCGCTTCCTCTCGGCCGACACGCCGCGCAACGGCCAGCAGTCGGTGGTGGCGGCCGACATCTTCGCGCTGATGGACGCGCTGCAGATCCGCAGCGCGACGGTCGCGGGCTGCGACTGGGGCGCGCGCACGGCCTGCATCATGGCGGCGCTGCAGCCCGAGCGCGTGAAGGCGCTGGTGTCGGTCAGCGGCTACCTGATCGGCAGCCAGGAGGCCGGCAAGAACCCGCTGCCGCCCGAAGCCGAGTTCCAGTGGTGGTATCAGTACTACTTCGCGACCGAGCGCGGCCGCCTGGGCTACGACAAGAACCGCAACGCGTTCTCGAAGCTGATCTGGCAACTCGCCTCGCCCAGGTGGAACTTCGATGCCGCAACCTTCGAACGCAGCGCGCGCGCCTTCGACAACCCCGACCACGTCGCGATCGTGATCCACAACTACCGCTGGCGCCTCGGCCTGGCCGAGGGCGAGGCCAGGTACCAGCCGCTCGAGGACCGGCTCGCCAAGGCGCCCGTGATCACCGTGCCGACCATCACGCTCGAAGGCGATGCCAACGGCGCGCCGCACCCCGAGCCCGCCAGCTACGCGAAGAAGTTCTCGGGCTTCTACGAGCACCGCCAGGTCGACGGCGGCATCGGCCACAACCTGCCGCAGGAAGCGCCGCAGGCCTTCGCGGCCGCGGTGCTGGACGTGGCGCGACGCGCGGGTTGAGCGGGCGGGCTACCGACTCGGCGGCCCAAAGTGCCAAAAAGTAGACACTTCCGTTTTCAATTGTTGATGATTTGTTAAATCTTTAGTTACACTGTCCGCTTCGAGGGTCAGACGGCGCAGACCGGTCCCGCCCTGAGGGGGTACGCGAGTACCCCTTTATTCATTTGTTCGTGTCCGGCTTGCCGCCGCCTTGCGTCCACACGCGGGGAGGCTGTGCGTCGGCACCAGCCACTGACTCCTCGAAATGCACGTACTGTCGATCTTCGGGACCCGTCCCGAGGCCATCAAGATGGCCCCCCTCGTCGCCGCCCTGCGCCGCGAGCCGCGCGTGCGCAGCACCGTGTGCGTGACCGGCCAGCACCGCGAGATGCTGACCCAGGTGATGTCGCTGTTCGACCTCGAGGCCGACCACGACCTCGACGTGATGCGGCCCAATCAGTCGCTCAACGGGCTCTACGGTCGCCTGATCGCGGGCGCCGACGCGGTGCTCGAGGCCGAGCAGCCCGACTGCGTGCTGGTGCATGGCGACACCACCACCGCCGCGGCCTGCGCCATGGCCGCCTTCCATCGCCGCATTCCGGTCGGCCACGTCGAGGCCGGCCTGCGCAGCGGCGACATCCGCTCGCCCTTCCCCGAGGAACTCAACCGCCGCTTCGTCGATTCGGTCAGCAGCTGGATGTTCGCGCCCACGCCCTCCTCGCGCGACGCCCTGCTCGCCGAGAAGCCGCCGGGGCGCATCTGGGTCACGGGCAACACGGTGATCGACGCGCTCGCGGCCACGGTCGAGCGGCTC
>Ga0209902_101166_pt1 | contig 15039 bp, 10 predicted proteins | sample FECB27metaG_FD_188304 | JGI IMG/M metagenome (GOLD analysis project Ga0209902, IMG submission 188304) | Cyanobacterial communities from the Joint Genome Institute, California, USA - FECB-27 (SPAdes) (version 2) | ecosystem: Environmental > Aquatic > Thermal springs > Hot (42-90C) > Microbial mats...
CCCTGGTATTGATGCCTATGAGCAACAGTATCGCGATCGCACGGTGAAGTATCTCCAGAAAAAAGCTCATACTTTAGGCTTTAATCTCGTTGCTCAATCTACGGCGACGGAATGTGTTTCTTAAGAGTTCTCAAGCAAGCAGTGTCCTAATGACGATGGCTATGACTATATTTACAGGGGCGGAAGTTTCTCTTATCCATTTTTGAAGATGGCTCTCCTTCTTTTAACCGCCAGCTGGGTTATTTGTTGGCGATCGCCTACTTTCAGTAGATCGAAAAGTTTTCTAGAAGGCTTACCAGCCGCTCATTTGAGCTAGGGGATACAATCCGCCAGAATCCCCGTAGAATCTGCTTTTCGAGTCATAGGATTGTAGATTGGCTCTCCTGCGAGCGCAAGCGAGCGCTCTTGTCAGTTCGAAAAACGTCGGCTGAAACCCCCATTCTTTCGTCACATTATAAAAGTTTTCGATCTACTGACGGTTGAACGTGCACAAGGGCAAAAGCGACTCATAGCCAACTGGGGAGGAATCTCTCTTTCAAGAAATATGAAAGCAGTCTTGAATGATTCTCCCTTGAAAATTGCAGGTCCAAGAACAGAACTCGAACGCCGACTCTTGGCTAACGCTCTTTTATGACTCTGATGAGATAAAAATATGTTACAGCTCTTGTCGTTCCTCAAAGTCAGTAAATCGAAAAGTTTGTCGTCAAAGATATTTTGGTTTGGAGATATCTAAACTAAACTGTTTAGTTTGCGCCTGGTGACAACCTCGCTAGATCCAGGCGAACTTGACAGCCTCAAAGTTAGGGTCATTAGATATGTTGACATATACCCTAACCTTGAGTAATATTTTAAGTATTGGCAGTGCTTAATTTCAGTAGATCACAAAGTTTTTTGGAAGCCGTGCCACATGGACATTTCAGCAAAGTACATGGGCATGAGAAAAGTCCCTCTGATTCAGGACTTCAGGCGATATCGCTAGCCGACCTGAAGGCTAGCGCTCTCAAGTAGGTGCTGTTTGGACTTCTTCTATATAGGCTGAAACCCTTATTATTGCGTAAGCTTAGAAAAGTTTGTGATCTACTGAATTTGGGTATGTAACTCTGTTTTTTCATGATTCACTTTCAGTAGACCGAAAAGTTTTTGAAGCCTTAAGCGCCTTTGATTTGAACTGGAAAATGCAATTCGCCGAAATCAGCGTATGAACTGCCTTTCAAGTACCTCTGTTCTGGGTGGACTTCCCTGCAAGCGCAAGTAGTTGCGCTTGCCAGCCCCAAAAACGTTGGCTGAAAACCTTATTCTTTCCTCAACTTTCAAAAGTTTTCGGTTTACTCAGATCTTGCACCTATCCGTATAACCCTGGATTTAGTCAAAAGCAGCGCAATAAAGCTACAGATTTTTTTTGATTTTTCTCGAAAAAATAGGGGTTTTAGAGTTATTACTGTGTGTCGAATTTACATAAAATTTTCTTCGTGCAAGATGTGAGTTTACTGACTTTGTTTAGCTCAGAATGACAAATCATTCCATCATTCAGCAACACCTAAATATTTTCTCCTTAAATCACTGCCATTCGTCTTAAAACAGCCCTTGCTCTGCGATAGCTGAGTATCAACTGACAACTATCTTGCTTGAAAAGCTGATTTTCACCTGTTTTCATCTCCTCAAGTGCTTTTGCTGAAACGCCTATGTTGCAAGATTTCTGATTTACTAGATTTGGGAGGAATATAAAACTGCTTATGCGTGTCATGTTTCAATCTGCTGAAAACGACGTAAAACCTGCACTATCTCTCCCTGGAGATTTTGGTTTGCCATTAATTGATAACACTATTGAAGTGCTAAGCCATGAGCAATTGTTTTATTTGAAACAGTATCAGCGTTATCGCTCCATCTTCAAATACAAATCTCTGGGCACAAAGTACGTCTGTCTATTTGAACCTCAAGCCTACCAGTTTGTATTCCAAACTCATCCAGAGAAATTTTCTTCAGGCATCGGTTGGCAAATGGTTAAGCCTTTTGCTGGAGAAGGAATTCTTTTACAAGATGGAGAAGAACATCTAAGGGTTCGGAAGTTATTGGCTCCAGCTTTTGTGAGCAGTGCCATTACTCGCTATTTCACCCTTATTCAGGATACGATAGAAACTTTTTTAAATAGTTGGGGAGATTGTACCTCAGTTACTGCGTCTGAAAAGTTACGGCAGTTTACTTTAAAGCTTATCTGCAGTCTAACATTTGGGGAAGTTGCTTCACAAGATTATAAAGAGCTAGTAACTTTGTTTGCTTCTGTTGTACAAGGAATGAGTTCTCTTTTTCGATTTGACGTTCCTTTTACCAAATTTGGTCGTGCTATGGCTGCTCGTCGCCGTCTGGAAAAATTCGTAGGCACACAAATCAGAAAACGTCGCCAGCAGGGAATTCATCATCACGATATTTTAGGTTTGCTGATGGACTCGACTGATGAAGACGGAAACTGTCTCAATGAGCAGGAGCTTTTTACCCAAACCCTGCACCTTCTCTTTGGGGGCTACTCAACCAGTGCCATTACGTTGCTCTATATTTTGTTTGAAATACAGCAGCATCCAGAATGGCAGGAGATTTTGCGAACAGAATTGAATCAGGTAGTTGCACACAAGCGCTTAGTTTTATCAGACTTGAAAAATTTGGTACAAATGGGCTACTTCCTTAAGGAAGTTCAGCGCCTTCACCCTGCTGTCTACTTCATTCCTCGTGGCGTAGTTGAAGATTTTGAGTTTAGTGGATATCATATTCCGGCTGGGTGGTCTATTATTCTTTCGCCTCTATTAACCCATCGCTTACCGGAAATTTGGCAAAATCCCCATCGCTTTGATCCACTCCGTTTTGCTCCTCCTAGAGAAGAAGACAAAAAGCACCCTTTTGCCTTTATAGCTTTCGGTGCAGGGGCACATAGATGTATGGGCTATGAACTAGCACAAATGGAAATGAAAGTATTTCTGGCTACATTGCTACGCCACTATGATTGCAAGCTCATACCTGAAATAATCCCGCAAACCACAGTCTTGCAAACAACCAAAATGCTAGAGAATTTGAAGGCTAAGATTGTGCCTAAGACATAATTATCTCGATTGTGCTTCCAAATATTCTTTTTGAGAAGGCAGAAGTACGAAGGCAGTTATGCTGAAGGGAATGCCCATGAATAAATTCAGGAGATTCAGCACTGAATCTGCTCTTGCCTTCTCCACGAATAAATTCGGGGGCTTTAAACCTTTTGGGCAAGGCAAAAAGGCTTTTGGTGTGGCAAGTTTAGCCAGGCTTTGGCTAACGAAGTGCGCCGTCGTCGCTGTCCCAGAGCCGGGAGGAAATTGATACAAGCGCCTATTGTCAAGCGCGGTCTAGATTACCAGAAAAGTTATTAGAAAAACTTTTTGGTCAAGTGGCACAAAGGTTAGAAGAAAAAGTGACAACTGAATATTTATGGTGTGGTCGAAACGTGAAGGTGATAGATGGGTCTACGGTATCAATGCCTGATACTGTAGAAAATCAGAAAGCTTATCCTCAACCAAAGAGTCAAAAGCCTGGATGTGGATTCCCAATTGCGAAAATCGGTGTGATATTTAGTTTAGCGACGGGAGCCGCTGTTGCTCTAGTCATCGATGTTCTGAACACACATGATATTAAACTAGCTAGAAAACTATATCAGTTTCTTAATCCCTTGGATATCCTTTTAGGAGATAGAGCTTTTTGTGCTTATGCTGATATGGTTTCTATCAAAAACCTTGAGTGTGATGCAGTATTCCGAAAACATCAAGCTCGAACAACGTCCATGCGTAAAGGGAAAATTGTTGGAGACTGTGACAAGTTGGTAACTTGGTATAAACCTAAAAAATGCCCACAAGGATTAAGTGAATTAGAATTTGCTGCACTGCCTCCTACTTTAGTTGTACGAGAAATTTACTACTACATTATCATTCCTGGTTTTCGCACAGAAAGAGTCAGTTTAATCACTACTCTATTAGATACAACAACTTATTCTGCCCTAGAAATTGTTGGACTTTACGGTAAACGTTGGGATGTTGAATTAGATTTAAGACATCTTAAAACTACCTTGGGCATGGATGTTTTACGATGTAAAACACCTTCTATGGTACGCAAAGAAATTTATGTTTATTTACTTGCCTACAATCTACTTCGTAGCTTGATGTGGTCGGCAGGTACTACTTACGGTACTCCTCCGTTACGTTTATCGCTCCAAGGCACTCGCCATCATTTAAATAACTTTATTCCCGAATTGTTAGCCGCAACTTCAAAGCAACGTCACCTAATTTATCGCACTTTACTCAAAGTTCCCAATCGCCCTGCTAGAAGTGAAGCACGAGTTCGTAAACGTCGTCCAAAAGCTTACCCGTTGATGACGAAACCCCGGAATGAATTACGCAAGCAATTGCAAACTGCTTAAACCACAAGTGTTTCGGCTTTTCTTAGTGCCATTCCTGGCTGAATCTATCTACGCCAGATTAACTCGACAGTACCTAAACAGCTTCTAAATAAATGCCATGACTATAACTTTTAACAAACAGGTAAGAAAATCTGCTTTCTCATTGCCTCCTGGTCCCACTACACCACCTTGGTGGAACCTGTTGCAATGGCTTATTCGTCCTTGCCAATTTCTAGAGGAGTGTCGAGCGCGTTACGGAGACACCTTTACCTTGAAAGCTAGTGGTTTTGAAACTTCAGTATTTATTAGTAATCCTGAAGATATCAGAGAAATTTTTACAGATAAACATGAGCAGTTTGATAGTGGTAAAGCTAATGATTTATCAGGATTTTTATTAGGCAACTATTCCATTGCCTTGCTTGATGGAAGTAGTCATAAACGACAGCGCAAACTACTTATGCCTCCTTTCCATAGTCAAAATATATTTAACTATGGAAAACTGATTTGCAACCTAACGGAGCAGGTTACCTCTAACTGGCAAACTGGTCAAAGATTGATTATTTATAAGGTAGCTGAAGAAATTACGCTGCGACTGATTTTAGCAGCCTTACTGGGCTCAGATGAAAGGGAACGTCACCAACAACTAAAATTACTGATTCATCGATTTAAATCCACTATAGCTAATCCCTTTGCTTCTAGCTCTCTTTTCTTCAGTGCGTTTAGAAAAGACTGGGGTTCTTGGAATCCCTGGGGTAATCTTTTGCGTTGCCAGCGCCAAATTGCAGACATTATTTATGCGGAGATCAGGGAACGCAGGCAAAACCCTGACAACCACAGCAATGATATCCTCAGTTTCATGATGGCAGCAGGGGATGAAGCTGGAGAAAAGATGACGGATGAGGAATTGAAAGATGAGTTAATCACGCTTATATTTTCTGGACATGAGACTACTGCAGCGGCAATAGCATGGGCATGTTATTGGATTCATCACTTACCAAAGGTACGAGCCAAGTTATTGCAAGAATTAGATGAGTTAGGAAATAATCCAAAGCCAACAGAAATAGGCAAATTGCCTTATCTCAATGCAATTTGTGCTGAAACCCTGAGAATATATCCAGTTTCTCTGACTACTTTTCCTCGAATCCCAAAATTACCAATAGAAATTGGAAGTCATAAATTTGGGGCGGAAACTTCTCTTTACCCATGTATTTATCTGATTCACCACCGGGAGGAATTATATCCTGACTCTAAGCAGTTTAAGCCAGAGCGTTTTCTAGAAAAGAAGTTTTCGAATTATGAGTATTGCCCCTTTGGTGGTGGTAACCGCAGTTGTATTGGCATGGCATTTGCTCAGTTTGAAATGAAGTTGGTATTGGCTACTATTTTGCGGCATTGCCAATTGGAGTTAGTAAGCAAACGTCCTTTAAAACCAATACGACGTCTTTTTTCAATTAATCCCCAAGGTGGAGTGAAAATGAGAGTTATCGAAAAGTCTGGACTTTAGACGAGGTGAGATTTTTTAAATACTAAAAACAAAGTGTTTAGGCATAACTACCCCATTCTTACTTGTTAGGGTAGACGAATAGTAAAAAATACTATCAAGTATAAACTAAGCATGAAAAAAGAACTTGTAGCGGCAGGATTTGTCCTCTTCTCTTTATTTGTCCTCTTCTCTTTCATGTTGCCACTGAATGCTTCGGCTGCGAATTTTAGTCAGATTTTTGTCTTTGGTGATAGTTTTTCTGATACTGGCAATACGTTCAATGCTACTGGAGGATTAGTCAATCCAAAAAATGCCCGTCCTCCAGAGCCCCCCTACTTTCAAGGACGTTTTTCCAATGGTAAGCTGTGGGTGGAATACTTCGCAGAGGAGTTACGATTAAAACCTACTTTATTTACTGCCCTACAGGGTGCTACTACTCCTCCCACTCAAGGCATTAACTTTGCCTTCGCGGGTTCTAGCACTGGTTTGGGTAACGCCGTCCTTCCTGATGCACCGTTACCAGGAGTACTGGCGCAAGCCCATTTATTTACACAACCCTTCCTAGCAAATAATCAAAAAGCTGACCCGAACGCTCTCTATGTTATTTGGGGAGGTGCCAATGATTATTTCTTTGGTGAGGTTACTAACGTTAGTCAACAAGTCAGGGATTTATCAAATGCGGTAGGGTTACTTGCCCAAGCTGGTGCTAAAAATATTATGGTTTTTAACTTGCCGGACTTAGGTAAGATACCGGCTAAAGTTAACGCACCTGATTCGAGCAAACTGACAACTTTGACCATAAACTATAACACCGCGTTGACAGCAGCTCTTGCCCCTTTTAAATCCATGCCTGGCGTTAATATCATCCCTTTTGATACGTACTCCATATTTAATGAGGCACTGACTAATCCCAGTAAATTTGGTTTTACCAATGTTAAGGACTCTTGCGCTAACGTCTCTACTTTCGTTCCCTGTACTAACCAAAATGAGTTTCTGTTTTATGATCGTTTCCACCCAACTACCGCTACTTATAGGATAGTAGCAGACGCCGCACTGGCCGCGGTTGGGGCTAAGAGGATGTCTGAGAAGTAAGAAAGCTTACGTAACGCTATTCTGTCGGTAGAAAAAACACACATGGTGATGTTCTAGATCTGTTGCTTCCCCCTAAATTGTTAGCCCAAACTCATAGCGATTGATAAACAGTCTAATCACGCTTATCGTGCATCAACTCAGACCAGAAACAACAAATTGTCTTCCGAGCCAGTCGCTTAATTCACGTTCTCAGCTTCAAATGTTTCTGTTCAATTTTCTGAGTTTTGCGCTTACCCCGCATTTCTCACAAGTTATGCGATCGCAATTGTCAAAACTTTTATCCAGAGAAGGTTTCGGACATTTTTGACGGATAAGAAATTTTGACAGAGTGTTGAATGGCTTCGGAATGCCGTCAATCTAGGTCAGATAAGCCTTTGTGAAATCCTGGTGAGAAATCCGGGTTACCTACCTCATGTACTTCTACCGGCAGATGTCGTTCATAGGCTCTCCAGCCATCTGTACAGTAGCGCCTAATTCCAAACGGCGGCTTCTTCGAGTTTGTTCATAATGCCCCAAAGCACGGCAAAGCTTTGCTAGGAGCATTACTTGAAAATCTGCTAACTGAACTCCCTGGAATCCCTATTGAGCCAAAGAAATTATCAGGAGGTCAAAATGACTGTAGTAGATGCAAGAAAAATCGCTCAAATACAAACTATTACTAAGATGATGGCAGGTTTTGAAAACCTAGAAACACACTTCCTCAAAAATCCATTGCAGCCACATCAGCAGGAGAAACTTCAACAGGTATTATTTGGTATAGAAAAATATCGGGAGTACAGAGATCTAACCAATGGAATTTTTGAAAAACCAAAAATTAGTAAAGATGCCCTAAACCTCTTTCAGGGATATACTCTAAGGACAAGAGGTAGTGAAGAACTTTTGGGACGAGAAGGGTATTATTTGAGAAAATCCGAAATCGAGCAATTTGAGAAAAGAGGAATTTTAGGACCGTATAATCTTTTATCTCGTCAGGAAGCACAAGATCTTCATCGCTTTTGTTACAAAAATTATGAAAATGACTTTGATAACGGATATTTCCTTTGCGATGAAGCAGTGAATGTTTTAAAGAAGCATAATATGTGGAATATAGACTACAGCGGCAGGTATCAAGTCTTAAGATACAAACCCTTTTGGGATATTTTAATCAGTAAAGAAATAACCCAACGCCTTGCCAGTTTGTTAGGAGAGAACGTTATCTGTTGGAGGAATGAATTTTTTGAGAAAAAACCAGGAACGGAAGGCACATTATGGCATCAGCAATCTAGGTTCAAACAATTGACAAAACCTATACTAGAGCCTACTGTGAATGTTGACCCTGGGATTATCCAATTGACAGTTTGGATTGCTCTGACAGACGTGAGAATTAAAAATGGTTGTATGAGAATGATTCCTGGAAGTTTCGCTGATGGAAGATTTGAGCAACTGTTTTATGATATGTTGGACAACTTGATGAGTTATGCAGTCGACAAAGAGAAACATGAACTCGAAAAGATAATTAAGACACTAATGTTTCCTACTGGACCCTTCTCGAAAGCTCAATTATTGTTTGAAGTGGCAATGAGTGAACTTGAAGACTTTGCATTTCCCGAAGTAAAAGATCTTGAGATGGATGCTGGAGACTTCATCATTTTTACATCTTTCAATCTGCATGCTTCGCATCCCAATACAACCGAAGACCAAACTCGATTAGCTCTCGCTGGTAGATATACGAATAACGACGTTAAAGTGCATCACGAGAATGACAGGTCTTACACTCCAGAGGGGGGCTTCCCATTCCTTTCAGACCGCCTTGGATGCATCCAGGCGCACGGAACTGACCACTACAAACACAACAAAATAATTCCATATCCTTGGTAATCGCAAATTTTCAGGGCTTACGCAATTGCCATAAGCGTGCGCCCCCAGGACAAAGGCATCTAAATTCTAGATGCCTTGAACCGAAAAATCGGTAAGCTTTTTATGCTTTTTAATACATAATTTTGCTCAGTACGTGGATAATGCACCGCAATCCTCGCTATTTTGAATCCCTAGAGGAATTCAAACCAGAACGTTGGGATAACGACTTTGAAAAGCAGCTTCCCAAGGGTGTATATTCCCTTTGGAGATGGTTGTCCTCGCGTTTGCATTGGTAGGGCATTTGCAGTGATGGAAGCAACTTCAGCACTAGCAACCATTATCCAAAAGTTTCAATTGGATACCCTATCGGAGTACCATGAAGCACACAACAGTGCCCTCAGACAGCGATGTAGTGCTTATTGACGGCGACAAAATCTCTATGCGGGGTTTTCGTAGTAACGGAACAATTTTCGTCGCTAAGCCTGTAATGCTTACTCAACTTAGGTTTTGTCTAACCCATAGTTGAGCAGTTATCAAAGCACTTCTTTATTATCAGAAGTGATTTCGCCTCGTTAAGCCAGTCCTAAAAGCGTATTATCAGAAGTATTTCAGGGGAAAAGCTTCCAATAATAGTATTTATCAGCAGTTTTATTGGGGTAACTGACCCTTAACGACGTTTATTGTTCCATTACTACAAAAACGCCTATGCCAGCACGTCAATGGATTACAATGCACACTGACAGTACAACGCTTAGTCCACAATTGGATCAGACCTCATTGCGGCTTAGGGAAGGCAACTACTCCGGGAATGGCTATGGGACTATATTATCAACCTGTGACTATGGAGGAATTGCTAACCTGGACAGGGTTACCGCCTGCCGCGTCTTAACTGACCAGTGCCGGATTCGAGCATCTTGTCTTAGGTTAGAGGAAAAATTCTGATGACAACGACTATTGTCAAGCACTCCCCTCCCTTGCCCCCTGGAAGCTTTGGTTTGCCCATCATTGGAGAGACGATTAGCTATTTACGCGCTCCAGGTCGCTTTATTGAACAGCGACAAAAGCGATATGGAACGATCTTCAAAACCCATCTGTTTGGTCGTCCGACGGTTGTCCTAATTGGGGCACAAGCGAGTCGGTTTTTGTTCACTAGCGAGAGTCAGCACTTCGCGATAACCCACCCCCTGAGTTTCGAGGTGTTATTGGGATCAAACTCTATGGGGATGAAGACGGGCATCCCTCACCAAAATCTTCGTAAGCAGTTGTCACAAGCCTTTCAGCCAAGATCGTTGGCAGGATATGCCTCCACAATGGAGGAAATTACTCGTAGTTATCTGCATAAATGGGAACGCTTAGGCACATTGACCTGGTATCCCGAACTGAAAAAATATACCCTTGACGTTGCCTGCAAGTTGCTAGTGGGGGTTGATACAGCCTCTGATGAGAACTTGGAAAAAGTCTATGAGATTTGGGGAGAGGGCTTGGCGTCAGCTCCGATTCGATTGCCTGGAACTAAGTTTGACCGAGCCGTGCATGCTCGTAAACAGCTTCTTAGCAGAATAGATGAGATGATTCACCAACGCCAACAAAATCCTTCCTTAGCTCAAGATGTTCTAAGAATTTTGTTGCAAGCACGAGATGAAGAGGGGAATCGTCTGAGCCTAGAGGAAGTGAAGGATAACGTGTTGGGATTGCTAGTGGCTGGACATGAAACCTTGACCTCGGCGCTGACTTCCCTGTGTTTGCTGCTAGCTCAGCATCCAGACGTGCTGCAAGCTGCCCGTGCAGAACAAGAGCGACTAGGGTTCATAGAACCGCTCACACAAGAGCACCTAAAACAAATGACCTATCTGGAACAAGTTCTCAAGGAAGTTCTACGGGTGATGCCTCCAGTCGTTCGCAGTGGACCACGCAAAGTGATTGAGCCGTGCGAGTTCAGTGGGTACTTGATTCCGAAAGGTTGGGATGTGTTTTACCAAATCCAGGAGACTCATCAAGACAGTAATGTTTATGCTCAGCCTGAACGTTTTGACCCGCAACGCTTTGCACCCGAACAGGCTCTTGACAAACAAAAAGTCTTTAACCATATTCCCTTCGGTGGTGGCATCCGAGAATGTTTAGGCAAGGATTTTGCCAGATTAGAAATGAAGTTGTTTGCAGCGTTATTAATTCGTGAGTATGACTGGGAACTGCTCCCTAGGCAAAATCTAGAGAGAATTCTGCTACCGTTTTCTCGTCCTCGCGAGGGGTTAAAAGTGAAGTTTTGGCGGCTCAAGCAGCGTGATTAACCCTCTCGCTGATGTTCTAGATCTCTTGGTTACCTATAATGAGTAGAGAGAATAGGGCTTTAGTAAGCGCGAGTTATTTGGTCAAGTCTTATGGCTGTCTGGCTCCGAGTTCAATGTCCACACTGTCACAGCACAGAGGTCGTCAAACACGGCAAATTAGCATTACCGTTTGAGACCAGTCAGAAGTTAGCCGTGTTTTCAACGTAGGATAATGTTTCAATCCCTATCCGAAGCATTACCTCCGGCGTTCGCTTTTTCTGACCTCCTTTACCCCCCTGGTGATTCTGTTTCCCTTGCGGTTGACCTACTTATGGTTCTCACCTAGACATAAGAACCATTGGGGAAAACCCTTGTTTCGTGCGTGTGACATGCGTTTGGGTGGGTTCCGTCAGTACCTCGCTAGAAGCGTTATCCTTCACTGTCAAAGCCAAAACAATCTTTGACCCGTCCTACTTACCTTTTTGGTTAGAGTGTGGTTAGTACCTGTGCACCTTTCTTGCTACTTTCACTCATCTGCAAATGACGAGGCTTATAACGGTTTGCTTATCGCTATCCCCTTGCCAAACTTCCGCTTGCCCTCGGTCTGGGGGTACTCCCTTTAGGAGGGCTTCTGTGCCTTGCATTCCATCGGGTTCATTGGCTGCATTAGGCAGGTAGTTACTACCGACGTAGGCGGGGTCAGTGACCCTTTTACATGGGGACTGGGGGGAAGGAACCCCAGGAGAAGAAGGCTTCTCAGTCAGATGCGCTACTGCGCCTACGCACAACTTTAACGTCGCGCGTTTTGGGTTACACCGTTTTGGTCAAGGAACGCTTTTGGGTGTTTATCGTTGGTTGGTTCTCTCGCTGATTGCTTATATTTTGGCACATTGGGCGTACTTATCTACCGCTTCCACAGACCTACCTGACTGGGGACTAGCTGCACAAATTGCTTTTCCAGCTTGCTTACCCCAATTACTTTTGTTCTTGATTTTACTTGACCTCAAACGAAAGCGTCCTTTCACATTTAGTCATGGAATTGACATTCAAATTTTTAGGTGCAAGATATGAGATTAGACAAGAAGCCCGACATTGCCGATTGGTTCTACATTCCATCATGGAAACGCTCGATGCCACCGCAGCCTTTTGACTCAAGAGTTCAAGCAACTCAGATGGGATGTTGGTTAGTGTTTGCCGATGAGTGTGGCTTGGGTGATAAAATGGTGCAACGACTCGAGCTTAAGGATCAGGATGTGATTACCGTCAAGGTCGGAGAGCAATTTGGTAGGGAGAGCAAATTTCCTCAACGGGTATATACCATCAACCCTCGACAACGGGATGACTACGACGCACTGTTCAAAGAACTTCGCGCACTGAATAAGATCCCAAAAACGATTATTCATTTATGGAGTGTCACACCGAACCTTCACGCAGAATTATCAATTAACTCCCTTGAAAAGTCTGAATACCAGGGCTTCTATAGCCTGCTGTTTCTAGCGCAAGCACTCAGTGAAAATAATCAGACACATTCCCTGGAAGTTGGGATTGTCTCAAACAATATGCAGGAAGTGACAGGCTCAGAGTTGCTATGCCCAGAGAAGGCGATGGTCCTTGGCCCTTGTAAGGTCATACCTTTAGAGTACCCAAACATCAACTGTCGTAGCATTGATGTTGTGATTCCCTTTTCAGAAAGTGGACAAGAGGAGCAATTCATAGACCAGTTGTTGGCAGAACTCATGACCCCATCGTCTGACAGGATTATAGCCTACCGTGGGCATCATCGCTGGGTGCAGACCTTTGAACCCGTCCGATTGGAAGGAGCCGTCCAAGGGACACCACGGTTAAGGGAAGAGGGAGTTTACCTGATCACAGGTGGGTTAGGAGGCGTTGGTCTAACGCTTGCCGAATATCTGGCACAGACTGTAAAGGCGAAGTTAATACTGACCGGGCGTTCGCCTTTTCCTGACCGAGATGAATGGTCGCAATGGCTATGCACTCATAATCAACAGGATAGCGTGAGCCGTAAAATCCAAAAATTGAAAGCTCTGGAAGCACTAGGAGCAGAGGTGATACTGGTCAGGGCCGACGTCGCCAACCTTGAACAAATGTCGGCAGCAATCAAAAAGGCTAATCAGCGATTTGGTCAGATCCATGGGGTGATCCATTCAGCAGTAGTTTCAGGGTCAGGCATAATTCAACAAATAATGCCAGAAACAGCAGCAATTGCTCTTGCACCTAAAGTCATGGGAACACTAGTGCTCGATGCTCTCTTCAAAGATGCCCAGTTAGATTTTTTCGTACTCTGTTCATCAGGCAATTCAGTTCACAGTTCACTGGGAATGGTAGAATACACTGCCGAAAATAACTTCCTTGATGCCTTCGCTCACTACAGTGCCTCTCAAAATGGCCGATTCAGCAGATCTATTAACTGGGGAAGATGGCAAGGTATAGGGTGGGCAGTCTTCTTTGAAGCAAAGTATAAGGCAAGAACAGGAGAAGAGCTTACGGGAGGAATGACGTCTGAAGAAGGCATCGAGGCGTTTAGACGTATTCTGTTGAGTAGCACAGTGCCTCAGGTAGTTGTATCACCTCAAGATTTTCAGACCTGGATTAAGCCGAACAATTTTGTCAAGTTCTTGAAAGAGGAATTAGAACAGATGGGTTTGTCTAAACCAACTCAGTGATGTTCTAGATGGATGCCTAAGCCAGGAGGTCATATCAAGTCCGGTTAATTAGTTATTATTCGATGCATCTGTGCAAAAAGAGTGAAAATCCTCTCCCCTGCTCCATTCGTGACAAGTTGAGGAAGTCTTGTATTTGTCAATAAGCAGTTTTGCTTAAAGATTTCGGACAACTTTAGGTGTCAAATTAACCTTTGAGGAGTTTGATTGACACCATGCCTAAACGGACAACTCGCAATCCAGACCATGTACAACGGCATAATAGACCCAGCCCGAATAATGAAGCGATTGCGCGGAGCGCAGTGCGCTCCGCGCAATCGCCAATCAACTTGAGGCTTTGCTGACCCCTGCGATTACTGCTCAACAAGCCTACTACCGTCAGTTGGGCTTGCGGGCTCGGATATTGAATTTACCGTTAATGGTGGCTGCGGTGTTGACCCTTTTGTGGAGGCAGGTAGCAGGCGTACAGGAGTTAACACGTCTGCTAGCAAGAAAAGACTTACTATGGTGTCGTGTAACCGTTGTCTCTCAACAAGCACTTTCACTAAGGTTCTTGACATTTCCTGCCGAATTATTTGAGCGGGTATTTCAAGATTTACTCCCTCAATTGCAACAGAATTGGCATCAAAGATCCCGGCGTCCCTTGCCTGATAGCATAAAGTTTGCTAAGGCGCATTTTGAACGCATTTGGGTGGCGGACGGTTCAACGCGCTTAAGCTCTGTTTTGCAAGCTCAAAAGCTTAGAAGATGTCCCCAAAGGGCAGTTAGCTGGAAAAATTTGTACAGTCATTGATATTGTGACCCGCTTACCTGTAGAAGTATGGTTCCACACAAATCCGAAAGCAAATGATACTAATTTTGAGACAGATTTATTGAGCTTGGTGACAGCTAAAACCTTGCTGTTACTTGACCGAGGCTTTTACCATTTCGATTTTTTTGCCCAACTCATTAACCAGCAAGTTGACTTTATTAGGGGCAGATATAGCGTAGCTGACACCAGGGGCGTGCGACGTGAAAGTCGTGTATTAGGCGCATCCGCGCTACTGACTGAGAGGCTGTCCTCTCCGGAGACTTCCTTCTCTCCGTCCTCACATAAAAGGGTCACTGACGAATGGCACTAAGAAAAGCTGAAAGACTTGTAGTTTGGGGTTATGCCGAAATACGTGGCAAATGGGACACGTTGTAAAGTTTTGTAAAGATACTGACTTCTGTGAAGTGCTTTAAAGAACTAAAGCTCCAACCGCATCCAATGTCTGCGGTACAGTTTCCAGG
>Ga0209902_101167_pt1 | contig 15012 bp, 11 predicted proteins | sample FECB27metaG_FD_188304 | JGI IMG/M metagenome (GOLD analysis project Ga0209902, IMG submission 188304) | Cyanobacterial communities from the Joint Genome Institute, California, USA - FECB-27 (SPAdes) (version 2) | ecosystem: Environmental > Aquatic > Thermal springs > Hot (42-90C) > Microbial mats...
CGAGCGCACGCGATCACGAAGGCGAGCTATCACGATGGACGGTGCATGAACGCTGCAGTCGACACGGGCCTGTCGGCCGCACTCGCCAGGCCGGTCGATCCGCGCCCGGTCAAGCTCGCCTGCCGCAACGTCTGGAAGGTGTTCGGCCCCAATGCCGTCGACTGGATCGGCACGCGCGACGGGCGCGCCTCCTCGTCCGATCTCGCCGAGGCGGGTCTCGTTGGCGCCGTCCGCCACGTCGATCTGGAGATCCGCCAGGGCGAGATCTTCATCATCATGGGGCTGTCGGGCTCCGGCAAGTCGACACTGGTGCGCTGCATGTCGCGCCTCGTCGAGCCGACCTTCGGCACCGTCGAGTTCGAGGGCAAGGACCTCCTGAAGGTCTCCGACGCCGAGCTGATCGAGCTCCGGCGTCACCGCATGGGCATGGTGTTCCAGAACTTCGCCCTGCTGCCGCACCTGAACGTGCTCGAGAACATCGCCTTCCCGCTCAGCATCCAGGGCATCGACCGCGCCCGGCGCGAGGCGCGCGCCCGCGAGGTCATAGAGCTCGTCGGCCTGCGCGGGCGCGAGCACTTCTACCCGCGTGAGCTCTCCGGCGGCCAGCAGCAGCGCGTCGGCATCGCCCGCAGCCTGGCGACGAAGCCGGAGGTGTGGTTCCTCGACGAGCCGTTCTCGGCCCTCGACCCGCTCATTCGCCGCGAGATGCAGGACGAACTCCTGCGCCTGCAGGGCGTGCTGCACAAGACCATCGCCTTCATCACCCACGACTTCGACGAGGCGATCCGCCTCGCCGACCGCATCGCCATCATGAAGGACGGCGAGGTCATCCAGACCGGGACGCCGGAGGAGCTCGTCGTCAATCCGGCCACCGACTACGTCGCCGAGTTCACCCGCGACGTGCAGCGCGCCAAGGTGATTTCCGCCCGCAGCCTGATGCGCCCCTGCGAGGGCGGCGAGCACGGCGGCGTCGTGGCGCCGGAGGCGCGCGTCGCGAGCTTCTCCGCCGGCATCGTCGCCGCCGGCAAGCCGTTCGCCGTCGTCAACGGCTCGGGCAAGCCGATCGGCGAGGTGACGCCGCAGGCGGTGATCGACCTTCTCGCGGGCATAGACGGCCGCGGGGCGCGGCCATGATCGCCGGCATCGACAGGCGGGGAGCGCGGCCATGACGATCGCCACCGACCTCGGGGCACGGCCCGCGCGCCCGCTGCCGTTCTGGCCGGCGGTGTGGGCGCTGGCGCTCGCAGCCGTGCTGGTGCTGGCGCTGCTCGGCGACCGCTTCCCGGCCCTCGTCGACTATCCCGCCGCTGCCGTCATCCCGCTCACCGACTGGGTGTCGGCGATCATGGCGTGGCTGAAGGCCAACATCACCTGGCTCACCCGCTCGATCACCGCCATCCTCGGCGTGCCACTCGACTTCGCCCTCAGCCTCTTCGCCAAGAACTTCAAGATCGGTGCCGGACCCGAGGCGATCGTGCTGCCGCGGCTGTCGTGGGTCGGCATCGTCGTCGCCGCCTTCCTCGCCGGCCGCGCCTTCGGCGGCTGGAAGCTCGGCGCGGTCGTCGGCGGCCTGTTCCTCTACATCGCGCTGTTCGGCAAGTGGACGAGCGCGATGCTGACGCTCGGCCTGATCTCGATCGCCGTGCCGTTCTGCATCGTCACCGGCCTCCTCATCGGCATCTGGGCGTGGCGCAAGCCCTGGGCGGAGAAGCTCGTCGTCTCCCCCTCGCTCGACCTGATGCAGACGATCCCGACCTTCGCCTACCTGATCCCGATGCTGATCCTGTTCGGCAACAGCCCGGTCTCGGCGATGATCGCGACCGCGATTTTCGCGATGCCGCCGATGGTGCGCGCCACCATGCTCGGGCTGTCGCGGGTGCCCTCCGAGATCGGCGACTTCAGCGAGATGGCCGGCTGCACGGCCCGCCAGAAGCTCTGGCGCGTGCTTTTGCCCTCGGCGCGGCCGACGCTGATGGTCGGCGTCAACCAGGTGATCATGCTCGCCCTCAACATGGTCATCATCGCCTCGATGATCGGCGCCGGCGGCCTCGGCTACGACGTGCTTCTGGCGCTCCGGGCGCTGAAGGTCGGCGAGGCGATGGAGGCGGGGCTCGCCATCGTCGCCCTCGCCATCGCCCTCGACCGCCTGAGCCAGGCGATGGCGCGCCGGCAGGCGCGGGGACCGACGCACGCCTCAGGCTCTTACGGCGAGGCGACCGGGCCGGTCTGGCGGCGCTATCCGAACCTGACGCTCGCCCTCATCGTGCTCGCCGCCACGACCGTCGCGGGCCTATTCATCCCCGCCTTCGCCGACGTGCCGAAGGCGATCACCATGACGACGGCGCCGGCCTGGAAGGCGGGCGTCACCTGGATCACCATCAACCTGTTCGACGCCATCGAGGCGGTGCGCGTCGTCCTCATCCTCTATGTGCTGAACCCCGTGCGCGCCTTCTTCGAGGGCTTCCCGTGGCTCGGCGCGGTGTTCCTGCTCGGCCTCGCCGCGTTCCAGCTCGGTGGCGCCCGCCTCGCCGTGCTGGTCGCCGCGCTTACCACCTACTGTGCCGTCACCGGGCTGTGGGAGAAGACGATGGCGACGGTCTACCTCGTCGGCATCTCCGCCTTCATCGCCTGCCTGATCGGCATCCCGATCGGGCTGTGGGCGTCGCGCAGCGACCGCGTCGAGAAGATCGTCACGCCGATCATCGACACCCTGCAGGTGCTGCCGTCGTTCTGCTTTATCATCCCGGTCGTCATGCTGTTCCGCGTCGGCGACGTCACCGCGATGATCGCCACCGTCGCCTTCGCCGTGGTGCCGGCGATCCGCTACACCAACCACGGCCTGCGGCAGGTGCCGCCTTCGCTGATGGAAGCGGCGGTCGTCTCCGGCTGCACGAAGCGGCAGACCTTCTTCCGGGTGCAGCTGCCGCTGGCGCTGCCGGAGATCATGCTCGGCGTCAACCAGACGATCCTGATGGCGCTCGCCATGATCATCATCTGCGCGATGATCGGCACGCGCGATCTCGGCCAGGAGGTGTTCATCGCGCTGTCGAAGGCCGACGCCGGCCGCGGCATCGTCGCGGGCCTGGCGATTGCCTTCATCGGCATCATCGCCGACCGCCTGTTCGGCGCCTGGACGGCGAAGGCGCGGGGGAAGCTGGGTTAAATAGAAAATAGCTCAGACCTATAGATGACAAGTAACTAACTGCATTTTCTTGTTTCTATAGTTTTTCCGTCGATCCACACAATGAATTCACGGCACGTCCCGTCACGTCTCGTCAGTATTGGCTTGCCGCCGAGAAGTCCTACGATACTGTATGAATTATTTTCATTACCAGTGTTGGCGCTAACAATCTCATTGCGGGCGAGATGCTCAAACCTGGCAATCCCCATAGAGAATGATGCCAAAAGCGCAAAGGCCAGGATGATCGAGAACGTGAACTTATTTATTTTCCCATAAGATTTTATTCCAATAAGTACGTTGATCTTTCGCCGTGTGCGGTGATACGATTTCAAGTCTTTGTTTACGTAAACTGAAAATATAACTATAATAAGAATTGATACTAGACCAATGATGTAAAGACTATAGTATCCGCAGTAAAGAATTGCAAAAATAAATATGGATAGTGAAACCCTGGCCAGCAAGGAAGAGGTAATGCGTCCCTCAGCGCGGGTCCCGGGCCGGGCGATGTCGGTGTATATTCTTTTCCACAAGTACTTAGTTTGCGGTCTAGGCTTTATCTTTAGTAAATAGCTAAGGTTATAGAAAGTTATGGCTGCAAAAAAATCTGCCAAAGGAAACCAAAGAAATATCAAGCGTGATACGAAGAAAGCAAAAGTAATGTAAACAAAAAACTGAAAATAAAACCAACCGTAGAACGATATATCCAATCATCAGTACGAGTGGAGGGGGTATCCCTATGATCGCAAAGCCGGCGAAATGGACGGCGGAAACAGAAAAAACCGCGGTAAATAGGTCCAAAAAACTGGGTGGCGCGTCGCGGTAATTCACCAAATGGTGTGCCTAGGTCTACGTGCGGCGTTCTTCTCGGGTGATCCAAAGGCGGAATACCTCGCCATCGTCCGAGCTACCTCTTCGCCGCTGGCGAAGTCACCGGCGTCCGCGGCGGCCGCGCGCTTCGCGACCGTCTCCAGAAGCGCTTCCTGCCATGCGAGCGAATGACCGTTCTCGAGGGCATCGGTCAAAACGTCGGTGGTCGACAGGTTCGAGCGCGCGGCGATGGACTCGACGCGCGCCCTGAGATGATCCGGAAGCTTCAGATCCATGGCCATCGCTCACCCTAGCATTGCTGCCGATCGTCGCTCAATCGGCACCACGGCGACGGCGAGGCCGATGCGCCCTCTCACTTGCTCGCGAGGTAGCTCTCCATCGAATCGTCCATCGCTTCCATCCACGGCGTGTGGTGCTTGGGCGACATCGTGCCGGTCATCAGCGAGCGGTAGGCGTTGTCGCGGAAGCCCATGATGTTCTCCATCTTGTGGTGCTCCCACTCCATGAAGGTCTTGTTGGTCGCCTCGATGTCGAACGACGGATAGTCGGTCGCCTCGATCAGGTCCTTCGTCTGGTCGCCCTGGAACCAGATGGCGTCCTCGGCGGTCTCGATCTTCTCCTCCCGCTCGCGCCAGGCCTGGCTGTGCGCGGCCATCTCCTCGGCCGACGGCAGGGTGATGCGGCCGAGCATGACGTCGCGGGCGTACCAGGCCTGCGCGTCGAACATGTTGAACGTGTAGAACTGGTCCTGCATGCCGATGTAGAACAGCGCCGGGTTCTTCTCCCACACCACGCCCTGGTAGAGGCCGAGCGGCCACATCCGGTTGGTCGTCTTCAGCTTCAGGTCGTCGGTGAGGAAGGGGAAGCTGTGCAGGTAGCCGGTGCAGAGGATGATGGCGTCGACGTCCTTCGTCGTGCCGTCGGCGAAGTGCGCGGTCTTGCCGACGACCTTCTGCAACAGCGGCACTTCCTTCCAGCGTTCCGGCCAGTTGAAGCCCATCGGGCGCGAGCGGTAGCTGGTGGTGATCGACTTCGCCCCGTACTTGTAGCACTGCGAGCCGACGTCCTCGGCCGAATAGCTGCGGCCGATGATCAGCACGTCCTTGTCGGTGAACTCGCACGCGTCACGGAAGTCGTGGCTGTGCAGCACGCGGCCCTGGAACGTCTCGAAGCCGGGGAAATATGGAACGTTCGGCACCGAGAAGTGGCCGGAGGCGACGACGACGTGGTCGAACTCCTCCGAATAGGTGTGGTCGTTGCTGCGATCGTGGGCGGTGACGGTGAACTTCTTCGTCGTGTCCGACCACGTCACCATGCGCACGGGCGTGTTGAAGCGCACCCAGCCGCGCACGCCGGCCTTCTCGACCCGGCCCTTGATGTAGTCCCACAGCACGGCGCGCGGCGGATAGGAGCCGATCGGCCGGCCGAAGTGCTCCTCGAAGGTATAGTCGGCGAACTCCAGGCACTCCTTCGGCCCGTTCGACCACAGATAGCGGTACATCGAGCCATGCACCGGGTCGCCGTGCTCGTCGAGGCCGGTTCGCCACGTATAATTCCACAGCCCGCCCCAGTCGGACTGCTTTTCGAAGCAGACGACCTCGGGGATATCCGCCCCCTTCGCCGCCGCCGACTGGAACGCTCGCAGCTGTGCGAGACCGGAGGGACCGGCTCCGATCACCGCGACCCGCTTCTTCATGGACTGCTCCCCGACTTTTCCACAACGAAAGATTTTTCACTGTCAGGACGGTATCCCGTCCCGCCGCCCTGTCAATGCTCGCGCATCGCCCGCCCCGCCGAGAGCCACGGACGCCGCGCCCGGAGGTGGCTCGGCGCTCCGGTTTTCGGCGCGGCGAGACACGACTTGAGCCGGCTTTCCCGCCAGTGTATCTGGCAAGGCAGGGTTTCACTGGAGGTGAAACCCGCCACACCGGGAAAGGGTGGACCGTGGTCGAGGCCGGACGCAAGAGGGTTCGCGCGCCCACCCCGCGCGGCGAGGCGGCAGCCTCCGGAACGCCGGCCGTTTCCGTCTCCGACGTGCACGCGCTCCGGCCGCCGCTGACGCAGAACCCGCACGCCGTCCGCGACACGCCCGAAAAGGTGCTGGAGGTGGCGATAGGCCGCGAGGTGCGCGCCTTCCGCAAGAACCTCGGCATCACGGTGGCCGATCTCGCCGCCGCCACCGGCCTGTCGCTCGGCATGCTGTCGAAGATCGAGAACGGCATCACCTCGCCGTCGCTGACCACCCTGCAGGTGCTGTCGCGGGCGCTTGGCGTGCCCGTCACTGCCTTCTTCCGTCGCTACGAGGAGGAGCGCAGCGCCGTCTTCGTCAAGGCGGGGGAGGGGCTGGAGATCGAGCGCCGCGGTACCCGCGCCGGCCACCAGTACAACCTCCTCGGCCACGTCGGCGCGAAGGCCGACGGCGTCGTCGTCGAGCCCTACCTGATCACCCTGTCGGAGACCTCCGACGTCTTCCCGACCTTCCAGCACGAGGGCATGGAGTTCCTCTACATGCTGGAGGGCGAGGTGGTGTACCGGCACGGCTCCAACCTGTTCCGCATGCTGCCGGGCGACAGCCTGTTCTTCGATTCCGACGCGCCGCACGGCCCGGAAGAGCTGACCCGCCTGCCGATCCGCTATCTGTCGATCATTTCCTACCAGCAGCGCAGCGGCGGCGCCTGAGCCGACCGGCCGCGGCTCAGTCCGGCCCGAAGCCCGGCGAGGTCGGCGCGCCGTCGTCATGGGCCGCCAGCCACTCCACCAGCGTCGCCCGGTAGCGCGTCAGCCCCTTGTAGGCGGCGATCTCGTCGGGCAGATCGCGGATGACGCGGTGCAGCCGCCGCGCCCACTTGGGCGAGGTGACGAGCTCGTTCATCGGGATCAGGTAGCAGCGGATCGGGAAGACGAGGCCGTTCGAGCGCGGCAGCCGCCAGAAGCTCTGCAGCTCGACGCGCAGGTGCACCTTCTCGCCCACGTTCTCCGGCGTCACCGTCGTCCGGTCCGGCCCCCACTTGGGGTAGTTCTCCGGGCTGGTATCGAGCCGCGGATTGATCGTCATCGTCCAGTTCAGCCGCCGCGCCGGCCGCCCCTGCTGCACGTTCAGCAGGAATTTCAGGGCGCGGGTGAAGATGCCCTTCTCGTGGGCGAGCGGCACCGGCGCGTGCCACTCGAAGAAGTTCATGCCGATGTCGAAATCGAGCGACCAGTCGGCCTGGGTGGTGACGATGCCGGCGTCCATCCACAGATTGCCGTCGCGCTGGTCGAGCAGGCAGAAGTCGCCCTGCGACTGGCGGGTGATGTACTCCATCGGCCCGTAGGGCAGGGTGGCGACGTCGCCGAAGGTGAAGCGGTCGTCGATGCCGAGCGGACGGTTCACCCAGTGCCAGCGGTCGCCGTCGCGGGTGAGCGCGAAGTGCTCGGGATAGCTTTCCGCCTTCGCCGTCATCAGGAGCTCGAGCAGGTCCCAGCCGGCGAGCGTCATGTGCGGCAGCGACTGGCAGCGCAGCGGGTCCTCGGCGAGCACCAGCGCACGGTCCTGCATCTCCGAGACGTAGTGCTCGTCGACGTCGATCGGGTGCTCGAGCACGCTGCCCTTCGGCCCCGCCACGTGCGGCTCGATGTTGACCGCATACATGTAGCTGTCTTCGTGGAACGGGAACGGGAAGCGGCGGATGTGTTCCGGGCTGTTCCTGAAGCTGAAGTCGTCGCGGAACGTCTCCTGGCGGAAGGTGATGCCCATCGCCGCTCTCCTCACCGGTCCAGCACGAGGGAGGGCCCCTCGAAGCGCGACACGCACGGCATGATCTTGCGGCCGGCGCGGTGCTCGTCCTCGCTCAGCCAGTGGTCGTTGTGCAGGAACGTGCCGTCGGCCGACACCACGTCGGTCTCGCACTGGCCGCAGACGCCGCCGCGGCAGAGATAGGGCGGGTCGACGCCGGCCTGCTCCATCGCCTCGAGCAGGCTCTGCTGCTCGCCGACGCGGATCGTCTTGCCGGAAGCGGCGAGCGTCACGGTAAACGGCAGGCCCGGCTGCGGCGCCGAGAAGTGCTCGTAGTGCACGGCCTCGGCGGGCCAGCCGAGCGCCGCCGCCCGCCCGCGCACCCAGTCGATCATGCCGGACGGGCCGCAGACGTAGAGGTGCGTGCCGAGCGGCTGGGCCGCCAGCAGCCGGTCGAGCGGGATCTGCTCGCCGCGATCGTCGTGATAGAGGCTGACGCGGCGGCCGTAGCGGGTTTGCAATTCGCTGCCGTAGCTCGCGAGCGCCGCTGTGCGCACGCAGTAGTGCAGCTCGAAGGCACCGCCCTCGGCGGCAAGCTGCGCCGTCTGCGCCAGGAAGGGCGTGATGCCGATGCCGCCGGCGAGCATCAAGTGCTTCTTCGCCCGCAGGTCCAGCGAGAACAGGTTGACGGGGTAGGAGATCACCATCGCCTGTCCCGGTTCGACGCGCCCGTGCATGAAGAGGGATCCGCCGCGCCCGGCGTCGTCCCGGCGCACGCTGATCGTGTACTCGCGGGTGTCGAGGGGCGAACTCATCAGTGAGTAGGGATTGAGCCGCGGCGTGTCGCCGTCCTTCATCTCGACGACGACGTGGGCGCCACCGGAGAAGGTCGGCAGCAGGCCGCCGTCGCGCCGCCGGAAATGGAAGCGCTTCACCATGTCGTTGACGGTGACGACGTCCTCGACGACGACCTCGAGCTTGGTGGTTCCGGTGCTCATCGGCGAACGCTCACGGGCACGGCCTCACGGAAACGCCACCTCGACGGGCGGCACGTCGCTGCGGTCCTCGGCGTTGATGCACACGCCCTGGAAGGCGGCGATGCGGCGCGAATAGTGGTCGCGCACGAACAAGAGCAGCCCGCAGTGGGCGCACGTCACCGGCTGCGTCGTGACGTCCTCGGTGATGCCCTTGCAGTGGACGCACTGGACGCGGCGGGCGAGCGAGCCACGGTGCTCGGTCTGGATTGAACTGTGATCGATGCCGGCCTCCAGCGCCGCCTGCATCGCCTGGCCGATGAGCCCCTCGGTGCCGGAAAGATAGACGCGCAGCCCCATGCGGGCGGTGGCGAGGGTCTGCCTCAGCCGCGGCATCGCGGCGGCGATCGACGGTCCCTCGTAGACCATCGCCGGCGACAGCGCCTTCAGCCGCTCGGCGAGCGACGGATCGGCGTCGCGCGGGATGTAGACGATCCGGGCGCCGGCGAAGAACCCGTCGGGCGCGGCTGCGGCCATGTCGAGGATCGCTTCCGCGCCTTGCGCGTCGGCGACGAACAGGTGCTCGCGACCCGGCTGTGGCGACAGCGTGCCGTAGACGGGCCGGCTGATGATGCTCTTCTCCGGCATCGACACTCCGCTCTCGATCCGCCGTCGTCCGCCGCTTCCTCAGCCCTTCGCCGTCCGCTTCGTCTTCTTCGGATCGTCGAACGGCAGCGGCTGCGCCGTTGCAGCAATCGTGCCGCTCTTGTTGTGGATCTCGAGCTTGGTGCCGGCCACCGCGACGGGCACGTCGAGCCGGGCGATGCCCATCGATTTCTTCACGAGCGGCGAATACATCGCGCAGGTGACGACGCCGACCGGCTTGCCGCCCGCGGTGACCGGCGCGCCCTCGTCCGCCGGCTCCGTGCCCTCGAGCAGCACGCCGAAGATCTTGAAGCGCTCCTTGCCCTTCAGCCGGTAGTGCTCCTCGGCGCCGCGGAAGCCGGTCTTGCCGGGGCTGACCGTGAAGTCGAGCCCGAGCTCCCACAAGGTGTCCCCCGGCCCTTCGTTTTCAAAGGGATACTTCTGCGAGTTGTCATAGGGGTAGAACAGCAGGTAGCTCTCCACCCTCAGCATGTCCAAGGTGGTGAACCGGCACGGGATGATGCCCATGTCGGCACCTTCCGCGAGTATGCGGTCCCAGATCGTGGGGGCGTCCTGGCCACGGCAGAAGATCTCGTAGCCGCGCTCGCCGGTATAGCCGGTGCGCGAGATCATCACCGGCAGGCCGTAGAGCTGCGTCTGCATGTGGTGGAAGTAGGGGAGGTCGCGGATCCCGGGCACGCGGGGGGCGAGAAAGTCCACCGCCAGCGGGCCCTGCAGCGACAGGTCGTGCAGGTTGTCGTCGAAGCGGATCGACACGTCGCGGCCCATGGCGGCGCGCTGCAGCTCCTCGTGGCCGGTGCCGGAACCGTGCACCACCATCCAGGAGTTCGGGCCGGTGCGGTAGAGGATGCAGTCGTCGGTAAACTTGCCGGCCTCGTTCAGCATGCAGGCATAGGCCGACTTGCCGGGATAGATCTTCTCGACATTGCGCGTCGTCGCGAGGTCGATCAGGTGGGAGGCGTGCGGGCCGGTGATGTGCACCTTCTTCAGGCCGGAGACATCCATCAGCCCGGCCTTGGTGCGGATGGCGATGTATTCGGCATCGGCATCGCCGGAGTAGCTCCAGGCGGTGCCCATGCCGCTCCAGTCCTCGAGCTTGGAGCCGAGCGCCCGGTGGCGGTCGGCCAGGGTCGAAAACCTCCAGGACTGCGTCATCGATCGCTCCCCATCGTCCGCCGGGCCTGCCGCCGTCCCCGCCGGTGCCGGTCGCATCGCCTCCCGGGTCGCCGCGCCTCGGCGGTCCGCCTGCCACAGGATAATGCCCTCGCGCGCCGGCGGCACGCAATACCGACAAGCAAAAAGCTTTCCTGCGAGGCAAATCTTCGGCGGCTCCGCGTCGCTGCCCTGCGCGCCCCCGCGACCGCGGTTCCGGCTCGTGCAGGATCGCCGCCGTCCTGGTCCGCTCCCGCCGTCCGGGTGCGGCGGATGGTCAGCGATCGGTGCCGTAGCGGACGCCGAGTTCGGCGAGCCAGCGGCGGTAGGTCACGGCGGTCTTGTCGGAGCGCACGTGCAGCTCGCGACCGACCGTCAGCGGCAGTCGCTTCGGGCGCTGCGATTCGACGATGGGCACGTCCTGGCCGATGATCAGCGCGGTGAACGCCTGCACGTCGGCCTCGCTGTGCAGCACGTCGTGGTTGGAGGCGAGCAGCACCCAGCCGATGCCGCGCTCCGGCTCGACCGGCGTCACCGTCAGCATGATCGCCTCGGTGGCCGGCGCGCCGTGCCGGTTGGTGAGCCCGACGTCCTTGACGAGCCGGCCGGTTAGCGGCCGCGGCACGTAGTACTCGTAGCCGACATGGGCGCCGCCGGCCGCCATCGTGTTGGTCGGCTGCGGCTGCCAGACGCGGACATTGCAGACGCTGAGGCCGTCGTCGCCGACCGCGACGTCGTAGTCCTCGATCTCGGTGTGCTCCTCCGAGCCGAGCACGCCGGCATGGACGAACGGGAAGTGCGAAACGTCGATGAAGTTCTCGATCGCCCGCGGCCCGCTCGTCTCGTAGGCGAAGGCGCCGCCGTAGAAGAGGTGGTGCGTGCCGGCGTCGATCTCCGGAAACGGCGGGATGTCGCGCGCGGGCTCGCCGAGGCAGGCCCAGACGAGGCCGTAGCGCTCCTGCGCGCGGAAGGGGGTGGCGCGGGCCCGCGGCGACGGCTTCTGGCGCTCGTGCGCCGGATAGCGGACGCAGACGCCGTCGGCCTGATACTCCCAGCCATGATAAGGGCAGGCGAGGCGGCCGCCGGTGACCTTGCCGAGCGACAGCTTGACGCCGCGGTGGGCGCAGCGGTCTTCCCAGGCGCGCAGGCCGTCCGGCGAGCGCCAGAGCACCACGTCGACACCCATCAGCCGCACGGGATGCGGGCGGTCGGTCGCGACGTCGACCGAGCGCGCCACCGGGTGCCACTCGGTGGCCAGCACGGCGTCCCCGGCCATCGTCTGCTCGCTGGTCGACAAGGCGAGGCTCCCCTGTCCGCAGGCCCCCGGGGAGGCCCGCGCGGTTGATCGGCGGTGCGGCGGTCGGTCAGGAAGGGAGGGCAGCGCCGCTCACTGCGGCAGGGTGCCCTCGACGCCCTCGACGTACCAGTTGATGCCGTAGAGCTGCTCGTCCGGCAGCGTCTCGCCGGCCTTCACCCGCTCCTGGCCCGACTGGTCCCTGATCGGTCCCTGGAAGGGGCTGAACGTGCCCGCACGGATCTCCGCCTCCACCGCGGCGATCTTCTCGGCCGCCTCCTGCGGCACTGCCTGGCCGAGCGGCGCGATGGCGAGCGCGCCGTCCTTCATCGACAGCCACGCCGGCGCGTTCGTCCAGGTGCCGTCGATGACGCTCGACGCGACCTTGGTGTAGAAGTCGCCCCACACCGGGATGACGGCGGTCAGCTGCGACTTCGGCCCGTAGCTGGTGCGGTCGGAGTGGAAGCCGACGACGTACTTGCCGGCGGCTTCCGCGGCGAGCGTCGGGGCGGTCGAGTCGGTGACGTGGCCGACGACGTCGATGCCTTGCGAGAACAGCGCCTCGGTCGCCTCCTTCTCGCGACCCGGGTCGTACCAGGAGTTCACCTCGACGACCTTCACCTTGACGCCCGGCTTCGTCGCCTGCGCACCGAGGGTGAAGGCGTCGATGATCTGGATCACCGCCGGCAGCGGGAACGACGAGACGTAGCCGATGGTGTCGCCCTTGGTCACGGCGCCGGCCGCCATGCCGGCGAGATAGGACGACTCGTAGTAGCGCAACGAGTAGGTGCCCATGTTCTCGGCGGTCTTGTAGCCGTCGAGGTGCATGAACTTCACGTCGGGGTAGAGCTCGGCCACCTCGAGGGTCTGGTCCATGAAGCCGAACGAGGTCGTGAAGATCAGCCCGTAGCCGTCAGCGGCGAGCTGGCGGATGACCTGCAGCGAATCCGGCCCGAAGGCGACGTTCTCGACGATCTTCGCCTCCACCTTGTCGCCGAGGGCGGCCTCCATCGCCTTGCGGCCCTTGTCGTGCTCGGCGGTCCAGCCGGTGTCGCCGACAGGGCTGAAGTAGACGAAGGCGACCTTGAGCTTTTCGGCCGCCGTGGCCGGCGCGGTGACGACCTGTCCCAACAGCAGCAGCGCCACTGCCAGCGCACCGAGAATCCGTGCCGGACGACCGAGCATCTCACCACCTCGCCATTTCGAGCCACGCCTGAGCGCCGTCACGGGACGGCCTCCTGCCATTGCGCTCCAGCGGGGCGGGGTCGGCAAGCTGGAATGCGGGGGCTTCAGCCGCGCGAAGCGCTTTGTGCGCCGTCAGGCAACGCGGCCGGCGGCGAGGCAGGCCGCCCGCCCTCGACGGGGCGCGCCGCCTGCTGGCGGAAGGCCTTCGGCGTCAGGCCGAAGGCGCCCTTGAAGGCGGTGACGAAGTGGCTGTCGGAGCGGAAGCCGACGCGGAAGGCGATCTCCGACACCGAGAGCGCGGCGAAGCCGGCGTCGGACAGCAGCGCCTGCGCCTTGGCGAGGCGGCGATTGCGCAGGAACACGCCGATCGTCTCCGGCTCGTCCTGGAAGAGGTGGTGCAGGTAGCGCACCGAGAAGCCGAGCGCCGCCGCGATCGTCTGCGGGCCGAGGTCGGCGCGGTGCAGGTTCTCGGCGATGAACGCCTTGGCGTGGCGCAGGTGCGTCGCGCCGACGGCGCTCACCGCCGAGGCGCGCACCGGTGCCTCGTGCTCGAGCGTGCTCGCCAACAGGTCGAGCAGCCGCTCCGAGACCGCCCCGGCGACGCCCGGCTCGCGCCCCGCCCGGTGGCGCACGGCGGAATCGAGGGTGTCGAAGAAGATGCTCGCGAGCACCCCGTCGCGGCGGATCGGGCGGGCGCAGTAGTCCTCCGGGATCGGCAGGCGCTGCTTCAACTGCTCGGCCGGAATGGTGACGATCAGCGCGCTCGACGGCATCTCGTGGACGAACTCGAGCAGGTCCATGGTCGAGTGCAGCGAGATCGTCCCCGCGTCGATGACGACCTCGCGGCCGTACTGCGTCATGCGGAAGGCGCCGCCGGTCGCGGCCGTCAGCACGTAGAGGCGCCGGCGCGCTCGGGCGAGCGTTCCCTGCGTCTGGCGGCAACGGTAGGGGTCCGACCACATGTGGCGGACGCCGATGGGCCCGATGTCCGTCGCGATCAGCCGGGCGCGAAAATCGTCGCGACCGGGCGCCTCGCAGGTCATCGGGCAGCACAAGCTGTACATGACGTCCCGCCACGCCTCGACGCGGCGCGGGGGCGCCACGCTGGCGGTGTCGAGGCGGAGCGGCAGGTGGGCGGAGACGGCTTCCATTGCGCGAATTGGAAGCAAGAAAGGTGCCGGGGGCAAGCGCGAAAGCGGGCCCCGTCGCGGGCATCCTCGCACCGACCCGGCCGGGCGCGACCCGGGCGGGTCGGCCGCAGCGGTTCTCTGGACGGCTCAGCGCTCCCCGGTAAGCGGGCCGCCGAGCGAGGCGGGGGCCCTGAGCCGCGTCCGCACGGCCGTCGAGGAGACGACGACCAGCACCAGGATGGTGGCGAGGTAGGGCAGCATCGACAGCACCTGCGGCGGCAGCCCGAGCCCGGCGCCCTGCAGGTGGAACTGCAGGATGGTGATGCCGCCGAACAGGTAGGCGCCGGCGAGCCCGCGCAGCGGGCTCCAGGAGGCGAACACCACGAGCGCGATGGCGATCCAGCCGCGGCCAGCCGTCATGTTCTCCACCCACACCGGGGTATAGACGACCGACAGGTAGACACCGGCGAGCCCCGCCATCGCGCCGCCGAACAGCACGGCGGCGCAGCGGATGGCGTCGACCGGGTAGCCGGCGGCGACAGCCGAGAGCGGCGCGTCGCCGACGGCGCGCAGGATCAGCCCGGAGCGGGTGCGGGCGAGGAACGAGGCGATGCCCGCGGCGAGCACGATCGACAGCACCGTGAACGGCTCGATCGCCGCGAGCACCGGGCCGAGGCCCGGCGCTGCAACGAGCCAGGCGGGGAGAGCGCCGATGTCGGACGGCAGGGCGACGCCGGTGTAGCTGGCGCCGATCAGCGCGCTGAGGCCGATGCCGAGGATCGTCAGCGCCAACCCGCTCGCCACCTGGCTCGCCCGGCAGACCAGCGTGACGAAGGCGAACAGCGCCGCGAGCGCCGCGCCCGCCACCGTGCCGGCGACGGCGGCGG
>Ga0209902_101168_pt1 | contig 15007 bp, 15 predicted proteins | sample FECB27metaG_FD_188304 | JGI IMG/M metagenome (GOLD analysis project Ga0209902, IMG submission 188304) | Cyanobacterial communities from the Joint Genome Institute, California, USA - FECB-27 (SPAdes) (version 2) | ecosystem: Environmental > Aquatic > Thermal springs > Hot (42-90C) > Microbial mats...
CCCGACGCGGCCACCGCCGAGGTCCTGCGCACGCTGCAGGCCGACGGGCCCTCGGTGCTCGACCGCAATCCCATCGACGTGACCCTGGCCGGCCTGCAGCCGCAACTGCTGCGCCGCGCGCTTGGCGCGTTGCTCGACAGCCCGGGCTACGACGCGGTGGTGGTCATCGTCGGTTCGTCGGCACTGGCCATGCCCGACCTCGTCGCCGATGCGATCCGCGACTGCCTGCCGGGCACGAGCAAGCCGGTGCTGGCCTATGTGAGCCCGCATGCGCCGGCCGTGGCCGCGCTGCTCAACGGTCGCGGCGTGCCGGCCTTCAGCGCGCCCGAGAGCTGCACCGTGGCGCTGCAGGGCATGCTGATGCAGGGCGGCGCGGCACCGCCGGAATCCGCGTCGACCGGCGCCATCGTCGATCTCGCGGGCCTGCCCGCGCAAGGCTCGTTCGACGAGGCCGAGGCCAAGTCGCTGTTCGCGCGCTTCGGCGTGCCGGGCGTGCGCGAGGTGGCGGTGCGCGATGCGCGGCAGGCGGCCGAGGCCGCGCCCGCCCTGGGCGAGAAGGTGGTGCTCAAGATCCTCTCGCGCCGCATCACCCACAAGACCGAGGTCGGCGGCGTGGCCGTGGCCGTGCCCGCATCGCAGGTGGCCGCGCGCGTGGCGCGCATGCACGACGACGTGGCGACCGCCACCGGCCAGGCGCCCGAGGGCTACCTGGTGCAGGAGATGGTCACGGGCGGCACCGAGATGATCCTCGGCCTGCACCGCGATGCGCTCGGCACCGCGCTGCTGATCGGCATGGGCGGCGTGACCGCCGAGCTCGTCGGCGACACCGTGCTGCGGATGGTGCCGCCGGGCGGGGCGCTCGCGCGCGAGGAGGCCGCCGCGATGCTGCGCGAACTGAAGACCTGGCCGCTGCTCGACGGCTACCGCGGCCGGGCGCCGGCCGATGTCGAGGCACTGGTCGACGCGATCGTCGCGTTCTCGCGCATGGCGGGGCAACTGGGCGCGCGGCTCGAGACGGCCGAGATCAATCCGCTGTTCGTGTTCGCGAAGGGGCAGGGGGTGAAGGCGGCCGACGGGGTGGTGGTGCTGGCGCGGGGCTGACGAGGGCGTCGGCGCGCCTTCTTTCTCGACGGCTACACTCCGCCTCCGCGGAGGGAGACCGTCGATGAGAGCAGGAAGCGAGCGTGGAGGATGGCGGCCGCTGGGCATGGGCCTGGCCTTGCTGCTGCTGGGCCTGCTCGCGGGTCTTCTGCACGCACGAATGACGCGGCAGGAGGCGCCCGCACCGATCCCGCCCATGGCCGTCTCGCAATCGCTGGCGCAGGGCGTGGCGTGGATCTGGCCCGACAGCAACGGCCCATCCCCGGCATCCGGCGAGGCGGCTTCCTATAGCCAGGCGGCGGTCCTGGTGGAGTCGCTGGTGTTTCGTGGCCCGGGCGTCGAACGCGGCGGACGCCGCCAGCCCCTGGCGCTTCCCGCGGGCGCTCGCTTCATTCCCGTCATCCATGTGGAAGCGGGCGCCTCCGCGCCCGACGAATTCACGCCCGTCCAGCAGCAGGCGGTGCTTGCGGCCGTGCGTCGCCAGGCCCATGCCGCCGAGGCCGGTGGCGGCCTGCTGCAACTCGACTTCGAGGCACCGGCGCGCCAGCGCGATGCCTACCGCGCGCTCGTCGCCGCGGTGCGCGAGGCGCTGCCGCCAGGCGTGCGGCTGAGCATCACCGCGCTCGCGCACTGGTGCGGGCAAGGCGACTGGCTCGATCGGCTGCCGGTCGACGAAGTGGTGCCCATGCTCTATCGCCTGGGACCGCAGGCCGCGGATTGGCGGCGGCGCTTTGCACAGGGCGACCCGGGACTGGCGCGCCGCTGCCGCGGCGATGCACTGGGATTCGCCACCAACGATCCGCCATCGGCGGCCCTTCTCGATCGCGCCACGCGAGCCTACTGGTTCGACGAGGCCGCATGGTCCAACCCCTCCCGTCCTCCGCGTCATCCTCTTTCATGAACATGCCCCGCACACCCTTGCGCCGTCTCTGCATCGCACTCGCCACGCTCGGCGGCCTCCTGCTCGCCGCGCCGGGCCACGCGGCCTCCGCGGCCGCTGAAGACGAAAGCAGGCTGCCCGACAGCCTGCGCAGCGACTACGTCGAGCCCATCAACGGTCCCGCCGACAACCGGGCCTATGCGCACGGCACGCTGGGCCTGATCCAGTCGAACTATGGCCGCGCGTCCCTGTTCGTGGCCTGGCGCGTGATGCACCTGCCCGTGGGGGCCGTGGCGCGCGAGAGCCATCGTCGCCAGTCGGACTGGGTCCGCGGCGTGCCCACGCCGCCTCCGGCCGAGGACGAGATCGCCACCTGGTCGAAGGCGCGTGCCGCGTGGGTGCCGCAGGCGCCGAGCGTGCCGCCGAGCTACTTCCGGCCCGCCAAGCTGAAGGTGTCGGGGTTCGGCGAGATGGACATCGAGGTCGGCCAGTGCGGCCCCGACGCCTATGCCTTCGCCGCGCGCACGCTGGGCGAACTCGTCGCCGACGCGTCGCTGAAGGATGCGGATCGCCGGACATGGGTCGCCGGCCAGGATGCGGTGTTTGCGCGCTGCTCGGCCACCGCGCGGAAGATGCCGGCCCTGCCCGCGCTGCTGCCGGCCCGCGCGCCGGCGAAGCTGAAGGCATTGAACGCCTACCAGCGCGCCGCCGCGCTGTTCTACGGCGACGAGTTCGTCGCCGCGCGCGAGGCTTTCGATGCCATCGCCGCCGTGCCCGATCATCCGATGCGGCCTTGGGCCACGCTCGGTGCGTTGCGCTCGCTGCTGCGCGACGGCGTGCGCGACACCGAATGGGAAGCGGTCTTCGAGGACGCCTGGACGCGGCGCCAGCTGCGCGGCGCCGAGTTCAAGGCCGCCGTGGCGGAACCGGCGGCGCGCCATGGCGCCCGTGTCGAAGCCGCGTTCAAGGCCATCGACAGCCGCGCGAAGGCGGCACTCGCCGATGCCACGCTGGCACCGGTGCACGAGGCCATCCGCTACACCGCGCGCCGGGCGTTCGTTCAGCTCATGCCGGGAATCCCGCTGCGCATGACGATGACGGCGATGGAACGGCCGGAGTTCAACCCCTACGAATCGAGTGCGCTGGATTTCTTCCAGGAGCTCTATCCGATGGTGGCCCCCGACCGGCCGACGGGCGTGCTCGGGGAGGCGTTGCGGCGGCATGCGTGGTTCGATTTCGTCCTGACCGTGCAGGGCTGCTCCGACGCACAGAAAGCGCAGGACGTCAGCGTGTGCGATGCCGAGCATCTCCATGCGCTGGCCCGATGGCAGGAAACGAAGGACAGTGCCTGGTTGCTGGCGGCGCTGATGACGGCGCGCCAGCCCTCCGCGGCAGATGTGCCCGCCGCCGATGCAGCGCGTGCCGTGGCGGTCGACCGTCCGGAATGGGCGAGCCTGCAGTTCCATGCGGCGCGCGTGCTGCGCGCGCAGGGGCGCGGCGCGGAGGCCCGCGCGGCGCTCGATGCACTGGCGGCATCGCCGGTCGTGCACAAGCGCGACCGGCCGCTGCTGGAAGCCGAACGCAGAGGGCTTTGAGGCGCGCGGGCGCAGGGCCTCAGCGACGCGTCTTCCTGTCTCGCAGCAGCTTCTCCAGACTGGGCCTCGACTGCTCGAAGCTCGGCATCATGGCGGTGCGCCTTTGCTTCACCTCGATGACGTGCCAGCCGAACGGCGTGTGCACCGGCGGATCGGTCATTCCGGCCGGCCCCAGCGCCTCCATGGCCGCGGCGAACTCCGGCACGAAATAGACGCCGAAGTTCCAGCCGAGCTCGCCGCCCTTTCGATTGGAGCCTTCGTCCAGGGAGACCGCGTTGGCCACCGAGCCGAACGATTCCCCGGCGCGCACGCGAGCGAGCGCCGCCTCCGCCTGCGCCTGGGTGCGGACCATGATGTGGCGCACGTCGTATTCGTACTGGCCCTGGAACCTGGCAGTCCACTCCGCGCTGGCGCGGGCGTATTCGGCGCGCAGTTCTGCTTCCGTGGCCTGGGGGCTCGTGCTCTGGCAGGCAGCCAGGATCAGCGCGAGAAGCGCGATCGCGACGCGCGGGGACGGTGTCTTTGCGTGGTTCATGCGGGGTGGCCGAGAGGCCGTGGATGCAAGGATGAAATGGGACCGCATTCTGCAACGGCCCTGCATCAAGCCAGGCTCTTGAAGCTGCAGCACTCCCTGGCCAGCGCGGCCAGCGACCAGCCGATCATCGGATGGTGATGCGGATGGAACACCGCGTAGTAGCTCAGCGACGGCGCCGGCGGCTGGGTGCGTATGCGCTGCAGCCTGCGTTCGCGCAGCGCGCCGCGCACCACCACGCGCGGCATGCAGCTGATGCCGAAGCCGGCCTCGACCAATGCCGCCAGCGCCACCATGCTGCTCGATCCCACGGCCCACACGGGCTCGGAGGCCGTGTTGCCGAGCAGCTTCTGCACGAGCATGGTGAGTCCCGAGGCCGGCCCCTGGTCGATGATGGGATGGCGCCGCAGGTCCTGCATGGACTCGGTGCCGCCCGCGGGCAGCAGCCCGGGCTTGCAGACCCATTCGAAGGGCACGGTGCCGAGCTGCATCGACGACATCTCGGGGGCCACGTAGTCTTCCTGCAGGATGGCGATGTCGAGCTTGCCGGCCTGCAGCATGTCGCGCACCGTGCCCGACAGGTCCACGTGTGGCACGACGACGAGCTCGGGGTACAGGTCGCGCAGGCGCGAGATGAAGGCACCGAACCAGGTCATGACCGTGAGCTCGGTGACGCCGATGCTGATGCTGCGCACGCCTGCCGTGGGCGATCGACGCAGCGCCTCGAGCTGGGTGGTCTCCGCAATCATGGCCTCGCAAAAGCCCAGCAGCTGGCGCCCGTGCGAGGTCAGCTTGATGCCCTTGCGCCCCGCATGGAACAGCACGTGCGCCGACTCGAGCTGCAGCTCGTGCAGCCGCTTGGCGACGGCGGAAGGCGTGACATGCAGACGCTCGGCGGCAGCGTCCTGCGAGCCCAGCGTCGCGCTCCAGTAGAAGGCCTGGATGCGCGCCAGCGTGGTCATGCCGGTCCCCCATGCAGCCACGAGGGCAGTGACATCCAGCGGCGGAAATCGCAGGCCTGGCGGCCGAGCTGCGCGATGTCCTCGACCAGGGCCGAGGCGTTGGCCGTCAGGTAGGCGATCTCGTAGCGCACGGGCTTGCCGGCCGGCGTCGAGCGCACCGCCTGCAGATGGCAGCGGCGCAGCCAGCGCGGGTCGATCTCCTTGGGCAGCGTGACGTCTCCCAGGCCCACGATGGCCGCGCAGATCTGGCCGACCAGCAGGCTTTGGGCGGTGCCGTCGTCTTTAGCTGCGGGGACCGAGGCTTCGCGCAAAGCCGAAGTGAAGCGAAGCTGCTTCAGCGGTGGCAGCGCGATGCGCGTGGCCTTGCAGCTGGCGGGCAGGTCGTGCGCGACCGCGAGCTGGATCTCCCGCGAGGCCAGCAGCTGCGGCAGCCGGTGCGTCTCCGCCACGACCACGGACAGCTTGCAGGCCGGCAGGTGCGCCTCGACCAGGCGCGCCCAGGCCGGCAGCCAGGTCGCGGCCACCAGCTCGGGCACGCCCAGCAGCACGCGGCGGGTGCGCGGGCTCGAGGAGCCGGCGAGAAAGCGGTCGATGTTGTTCCTGAGGTGCAGGATGCGCCGCGAACGCGTGACCAGGTCGCGGCCTTCCGCGTTGAGCGTCGCTGTTCTCGAGCTCCGGTCGAAGAACGGCCGTCCGAACTCCTCCTCGAGCAGCTTCACGTTGCGGCTCACCGTGGGCTGGGCCAGGCCCAGTGCCTCGCCCGCCTTCTGGAAGCTCAGGTTGTCCGCTACCGCGACAAGGCTCTCGAGCTGCTGGAGGGAAGGCATGCGGTCATGAAGTCGGGGGCGGGAGGTCGGCGGTCTGCGTTGCTGCGGCGGATTGTCGAGCGGGGCGCAGCACGCGTCCAGCGCGCGCGCCGGTGTGCGCGCCGTCGCGGTAGGTCAGCTCGCCATTCACGACCACCACTTCGATGCCGGTGCTGACTCTCGTGGGGCAATCGTAGTCCGCCTTGTCGATCACGGTATCCGGATCGAAAACCACGAGGTCGCCTTTCTTGCCGACCTCGAGGGTGCCCCGGTCTCGCAGGCCGAATTTGCCGGCGGTCAATCCCGACATCTTCCAGACCGCCGTCTCGAGCGAGAAGAGGCCCACTTCGCGGCAGTAGTGGCCCAGCACGCGCGGAAAGGTTCCCCACAGCCGGGGATGAGGGCGTTCGCCCTTAGGCACGCCGTCAGAGCCGACCATCGTGTCGTCATAGGCCAGGATGTTGCGCAGGTCGCCTTCGTCCTGATTGAAGTAGACCGCTGTTGCCGGCAGCAATCGCTTCGCGGCATCCATCTTGCTCACTTGCCACAGCGCTGCGATATCCGCAATCGTCTTGCCCACGAACTCCGGATGCGGATCGCTCGACGCGATCACCACCTTCGAGGCCAGTCGCCTGGGGTCCAGGTGCAGCGTCGTCGAACTGGCGTTGTAGGGATAGCAGTCCAGGGACACGTCTTGCGATGCCTTCGCCCGCGATATCCTGGCCAGCGAGACCGGCGAATTTCCAAAATTTTCCTGCAGCATGTGTTTGTGATGGGAGACCACGACGGGAACGCTCAAGGCGCGCCCGATCTCGAGCGTTTCTTCCAGCGCCTCCATGCACTTCGAATCCTCGTTGCGCATGTGGGTCACATACAGTGCCGAGGCCTCCGTCAGCGGCTGCGCGACACCAACGATTTCCGCGGTGGAGGCCTGCGCTGCCGGCGGGTAGGCCGTGCCGGTCGACAGGCCGAAGGCACCGGCCTCGAGCGCTTCGCAGACCATCAGCCTCATGGCCTCGATCTCGGCGACGTCGGCGCTGCGATCCACCGACGTCATGGCAACGACTCGCAATGTCGTATGGCCGACCAGGGGGATGACATTCACCGACGCCGGCGATGCGGCCAGCGCGCGCAGGTAGTCCGCGAACGATTCGAAGCGCGGTGCGCCGTCGGGCACCACGATGTCCAGCGGCGCGGGAATCGGCGTATCCGGTCGCAGCGGCGCCAGGCTCACGCCGCAGTTCCCCGTGACCACGGTGGTGACCCCTTGAGAGACCTTGTACAGCATCTCGGGCTGATGGATCAGCGAGAAATCGTCGTGGGTGTGGGAGTCGATGAATCCAGGCGCGACGATCTTCCCGTGTGCATCGATGGAGATGGCGCCAGTCGCTTCGGACAGGTCGCCGATCGCAGCCACATAGCCTTCGCGAATGCCGACGTCGGCGCGGAAGCGAGTCTTTCTGCTGCCGTCTATGAGCATGCCGTTCAGGACGAGCAGATCGAAGCTTTCTCTGTTCTTCATGGTTGCCAATCCTCAATTGACTTGAATGTTGGCTTTTTCGATGATGGGCCGCCATTTCATGGCCTCGGACTCTGCGTACTTCCTGAACTCTTCCTCCGATCCTCCCGCCGTCTCCATGCCCATCGACAGCAGCTTTTCCTTCATCTGGGGATCGTGGAGCACTTCGTTGAATACCGCATTCAGCTTGGTGATTACCGCCTTCGGCGTTCCCGCGGGCGCGACGAAGCCACCCCAGCCCACGCTTTCGAAGCCGGGCAGAACCGTCTCTGCGACCGTGGGCACATCGGGAAAGAGCTGCGACCGCGTCGTGCTGGTGATGGCGAGGGGCTTGAGGCGCCCATCCTTGACGAAGGGTGCGATGGACGACATGTTGTCGATCATGATGTCGACCTGACCTCCAACCACGTCCGCGATCGCCGCCGGACTTCCCTTGTAGGGCACGTGCGTGATCGGCGACTTGGCGTACTGGCTGATCAACTCACCGGTGAGATGCGGAGAAGTCCCGAGTCCGGAGGAGCCGAACGTGAATTTGCCGGGCTTCTTCTTCGCTTCCGCCAGCAGCTCGGCCAACGAGTTTTCCGGCACGCCGCGATTGACGGCGATGATGCTCGGCACCTTCGCGAGGAGAACGATGGGAATCAGGTTCTCGGGCTTGTAGGGCAACTTGTTGAACAGCGACTTGTTGGTCGCCAGGGTCGCGTTGTTTCCGTAGCCGATGGTGTAGCCGTCCGGTGCGGCCTGCTCGATCGCGATCATCCCGATGAATCCGGCGCCCCCGGGCTTGTTCTCGATCACGAAGGTCTGTCCCAGCCTGCGGCCGGCTTCGGTGGCCACCGTTCGCACGAGGATGTCGGGTGAACCGCCCGCCGCCGACGGGACGATGACCCGGATCGGTTTGTTGGGATAGCCTTGCGCGTGGGCGCTCGAGAACCCGACCATTGCGACCACCGCGGCAAGAAGGTGTGGAACAGAGAATCGCATGGATGTCCTTTGAGTTGAAGCAGGTTGGCACATGGAGGTCGCTCAGAATCGATCGGCTCGATAAGGGCGGGGATCAAGAAAGGGCGATTCGCCCGCCATCATTTCCGCCAGCATCCGGCCGGTGGTGGGGCCCAGCGTCAGGCCCTGGTGGCCATGGCCGAACGCGCACCACATGCCCGGCACCTTCGGTGCGGGCCCGATGACGGGAATCATGTCGGGCATGCAGGGCCGGATGCCCATCCAGGGCTGCGCGTCCACGCGCTCGCCCAGCGGCAGCAGTCGCTTCGCCACGGGTTCCGCGCGCGCCAGCTGCACGGGCGTCGGTGGACGGTCCTCGGCATCGAACTCGACGCCGGTCGTCAAGCGCACGCCGCGCGTCATCGGCACCAGCAGGAAGCCGCTCTCGGTGTCCATCAGGGGCCGGGTCAATGTCGCGCCGTCGCGCAAGGCGTAGTGCATGTGGTAGCCGCGCTTGCCGAACAGCGGTGGGCTGTAGCCGAAGCGTTGCGTCACCCGCGTGGAGAAGGCGCCCAGCGCCACCACGAGGTCGGACGCGGTCACCGTGCCGCCGTCCGTGGGAAGCATCCATTGCGATCCCCGGCGCTCGAGTTGCGTCGCATCGCCCTTCAGCAGCGTGCCTCCAAGGTCGACGAACAGCTTCGCCAGCGCGGCGAGCAGCGCGCCCGGGTCGCTCAGCGAGAGCGAGTCGGTCCAATGGATCGCACCCGCGCGGCGCGGCTGGAAGCTGGGCTCGGCGTCGCGGAGGCCGCTGTCGCTGAGCACCTCGAAGTTGACGCCGAAGTCGCGCTGCGCCGTGGCGGCGAGCTCCGCCGCCGATGCCAGTTCCCGGGCCGAGGAGAACGCGCGCACCCAGCCCAGCGGACGGAACAGCTCGGTCACGCCGGCCTGCGTGGCCAGGTCCAGATGCTCGTCGAGGCAGGTCATGATGAGCGCCGCTTCCTTGCGGACGATCGTGGCGTATCGATCCGGCGCGGAGCAGTTCCAGTAGCGCAGCAGCATCGGCGCGATCCGCAGCAGCTGCCGCGTCGTGTAGGCCACGTCGATGGAGCGGTTGCCCGCGATGCGCAGCAGCGTGCGCAGGTCGCGCGGAAACCGGAAGGGGAACACGGAATCGCGCTGGATCAGGCCGCCGTTGCCGAAAGATGCACCCGCACCGGGCCCCATCTTGTCCACCACGATGGCCGCGATGCCGCGCCGGCTCAGATGGATCGCGGTGGAGAGACCGACGATCCCGGCGCCCAGTATCAGGACTTCCTTGTTCGCGTGCATCTGGATTGGCTCAGCGCGCCTCATCGCCGTTCGCGTCGGGAATGGCGGCGATCACCGCGATCTCGAGGCCCGCACCCAGCTGGAGTTCGGCCCCGACCGTCGCGCGCGCAGGCTCCCGGCCCGGAACGAGCCAGGCATTCCAGACCTCGTTGAGAGCCTGCACGTCGCGATTGACGTCCACCAGCCAGATGGTGGCGGACAGCAGGTTCGACTTGTCGGTGCCCGCGGCCGCGAGGCGCCGGTCGAGTTCGGCCAGGACCTGCACGGTCTGGCCCCGGATGTTCTGGGAGACATCCGAGGGAATGGCGCCCGACACATGGACGACGCCGCGATGGATGACGGCGTCGCTGCGATGCTGGAGCTTGGCGGGGTTGATGTGGAGGGTCATGTTGCAAAACTCGTTGCCGTGGGGAGGCGGATGCCGATGCGTGCGGGTTCCGCGCCGTCGTCGTCATGCCTTCTTGCGCAAGGCCGATCACGACTTTCCGCACTTGAAGAGGCCGAATTCTGAAGACCGGCATCCGTTCGGTAAATTGATATTCGAGGCCGTCTTCAGTTGAAAAAAGCAGATGTTTCGAAGCAGGGACGAGGCGGCCGGAACGCCTCTTGTGCAAGCCGCGCGCAGCCCCGATCAGCAGGCCTGCGCTATCCTCGATCGACCATGACCGAACTGCGCATCACCACCGACAAAGCGGCGATCGACGTCGCCCTGGTTCACCGCTTCCTCAGCGAGACCTCGACCTGGGGCCGAGGCATACCGCTGGCCACCGTGCAGCGTTCGATCGAGCACTCCCTGTGCTTCAGCGGCTTCATCGGTGCCGACCAGGTGGCCTTCGCCCGCGTGATCTCCGACCACGCGACCTTCGCGAACCTGGTCGACGTGTTCGTGCTGCCCGAGCATCGGGGGCGTGGATACAGCAAGGCACTCATGCAGGCGGTGATGGGCTTTCCCGCGCTGCAGGGGCTGCGTCGCTTCACGCTGGCGACGAGCGATGCGCATGGGCTGTACGAGCAGTTCGGGTTCACGGCGCCGCTGAGGCCGCAGTCGTTGATGGAGCGGTATTTCCCGAATCTCTATACCTCCCAGAGCTGAACTAGGCGGATCTTTCTCATGAGCAAGTCCACGAAGCCAGCCCGTCGCACTGCGGAGATGACATCGGAGGCCGCGTTCGGAGAGGTGGTTCAACTGATCCGTGCCGCGCGTCAGCGTGTGGCACGGACCGTCAATGCCGAAGTGATCGATCTCTACTAGCGTATTGGCGAGTATCTGCATCGGCGCATCGAAGCCGACGGTTGGGCCAAGGGAACCGTCGAACATCTGGCGGCCTACATCGCCCGGCGAGAACCGGGCCGGCGCGGCTTCTCTGCGCAGAACCTGTGGCGCATGCGGCAGTTCTTCCAGGCCTATCCGCCCGAATCAAAACTCTCAACGTTGTTGAGAGAAATACCCTGGTCTTCGCATCTGCACATCCTCAGCCGGACGAAGGGCGAGGAGGAACGCGGGTTCTACCTGCGCATGACGGCGCAGCAGGGCTGGCAGGTCCGTGAAGTGGCGAGGCAGATCGACAGCGGCCTGTTCGAGCGCGCCGTGCTCCAGCCGCCGAAAGTCTCAACGGCGTTGAGAGAAATGCAGCAGCAGGCCGCGCAGCATTTCAAGGACGCCTACCTGCTCGACTTCCTGGCCTTGCCCGAGCCGCATTCCGAGGCCGAACTGCATCGCAGCCTGTTGATGAACCTGGGGCGCTTTCTCACCGAACTGGGACGCGACTTCTGCTACATCGGCAGCGAGTACCCGGTGCAGGTGGGTGGGCAGGACTTCGCGCTGGATCTGCTGTTCTTCCATCGCGGCCTCAATTGCCTCGTGGCCATCGAGCTGAAGGTCACGGCCTTCGAGCCAGAGCACCTGGGCAAGCTGAACTTCTACCTGGAGGCGCTCGATCGTCACGTGAAGAAGCCGCACGAGAACCCCGCGATCGGCCTGCTGCTGTGCGCCAGCAAGGACAGCGAAGTCGTGGAGTACGCGCTGAGCCGCACGCTGTCGCCCGCGCTGGTGGCGAAGTACCAGATGCAGTTGCCGGACCGGCAGATGCTGGCGGCGAAGCTGCATGAGTTCTATGCGCTCAGTGCCCCGGAGACGGCGCGGCGCGCCGCAGCCGAGACACGCAAGAAGAAGGCGGGAGCAAGGTAACCCCTCCCGAGCCGGCAACGTTCAAGCCGCCTTCAGCCCCTCTTGCCCATAAGTCCCCGCCGCCCGCACATCCGCCGGATCGAAGCTCGCCCCCGCCCCCTGCTGCTCGCGCTGCGCCGCGAGCCGCGCGCCTTCCTGCGCGGCCATGTCGAACAGGCGGTTGGGGTCGTGGCGACGCAGTTGCAGCGCGGCTGCTTCGAGCCCGGCGGCGATCTCGATCTCGCGCTGGCCCGACGCCATGCCGTCGAGCAGCAGGCCGGCCGCGACGGCGGGCTCCATGCCCTGGTCGATGTTCGCGTCGGAACGGCCGCGCGCGCTGCCGTCGGGGCCGAGCGCGTTGATCGACACCGCGGTGCGCACCGAGCCCGGCAGCGCGACGCTCACGCGGATGCCGTAGGCCTGCTCGACCTCGGCGCGCAGGGCATCGAAGTAGCCCTGCACCGCATGCTTGGCGCCGCTGTAGCCGGTGCGCAGCGGTGCGCCGACCTTGCCGGCCACCGAGCCGATCACGGCGATGTGGCCGCTGCGGCGCTCGGCCATGCGCGGCAGCACGAGCTGGGTGAGGGCGACGGGTGCGAGGTAGTCGACTTCGATCAGCCGGCGATAGACGGCGAGGTCGGTGTCGATGGCGAGGCTGCGCTGGGCGATGCCGGCGTTGTTGATCAGCACGTCGATCTGGCCCTGCCAGCCGGCGGCGCGTTCGACGATGGCCGGCAGGGCGTCGTAGTCGGTGGCCTCGAAGGGCAGTACCAGCACGCGCTCGGGGGCGCGCGCCGCGAGGGCGGCCAGCGGCTCGGGGCGGCGGCCGGAGGCGATCACGCGCGCGCCGCGCTCGAGCAGCGCGAGTGCGAGGGCCTCGCCGATGCCGGAGGAAGCGCCGGTCACCCATGCGGTCTTGTTCTCGAAGTACATCTGAAAGCTTTCCTTGACGTGGAGCGGTGTGGTATCCCGCGGCGCGTGTCGGTGTGTTGGATTCGGATGTTCTGCTCCGACGAGGCCGCGGGCGTGGCGTGCGCCTCGGTCATTGTGGGAGCACCGCAAGGGCCTGACCATCGGCCAATGGGGGTAATGCAAGAGTGTGCAGTGGCCTCTCGAGGGGCGGCCAAAGGTGGTCGGTGGGCGCGAGCCTTTGGCGCCCCTGGCCGCCAGCGCGGCTCTCTACTTGCCCTTGGCCGGCGCGGTGGCGACGGGCGCGCCCTGCGTCGCGGGCGCGGGCTTGTCCCGCTCGCTGCTCACCCACGTCAGTGCGTAGACGACCAGCACGACGGCGACCGCGGCGATCACGCTCCACATCACGATGCCGGGTTTCTGGTGGTTCTGTCCCTGGCTGGTTCCGGTCGGCATGGTGTCCCTCTCTGTCTGTAGTACCGCGATGCGGGGAATCCCAAGCTAACAGGCCATACGCGCGCGGCTGTCGGACGCGCGCCAGTGCGCGACGTCAGCCAACCGGACAGCCTGTGTCGCCGCAGCCTTCGCCCGCGGCCGTTTCTTCTTCGCGAGCCGCATCGGCGATCAACGGCGCGGCCATGTCCTCGGCCGCGAGCTGACCGATGGCCGCGCCCAGTGTCATGTCGTCGAGCAGGCCGAAGTGGCTCAGCCGCAGCCGCCCCTGCCTGTCGATCAGCACCACGCTCGGCGTGCCCTGGAACTGGTAGGCGCGCATGGTCTGCGGAATGCTGCTGCCGGGCGAGGGCCGGTCGATGCCGATCGGGAACACGTAGCGGTACTCGCGCACGAAGGCCTCGAGCGCCGCGGGCGTCATGACCTCGTGGTGCTCGAACACCGAGTGCAGCCCGATCACCGCGACGTCCTTCGCGGCGAACAGCTGCCGCGTCTTCTTGGCCTGCGGCAGGCCGTGCGTGGCGCAGGCCGGGCACAGCATCTGGAAGGCATGCAGCACCACGACCTTGCCGCGCAGCGATTCGAGCGTGACGGGTGCCTCGGTGTTGAGCCAGCGCTCGACCTGCAGTTCGGGCGCCGGGGGATGGATTCTCGACATGGTTGATGGCTCCAATGCAATGGCAAGGCCCCGGCGCTCGTGCTCAAGCAGCCGCGCGCAGCTTCACGCCCGGAAAGTCGACGGGCACGTCGAAGGCGACATTCACATAGTTCGTGAACAGGTTCAAGGCCACGTGCGCGAGGAGCTCGACGATCTGCCGGTCGTCGAAGCCCGCGTCGCGCAGCGCCTGCACCTCGGCGGCGTCGATCTGGCCGCGCTGCTCGACCACCGCGAGCGCGAAGCGCAACGCCGCGGCGGTCTGCGGATCGGCGGACTCGCCGTGCTGCGCGGCCGTCATCTCGGCCGACGAGGCACCGGCCTTGCGGCCCAGCGCCGTGTGCGCGGCCAGGCAGTAGTGGCAGGCATTGCGGTCGGCGATCGCCACCGCGATCTTCTCGCCGAGCTGCGCGGGAATCACGCCGCCGCCGAGCGCGCCGAACGATCCCCACAGGCTCCGGAGCGCGGCCGGCGAGTTGGCGACGGCGCGGAACATATTGGGCGTGGCACCGAAGGCGCCATGGATCTGCGAGAGCAGGACCTGGGTGTCGCCGGTGGCTTCGGCGGGGGATACGAGGGGGATGCGGGACATGGTGCTTTCCTTCAGGGGGTTGTGTCGGTGAAGGAAGTTTGCTGGCGATCCTCGTATGATTCGGATCGTTTTATCCATCAAACATATCTTTTCGTCCGAATGGCCGCGCCACCTCCCATCGACAGGCTGTCCTCGCTGCTCGAGCGCTTCCGCGTCCGCGCGCACCTGTTCCACAACGGCCCGCTGTGCGGCACCACCAGCTTCGCGGCCGAGCCGGGGCGCGGCTTCCTGCATGTGCTGCGCCGTGGCGAGATGGTGGTCACGCATGCTTCGCGCAGCGGCGCGCCGCGCAAGCTGGTCGTGAAGGAACCAAGCCTGCTGTTCTATCCGCGCCCGCTGTCCCACCACTTCCACAATGCGCCCGTCGAAGGCTCGGACTTCGTCTGCGCGACGCTGGACTTCGATGGCGGCGAGACCCATCCGCTGGCGCGCGCGCTGCCGCCCCTGATCCGCCTGCCGCTGCGCGAGGTCGAGGGGATCGAGCAGTCGCTCGCGCTGCTGTTCTCCGAGACCACGCGGGTGCAGTGCGGTCACCGGCTGCTGGCCGACCGCCTGTTCGAGG
>Ga0209902_101169_pt1 | contig 14992 bp, 15 predicted proteins | sample FECB27metaG_FD_188304 | JGI IMG/M metagenome (GOLD analysis project Ga0209902, IMG submission 188304) | Cyanobacterial communities from the Joint Genome Institute, California, USA - FECB-27 (SPAdes) (version 2) | ecosystem: Environmental > Aquatic > Thermal springs > Hot (42-90C) > Microbial mats...
GGGGGAAGGGGCAAATACCCTCAGCGCGGCGCGCGCCCCGCGTGCCGCGCCAGGTGCACCTGGTGCAGCGTGATCTTGCGCACCTCGGCCTGGCTGGTCTCGATGTGGGCGCGCAGCAGCATCGCGGCCTGGTCGCCGCGGTTGGCGCGCACGGCCTTGAGGATCTTGGCGTGCTCGTCGTAGGTGGCGTCGATGCGCGGCTGCTGCGTGAAGTCGAGGCGGCGGATGATGCGGATGCGGTCGGTGACGTCGCGGTGCACGCGCGCCATCTCGGCATTGCCGGCGGCCGCGACCAGCGAGCAGTGGAAGGCCTCGTCCCAGGCCGCGACCTGCGCCATGTCGGTGCTGCGCTGCGCGGCGGGCACCAGCCAGATGGCCGCGAGCTCGTCGAGCAGGCTGCGGTCGACGCGGCGGTCGGCCTCGCACAGGCGGTGCACGGCCGATGTCTCCAGGATCATGCGCAGGTCGTAGAGCTGCTCGAACTGCTCGAAGTCGAAGGGCAGCACGCGCCAGCCGCTGCGGAACAGCACCTCGACGAAGCCCTCCTGCTGCAGCCGGAACAGCGCCTGGCGTACTGGCGTGCGCGAGACGCCGAGGCGGTCGCTGATCTCGTTCTCGGTGAAGCGGTCGCCCGGCACGAGGATGAACTCGGCCACGTCGCGCTTGAGCTGCGCATAGACCTCGTCGGCGCGCGTGCGGAACACGACCGCGTCGGCGGCCACCGGCGTGGACGCGGGAGCGCTGGGTTCGGCGGCTTCGGTGCCGTGGCGGGGACGGGCGATGGTCGACACGGGGCGAATGGTAGTCGCTGCGGCGCGCTTCATGCGCCGCCGAGCGCTTCGATGAGCTGGCCGCCGGTCGCGGTCCAGCCGACGATGCCGCCCTGGGCGCGCACCATCTCGACGGTGGCGGCCTTGAAGGCCGGGAAGTAGCTCTCGGTGCAGTCCTCGAGCAGCAGGCCGTCGTAGCCGCGGTCGTTGGCCTCGCGCATGCTGGTCTGCACGCAGACCTCGGTGGTGACGCCGCCGAACAGCAGGTGGGTGATGCCGCGTGCACGCAGCAACTCGTGCAGCTCGGTGGCATAGAAAGCCCCCTTGCCGGGCTTGTCGATCACGATCTCGCCGGCCACGGGCGCGAGCGCCTCGATGATCTGGTTGCCGGGCTCGCCGGCCACGAGGATGCGGCCCATCGGCCCCTCGTCGCCGATGCGCAGCGTGGGATTGCCGCGGTTGCGCTTGGCCGGCGGGCAGTCCGAGAGATCGGGCCGGTGCGCCTCGCGCGTGTGGACGACGAGGCCGCCGGCCGCGCGCCACGCGGCGAGCACGCGCTGCGTGGCCGGCACGATGGCCTCGAGCAGCGAGACGTCGTTGCCCAGGGTCTCGCCGAAGCCGCCGGGCTCGATGAAGTCGCGCTGCATGTCGATCAGCACGAGCGCGGTGGACTTCGGGTCGAAGGTATAGGGAAAGGGAAGTGCCTGCGCGATCTGCATGTTGGATGTCCTTCTAGTGCCCACCGCCCATGTGCGCGCCGATCACGTGCCGCTCGGCGCCCGCGGCGGCGGTCTCGTGGACCACGCGGCCCTCGCTCATGACGACGATGCGGTCCGACAGCTCGAGCAGCTCGTCGAGGTCCTCGCTGACCAGCAGCACGGCCCCGCCCTTCTCGCGCACCTGCACGATGCGCTCGTGGATCTCGGCCACGGCCGCGAAGTCGAGGCCGAACACGGGGTTGGCCGCGATCAGCACGTTGATGTCGCCCGCGAGTTCGCGCGCGAGCACGGCGCGCTGCACGTTGCCGCCCGAGAGGCTGCGGATGGGCGCGCCCTCGCCCTGGGTCTTGACGCCGTACTCGGCGATCCATTCGCGCGCCCGTGCGCGCCAGCGCGAGAAGCGCAGCAGGCCGCCGGCCGCGAGCGGCGCTCGGTCGAAGTCGCGCAGCGCCATGTTCTCGGCCACGCTCAGGTCGCCCACGCAGGCATTGCGCAGAGGCTCCTCGGGCAGGCAGCGCACCTTGAGTTCGCGGTTCTCGGCGCGGCTTGCGCGGTAGGGCATGCCCATCACGCGCACCCGGCCCGCGAGCCGCGGGCGCTGGCCGACCAATGCCTCGACCAGTTCGCGCTGGCCGTTGCCCGAGACACCCGCCACGCCGAGGATCTCGCCCGCGCGCACCGACAGGCTCAGGTCGTGCAGCGCGAGCGTGCCGCGGTCGCCGAGCGCGCGCAGGCCCTCGACCTCGAGCGCGGCGGGTGCATCGGCGGCCGGCGCGCGGCGCGTGGGAGTGGCGGCGGCCTGCGCCGGGGCCGCGGCGGTCTCCTGCGCGCCCATCATGGTCGCGGCGAGCAGCGCCGGGCTGGTGTCGGCCACGCGACCGTGGTGCACGGCCTTGCCGCGCCGCAGCACCGTCACGCCGTCGGCATAGGCCATGACCTCGCGGAACTTGTGCGTGATGATCAGCACGGTGCACAAGCCGCTGCGCGCGAACTCGCGCACATGGCCCAGCACCTCGTCGGCCTCCTGCGGCGTGAGCACCGAGGTGGGCTCGTCGAGGATCAGCAGGCGCGGCTTCAGGTAGAGCTGCTTGAGCAGCTCGAGCTTCTGCTTCTCGCCCGCGGCCAGTTCGGACGGCCGCGCATCGAGGTCGAGGCGGAACGGCGTGGTGGCCAGGAAGACCTCGAGCTCGGCGCGCTTGGCCTTCCAGTCGATCACCGCGGGGGTGCGGCCGCCGGCCAGCAGCAGGTTCTCGGCCACGGTCATGCCCGGCGCCAGCGTGAAGTGCTGGTAGACCATGCCGATGCCGAGCGCACGCGCGACGATGGGGTTGGCGATGTCCTGCTCGCGGCCGTCGATCAGGATGCTGCCCTCCTCCGCGCGCTGGAAGCCGGCCACGCATTTCACCAACGTGCTCTTGCCCGCGCCGTTCTCGCCGAGCAGCGCATGCACGCTGCCGGGTTCCACGCGCAGGGTCACGCTGTCCATCGCGGTGAAGGCGCCGAAGCGCTTGGTGAGGCGGTAGGTGTCGAGCGCGAGCGCGCCGGTGCCTGGGGGGAGGCCGCCGATGGCGTGGGTGCTCATGTTTGAGCTCCAGCTTCGTTGGCGCCCGAGAGGTTTCGTTCGGGGCGCGTGCACAGGCCGCCGGGTACTCCCCTCCGCGAATGTCCCCCGCCTTCGGCTCCTCCTTGATTTCGCTGCGGGGAGTACCCGACGCCCTGTGCACGAGGAGCGCAGCGGTGGTGCGGCCGGCACGACCGCAGCGCCCCTCGATCACGTCGCTGGGGTGCCTTGCGCAGCGAAATCAAGGAGGAGGCCGAAGGCCGGGGGACATTCGCGGAGCAAGGCACCCCAGTGGCGTGATCGCGCCCCGGCCGTCGAAAGCCCGTCCCCATGACACGAACCGAATGACCCGTCCTCATAACGCCGCCAACAAAGCCTGCGACGAAGCATGCGCCCCGAACACCCCGCCCTGCATCGTGATCATCTTGAGCGCCGCGAGATGGTTGCCATGGTCGGTCGCCGCCGTGCAGTCCGACAGCAGCAGGCATTCGAAGCCGCGGTCGTTGGCGTCGCGCATCGTGGTGTGCACGCAGACGTCGGTGGTGATGCCCGCGAGGATCAGGTTCTCGATGCCGCGCGTGCGCAGGATCAGCTCGAGGTCGGTGGCATAGAACGAGCCCTTGCCGGGCTTGTCGATCACGGTCTCGCCGGGCAGCGGCGCGAGCTCGGGAATGATTTCCCAACCCGGCTCGCCACGCACCAGGATGCGCCCGCAGGGACCGTCGTCGCCGATGCCCACGCCGTTGGCGCCGATCTGGCGCGAGCGCCAGCGCTTGTTGGCCGGCAGGTCGGCGAGATCGGGCCGGTGGCCCTCGCGCGTGTGGATCACGTGATAGCCCAGCGGCCGCAGCGCCGCGAGCGTGCGCGCGATCGGCTGGATCGGCGCCTGCACCAGCGACAGGTCGTAGCCCATCACGTCGACATAGCCGCCCTTGCCGCAGAAGTCGGTCTGCATGTCGATCACGATCAGCGCCGTGTTGTCGGGCCGAAGCGCGCCGTTGTAGGGCCAGGCATAGGGTTCGGCCGCGACGTGGCGCTGCACGGCGGCGGTGTCGGTGGCGCTCATTGCTCGGGTCCTGCGTAGCTGCGTTCGGGCGGCGCGAAGCCGCAAGGCGTGCCGTCGGTCACCTTGACCTCGGCGCTCCAGGGCAGGCGGTAGGTGCCCGCGGCCATGTCGCGCATGTAGGTGTAGGGACAGTCCTGCGCCCCGCCCTTCACCGCCACGTAGCCGCGGTGGTAGAGCTGGTAGATGTTGTTCTCCACGCCCCAGCCGGTGCGCGCCTCGCGCACCAGGTCGGGCCGCAGCTCGGCCGTGACGATCTCGTCGACGCGGCCGCCGCCCTCGACCAGCACGGTACCGTCGAAGTTGCAGAACATGCCCTCGCCCATCGAGTCGAAGCTGCCGTCGCTGCCGCTGAGGCACACGCTGGCCGTGTACGCGAGATTGCAGAAGGCGTTGGCCTGGTTGGTGATCTTCCAGGCATGGCGGATCGGCGCGGTGTAGCCGGCCGTGCGCAGGATGATCTCGGCGCCCTTGTACGCGGCCTCGCGCGCCATCTCGGGGAACATGCCGTCGTGGCAGATGATCAGCGCGAGCTTGCTGCCGTTGGGGCCGTCGCACACCGGCACGCCGAGGTTGCCGGGCTCCCAGGGCTCGACCGGCACCCACGGATGCAGCTTGCGGTAGTAGAGCCGGATCTCGCCCTGGTCGTCGATGATCAGCCCGCTGTTGTAGGGGTTGCCGCGCGGGTTGGCTTCCATGATCGAGAAGCAGCCCCAGATGCGGTGCTCGATGCAGGCCCGCTTGAAGGCCGCGACCTCGGGGCCGTCGAGCGTGCACATGATCTCGGGGTTGGTGTCCATCGAGAGGCCGTGCAGCGCGTACTCGGGGAACACCACCAGGTCCATGGTCGACTGGTTGCGGCGCGCCTTGCCCACCAGCGCGCAGATGCGCGCGGTCTGGGCCGCGAGCTCGGCGCGCGTCTTCACGTTGGGCAGCTGCAGCTGCACCAGGCCGACGACGACGCCGTTGGCCGATTTGTTGAGTCCGCCGAGGCCGCTCATGGGCGATGTCCTTGTGTGATGGGTTCAGGGGTCATGTCGAAGCTCAGTTCCTGGTGGCCGACAGCTCGCCGGGGCTGCCCGCGGCCGCGCTGCCGGGGCGGCAGGTCAGCACCAGGATCGCCAGCGTGAGCACGTAGGGCACGGTGTTGAAGAGGTGGTAGCCCCAGCCGATGCCGATCGACTGCAGCGCGGGACCGATGGCGCCGGCGCCGCCGAAGAGAAAGGCCGCGCCCACGCAGCGCAGCGGGCTCCAGCGCGCGAAGATCACCAGCGCCACCGCGATCAGGCCCTGGCCGCTCGAGATGCCCTCGTTCCAGCTGCCCGGATAGAACAGCGTGAGCGAAGCGCCGCCGAGCCCCGCGATGAAGCCGCCCGCGGTGGTGGCCGCGATGCGCAGGCCCGACACCGAATAGCCGAGCGCGCGCGTGGCCTGCGCCGAATCGCCGGCCATGCGCACCAGCAGGCCGATGCGCGTGCGCGCGAAGCCCCACCACAGCAGCAGCGCGAGCGCCAGGCCCACCGGCACCAGCGCGTTGAGCTGCAGCGCCGAGCGCACCACCGGGTTGTCGCTCCAGAAGCCCAGCGGGATCGCGGGAATCTGCGGCGCCTGCGGCTGGATCAGCGGCTTGCCGAGGTAGAACGCGAGCCCGGTGCCCAGCAGCATCAGCGCGATGCCGGTGGCCACGTCGTTGACGCGGTCGAGCGAACACAAGAGGCCGTGCAGCAGCGCGAGCGCCGCGCCCGCCGTGGCACCGATCAGCACGCCGAGCCAGGCCGAGTCGGTGAGGTAGGCGCCGCCGAAGGCCGCCATGGCCGACAGCACCAGCACGCCCTCGAGGCCGAGGTTGATGCGGCCCGACTTCTCGGTGAGGCACTCGCCCAGGCTCACGAACAGGAAGGGCGCGCCCACGCGCAGCGCGCCGCCGACGATGCCGGCCACGAGCGCGATCCACTGGTCGGCGGTCATACTGCAGCGCTCCTGTCGTATTGCTTGGCCTCGGGCAGCATGCGGTCGCCGAACTTCTTCCAGTTGACCGTGCGCAGCCCCTCGCTCGCGAGGATCAGCACGAAGGCGATGCCCTGAAGCACCAGCACCGAGGCATCGGGCAGGCCGACGCGCCGCTGCAGCAGGCTGCCCGCGGCGCCGAAGCCACCGAACAGGATCGCCACCGGCACGATGGCCGCGGGGTTGTGGCGCGCGATGAAGGACACCAGGATGCCCGCGTAGCCGTAGCCCGCGATCAGCGAGGCGTTGGCGTTGGTGTGCACCGCCGCCACCTCGATCGCGCCGGCCACGCCCGCGCAGGCGCCGCCGAGGCCGCAGGCACCGAGGATCAGCCGCGTGGCCGGCAGCCCCACGAGCTGCGCGGTGCGCGGGTTACCGCCCACCACGCGCACCGAGAAGCCCGAGGGCGTGGCGCGCAGCCAGGCCGCGAGGCCCAGGCAGGCGACGATGCCGACCACCAGGCCCCAGTGCACGTCGGAACCGCCGATGCCGCCGATCAGCAGGCCGTCGGGCAAGGTGTGGGTCGAGGGCTTGTTGAGGCTCGCGGGATCGCGCAGCGGCCCTTCGACCAGGTGCTTGAAGATGCCGATCGCGATGTAGGCCAGCAGCAGGCTGCTGATGGTCTCGTTGATGCCGCGGTACTGGCGCAGCCAGCCCGCGAGCATGATCCACAGCGCGCCGACCGCCGCGCCCGCGATGCACAGGAGCGTGATGCCGACCACGCCCGAAGGCAGCGGCAGCGCATGCGCGAGCGCCGCGCAGGCCAGGCCGCCGAACACCAGCGCGCCCTCGCCGCCGATCACGATCAGCCCGGCGCGCGCGGGCAGCGCCACGCACAGGGCCGTGAGCATCAGCGGCGCCGCGCGCTGCAGCGTGTTCTGCCACGAGAACCAGTCGCCGAAGGCGCCCTTGAACAGCGTGGTCCAGACCTCCACCGGATCGACGCCCGCGAAGGCGACGACCAGGCCGAAGACCAGCAGCGCCGCCGCGATGGCGAAGACCGGGAGGGCGAATTCCTTGAATGCGCTACGCATGACCGCTTTCTCGAAAGGGGGAGAATCGGCCGCCGCCGGGCCGCCCCAAGGCGGGCCGAGCCTCCCCCTCGGGGGGTGGCGAAGCACACGCAGTGGCAAGCCGGGGGGCCAACATTGCTAGACCGAGCCGAGCACGCCTTCGACCAGGTAGTTCATCTTCTCGAGCTCGAGGTCGGTCTGCTTGAGCACCTTGCCCGCGGGCACCACCACCGCGCCCTTGTTGTCCTTGATGCCGTCCTTGAAGATGTCGAAGGTGCCCGCGATCATCTTGGCCTTGATGTCGTCGGCCTGCTTCTTCGCGGCGTCCGGCACCATGGGGCCATAGGCCGACATCTTCACGTAGCCTTCCTTCAGGCCGCCGCGCAGGAAGTTGGGATGCGGCTTGCCGGTCTGCGCGGCCTCGATCGCGGTCTTGTAGGCGGTGAGCCAGTTCCACTCGGCGCCCGTGAGGTAGGCGTTCGGCGCGAGCTTGGCCTGGCTCGCGTGGTAGCCGCAGACCATCTTGCCGCGCTTGGCGGCCGTCTCGACCACCACCTTGGGGCCGTCCACATGCATGGTGAACACGTCGCAGCCCTGGTCGGCCAGGCTGTTGGTGGCCTCGGCCTCCTTCACGGCCATCGACCAGTCGCCCGTGAAGATCACGCTGCAGGTGATGTTCGGCTTGACCGAACGCGCACCCAGCGTGAAGGCGTTGATGTTGCGCAGCACCTGCGGGATCGGCTTGGCCGCGACGAAGGCGATCTTGTTGCTCTTCGTCATGTGGGCGGCGATCACGCCGTTGAGGAACTGGCACTCGTCGATGTAGCCGAAGAAGCTGCCGACGTTCTTCGGATGCTTGCCCTCGGCCCAGAGGCCGCCGCAGTGCGAGAAGCGCACGTCGGGGTTCTTGGGCGCGACGGCCAGGATGTGCGGATCGAAGTAGCCGAAGGAGGTCGGGAACAGCAGCTTGGCGCCGTCCTGCGCGATCATGCCCGACATGGTCTTCTGCACGGCCGCGGTCTCGGGCACGTTCTCCTCTTCCACCAGCTTGATGCCGGGCAGCTTCTTGATCTCGGCCGCGGCCTGCGCGTGCGCCTGGTTGTAGCCGTAGTCGTCGCGCGCGCCGACGTAGATCACGCCGACGGTGAGCGGCTTGGCCTGCGCGCGAGCGAAGGGGCTCAGCGCACCGAGGGTGCCGGCCGCGCCGAGGGCGGCCAGGGTCTTGAGGGAATCGCGGCGATTGGGTTGGCTCGTCATGCTGTGCTTTCGGGAGGGTGGAGGTGGGGGTGCAAGAAATGGGCCTCAGGCGCCGAGCAGGCTCACGTGCGCGGCGACCACGCGCCAGCCCTGGTCCGTGCGCATCCAGGTCTGGCTCTGGCGGCCGGTGCGTTCGCTGCCTTCGCGGCGGAACTCGCAGTTGGCGGTCGCGAAGTCGCGGCCGTAGGTGGTGATGACGACGCGCAGCAGCTCGCGCGCGAGCCCCTGCGCGGGGCGCGATGCGCGGAAGGCCTGGATCGCCTCGTAGCCGTAGAGGTTCTCGGTCGCGCCGTAGCGCAGCGTGGTCGGGCTGGCCCAGAACAGTTCGTCGAGCACCTCGACCTCGTTGTTCACCAGCGCGTGCTCGTAGCGCGCGAACACGGCCTCGACTTCGGCGAGCACGTCGGGCAGGTTGATCTCGGGAGTGGTCATGAAGCGGGGTGTCCGTCGGTCGTCAAAGGGTGGCCACGGGCGCGCGCGCCACGCCCGCGTCCTCGAGCGCCGCGGCCACGCGCAGCGCGAGGTCTTCGCGCCAGGGCGCGGCGATCAGCTGCACGCCGATCGGCAGCCGCGCATGCGCGCCCCACACCGGCACGCTGCACACCGGCAGGCCGATGCACGAGATCGGCTGCGTCAGCAGCCCCATGTTGGGCCGCACCGGCAGGCTCTGGCCGTTGATCTCGAAGCGCTCGGCGCCCACCGGCGTGGCGGCGCTCGGCGTGGCGGGCGCGAGCAGCACGTCGAAGCGGCCGAACACGCGCGCCACCGCCTCGGCATAGGCGCGGCGCACGCGCTGGGCGCGCGCGATCCAGGCGGCCGGCAGCAGCGCGCCCGCGAGGAAGCGGTCGCGCGACAGCGGCTCGAAGTCGTGCGCGCGGCGGCGCAGGTCGTCGAGGTGCAGCGCAGCGCCTTCGGCGTTGGTGATCAGGAAGGCGGCCGCGCGGCCGGCCTCGACCAGCGGCAGTTCGACGCTGGCGTGCGCGCCGAGCGCATCGGCCACGCGGTCGACCGCGGCGTTGGCTTCGGCACCGGCGTTGGCACGGAAGTAGCCGCCGAGCACGCCGATGCGCAAACCCTGCGTGCCGCGCACCAGCAGCGGCGCCACCGGTTCGACCGCGCGCTGCGTGCAGCCAGGGTCGCGCCGGCCGGCGGGATCCTCCGGCCCCTGCATCGCGTCGTAGGCCAGCGCGAGGTCGCGCGCCGAGCGCGCGAAGGGCCCGAGGTGGTCGAGGCTGGAGACGAAGGGATAGCTGCCACTGCGCGGCAGCCGGCCGAAGGTGGGCTTGAGCCCGAACACGCCGCACAGCGAGGCCGGCACGCGGATCGAGCCGTTGGTGTCCGAGCCCAGCGTGAGCGCGACCTGCCCCGCGGCCACGGCCGCGCCCGAACCGCCCGAGGAACCGCCCGCGATGCACGAGAGGTCGTGCGGATTGCGCGTCGGGCCCTCGTGGCTGTTCTCGGTGGTGAAGCCGTAGGCGTACTCGTCCATGTTGAGCGCGCCGACCAGCACCGCGCCCGCGCGCTCGAGCCGGCGCACCAGCAGCGCGTCGGCATTCGCGGGTGCGGCCTCGCGCTCGATCTTCGAGCCGGCCAGCGTGGCGATGCCCGCGATGTCGAACAGGTTCTTGACCGCGAAGGGCACGCCGAGCAGCGGCAGTTCGCGCGTGCGTTCGGCCGAGGCCGAAACCAGCGAGGCATCGACCTGCGCGGCGCGTCGCAGCGCGCGTTCGCGCAGCACGGCGGTGAAGGCGTTGACGCGGCCGTCGGTGGCCTCGATGCGCGCGAGGCTGGCTTCGGCCAGCGCGCTGGCGCTGACCTCGCCGCGGCGCACCGCCTCGGCCATGGCGCTCGCGTCCCTGGCGATCAGGCTGGCGGCGTTCATCGGCCGGCCTCCGAAGGCGAAGCCGGTGCCACGGGCACGAACTGCACCGCGGCCTCGTCGTGCACCGACAGCGGCACCGCCTCGACGGTGGCCGCGAAGCCGGCCGCGAGCGCGAAGTAGCGCAGCACGCCCTCGCGGTGGGCGGGCGAGAGCGGGAGGCCGAGCGCGGCCGCGGCCGCGTCGACGTGGCGTTCGATCTGTTCGGGGGTCATGGCGTCGTCTCCTTGTCGACAGCGCTTCAACGGCGCACTTCGCGCTGGAAGATGTCGAGGCTGAGCTTCTTCATCGCGACGAAGCTCTCGGTGCTCAGGGTCTCGACCGTGCGCGGGCGCGCATCGCCATAGCGCAGGATCTCTGCCACCTTGGTCGGGCGCTTGGTCAGCAGCAGCACCTCGTCGGCCAGGTACACGGCCTCCTCGAGGTCGTGCGAGACCAGCAGCATGGTGGTGCCGGTCTGCATGAACACCTCCTGCAGCTTCTCGCGGATGAACAAGGTCATCTCGAAGTCGAGCGCCGAGAAGGGCTCGTCGAGGAACAGCACCTCGGGGTTCGGCGCGAGCGCGCGCATGATCGACGCGGTCTGCTGCTGGCCGCCCGAGAGCTCGTAGGGAAAGCGCTTGAGGTCGAACTTGACGTCGAAGGAAGCGACCAGTTCCTCCATGCGGCGATCGACCTCGGCCTTGCTGCGGCCTTCCAGCTTCAGCGGATAGGCGATGTTGTCGATGGTGCGCATCCACGGGAACATCGCCTCGCGGTAGTTCTGGAACACGTAGCCGATCTTGGTGTCCTTGCGCTGCTTGCCGTCGAACAGGATCTCGCCGCTGTCGATGGGGATCAGGCCCGCGATCATGTTGATCAGCGTGGACTTGCCGCAGCCGTTGGGACCGAACACCGAGACGATGCGGTGCTTGGGGATGTCGAGGTCGAAGTTCTCGTACAGCGGCCAGCCCGCGAAGTACTTGGTGAGGCCGCGGATGGTGATGTGGGTGCCGGCCGGGCCGGGCTTGAACACCGGCTTGGGCACGTCGGCATACACCGGGCCGTTGACGACGATGTCGGGCGTGGCTTTCATCGGCCGCTCCAGTGAACGATGCGGCGCTCGGCCACGAGGAAGAGGATGTTGAGCACGTAGCCCAGCGCGCCGGCCGCGAGGATGGCGGCATACATGCTCTTGACGTTGAGCACCTGCTGCGCGTCGATGATGCGGTGGCCCAGGCCGTTGTCGGAGCCGATGAACATCTCGGCCACGATCACGATCACCAGCGCCATCGAGACGGCCGAGCGCAGGCCCACGAAGCTGGGCTGCAGGCTCTCCCACACCAGCACGTCCTTGAAGATCTGCCAGCGCGAGGCGCCCATCACGCGCGCCGCCATCACGCGCTGCTTGCGCGCATTGATCACGCCGTAGGCGCTGTTGAACACCACGATCAGCAGCGCGCCGAAGGCCGCGATCGCCACCTTGTTGATGTCGGACACGCCGAAGATCAGCAGGAACAGCGGGATCAGCGCCGACGAGGGCGTGGAGCGGAAGAAGTCGATCAGGAACTCGACGCTGCGGTAGGCGCGCTCGTTGCTGCCCAGCAGCACGCCCAGCGGCATGCCGACGACGGCGGCGATCGCGAAGGCCTGCACGGTGCGCCACACGGTGACGGCGAAGTCGAGCAGCAGCGGCCCGCCGGCCAGGCCGGTGATGAGCGCGGCCACGGTGTCGGCCGGCGAGGGCAGCAGGATCGGCTTGATGAAGCCGAGCCGCACCACCAGGTCCCAGACGATGAACAGGACGACCGGCCCGATGGCCGGCAGCCAGCGCTCCCAGGCGGGCGCCTTCGGTGCCGCGGAGGCGGCGGCGTTGCCCGCGGGCGGCGCCCAGGGCGAAGCGGTGGTGCTGCTGTCGGCCATGGCGTCAGGCCTTGTAGAGCAGGCCGTCCACCAGGACCTTCTTCTCGAAGATCCCCTTCTCGGTGAACAGGTCGTAGAACTTCTGGAAGTAGGCGACGTCGCTGGGCTTGAACTCGTTGTAGAGCATGTACGAGGCCAGCGGCACCTCGGCCGTGAGCTTGCCCTCGATGGCGGTGTAGCCCTTCATGTACTGGCGCGCCTCGTCGGGCTGGCCGCGCACCAGTTCCACGCCGCGCGCATAGGCGGCGATGTATTTCTTCGCGGCGTCGGGGTTCTTCTTGAGAAATTCGGTCGTGAGGCTGGCGGCGCCGCCGTGCCAGGGCGCCATCGGGTCGCCGAGGATGTAGCGCGCGACCACGCCGGCCTCGAGCACGCGCGTGGTGCCGTTCATGCGGCCCACGGTGCCGGTGGGTTCGAGCGTGTAGCAGGCGTCGACCTGCCCCGCCACCAGCGCGGCCACGTGCTGGCCGATCGGCAGCTCGCTGACCGACACGCCCTTTGCGCCCGCGCGCTCGAGCATGGTCTTGCACAGCGTGACGTTCTGGATGCCCGGGCCCGAGGCCACCTTCTTGCCCGCGAGCTCGGCCATGGCCTTGATCGGGCTGTCCTTGGCGACGATGAACTCGTCGAGCACGAACTTCGCGTTGCTCGGGTTGGTGCAGAAGATCTTGAACAGGCCCGGCTGCGCGATCTCGCCGATCGCGAGGTTGGCCGAGCCGGTGCCGTTGGCGCTGCCGTCGCAGCGGCCCGCGAGCATGGCTTCCATCACCTGCTGCGCGCCCGCGAACTTCTGCGGTTCCACGTCGAGCCCCGCTTCCTTGAAGAAGCCGCGCTCGACCGCCGCGAAGAAGGGCAGGCCCGCGGCCACCGGCCAGAAGCCGACGCGGATCTTCGGTGCCGCCTGGGCGCGCACGATCGCCGGCGCGGCGAGCACCGCGAGGCCGGCGGCGCCGGCCTGCAGCACCTGTCGGCGCGAGGCGGAGGAAGGAAGGTCGGAGATGGACATGGAAGACTCCTCGGTCGGGGTTCGAAGACAACAGGGATTCAGGCGACGCGGCTCGCGAGGTAGGCGCGCCAGCCGCCATGGCGCGTGACTTCTTCGGCGCCGGCCAGCGCATGGCCCTCGCAGATGAAGCCGTGCACCCAGCGGCCGTCGGCCAGCTCGACGCTGCCCAGGCCCAGCGGCGCGGGGATCAGCGCGAGGAAGCCGCCGACCTCGGCCAGCGGCAGGTCCCACACCTCGAGCGCGATCGCGGCGCCGCCCTCGGCGCTGCGCTGCAGGCCGGGCTTGGGCGGCACGGTGCCGGGCAGTGCGTACAGGCGGTAGCGCGGCGCGGTCTCGATGGCTTCGCGCAGCACGGCGCCGCGCTCGGTGAGCTGGCCGTTGAGCGGCATGCCGCTGAGGTGCGCGCCGACCACGGCGATCGGCAGCGTCGCGGTCGGCGCCGGTGCGAGGCCACGGATCGGCCGCGGCGCGGGCAGCGGCTCGCCGGTCGCGCCCTGCGCGAGGCCGGTGGCGTGGTGGTAGCGCTGGCCCAGCTCGGCCAGCGCGAGGTCGCTGCCGCAGCGGCCGATCAGCGTGATGCCGAACGGCAGGCCGTCGGGCCGCAGGCTGCTGGGCACCGAGAGCGCGGCGTAGTCGAGCAGGTTGACGAAGTTGGTGTAGGCGCCGAGGTTGCGGTTGAGCGCCACCGGGTCGGCCCGCATCGCGTCGCGCGTGTAGTGCGTGGGCGCGGTGGGCACCAGCAGCACGTCGATGTCGCGCCACATCGGCTCGGCCTGCTGCGCGAGCGCGCGCAGCCGGGTCTGGGCCTCGAACACGTCGGCCGCGTTGTAGCCACGGCCCTGCGCGAGGATGCCGCGCACGGGCTCGACGACCTCGGCCTCGTGGCGGTCGAAGAAGGCGCGCACCGCGGCATAGCGCTCGGCCACCAGCGCGCTGTCGTAGAGCAGTGCAGCGGCTTCGGCCAGCGGCGCGAAGGGCACGGTGACAGCCGTGCCGCCCAGCGCCTCGAGGCGCCGGCGCGCGTCGGCGAAGGCGGCCTCGGCGAGCGTGTCGCCGAAGAAGGCGAGGCGGTCGGGCACGCCGAAGCGGAAGGCGGCGGGGAAGGGTTCGGCATCGAGCGCGATGTCGCGCGAATAGGGATCGCGCGCATCGAAGCCGAGCGCGGCCTGCAGCACCTCGACCGCGAGCGCGACGGTGCGCGCGAAGATCGAGACGCAGTCGACGCTCTGCGCGGCCGGCACCACGCCGGCGGTGCTCAGCAGCCCGCGCGAGGGCTTGAGGCCGACGATGTTGTTGAGGCCCGCGGGCACGCGGCCCGAGCCGGCCGTGTCGGTGCCGAGCGCGAAATCGGCCTCGCCGGTGGCGACCACGCGCGCCGAGCCCGAGCTCGAGCCGCCGGACACGTAGCGCGCATCGAAGGCATTGCCGACCTCGCCATAGGGCGAGCGCGTGCCGTTGAGGCCGCAGGCGAACTGGTCGAGGTTGGTCTTGCCGAGCAGCGACGCACCGGCATCGAGCAGCCGCTGCACCACGGCCGCATGGGCGGCCGGCAGGCGATCGAAGGCCGGGCAGGCGGCGGTGGTGGGGACGCCGGCGACGTCGATGTTGTCCTTGACGGCGAAGCGCAGGCCCGCGAGCGGGGCGGGTGTGGTAGCGGGCGCGGCGTCCCGCGTGTCGTCGTTCTCGCGCGTCAGCGGCTGCGCGAAACGCAGGATCCACGCCGCGGCGGCCGGGTCTTTCTCGTCATGCACCATGATCAGGCATCCAAACTTGTGTACAAGTCGAGATGCAAGCGGCGTGCCAGCGTGCGCGGGC
>Ga0209902_101170_pt1 | contig 14972 bp, 11 predicted proteins | sample FECB27metaG_FD_188304 | JGI IMG/M metagenome (GOLD analysis project Ga0209902, IMG submission 188304) | Cyanobacterial communities from the Joint Genome Institute, California, USA - FECB-27 (SPAdes) (version 2) | ecosystem: Environmental > Aquatic > Thermal springs > Hot (42-90C) > Microbial mats...
GGGCCGGCGAGCGCGCCTGGATGCTGCTGATCCTGGTCGCGGGCTGGGTCGCGCTGGTGCGCGACAGCGTGATCGCGCGGCTTTTGGTCGAGCGCTTCGACGAGGCCGGCTGGACCAAGTTCGCGGCCGTGCTGGTGAGCCTCGCGATCCTTGCCATCGTGGGCATCCGTTTCCAGCGCACGCGCGAGGAACTGCGCCAGCTGCACCTGTCGCTCGAGGACCGCATCCGCCTGCGCGAGGCCGAGCTGGCCGACAAGCATGCCGAGCTGCGCCGGCTCGAGCATGCGAGCACGGTGGCGGCCGAGCGCGCGCGCATCCTGCGCGATATGCACGACGGCGCCGGCGCGCACCTGATCACCGCCATGCTGCAGCTCGAGCGCGGCGTGGCCACCAAGTCGGAGGTGATGCAGACCCTGCGCGAATCGCTCGACCAGCTGCGGCTGTCGATCGATGCCATCAACCTGCCGGCCGGCGACGCCAATGCGCTGCTCGCGAGCATGCGCTTCCGGCTGCAGCCGCGCATCGAGGCTGCGGGGCTCGCGCTCGACTGGTCGGTGGCGAACCTGCCGCGCTGGCGCTGCGATTCCGACGAAGCCACGCGGCACCTGCAGTACATGCTGCTGGAGGCGATCTCGAACGTGCTGCAGCACGCACGCGCACGCGTGCTCGCGGTCAGCGCGGCGGTCAGCACGACGGTCGGTGGCGATGCCATCGAGATCGTGCTGCGCGACGACGGCTGCGGCCTCGGCGAGGCGCGCGGCAACGGCCTGCGCTCGATGCGGCAGCGCGCCGCGCAGGCCGGCGTCGAGCTGCGCATCGAGAAGGCCGAGCCCGGCACGCGCGTGGTGCTGCGGCTGCCGCTCGCGTAGGAACCGCCATCTTTATGGGGCGCGCCGCGCGCCCCGTTTTCCTAGATTCGAACGCAGCCCCCGCTGCGCATCGCACAGGCCCGCCAGGCCCCGCGCGCACGGGTCGTTCCACCCCTTTGCGCCTCTCGCCATGACACCTGTTCTTCGGCCGCGTGCCGTCTTCACGCCGACCCTGATCGCCGCCGCCGTCGCCGGCCTGGTGTGCGCGTCCGCCTTGCCGCGCGCCGTCGCGCAGAGCGCGTGGACCTCCGCGCCGCCCTATGCCGACATGGCGCGCGCCGACTGGTTCAACGCCGCCAACTGGAGCGCGGGCGTGCCGGGCGCCGGCACGGCCGTGACCGTGAACCTGGTGCCCGGCACCGTCGTCGGCATCGTCTCGGGCCCGGCCAGCGCGGCCTCGGTCGATGCCTCCAACGGCACGCTGATGGTGGTGGAGGGCGCGGGCCGGCTCGACACGGGCCTGTTCAACCTCGGCAGCAGCGACGGCCGCGACGTGCAGACCCTGCTGCGCATCGGCAGCGGCGGCATCGTGAATGCCGCGCGCTTCGTCTCGCAGGGCGGCGGCGGCACCGAGAACACGGTGTCGCTGAGCGGCGCGGGCAGCGCGCTCAACGTCGCCGGCGAGCTGCAGATCGGCCGCAGCGGCACCGGGATGATGCAGCTCGACGAGGGTGCGCGCGTGAGCGCGGGCACGCTGCAGATCGGGCAGGCGGGCACGGCCGACGGCCATGTGCTGGTGATCGGCGAGACCCCGGTCGATGCGCTGGTGGCCGAGCGCATCGTGCTCGCCACGCCCGGTTCGACGCTGGCCATCTCGCGCGCCGGCACGGCGCCGCTGGTGCTGGGCGCGGCGATCTCCGGCCCGGGCCGGTTCGAGGTCTCGAGCCCGGTCACGCTGACCGGCGACAACACCCAGAGCGGCGACATCGTGCTGGGCAGCACGCTGCGCGTGGGAGACGGCGCGAACGCCGGGTCCATCACCGGCAACCTCTCGGGCTTCGGCCGCGTGGTGTTCGACCGCGGCCCGGGCCGCGTGGCCTACGACGGCGCCATCGGCGGCAGCATCGCGATCGACAAGGAGAACGCCGGCACGCTGGCGCTCGGCGGCGCGCACGACACCGACGGCCGCACGCGCGTGCTCGGCGGCACGCTGCTGGTCAATGGCGCGTTGCCGCGCAGCACGGTCGAGGTGGCCGGCGGCGCCACGCTGGGCGGCCTCGGGCAGGTCAGGTCGGCCACCGTGCGCGAGGGCGGCACGCTGGCGCCCGGCGACGGCGGCGTGGGCACCTTCGCCGTGCTCGGCGACCTGACACTCGATCCCGGCAGCCGGCTGCACTACGACCTCGGCACGCCGGGCGTGCCGGGCGCCGGCGACCTCGTCACCGTGGCCGGCAACCTCACGCTCGACGGCAGCCTCGACGTCAGCGAGCGCGTGGGCTATGGCAACGGCGTGCAGACCCTGATGCGGGTCGACGGCAGCATCGCCGACAACGGCCTCGAGCTCGGCACCATGCCCACGGGCTTCACGCACGCGGTGCATGTGCGCGGCTCGACCGTGGAGCTGGAGGTCAGCGGCGGCGCGGTCGGCACCAACCAGTTCTGGGACGGCGGCGGCACGGCCGGCGACGGCGTGGTCGCGGGCGGCGACGGCAGCTGGCGCTACCTCGAGCCGCAATGGACCGACATCGCGGGGCGCAACGCGGAGGCCTGGAACGGCAACATGGCGATCTTCCAGGGCCGCGCGGGCGCAGTCACCATCGACGGCCTGTTCGACTTCAAGGGCATGCAGTTCCGCAGCGACGGCTACCGGCTCGAGGAGGGCTCGCACGCCGAGGGCTCGCTGCCCGGGCGGCTGGTGCCGCAGTTGCCCGAAGCGCCGGTGCGCGTCGACGCGGGCGTCACCGCCACCTTCAACGTGGGCATCGAGGGCCCGGGCGGCATCCTCAAGACCGGCGCCGGCACGCTGGTGCTCGCGGGCCGCAACGACCACGGCGGCGTCACCGCGGTCGACGAGGGCGTGCTGCGCGCGGGCCGCGCCAACACGCTGAGCCAGGCCTCGCACCACGACGTGCGCCGCGGCGGCACGCTCGACCTCGCGGGCCACGACCAGACCGTGGCCGGCCTCACGGTGGCGGGCACGGTGTCGCTGGTCGGCATCGAGCCCGGCACGCGGCTGACCGTGCGCGGGCCCTATGTCGGGCAGGACGGCACCTTGCGCCTGGGCACCCGGCTCGGCGACAGCGGCAGCCTCAGCGACCGGCTGGTGATCGACGGCGGCGTCCGCGAGGAGACCCGCGTCCTGAAAGCCGGCACCGTGAGCGCTACCGCGACCGGCCTGCGCGCCAACGCCGCCGCCAGCGTCACGGGCCGCACCCAGGTGCAGATCGTCAACCTCGGCGGCCTGGGCGCGCTGACCACCGGCGACGGCATCGAGGTCGTGAGCGCGATCAACGGCGCCACCACCACCGCGCAGACCACGCGCGATGCCTTCGCGCTCGTGGGCGGCCACGTGGACGCGGGTGCCTTCGAATACCGGCTGCACGCGGCCGATGCGCAGGGGCTCGGCGAGAACTGGTACCTGCGCTCGAGCGTGGGGGTGACGCCGCCCCCGCCGCCACCCCCTCCGCCCCCCGCGCCGCCTTCGTCCGGTGGCGGCACCGTGGAGCCGCACGCGCCCCCGCCGACGCTGCCGCCGGCCCCCGCGCCGCTCGAACGCCCGGCCTACCGCGTGCAGGTGCCCATGCTCGCCGCGCTGCCCGCGCAGCTGCGCGAGAGCGACCTCACGATGTTGTCGAACCTGCACCAGCGCAGCGGCGCGCCGCAGGCCGCCGGCGACGGTCCGCCCATGCGCCGCGCCTGGGGCCGGGTCATCGTGGCCGACCCGACGCTGGCGCAGCGCGGCGCGGTCGATCCGCGCAGCGAGATGCACCTGAGCGGCTTCCAGGCCGGCACCGACCTCTGGGCCGGCAGCGCATGGCGCGCCGGCGTCTACGTGGGCCAGCTCGAGGGCAAGGCCGACGTGCAGGGCTTCGCGAGCGGCCTGTGGGGCGCGATCGGCCGCACCGACCTGCGCAGCCGCTACCTCGGCGGCTATGCCACCTTTGCCGAGCCCGGCGGCTTCTATGCCGACGCGGTGCTGCAGTTCGGCCGCCACGACTACACGGCGCAGCCGCTGGCCGCGCTGCCGATCGAGGGCAAGGGGCGCAGCACCGTGGCCTCGCTCGAGATCGGCCAGTCCTTCGAGCTCGGCGCGGGCTGGGCGCTCGAGCCGCAGCTGCAGCTGATCCACCAGAGCCGCTCCATCGACGAGGCGCTGATCCCCGCCGCGGTGGTGTCGCAGGACAGCGCCAACGGCTGGATGGCGCGCGCCGGCCTGCGGCTGAAGGGCCGCATCGCCGCGGGCGAGGGCGTGGTCGAGCCCTATGGCCGGATCAACCTCTACCGGATGGCCGCGGGCGCCGACATCGCGCGCTTCGCGGGTCCGGCCGCGTCCACCGACATCGCGAGCGGCGCCAGCGGCAGCGCGGCCGAACTCGCGGGCGGTTTCTCGTGGCGCCTCGGCCCCGCGGTCAGCGTCTACGGCGAACTGGGCCGCCGCTTCGCGCTCGGCGGCGGCCTGCGCTCGCGCGCCTCGGTGCAGGCGAGCGCCGGGGTCAACGTGCGCTGGTGAGGACTCAGGCCGCCGCGTGCAGCGCCGGCCGCCGCGCGCTCCATGGCATCGCCTGCTCGAGCTGCGCCGCGAGTTGCAGCAGCGTGGCCTCGTCGCCCATCGGCGCCATGCACTGCACGCCGATCGGCAGGTCGCCGGCCATCGCCAGCGGCAGCGAGATCGCGGGCTGGCCCGTGAGGTTGGCCAGCGGGGTGCAGGCGGCGTAGTCGAACAGGTGGTCGAAGAAGCCCTGCGCATCGCGCGCGGCGTCGTCCTGGTCGAGCACGCCCAGCGCCACCGGCGGCGTGCGCATCGTGGGCGAGAGCAGGATGTCGTGCCGCGCGAAGAAGGGCGCGACCTCGCGCGACACCGCGTTCATCTGCATCAGCGCCAGTTCCAGGTCGAGCGCGCTCAGGCGCAGCCCGTGCTCGGCGGTGGCGCGCGTGCAGGCCTGCACCTGGGCCAGCGCCTGGTCGACGGTGATCTGCAGCGCCTGCGCCACTCCCGCCACGCCGGCCGCGAGGAACGAGGACCAGAAGGTGCGCGTGGCCGCGAGGAAGGCCTCGTGCGCATAGGCGGGCGTGGCCCATTCCACGACGTGGCCCAGGTCGGCGAGCACCGCCGCCGTGGCCTCGACCGCCTCGACGCAGGCGCGCGCGGCCGGCTGCGTGCCCGGGAACTGCGTCGTGACCGCGATGCGCAGCCGGCGCGGCGGCGTGCCGATGGCCTGCGCATAGGGCTGCGCGGGCGGCGCCATCAGGAAGGGATCGCCGAGCTCGGGGCCGTGCATCGCGTCGAGCGCGCCGGCGGCATCGCGCACCGTGCGGCACACCACGCCCTCGATGCCCAGCCCCATCAGCGGCAGGCCGTAGCCCGGGCCCGCGCTGACGCGGCCGCGGCTGGGCTTGAGCCCGACCAGGCCGCAGGCCGCGGCCGGGATGCGGATCGAGCCGCCGCCGTCGTTGGCATGCGCGACCGGCACGATGCCCGCGGCCACCGCCGCGGCCGAGCCGCCGCTGGAGCCGCCCGTGCTGTGCGCCGGGTTCCAGGGGTTGCGCGTGGCGCCGCCGAAGGCGCTCTCGGTGGTGGCGTTGAAGCCGAACTCGGGCGTGTGCGTGCGCCCCAGCGTGGCGAAGCCGGCGCGGCGGAAGCGCGCCATCAGCGCGCTGTCGGCGGGCGCGGGCAGGCCCGGGCCGAACAGCCGGCTGCCGGCCTGGCAGCGCACGCCCTCGGCCTGCAGCACCAGGTCCTTGATGAGGAAGGGCACGCCGCCGAACGGGCCCTGCGCCTCGTGCGCGAGCGGCGCGTCGAACAGCTCGATGATGGCGTTGAGTTGCGGATTCAGCGCGGCCGCGGCCTCGCGCGCGCAGCGTTGCGCCTCGGCGGCGGTGGTCTCCTTGCGGCGGATGGCGTCGGCGAGCGCGGTGGCGTCGAGGCGGCTGTAGTCGGCGAGATGCATGGCGGCGGGGTCCTGTGTCTTCGTTGGAGTGAAAGGCCGCCCGCAGCGTAGGTGGGCCTCGGCAATCGCGGCAGTCGTTCAGATGAACGATGCGGGAATCTCCGCGCCCCGCGCGGACGGGGCGCGCCTAAGATCGCGCCGCATGGCGCAGCAGGCTTTTCCGTCGGTGTCGGGTGTTCCCGCCGAGCAGCTCGGTGCGATGCTGCTCGGCCTCTATCCGCTGGCGGCCGAGCCCGAGCGGCTGGGCGCAGGCGCGCTGCTCGACTGGCTGGCGCGCCACATCGCCTTCGACGGCGCCTGGTTCGGCCGCTCGCTGTTCGAGTCCGGCACCCTGCGGCCGCAGGGCGGCCACACGCGCGGCCTGGCACCCGATTTCGTGAACGACTGGTGCCGCGTGCGGCACATCGATCCCGTGGTGCCGGCCGCCATGGCGCAGCCCGGCCATGGCGTCGCACTGGCCGCGCACGAGCTGCCGCCCGTGGCCTCGATGCGCGCCTTCGCGGCCGACCATGGCATCGGCCAGGCGCTCAGCGTGATCGTGCCCGCGCCCGGTTCGCCATGGTGGATGCACCTGTCGCTCTACAGCCGCGAGGCGGCCGGCCTCGGCGCGCGCGCGCAGGCGCTGGTCGAGCTGCTGATGCCGCACCTGGTGCTGGTGCAGGGGCTGGGATTGCACGAGGCGCCGGTGCCGGCGCCGGCCGCCCTCACGCTGCTGAGCCGCCGCGAAGCCGAGGTCGCGCGGCTGTTCGCGCAGGGGCAGAGCTACAAGATGGTGGCGCGCACGCTCGGCAGCTCGCCGGCCACGGTGCGCCATCACCTGCGGCAGGTCTATGCCAAGCTGGGTGTCACGAGCAAGGTGCAGATGGCGCGGCTGGTGGGCGCGCAGGCCGCATAGGCCCGAACGCGGCGCCTATCTACTTGTCGCCGTCGGGAATCACCGCATCGGCCGCCGCGCCCACCGCCTTGCCGGTGATGCGCGCGGTGCCGATCGCCGCGTCGGCCGCGAGGCCCACGGCGCCCGCGGTCACGCTGACCGCGGTGCTCGCCACCGAGACCACCGCGCAGCCGCCGAGCACGGCCAGCAGCGCCGCCGCGAGGGTGGCGCGAAAGAACATCGGCAGCGGTGTCGTCATGGCGGTACCTCTTCGGAAGAACGCGGGATTCAGCGCACGCGCATGCCGGGCGTGGCGCCGGGCCAGGGCTCGAGCACGTGGATGCCCGGCTGGGCCTTCTCGTCGGCGTGGCTGGCGGCGAGCACCATGCCTTCGCTGACGCCGAACTTCATCTTGCGCGGCGCGAGGTTCGCGACCAGCACTGTGAGCTTGCCCACCAGTTGTTCCGGCTGATAGGCCGAGGCGATGCCGCTGAACACGTTGCGCGTCTTGCCCTCGCCGGCGTCGAGCGTCAGGCGCAGCAGCTTGGTCGAGCCCTCGACCTTCTCGCAGGCCACGATCTTCGCGATGCGCAGGTCGATCTTGGCGAAGTCGTCGATGGTGATGATAGGCGCGATGGCTTCGCCACCCGGCAGTACAGCTTCGACCACAGGCGCCGCAGGCTCTGTGGGCTCGAACAGCTGATCGACTACCTTGGGATCGACGCGCTGCATCAAATGTTGATAGGGGAGGATTGGACCCGAAAAAAGCCGACTGAGACTCTTACGTTCAAAGATTTCGCCGCCGAAGAGATGTTCGACTTCGCCTGCCAGTTTCGGTAGTACTGGTTTCAGTACTACAGAAATTAAGCGGAACCCATTCAGCGCGTAGTTAACTAGCTCCTCAAAGCGGGGAAGATTCTCTTTCGCGAGTTGCCAAATCTGCTCCTGCTGCAAGCGCTCATTAATTACGTCAGCAAGAAGCATCGCCTCCCTGAGTGCTCTTGAGAAATCTCGGCGATCAAAATAAGAAAAGATGTTGTTTGCTTGTTCCAGCAAGACTGCGTAGGACTGTGCAACATCTGAATGCTCAAGTGACGCAAACTGCGGAAGCTGTGCGGCATTGGTGCCAAGCAGGCCTCGCCCGCTGGCCCAGAATTGAGGGGTAGTTTCCTCTTTTGCGTGTTCGTACAACTCTAGCAACAGGCTCAACGGGGGGCTGGTTTTGACAACGCCTGCTGAATACTTGTGTGCCAACGGAATGACGCGGCTCGCGATGTTGATGTACTTGCCCACCAGGTCGCTGTTGACGCGCGCGACGAAGTCCTCGGGGTTGAAGTCGATGTCCTCGTTGCGGCCATTGAGCTTGGCCGCGATGTAGTAGCGCAGCCATTCGGCGTTGAGGCCGAGCGACAGGTACCTGAGCGGGTCGATGCCGGTGCCGCGGCTCTTGCTCATCTTCTCGCCGCTGACCGTCAGGTGGCCGTGCACGTAGACCGCGTCGGGCGCCTTGCGGCCGCTGAAGTGCAGCATTGCGGGCCAGAACAGCGTGTGGAAGGTGATGATGTCCTTGCCGATGAAGTGCACCTGCTCGAGCTCGGGATCGGCCATGTACTCGGTGTACGAGATGCCGTCGCCGCCCAGCTCGATGCAACGCTTGTCGAGCAGGTTCTTGAGCGAGGCCAGGTAGCCCACGGGCGCGTCGAGCCAGACGTAGAAGTACTTGCCCGGCGCATCGGGGATCTCGATGCCGAAGTAGGGCGCATCGCGGCTGATGTCCCAGTCGCCGAGGCCGCCCTTGCCCTCGTCGTCCTTGTAGAGCCACTCGCGGATCTTGTTCTGCACCTCGGGCTGCACGTGGCCGGGCGCGGCGGTCCATTCCTTGAGGTAGGCCTCGCAGCGCGGGTCCGACAGCTTGAAGAAGAAGTGCTCGGAACTGCGCAGCTCGGGCTTGGCGCCCGACAGCGCCGAGTAGGGATTGATCAGCTCGGTGGGCGCGTAGACCGCGCCGCAGACCTCGCAGTTGTCGCCGTACTGGTCCTTCGAGTGGCAGTTCGGGCACTCGCCCTTGATGAAGCGGTCGGCCAGGAACATGCCCTTCTCGGGGTCGTAGAACTGTTCGACGCTCTTGGTGCTGATCAGGCCGTTGGCGCGCAGGTCGCGGTAGATGTCCTGCGCCAGCTGGTGGTTCTCGGGGCCGTCGGTCGAGTGCCAGTTGTCGAAGGCGATGTGGTAGCCGTCGAGGTACTGCTTGCGGCCCGCGGCGATCTCGGCCACGAAGGCCTGCGGCGTCACGCCGGCCTTGTCGGCCGCGATGGTGATCGCCGCGCCGTGCGCGTCGTCGGCGCAGACGAAGTTGACGTCGGCACCGTTCATTCGCTGGTTCCGCACCCAGATGTCGGCCTGGATGTACTCCATCATGTGGCCGATGTGGAACTTGCCGTTGGCGTACGGCAGGGCGGTGGTGACGAAGAGCTTGCGCGGGGCGGACATCGGGGGAGGCGCTTTCGGAGTTGCGGGAGCGTCGGAAGCGACGCAGCGGGAGAACCGGGCATTTTAGGTGGCGCCGCGTTCCGGCGGGTTCGATGGCAGCATCGACCCCATGCCGCAGCTTGACGACCCCGAATTTCCGCCCGCCCGCCACGCGCTGCTGGTCCACGGCCCGGCGCGCATCGTCGAATGGACCGATCCGCTGACCGACGCCCGCGAGGCCACCGACGTGGTCGGTGCCTGCTTCGAGCACGACACCGACCGCGTGCTGCTCGACGAGGCCGTGCTGCCGCCGGCCTTCTTCGCGCTGCGCACCCGCTTCGCGGGCGAATTCCTCGAGAAGCTGCAGACCTACCGCCTGCGCGCGGCCGTGGTGGTGTCGCCCGCGGCCGACCATGGCGAGCGCTTCGCCGAATACCTGCGCGAGGCCCGCCAGGGCCGCTACTGCCGTTTCCTCGACAGCCGCGAGGAGGCGCTGGCCTGGCTGGCCCGCGAATGACCCTCGCGGCGCCGGGCCTCGTCAAGGCGGTGCCATGGGCCCGGCGTTATTCTTCGGCCTCCGCGCGCCCCGGCGGCCGCGACTCCCCATTCCTCGACCAAGGGCGCCCCTCATGACCACCCCCATTCCCGCAACCCTGATCCCCGGCGACGGCATCGGCCCCGAGATCGTCGACGCCACGCTGGCCGCGCTCGATGCACTGAAGGCGCCTTTCGAATGGGACCGCCAGATCGCCGGCCTGGGCGGCGTCAAGGCCTCGGGCGATCCGCTGCCCGCGGCCACGCTCGACAGCATCCGCCGCACCCGGCTCGCGCTCAAGGGCCCGCTCGAGACGCCCTCGGGCGGCGGCTACCGCTCGTCGAACGTGCGGCTGCGCGAGGAGTTCGAGCTCTACGCCAACCTGCGCCCGGCGCGCACCATCATCCCGGGCGGGCGCTTCGACAAGATCGACCTGATGGTGGTGCGCGAGAACCTCGAGGGCCTGTACATCGGCCACGAGCATTACGTGCCGATCGACGGCGACCCGCACGCCGTGGCCATGGCCACCGGCATTAACACGCGCCAGGGCAGCCGCCGCATCCTCGAGTACGCGTTCCAGACCGCCGTGGCCACCGGCCGCAAGAAGGTCACGATCGTGCACAAGGCCAACATCATGAAGGCGCTCACGGGCATCTTCCTCGAGACCGGCCTGGACCTCTACGAGAAGAAGTACAAGGGCCAGTTCGAGCTCGACACGGTCATCATCGATGCCTGCGCGATGAAGCTGGTGCTCAACCCCTGGCAGTTCGACATGCTGGTCACCACCAACCTGTTCGGCGACATCCTGTCCGACCTGGTGGCCGGCCTGGTCGGCGGCCTGGGCATGGCGCCCGGCGCCAACATCGGCACCAACGCCGCGATCTTCGAGGCGGTGCACGGCTCGGCGCCCGACATTGCGGGCAAGGGCATCGCGAACCCGATCGCGCTGATGCTGGCGGCCGCGCTGATGCTCGATCACTGCAAGCTGCCCGAGCTCGCCACGCGCCTGCGCCAGGCCATCGACGACACGCTCAATATCGACCAGGTGCGCACCGGCGACCTGGGCGGCAGCGCCGGCACCGAGGCCTTCACCAAGGCGCTGGTGGCGCGCATCCAGAACGCCTGAGGCACGCCGCACCGTCGACGATCCCGATGCCCAGGCGCCTGCTGTGGCTGTCGATGCTGGTGGCGGGGCTCGTGCTGGGCCTGGCCGTGTCGGCGCGCGCCGAGCCGGCGCGCTACACGGTGGTGCGCATCGACCTGCGCAAGGACCGGCTCTCGCTGTTCCTCAACGACGACAGCGGCATCGCGTTCAAGCGCTTCGACCGGCTGCAGGCCTGGCTGGCCGAGCGCGGGCGCCGGCTCGACTTCGCGGTGAATGCCGGCATGTACCACGCCGACTTCGCGCCCGTGGGCCTGCTGGTGCGCGAGGGCCGCGAGGAGTCGCCGCTCAACCTCGAGGCCGGCACCGGCAACTTCTTCCTCCAGCCGAACGGCGTGTTCCTGGTCTCGGACGAGGGGCCGCGCGTGATCGAGTCGTCGGAATACCCGGCGCTCGCGCCGCGGCTGCGCGGCCTGTCGATCGCCACCCAGTCGGGCCCGCTGCTGTTGCGCCATGGCGCGGTGCATCGCTCGTTCATCGTCGATTCGCCCTCGCGCAAGATCCGCAACGGCGTCGGCGTGTCGGGCCACACGGCGATCTTCGTGCTCAGCGAGACGCCCGTGAACTTCCACGAGTTCGCGCTCTACTTCCGCGACGTGCTGCACTGCCGCGACGCGCTCTATCTCGACGGCACCGTCTCGGCCCTGCATTCGACCGCGCTCGGTCGCAGCGACTTCGTGCGCGAGCTCGGGCCCATACTCGCGGTCGTTTCGCCCTGAATCCCGTCCCCCTTCGTTTTCCTGCCGAGCCATGACCACTGCGCTGCCCGTCCTGTCCCTAGTCGAAACCCGCGTCCTCGGCGTGCTGGCCGAAAAGCAGCGCACCGTGCCCGACAGCTATCCGCTGACGCTCAACGCGCTGGTGTCGGGCTGCAACCAGAAGACCAGCCGCAACCCGGTGCTCGAGCTCAGCGAGTCGCAGGTGCAGGCCGCGATCGACAGCCTCAAGGGCTACAGCCTGGTGGCCGAGACCAGCGGCGGCCGCGCCTGGCGCTACGAGCACAACATCGACCGCGTGCTGCGCATTCCCTCGCAGTCGGTGATCCTGCTCACGGTGCTGATGCTGCGCGGCCCGCAGACCGCGGGCGAGCTGCGCATCGCCTGCGACCGCATGCACAACTTCGCCGACATCTCCTCGGTCGAGGGCTTCCTCGACGAACTGTCCGAGCGTTCGGCCGGCGCGCTGGTGGTGAAGCTCGCACGCCTGCCCGGCGCGCGCGAGAGCCGCTGGGCGCACCTGCTGAGCGGCACGCCGGCCGAGGAGGCCGCGCCCGCGGGCGGCTACGAGGCGCCGCGCGCCGCGCACGATGTCTCGCTGGGCGAGGTGGCGGCGCTCAAGGCCAACGTGGCGCGGCTCGAGGCCGAGGTGGCGCAGCTCAAGGCGCTGCTCGGGCGGGTGTGCTCGGAGCTCGGGATTTCCGAGGAGGGCTGAGCGGTCGGCACTCAGGCGGCCGTCGATTCCGGCTGCTTCGTCTCCTCCCAGCCGAAGAAGCGCAGCACCTCCTCGCGCTGCCGCATCGCATCGGCATGCCCGAGCGCCATCAGCTCGCGCGTGTAGCCCGACTCGAACAGCAGGTAGCTCGCGAGCGCGCCGCCCTTGACGTCGGCCGCGACCTGCGAGCCGCCGAGCAGGTGGCGCACGGCGCCGGGCAGGGCGTCGACGTGGCGCGCGGCGATCACGTCGAGGCGTTCCGAGGGTGAGATCACCAGCAGGTCGATCGGGCGCAGCGCGCTCGCGGCGCGCGCCTCTTCGGGGATCAGGCCCAGCGTGTGGTTGATGCGGCGCAGGCGCTCGATGTCGACCGCGAGCGCGTCGAGGAAGATGCTCGACAGCGCATGGCCCGCGATCTGCGCCATGGTCGGATAGCCGCTGTGGGTGTTGGGCGCGGGCGCCTCGCGCGGCTCGTGCATGCGGCCCGCGCCGATCACCACGATGCGCTGCGCGCCTAGGTGGATGGCCGCGGCGATCGGTGCCGACTGGCGCATCGAGCCGTCGCCGAAGTACTCGGTGTGGCCCTCCATCGGCAGCGCCGTGGCCGGGAACACGAAGGGAATCGCGGCCGAGGCCAGCAGGTGGGCGTGCGAGATGCGGCAGCCCACCGACAGCCGCTGCGAGCGCACCCAGGGCTCCATCGGCGTGCCAGACTCGAAGAAGGTCACGTGCTCGCCCGAGCTGTAGCTCGAGGCCGTGACCGCCAGCGCCTGCAGGTGGCCCTGCTGCATCAGCTTCGGCAGGCGGTCCAGCGGCACCATGCGCTCGAGCATCTCCGACAGCGGCGTGTTGTCGAGCAGCGAGCGCGGCTTCACGCGCATCCAGTTGGCCGCGAAGCGCCCCAGGCCCAGCAGCATGCGCCAGCGCGCGCCGCTGCCGATGACCGAGAGCGAGTCGGCCCGGTAGACCTGGCCGGCGCGAAACTCGCCCCAGAACTGCGCGATGTGGGCCACCACGGCATCGAAGTCGTCGGCGCCGCAGGCCAGCACGGCCGCGTTGATGGCGCCGGCCGAGGTGCCGGTGATGACCGGAAAGGGGTTGCCGCCACCGGCGGCGCCGGCCGCGCGCCGGATCTCGGCGATGGCCTGCAGCACCCCCACCTGGTAGGCGGCGCGGGCGCCGCCGCCGGTGAGCAGCAGGCCGGTCGTCGCGGGGCTTGTCTCTGGCATTTTTCGGTTATTCGAAGCGTTGGGAGTCGGCCCCGACGGGGCGCACTAGACTACCCGCCTTCCAGGAGTTAGATCAATGGCCATCACCCCCGAGGCGATCTCGAACGCCCTCCAGAGCGTCGCAGACCCCAACACCGGCAAGGACTTCGTGTCCACCCGCGCGCTCAAGAACCTGCAGATCTCGGAGGGCGACGTGTCCTTCGACATCGAGCTCGGCTATCCCGCGAAGAGCCAGCATGCGGCGCTGCGCAAGGCGCTGGTGGCCGCGGCCAAGACGGTGCCGGGCGTGGACAACGTGTCGGTCAACATCGCGACCAAGGTCATCAGCCACGCGGTGCAGCGCGGCGTGCAGCTGATGCCCAACGTGAAGAACATCGTGGCCGTGGCCTCGGGCAAGGGCGGCGTGGGCAAGAGCACCACCGCGGCCAACCTGGCGCTGGCGCTGGCGGCCGAGGGCGCGCGCGTGGGCCTGCTCGACGCCGACATCTACGGCCCGAGCCAGCCGATGATGATGGGCATCGAGGGCCGCCCCGAGAGCACCGACAACAAGACCATGGAGCCGCTGGAGAACCACGGCGTGCAGGTGATGTCGATCGGCTTCCTGGTCGACGCCGACCAGGCCATGATCTGGCGCGGCCCGATGGCGACGCAGGCGCTCGAGCAGCTGCTGCGCCAGACCAACTGGAAGGACCTCGACTACCTGATCGTCGACATGCCCCCGGGCACCGGCGACATCCAGCTCACGCTGAGCCAGCGCGTGCCGATGACCGGCGCGGTGATCGTGACCACGCCGCAGGACATCGCGCTGCTCGACGCCAAGAAGGGCATCAAGATGTTCGAGAAGGTCGGCGTGCCGATCCTTGGCCTGGTCGAGAACATGGCGGTGCACGTGTGTTCGAACTGCGGCCATGTCGAACACATCTTCGGCGCCGATGGCGGCAAGAAGCTGGCCGAACATAACGGCATGGCCTACCTGGGCGCGCTGCCCTTGTCGATCGACATCCGGCTGCAGGCCGACAGCGGCAAACCCACGGTGGTGGCCGATCCCGAGGGCGAGATCGCCGGGCTCTACCGTGCCGTGGCACTGCAGGTGGCGGTGGGGATTGCCGAGAAGGCCAAGGATTTCTCGGCGAAGTTTCCGACGATCACGGTCAGCAAGAGTACCTAGGATGGGTTTCGGGGGGTCGATCAGTTGCGGGTGGGGGTGGGCTCACGCCGACGGGGTACTCCCCTCCGCGAATGTCCCCCGGCCTGCGGCCTCCTCCTTTATTTCGCTGCGGGGAGTACCCCATCGA
>Ga0209902_101171_pt1 | contig 14957 bp, 11 predicted proteins | sample FECB27metaG_FD_188304 | JGI IMG/M metagenome (GOLD analysis project Ga0209902, IMG submission 188304) | Cyanobacterial communities from the Joint Genome Institute, California, USA - FECB-27 (SPAdes) (version 2) | ecosystem: Environmental > Aquatic > Thermal springs > Hot (42-90C) > Microbial mats...
ACGCCTTAAATGGGCTACCCTTCGATCCTAGCGGTAAGCCAACGATAGTTTATGCCGGGCAGCCTGAGAGGCCGGCCGCCCCGGTCAGGAGAACAGGCATGTCAATTGATCCGCGCGAGAAGATAGTTCTCTTCATCGATGGCGCGAATCTCTATGCGACCAGCAAGGCCATCGGCGTCGATATCGACTATCGCCGGCTGCTCGCAGAGTTTCAGTCCAAGTCGTACTTGCTGCGCGCCTACTACTACACCGCCCTGGTCGAGGACCAGGAATACTCCTCGATCCGGCCCCTGATCGATTGGCTCGACTATAACGGCTTCACCGTCGTTACCAAGCCCGCCAAGGAGTTCACCGACGCTTCCGGACGCCGGAAGATCAAGGGCAATATGGATATCGAGCTCACCGTCGATGCCCTCGAGATGAGCCAGTATTACGATCACCTGGTGCTGTTCTCCGGCGACGGCGATTTCACCGCGCTGGTGGCGGCGCTGCAGCGCAAGGGCAAGCGCGTCACGGTCGTCTCGACGCTCACCACGCCGACTCCGATGATCGCCGACGACCTGCGCCGGCAGGCGGACTTCTTCATGGACGTCGCTGATCTCGCCAAGATCGTCGGCCGTACCCCGCCGGTCGACCGCACATCGCCGCAGGTGGAACGAAGCGCGCCGGTTGACCGCACCATGGCGACCGTGGACCCTAAGGGAAGCTGAGTCCCAGAGCAGGATTGCGATTCGTTGAAGCGCCTTCCTGCTCCAAGTTTATGTTTTGTCGCGAGATCGAACCGGAAAGGTCTGCAACCTTTCCTGATCTCGCTCCCGCATTTCTCGTTTATCGAAACGAGAAATGCTGGAATCGCTTGATTGTCGCGCGTTCGAACCGGAAAAGTCTGCAACTTTTCCTGAACGCCGCTCCAGCCCTGACGGTTGCCATTGCCTGAGACCAACCCGCCGCACGATTGCCCGCGCTGCCCTCGCCTCGTGGCGTTCCGCCACGACAACCAGCGCGCCTATCCGGACTACTTCAACGGGCCGGTGCCCACCTGGGGCGACGAACACCCCGGGCTGATGATCGTCGGCCTTGCGCCAGGCTTGAAGGGGGCCAACCGCACCGGCCGGCCGTTCACCGGCGATTATGCCGGCGACCTGCTCTACGCCACGCTCGAAAAGTTCGGTCTCGCCACGGGGCACTACCAGCAGCGGCCGGATGATGGGCTCGAGTTGCAGGACGTGCTGATCGCCAATGCGGTGCGGTGCGTTCCGCCGCAGAACAAGCCGACCGGCGACGAGATCAAGACCTGCCGGCCCTTCCTCGGCGCGGCTATCGCGCATCACCGTCCCCGTGCCTTCCTGGCGCTCGGTCGCATCGCGCACGATTCGCTGCTGACGACGCTGGGCGAGAAACGCTCGAAATTCGCCTTCGGCCACGGCGTCGAGCACCAGCTTTCGAGCGGCGCAACGCTGTTCGATAGCTACCACTGCTCGCGCTACAACACGAACACGGGCGTGTTGACCACTGCGATGTTCGAGGACGTCGTGGGGCGTGCGGCGCGGGCGATTACCGCGTAGACGCCGCATCCTGCCAAGAGCAACGGCGCCGCCGTCTGTCGTGCTCACGAAATCGACAGTTGAACTCGCACGTAAACAAAGTCTTAATACGCGAACAGACAGGGACTGAGGTCCACGGTCATGCCGCGTCTTGGGATTTTCTTCGCACTGCTGGTCGCACTGCTGACGGCGGATGCCAAGGCAGCGGATTCACTTGGCCAGGTCGCCGAGGTCCGGCCGGAGGCGACGGGCGGTTTCGGCCAGGCGCGGGTCAGCCTGCTCAAGGGTTCCGAGCTGCGCGAAGGCGAGACCGTGGTCACCGGCCTCAATGGCGAGGTGCAGGTCGTGTTCTCCGACCAGACCCGCCTCGTTATCGGCCGTGGCTCGAGCCTCGTGATCGAGCGCTACCTGATGCGCAATGACGGGACGCCGGAGAAGTTCGCGATCAACGCGCTGGCCGGCACCTTCCGCTTCATCACCGGTAACGGCGACAAGAACGCCTACAGGATCGCCACGCCCACCGGCACGATCGGCATCCGCGGCACCGAGTTCGACTTCACTGTCGAGGGGCGGACGGGGCAGACCAACGTCGTGCTGTTCCACGGCGCGGTCATCCTCTGCCCGGTAAGGGGAAAGTGCGTGACGCTCAGCGAGCGCTGCGGCGTGGCGCAACTGGTCTCAAAGCGCGAGGCCGACATCGTGACGCGCGAGGCCGAGCGGCTCAAGGTGGCCGGCGCCTTCCCCTATGTCGCCTCGCAGTCGCGGTTGCTTCGCGACTTCCGCGTTACCCGCCCTGCGCAATGCATCGCGCCGGTGCAGATCGAGCGCGAGACGGCTCAGCGCCTCGCCGTGACCGATCCACCGCCCATCGTTCCAGTGCCGCTGTCGCCACCGCCGCCTCCCCCGACCGAGGCGAAGGGCAATAATGGCCTTGGTAATGGCGGGGAAGGCGATGAGGGCCCAACCGAACAGGGCAACCCCGGCAAAGGCAAGGGCAAGGACAAGCCCTGAAGGCGGATGCGATTGAGCGCTGGAGTGGGCCAAGGTCGCCGTTGACACTCCGGGAGAGCCGGTGACACGCTCGTCAGTCGGATTTTTCTCAGTACCTTCAAAGGGAAGCGCCTATGCAAGTCGTGAAGACCGGAATGACGATGTTGATTGCCTCGTTCGCCCTTGTGGCCGCAACGATGGCCCAGGCGGAGACGGTGAGCGAGGTCACCGTGATGAACGGTGCCCGCGCCGTCCCTGCCACCGTTGTCGTACCGGATGGCGCGGGGCCCTTCCCCGCAGTGGTGATGAATCACGGCCACGGCGGCGGCCGGCAGGAAGGCGGCGGCTTCACCCGCCTGGCCAAGGCGCTGGCCGATGCTGGCATCCTCACGATCCGCATGGATTTCCCCGGCAGCGGCGACAGCAAGGAGCCGTTCACCGAGGGCTACCTCAGCAACATGATCTCGGACTCGAACGCCAGCCTCGCCTACCTGCTGCAGAACTTCCCGGCCGATCCTGCTCGCCTCGGCATCCTTGGCTACAGCATGGGCGGCCGCATCGCACTGACCGTCGGCCAGACGGAAGGCAATCCGTACAAGGCGATGGGCCTGCTCGCCCCATCAGCCAATCCGGGCAAGGATCTGCTGCTGTTCTTCGCGGGCGGATCGGAAGCCGAGTACGAGCGGCTCTATGCCGAAGCTTCCAGCGACAAGGGCTATGCCGATTACACGACGATGTTCGGGCAGCAGCAGAAGCTGAGCAAGCAGTGGTTCGACGAATTGCTGGCTTCCAAGCCGCTCGAAGCCATCAGCGCCTACAAGGGCGCCATGCTGGTGGTGCATGGCGACAAGGACGTAGTGATCAAGCCGGCCGAGAACGAAGCCGTCATCGCCGCCTACCCCGCCGCCTCGATCGTGCTCGTCCCCGAAGCCGACCACGGCTACGGCTTCTACAGCGATCAGCCTGAGGTCAGTGCACTGGTGGAAGGCTCGTTCGCGAAGTTCTTCAGCGAAGCGCTGAAGTAGCGCCCAATAACGGAGGCGGCGCGTGGTACGGGCTAATCGGCCCTAACCCCGCCCGCCTTCTTTCATGATCCGGGATTTATCGCGGTTCCAGTCGCGGTTGCGCTCGGTTTCGCGCTTGTCGAAACTCTTCTTGCCCTTGCCGACGCCGATGAGCAGCTTGGCCCGGCCCTGCTCGTTGAAATAGAGCTTCATCGGCACGATGGTGTTGCCGGCGCGCTCGACGTCCTGGCTGAGGCGCGCCAGTTCCTTCTTTTTGACCAACAGCTTACGCGGGCGCTTTTCTTCATGGTTGAAGCGGTTGGCCTGCATGTATTCCGGAATATGCGCGTTGATCAGCCACAGTTCGCCACGTTCCGGCGAGGCATAGGCCTCGGTGATCTGGGCCTTGCCGGTGCGCAGCGATTTCACCTCGGTGCCGGTCAGAACGATGCCGGCCTCGAGCGTGTCGATGATCTCGTAATCGTACCGGGCCCGGCGGTTCTCCGCGATCGGGCCGGTGACGATCATCGCCGGTTTGTTGGGTGTCTTAGCCATGATCTTCCGAGCCAATAGCGAGTGGCGAACAGGAGCAGCCGCATTGGCCACTCCCAACTCGCTGCTCGCTCACTTAGTTGGGCAGCAGGCCCGCATGCGACAAGGCCGCGTCGATGGCCTTCTCGTTGTCCTTGGACACCGGCACCACCGGCAGGCGGAACTCGTTGCGGCAGAGCCCGAGCCTCGCGGCGGCGTATTTGACGCCGCCGGGATTGTTCTCGAGGAACAGCGCCTTGTGCAGCGGGAACAGCTTGTCCTGCAGGGCCAGCGCTTCGGCGAAATTGCCCTGCTGGCAGGCGTTCTGGAACAGCGCGCTGAGACGCGGCGCGACGTTGGAGGTTACGGAAATACAACCGTGACCGCCGTGGGCGTTGAAGCCGAGCGCCGTCACATCCTCGCCCGAGAGCAGAACGAAGTCGGCGCCCAGTCGCATTCGCTGCGCGCTGGCCCGCTCCATGTTGGCCGTCGCATCCTTGACGCCAAGGATGTTCGGATGCGCCTCCTTGAGGCGCACGATGGTGTCGACCGAGAGGTCGACCACGGTGCGGCCCGGCACGGAATAGAGGAGGATCGGCAGCGCCGTCGCCGAAGCCACGGCGGAGAAGTGCTGGAACATCCCCTCCTGGGTCGGCTTGTTGTAGTAGGGCACCACCGACAGCACGGCGTCGGCGCCGACTTCTTCGGCAAAGCGCGCCAGCGATACCGCCTCAGCGGTCGAGTTCGAACCGGCCCCGGCGATCACCGGCACGCGCTTGGCAGTCACCTCGACGCAGATTTCGATGACGCGGCGGTGCTCTTCGTGGCTGACCGTCGGGCTTTCGCCGGTGGTGCCGACCGGCACCAGACCGTGCGAGCCCTCGTTGATCTGCCAATCGACGAAGTTGCTGAAGGCTTTCTCATCCAGCGCCCCGTTCGCGAACGGAGTGATGAGCGCTGTGATCGAACCTCGCAACATTTCGGGTCAGTTCCTCGTCGTATGGGCGCCGCCCCTTGGCGGTCGCGGCTGTGGTTGGTGGGCCGTATGGCCAAAATGTGGCCACATCCCGATCATCGGGGGGCCATAGTCGCGCACCATAGTTTCTCTCGTGCGGCGCGACAAGCAAGCTGTCGATAGAGGGCGCGACGCACACCCACAAGGACCGAGTGGCTAACCAAACGTTCACGCGCGCCGTGCAACCTTGGGACGCTGCAAGGGTGGGGGCACCTTGTTGGACTTCCTATTGCGGACCAACAGGACGGTTACCATGGTTGTTGCGAGAGGCGCGCGCCGCCTGATCGCCACTGGAATTGTTGGCTTGGGTGTTCTCGGCGCTGCAACGCTGCCGATCCTGTTGTCACGTGCCAACGATGCCGCAACTGCCGATGTGGTGACGCCGGTCACCCGGCCGCCGCTGACGCCCGCCGTCGAGGCTTCGCTGCTCGATCCCGTGACCACCGGTTCGATCCCGATCAAGGCGCCGGTCGTCGATGCGAAGGCCGCCTCGGCTCCTTTCAAGGAGGCGCTCGATCTGCTCGCCGACGGCAAGCAGGCAGATGCCTATGCGCTGGCCAGCGGCATCGCCGACACCGCCGAACGCCATGCGATCCAGTGGGCCGCTATCTTCTACGGCAACGGCGAAGTGCCGGCTGCCTCGGTGCAGAGGTTCATCGCCGACGCCCCCGATTTCGCCACGAGCCCCGTATTCAGGACCCGCCTCGAAGAGGCGCTGACCAAGGAAAAGGCCGACGGCGCGACGCTGATCAAAGCGCTTGGCGGCGCCATGCCAAACACCCTGGCGGCGCAGATTGCGCTGGCCGAAGCCTATGTCGGCAGCGGTCAGACGGAACGTGCCGCGCGCATCGCCCGCGCCATCTGGACCGAGAACTTCCTCGACAAAGCCACCGAAGCCAAGGTGCTCAGCCGGCTCGGCAGCCTGCTCGATCGTGACGCCCATTGGGCTCGCGCCATGCACCTGATGATGCATGATCGCGCCACCGGCGTTGAACGGCTGATGCAGTACATGACGCCGGCGCAGAAATCGCTGGCGCTGGCCCGCAACGCGGTGTCGCGCAACACCAAAAACGCCAAGAAGCTGCTCGACGCGGTCGATCCGTCGATGCGCACCAACTCGGTCTACCAGTTCAGCCGCGCGCAGCGTGCCCGGCAGTTCGAACTCTGGGACGACGCCATCAACTGGCTGGACAAGGCCAAGGGCGAGCCAGTTGATGCCGCCGAGTTCTGGTACGAGCGCCGCACCCTGGCGCGCCAGTTGCTGGCGCTGGGCGAAGTCAAGCGCGCCTATCGCGCAGCCGACGGTTATCGGGAAGGACCGGATGGCCGACTGGTCGAGGCGCATTTCCATGCCGGCTGGATCGCGCTGGCGTTTCTGAAGGACGCCAAGGCAGCGGCCCCGCATTTCGAGGAAATGACCAAGCATTCGACCCTCCCCGACTCGGTCACCCAGGCGAACTACTGGCTCGGCCGGGCCCGGCAGGCTCTCGGTGACGAAGCCGGCGCCGCCGAGGCGTTCAGCAAGGCCGCGGCGTTCGGCACCATCTACTACGGTCAGTTGGCCCGCTCGGCGCTTGGCAAGCCGTCGGCTGAACTGCGCGATATGCCCGCCTGGAAACAGGCCGAGGCCGGCTTCGAGAGCCGGGAACCGGTGCGCGCGGTGCGGCTCCTCGCCGACAATGGCCACAAGGAACTGGCGGTCCCCCTGCTCCGCAGTTTTGCCGAGAGCTTTACCGATGGCGCCGATCTGCTGCTGTCGGCCAAGCTCGCCCAGACGCTCGATGCACACCATCTCGCCATCGCCATCGCCGACACGGCGGAAAAGCGCGGCACGCCGCTCGACCTGTTCAATTTCCCCAAGGACGGCCTGCCCAGCACCAAGCTGGCCTCGATGGACCAGGCCGCGATCTACGCCATCACCCGGCAGGAGAGCCGCTTCCAGGTCGACGCCATCTCGTCCGCCGGCGCGCGAGGCCTGATGCAGCTGATGCCGGCAACCGCCAAGGAAACCGCCGGCAAGCTCGGCGTGAAGTACTCGGCCAGCCGGCTGACCAGCGACGGCGAGTATAACGCGCTGCTCGGCTCGACCTATCTCAAGGCGCAGCTTGAACGCTTCGACGGCTCGCTACTGCTCGCCGCCGCCGCCTACAATGCCGGCGCCGGCAACGCCCGCAAGTGGGTGAACACGTTTGGCGACCCGCGCTCCGATGCGATCGACCCGGTCGTGTGGGTGGAACTGATCCCCGTCCAGGAGACGCGGACCTATGTGAAGCGGGTGCTGGGCAACTATCTCGTCTACCGGGCCCGCCTGGGCAAAGACGACCTGAGCATCGGCGAGGCGCTCAGAAAGATCCCGGGATAGTTCGCGGGCCGACAGTTGGGACGGCCGCAAATTCTGCTATTGCTCGATGATGTTCTCCCGCCCGCGTCTGTCGCCCGATGATCATCGCAGTTTCGCCACTCTGCCGGTGACCCGCTACACTGTCGGGCCGGCGGACGAACAGGTCGCGGTCCACATCTCCGGTCGGCTGGCCGTCGGGCGCATTCCCCTGGTCTGCGTGCCCGGCTACCAGCGCAACATGTCGGATTTCGCCGACTTCGCGAACCACTTCCACCGCGTTTACGGCGACGACTGGCCGATCGTCCTGGTCGACCTGAAAGGCCGCGGCCGTTCGTCGGATCGCACCGACAAATCACGCTACATCTCGACCGTAGATGCGCTGGAGCTGATCCAGGTGCTGGCGGCGCTGGCTGTTGATGGCGGTATCTTCGTCGGCCAGGGCTATGGCGGCCAGGTGGTGATGGCATTGGCGGCCGAGCGGCCGAACCTCTTGACCGGCGCAGTGCTCATCGATGCCGGGCCGGTCTCCGATCCGCGCGGCCTGGTCCGCCTGCGCAACAACCTTCGGGACCTCGAGGGCAACCGCTCCGAAGCAGGCTTTAGGACCATGGCGCGCCGCATGCTGGCGCCGGACTACCCGGCGGCGACAGAGGGGCTGCTCGATGTGCTGGCAGCCCGCACCCACTTTCTCGACAAGCGCAATCGCGTCCGTGCCTTGTTCGATCCGCACCTCACCGGCTTGCTCGAGTCGTTTGAGCACGACGATATCCTGGTGCCGCAATGGCAGCTCTATGATGCGCTGGCCAGTGCCCCACTGCTGCTGATGCGGACGCAGCTCACCGAACAGGTGCGGCGCGAAACGTTCGAGGAAATGCTGCGCCGGCGCCGCGACGCCGAGGGCTACGTGATCGAGGGCTCGGGATCCCCTGCCCTGCTCAACACCCCGGAGGATGTCGGCCCGATCGCCGAGTTCGTGCGCAAGCTGGTGAAGCGGCGCGCCAAGGCCGCCTGAACCCTCTCTACTGCTGGCCCGCCGCCTTCTTCGTCTCGACCGTCGCCGGGGCAAGCCCGCGCGCCTGCTCCCGCCAGTGCTCCCGCGCGATCCGACCGGCGATGCCGAGATGGTTCTCGATCCAGCCGGCATTGTCGTCGGTCAGTTCGGCGATCTGATCGAAGTGATAGAGGCCAAGCCGGTTCAGCGCCGTCTCAATGATCGGCAGGATGCCGATGACGTGCGTGAGATCGTCCTTCACGCCAAGCCGCGGCGCGGCAATACCCACGGGCCTGCCGGGAGCCTCGACGAGCTCGGCCGTCGCCCCCGGGTTGGCGGCCTCGGTGGCGGACGTGACGGCGGCAAGCGAGTCCACAACGATAGCCTCGGCTGAAACTTCCGGCAGGTCCACCCTGCGGGTCCGCGGCGATGCAGCGCGACGCGGCGACCAGTTGCCCTCAATGGCCCGCATGGCAGCGGCCTCATCATCTTCGGCGCTGGTCTCGGGCGCGGCCGGGGTGATGGGTTCCGGTGCGACGGCCACCTCTTCCAGCAACGGCGACGCCGCCGGCTGGGCGATCTCAGCAACCGCGGCAGGCGGCTGTTCAAGGGGCGCGTTCGCCGCAGCAGCGTCCGCCTCGGCGTCAGCGGCAGGGAGCTCGAGGGAAGCAGCCGTCTCTGCCTCGACCGCCGTCGCTGCATCGGGCTGTGCCTCTGCTTCGACGGGAGGCGCGACCTCCACCTCGACGACCGGCTCGGACTTCACCGCCGGCGGCCCGGCCACAACGGGAGAGGCTGGTTCAGCCGCCGGCATGGGGACCGCAGCAACGACGGCCGCCGGCTCCAGACTTTCTACGGCAAGCTTTTCGAGCGGGAACGGAATGACTTCGGCGCTGGCCCCCTCCAGCGTGACGACGCGAACCGGCACGGCGGAGCTGCGCGGATGCGCCACGACGTGGCCCGACGTGGTCTCCCCTGCCACTCGGGCCGGCCGCATTGGCTCGGCCGTTTTGGTCACGGCAACCGCGGGCAGCGGCGCAATACTCGGCATCTGGATCTTGCTCGCGGGGCTACCCGGCTTGTCGCCCGCCAGCGCCAGCAGCGCTTCGGTGAAATCGAGGGCCGGGACGTCGGCCGGCGCGACCGGTGTTGGTGTTTTCACCACTTCGCTAATGACCGGGGCCGCGACCAAGGCTGAGGCCCCTTCCGGCTTTGCCGGCTCGACAACCGCGACCGGCGACGACGCCGGCGCTTTGGTCGGCATCAGGCGAGAGGCCGCCAGACGGGCGAGCGCGCCAACAACTGCGCCGGAGAGGAACGCCACCAGCAAAAGCAGCGCGATTTCGAGGATGTGCGCAGGGTTCAGCATCTGAGACCTCAACCCTTCCGAGCGCGAACGGAGAGCCAGCCGGTAACGAGACCGATTGCTCCCGCAGCCAGAACGAACGGCCAGTAGACCTCGAGCAGATAGATCAGAGAATCCAGGGTCATATGCGTTCGCTACTCGTCGGCGAGGGTAAAGACGATGCGGCGGTTGGCCTGCTTGCCTGCGCGCGTCTCGTTGCTGGCGACTGGCAGGCTCTCGCCATAGCCGATGGCATAGAGCCGCTCGGGTCCGATGCCGCGCAGGATCAGCGCATCGACGACAGCCTCGGCGCGCGACACCGACAGGGCCAGGTTGGCCTCATCCTCGCCGTCGGCGTCGGTGTGTCCTTCAACGTTCACCGTCGCTTCAGGGCATAGCCCCAGGTAGCCAGCCAACTCGTCGATCGCCGGGACCGATTCATCGGCGATCCGTGCGCTGCCGGATTGGAAGACGATGGCGTTGCGGGCCGCAAACGCCGTCACTTTGTCGCGGCAGACATCCAGCGGCGGCAGCAACGTGACGCTGGTTTCCCACTGATCAAGCGTCGGAACCGCTGCCAGCGCGGTGAGCGCCGCCTGCTTGGCCTCCTCGGTCTCAGCCCGGCCGGAGAACACCCAGCGGTCGCCATCGAGCCCGAACTCGCCATCCGCCAGCAAGGCCAGCGCACGGCTGCCGGCATCAGCATTGGTGACGAAATCGTCAGGCAGGTCGGGGCTGATGGTCAGGGCTTCCGCCGGCTCGCCACCGGCGATGACCGCCAGATGCCGCCGCATCGGCTCTGCCGGCACTGCGCCCGAGAAGGTGATCGGACCGCCGAGCGACTTCTTGGCGTCGAACAGATAGTTACGGACCACCGGTGTTGCTGGCTCAGGCTGAGGCTCAACCGCCGGCTGCGGCTCGACCACCGCGACCTCCTGCTCAGCGGGCGCAGTCTCGGCTGCAGGGGGAGCCTCGGCAGCTGGAGTTGCCTCGGCTGCCGGCACAGCTTCTTCGGCTGGCTCCGTCGCGGCTGTCGCGGGTTCCGGCTCCAATGCCGCCGGCTCGGCAGGCACGTCCTCGGTTGTGGCCGGTTCGGCCGTTTCCACCGTAACGGGTGCGGGCTCTGCCGCGACCTGTGTCGGCTCCGCCAAGGCTTCAATCCACGCCGCGCCGCCATCCGACGCCGTCGCGACTGCCGCCCGCGCGGCGTCGGCGTCGGCTGGGGTGAGCGGCTGACCGGCGATGGACCAGGCTTTGCCGTCGTATTTCACCTCACCGCTTTCGAGCTTCAGCAATGCATCGAGGCCGGCCAGCGAGTCGGCGATGAAGCCCTGCGGCTCGCCCGAGCCGACCAGCGTGGTGTCGCTGCTGACCTTGCCGGCGCGCACCGCTGCAAAGCGGCGAACCTCCTCGGTCGGCACATAGCCGGAGAGGGCAAAGCTCCCATCAGCGGCCTTTACCGCCGACCAGACGAACGGCGTGACGACCGGCGCCGCATCGCCGGCCTGGATCGCGACATGCCAGGCGGAGGTGTCGGTTGCGGTGCGCAGGGCGGTTTCGAGCTCGTAGCGGCCGGTGGTGGTCGGCAGCTTGCCGGTCAGCGACCAGCTTCCAGCCGAGAGCGCCAGCGTGCCTTCGTCGAGCCCCAGAAGTGCATCGAGACCGCCGATGGCCGCCGGGATGAAGCCTTCGGGCGCCCCGGCGCCGAGAGCGGTTCCATCGACGACGTTGGCGCCGGCATGCCCTGCGAGGTAGCGCTTCAACTGTTCCGTCGGCAGGAAGCCGGTGAAGGCAATCCTACCATTGGCCGACTTCTGCGCCCGCCAGATATAGGGATCAACAACCGGCAGCGCTGCCGTTTCGGCGGCGCCCGGCAGGCTGACGCTGTAGGTCCAGCCGGCGGTCCGCAAACCGGTGGCGGCAAAAGCGGATTCAGCGGCGAAGGCTTCCTGCGGCGTGTCAACCGCACCATTGAGGCTCCAGCTGGCGCCGTCATAGCTGACCTTGCCGCTATCGAGCAACTGCAGCACCCCGAGCGCCTTGAGCGCAGCCGCTTCGAAATCTGCCGGGTTGCCGTCGGCGATGACGGTGGTGTCGCTTGCGACCGTCGGCAGCCCTGCAACCAGCGCCTTGCGCACTGCCGCGCCGGGCACGTAGCCCGAGAGCGAGAACTGGCCGGTGGCGGTCTTCTCGGCGGCAAAGGTGAAAGGCGTCGCCAAGGGCGGCTTCACCGTCGTGCTGGCGAGAATGAGCCCCTGCGGTGCACCAAGCTCCAAGCGCGTCTCGATGGCAGCGAAGTCGGCCACCGTGGCGGCGCGCCCGTCGACGGTGATCACCGTTCCCTGGATGGTGGCGTGGCCCTCGCTCATCCGGCGCAGCGCCTCGAGCACGAAATCAATGCCGGATTCGAAGCGCTCCGGCGCGCCACGGCCAAGCTCGAGTCCGGCGGCATCGACATTGTCGAGCGCCTCGAGACGATCGCGGAGCGCTGCATCGGGGACGAAACCGTCGAGGACGATCCCGTTCGCGCCTCGTTCGGCGCTCAGCCAGTACTCACCGACGAGCGGCGGCCCGAGCGTCACGGCCGCGGCCGACGGAGTCATCGCGACACGGACGGACTCAGCCGCCGCGGCGTCAGCCGGGGATCCGGCCAGGGTTGAAGTCCCATCGGAGATTGTTGCGCTACCGCTTTCCAATTTCAGGAGATTTTGCAGCAGCAGTTTGGCGGATACGGCGAACTCGCTCGGCGCCCCGGATGCCAGCACGAGGCTCGTGGAGACATTCGTCCCGGCGGGCGCCAGCGCCTCGAGCTCGCCAACCAGCGCTTCGCTCGGGGTGGCGCCGGACAGCGTAAGCTTCCGCCCATCATACTCCGCCCGCCATTCGAACGGCGACAGCAGCGCCGGCTGCACTTCGCGGTAAGCCACCGTGACAGCGGCAGGCGCCGCCGCCGCGCCGTTGTCGGCGAGCGAGGCATAGGCATCAGGCGATTTGGCCCGCCCCGAGATCGTCAGGCTCAGATCGGCAAGGGCGACTTCGCCCTCATCGAGCTGCCTGGCATAACCCAGCGCGTAGTCGACTGCGGCGAGCCAGTTCGCCCGGTTCGGCGCCCCGGACATCAGCCGCGTCTCGTCGCGCGCCCCCTCCCCGGCGATGTCGAGTATCTCGGCGCGCGCTTCCTCGTCGGGAAGGCCGCCGGAGAGCGTGAGCACGCCGGCCTCGACGGTGGCGATGAAGGGGAACGGACTGACATATTCGGCGAGCACCACTTTCGAGGTCACGCTGCGGACGCCGTGCACGGCTGCGACTTTTGCGACAGCCTCGTCGATCATCGATTGCGTGGTGGCGGTGCCGGTGATCGTGGCGTCGCGCATGTCGAAACTGAGCTTCGCCCACTCGAACTCGGGACCGGCGATAACGGCGCTGGTGCGGCTCGCAAGATCCGGCGGGATGGCGCTTCCGCTCGTCGCGACGGCGGCGACGGTGCCGCCGATGACCGTGACGAAGGCTGGTACACCCCAGCGCAGGAAGATGCCGCTCATGCCGCCCCCGAAACAAGAAATCTGCCGACGCCATGCCGACGACGAGCCATAGCGCCAAACACTGAATCGGAGAAGTGCGTCAACGCCACTGACAATTTCAGAATGTCAGCATGAACCGATAAATGCGGCCAAATGAACGAAGCCTGACAACTCTGTGAACAACACAAACAGAAAGGCCCGGCTGACGCCGGGCCTTTCCAATCCGATTGGGCCGTAAGGCTTACTCGAAAGTCTTCTTGAACTCGGTCTCGATCTTGTAGCCCATGTCCGCACCGTTGGTCTCGGAAGTGACCGTGCCCTTGATCGAGGAGGTGTAACCACCACCCGGAGCCCAAGCCAGCTTGGCCGAACCGTAGAAGATGTCGTCGAGGCTGTTGTCGACAAAGCCGATTTCGCCGGTGACGGTGATCGACTCGGTGACGGCAGCCGAAACGCCCGCCGCAACCTGCCAAGCATCGCCGAGGTTGGCGATGTTCTGCTGGTACCAACGCCCGCCGACATTGACGGTGACGCCTTCAGTGACCGCGAAGCTGGCAGACGCACCAGCACCGAGATCGGTATCGACACCGTTGTCAACAGCTTCGAAAGCCGCCGCGAGGGTGAACATATCGAAGGTGGCCGAAGCCGACGCGAGGACGTTCCAGTAGTCGGTGACCGGAGCGACGTCATCGTGACCGAAAGCACCAGCCAGCACGACCTTGAAGTTGTCGAACGTGCCGGCAAAACCAGCATGCACACCCCAAGCTTCGACTTCACCATCGAGCACGCCAGCGGCAGCGCCGGTGATGTGTGCCGAGATGCCTTCACCGGCGTAGGCAATCACGCCAACAGCGGTACCAGCACCCTCGAGCGGCTGCTGCTGGTTATCGAGCTTCTCGAGACCGGCGCTGACCGTGAAGCCATTACCAAGGTCAGACGTGACCTGGATGACCATGCCGCCGTCGTCGAGACCATCGGTACCCGGGAGCGGGCCCCAGCTCACGCCACGATCAACGTCTTCCGAGTTGAACAGGTCAAGCCACGTCAGGGGCTTGTCGTCGCCCTTGTTCATGATCGAGCCCTTCTTGCCCGCCATGATCACTGTCGAGTCGCCGATCGAGACGTAGGCTTCGTCGAGAACGACCGAGCCAGGACCATTGACGGCACCGCCGAGATTCGTGCCCTCGTCGCCGGTGGTCGAGCCGCCGTAGAAGCGCGCACCTTCGTTGACGACGCGTGCGTCGGTCACCTGCTTCAGCTTCAGGACGGCCTTGGCCGGACCAAAGTCAGAGTCAGCGGTCGCGACAAACTTGATCCAGGCGTCAAAACGCGACTGCCAGTCCTGGTTTTCGTCGGCGGGGCCGGCGCCGCTGCCGCCGCCGATCCAATTCAGACCGCCGTCGGCCGGAGTGTAAACATGGAACAGATCCGTCTCAAGCGGATCATCAATATAGTCGCCCCAGACGAACTTGTACTTCACTTCGCCGGTGATCTGCAGGCAGTTGGTGTCGGACGAGATCGTCAGACCCGACAGGCCCAGAGCGTCGCAAACGTCGAGCGACGTCAGAACGCCGAGATCGGCCGCGAAAGCGCCGCCGGTCGAGAGACCCGCTGCCGCCACAGAACCCAGAAGAAGGCTCCTGATTTTCATTATTGACCTCCAAAGTCAGTCATT
>Ga0209902_101173_pt1 | contig 14948 bp, 6 predicted proteins | sample FECB27metaG_FD_188304 | JGI IMG/M metagenome (GOLD analysis project Ga0209902, IMG submission 188304) | Cyanobacterial communities from the Joint Genome Institute, California, USA - FECB-27 (SPAdes) (version 2) | ecosystem: Environmental > Aquatic > Thermal springs > Hot (42-90C) > Microbial mats ...
GAGCAACGGCAAGGTCATCCGGGGGACTGCCGAGGCGAATGCCAAGGTCAACCTGGATACCGACGGCAACGGCACCAACGATGCGACCGTCCAGGTCGATGCGACCGGCAACTGGACCTACACGCCGGCCACGCCGATTCCGAACGGCACGAAAGTCACCGCGACTGCGACCGATGCGGCGAACAACACGTCCGGCCCGGCCAGTGTGATCGTCGATGCGGCGCCGCCGCCCGTGCCGGCGATCGGCGCGGTGACCGACGACGTCGCCCCTGTGGTCGGCGCCGTCGCCAATGGCGGCGCAACCGACGACACCAGGCCGACCATCTCCGGCTCGGGGACGGAGGCCAATGCGACGATCTCCGTCTATGACAATGGCACGCTGCTCGGCACGACGACCGCGGACGCCAATGGCGCCTGGACCTTCACGCCGCCGAACCCGCTGTCGCAAGGGGCGCACAGCCTGACCGCGACCGCGACCGACGCGCTGGGCAACGTCAGCGCGCCATCGGCTGCCCATGTCATCACCGTCGATACGACGGCGCCGGCTGCGCTGACCATCGGATCGGTCACCGACGATGTCGGTGCCGTGACCGGCGCTGTCGCCAATGGCGGCATGACCGACGATACGCGTCCGGCGATCGCCGGCACGGGGGCGGAGGCGAATGCCACCATCTCCGTCTACGACAATGGCACGTTGCTGGGCACGGCCACCGCGAATGCCGCGGGTGCGTGGAGCTTCACGCCGGCCACGGCGCTGGCGCAGGGCGCGCACAGCTTCACCGTGACCGCCACGGATGCGGCCGGCAATGTGGGGGCGGTCTCGGCCGCCTATGCCATCACGATCGACACGGCTGCGCCCGCGGTGCCGACGATCGGTTCGGTGACGGACGATGTCGCGCCGGTGACCGGCACCGTCGCCAATGGCGGTACGACCAACGACACGATCCCGGTGATCGCCGGCGCCGGCGCTGAGGCCAATGCGACGATCTCCGTCTACGACAATGGCGTGCTGCTGGGCACGACGACGGCGAACGGCGCCGGCGCGTGGAGTTTCACGCCCGCCGCCGCGCTTGGCCAGGGCGCGCACAGCTTCACCGTGACCGCGACAGACGGAGCGGGCAACGCCAGTGCACCATCGGCTGCTTATGCGATCACCATCGACAGCGCGGCGCCCGCCGTGCCGACGATCGGTTCGGTCACCGACGATGTCGCGCCGGTCGTCGGCAATGTCGCCAATGGCGGTTCGACGAACGACACCATACCGGTGATCGCAGGCACCGGAGCGGAGGCCAATGCCACCATCTCGGTCTATGACAACGGCACGCTGCTGGGCACGACCACTGCGAACGGCGTCGGCGCGTGGAGCTTCACGCCCGCCGCGGCGCTGGCGCAGGGCGCGCACAGCTTCACCGTGACCGCGACCGATGGGGCGGGCAATGTCAGCGCGCCTTCGACCGCTTATGCGATCACGATCGATACCGCCGCGCCCGCCACAACGCTGGTGATCGCGTCGGTGGCCGACGATGTCGCGCCGGTGATCGGCAATGTCGCCAATGGCGGTACGACCAACGATACGATTCCGGTGATCGCCGGAACCGGTGCGGAGGCGAATTCGACCGTCTCCGTCTTCGACAATGGAACGCTGCTGGGCACGACGACGGCGAATGGCGCCGGCGCCTGGAGCTTCACGCCGCCGGCGGCGCTGCCGCAGGGGGCGCACAGCTTCACCGCGACGTCGACCGACGCAGCCGGCAATGTCAGTGGTCCTTCCGCCGCCTATGCGGTCACCATCGACACTGCCGCACCCGCCGCGCCGACGGTCGGCTCGGTTGCCGACGATGTCGGCGCCGTGACCGGGCCCGTCGCCAATGGCGGCGTGACCGACGATACGATCCCGGTGATTTCGGGCACCGGAACGGAGCCCAATGCGACGATCGCCGTGTTCGACAATGGTGTTCTGCTGGGCACGACGACGGCGAACGGCGCCGGCGCCTGGAGCTTCACGCCACCGGCGGCGCTGCCGCAGGGTGCGCACAGCTTCACCGTGACCGCCACCGACGCCGCGGGCAATGTCAGTGGGCCGTCGGCCCCATATGCGATCACGATCGACACCGCCGCGCCCGGCATCCCCGCAATCGGGGGCGTCGCCGACGACGTCAGCCCGCTGACGGGCAATATCGCCAATGGCGGCTTCACCAACGACACGATCCCGGTGATCTCGGGAACGGGCGCCGAAGCGAACGCGACGATCTCGATCTACGACAATGGTGTCCTGCTGGGCACCGCGACGGCCAACGGCGCTGGCGCCTGGAGCTTCACGCCGCCGGCGGCGCTGCCGCAGGGGCCGCACAGCTTCACCGCCACTGCGACCGATGCCGCTGGCAATGTCAGCGCGCCTTCGGCTCCGTATCTCGTGACGGTGGACACCACCCCGCCGGGCGCGCCGGTGATCAACCCCACCGATGGTGGCGCGGTGACCGGTACGGCCGAACCCGGCACGACTGTCAGCCTGGATATCGGCAACAACGGCAGCGTGGATGCGACCGTTCCGGTCGATGCCTCTGGCAATTGGAGCTACACGCCGCCCACGGTGATCCCCGACGATACCGTGATCTCGGCGATCGCGACCGATCCCGCCGGCAATGTCTCCGGGCCGGCCACCGCGACGGTCGATATCGCCGCGCCGCCCTCGGCGCCGGTGATCACCGGCCTGGCCGACGATGTCGCTCCGGTGACCGGCAATGTCGCCAATGGCGGCTCGACCAACGACACCATCCCGGTGGTGTCGGGCGCCGGTGCGCAGGCCAATGCGACCATCACCGTCTATGACAATGGCGTGCTGCTCGGCACGACGACTGCGAACGGTGCGGGGGCGTGGAGCTTCACGCCGCCGGCCGCGCTGCCGCAAGGGCCGCACAGCTTCACGGCGACGGCCACGGTCGACAGCGCGACCAGCGTGGCTTCGGCCGCCTATGCCGTGACGATCGACACCGCCACGCCGGGCGTTCCGGCGATCGGATCGGTCACCGACGATGTCGGCGCGATCACCGGTGTGGTCGCCAATGGCGGCGTGACTGACGATACGCGTCCGGCGATCGCCGGCACCGGGGCGGAGGCCAATGCCACCATCTCAATCTACGACAACGGCACGCTGCTGGGCACGACGACCGCGAACGGCGCCGGTGCGTGGAGCTTCACGCCCGCCGCGGCCTTGCCGCAGGGCGCGCACAGCTTCACCGTGACCGCCACGGACGCGGCAGGCAATGCGAGTGCACCGTCGGCCGCCTATGCGATCACGATCGATACGGCCGCCCCGACGGTGCCGACGATCGGATCGGTCACCGACGATGTCGCACCCGTGGTCGGCACCGTGGCCAATGGCGGGTTCACCAACGATACGATCCCGGTGATCGCGGGCACGGGTGCGGAGGCCAACGCTACCATCTCGGTCTACGACAACGGCACGCTGCTGGGTACGGCGACGGCGAACGGTGCCGGCGCGTGGAGCTTCACGCCGCCCGCGGCGCTGCCGCAGGGTCCGCACAGCTTCACCGCGACCGCGACCGATGCTGCAGGCAATGTCAGCGCGCCTTCGGCCGCCTATGCCGTGACGATCGATACGGCCGCGCCGGCCGCAACGCTGGTGATCGCGTCGGTCACCGACGATGTCGCGCCGGTCACCGGCACCGTCGCCAATGGCGGCACGACCAACGACACCATCCCGGTGATCGCGGGGACGGGCGCCGAGGCCAATGCGACGGTCTCCGTCTATGACAATGGCACGCTGCTGGGCACCACCACCGCCAACGGCGCCGGCGCCTGGAGCTTCACGCCGCCGGCAGCGTTGCCGCAGGGGCCGCACAGCTTCACCGTGACCGCGACCGATGCGGCGGGCAACGAAAGCGCACCTTCGGCCGCCTATGCGGTGACGATCGATACCGCGGCTCCCGCCGCGACGGTCGTGATCGGTTCGGTCACCGACGATGTGGCGCCCGTCACCGGAACCGTCGCCAATGGCGGCACGACCAACGACACCATCCCGGTGATCGCCGGGAGCGGGGCGGAAGCCAATTCGACGGTCTCGGTGTATGACAATGGCACGCTGCTCGGAACCACCACGGCGAACGGCGCCGGGGCGTGGACGTTCACGCCGGCGGCGGCGCTGCCGGTGGGTACGCACAGCTTCACCGCCACGTCCACCGATGCGGCGGGCAATGTCAGCGCGCCGTCCGCAGCCTATGCGATCACGATCGACACCGCCGCGCCCGCAATCCCGGCCATCGGTTCGATCGCCGACGATGTCGCGCCGGTGATCGGTACCGTCGCCAATGGCGGCACGACCAACGACACCATTCCGGTACTTTCGGGCACGGGGGCGGAGGCCAATGCGACGATCTCGGTCTTCGACAACGGCACGTTGCTCGGCACGACCACGGCGAACGGCACGGGTGGGTGGAACTTCACGCCGCCGACGGCGCTGCCGCAGGGGCCGCACAGCTTCACGATCACCGCGACCGATGCCGCAGGCAATGTCAGCGACCCGTCCGCCCCCTATGCGATCACCATCGACACCGCGGCGCCAGCCGCGACGGTCTTGATCACGACGGTGACCGACGATGTGGCACCGGTGACCGGCAATGTCGCCAATGGCGGCACGACCAACGACACCGTGCCGGTGATCGGCGGCACCGGGGCAGAGGCCAATTCGACGGTCTCCGTCTACGACAATGGCACGCTGATCGGCACGACGACCGCCAATGGTTCTGGCGCGTGGAGCTTCACGCCGATCGTCGTGCTGGGGCAGGGCGCGCACAGCTTCACCGCGACATCGACCGATGCCGCAGGCAATGTCAGCGCGCCTTCGGCCGCCTATGCGATCACCGTCGACACGGCGGCGCCCGCCGCCACTGTCGTCATCACGTCGGTGACGGACGATGTCGCGCCGGTGACCGGAACCGTCGCCAATGGCGGCACGACCAACGACACCATCCCGGTGATCGCGGGATCGGGTGCTGAGGCCAACTCGACGGTCTCCGTGTTCGACAATGGCACGCTGCTGGGCACCACCACGGCGAACGGCGCCGGCGCGTGGAGCTTCACCCCGGCGGCGGCGCTGCCGGTGGGCGCGCACAGCTTCACCGCGACATCGACCGACGCGGCGGGCAATCCCAGCGCGCCTTCGGCTGCCTATGCAATCACGATCGACACGGCGGCACCCGCCATCCCCGCCATCGGTTCGGTGACGGACGATGTGGCGCCGGTCACGGGCAATGTCGCCAATGGCGGTTCGACGAACGACACCATCCCGGTGATCGGCGGCACGGGTGCGGAGGCCAATGCGACCATCTCGGTCTATGACAATGGCACGCTGCTCGGCACCACGACGGCCAGTGGCGCGGGTGCGTGGAGCTTCACGCCGCCGGCTGCGCTGCCGCAGGGTCCGCACAGCTTCACCGTGACTGCGACCGATGCCGCGGGCAATGTCAGCGGCCCGTCCGCGCCCTATGCGATCACCATCGATACGGCGGCGCCGGCATCGACGGTCGTGATCACCGCAGTGACCGACGATGTCGCCCCGGTGACCGGCAATGTCGCCAATGGCGGGTTCACCAACGACACCATTCCGGTGATCGCCGGTACCGGCGCGGAGGCCAACTCGACGGTCTCGGTGTTCGACAACGGCACGTTGCTGGGCACCACGACGGCGAACGGCGCGGGTGCGTGGAGCTTCACGCCATCGGCTGCACTGCCTCAGGGCGCCCACAGCTTCACCGCCAGTTCGGCCGACGCGGCGGGCAATGCGAGCGGGCTTTCCGCCGCTTATGCGATCACCATCGACACCGCGGCGCCCGCCGCGACGATGGTCATCACCTCGGTCACCGACGATGTCGCGCCGATCACCGGAAACGTCGCCAATGGCGGCACGACCAACGACACCATACCGGTGATCGCAGGGACGGGTGCGGAGGCCAATTCGACCGTGTCTGTGTTCGACAACGGCACGTTGCTGGGCACGACGACGGCGAACGGCGCTGGAGCATGGAGCTTCACGCCGGTCGCCGCGCTGCCGCAGGGCGCGCACAGCTTCACCGCGACGTCGAGCGACGCGGCGGGCAATCCCAGCGCGCCATCGGCCGACTATGCGGTGACCATCGACAGCGTGGTGCCGACGGCCGTGATCAACATTACCAGCATCACCGACAATACGGGTTCGACGAGCGACTGGAGCACGGAGGATCTTTCCCCCACGATCGGCGGCACGTTGAGCCAGCCGCTGGCCGCGAACGAGCGCGTCGAGATCCGGCTGGACGGCGGCGCATGGGTGACGGCGACCACCAACGGGACGAGCTGGTTCTATGGCTATGGCACGCTTGCGGCCACCAATCACAGCGTTGAAGCGCGGGTCATCGACCTGGCCGGCAATGTCGGCACCAGCGACACCCAGCCGTTCACGCTGACCAATACGAACGAGGCGCCGATCGTCCAGGCCAACGAAGTCGCGCTGCTCGGACTGATCAGTGCGGAGGTGCTTGGCCTGATCGACATCAACGACCAGTCGCTGGTCGCGTTCGATCCGGACAATAACCTCCGTTCGGTGGTGGTGCGCTATGGTCCGCTGCTCGCGCTCGATCTGGGCGCCTACACGCTGACCGCGTCGCAGGATCTCGCTACCGAGCTCGGGCTGGTTATCGATATCGAGAATTACGAAGGTCTGCTCGGGATCGTCGCACCATTCTCCAGGCTCACGATCACGGCTGTGGGCGGCGGCAATATCGACAACCGCGCGATCAACGAGCTGCTCGCCACCGTGCATTTCGAGCAGGATCTGACCCTGCTGGGGGCACAGGTGCTCAGCTCTACGCGGATCACCGCGACCGACGCCAACGGGCTGACCGATACCGACCTGACCGGTACGCTGCTCGATGCCAGCCTGCTCAACAACAACGGCGATTCCGGTGTGATCGAAGGGGGCGCGGGCGCCCAGGTGCATACCGGAACTGGCGCCAGCGAGCGGATCTATGGCCATGGCGGAAACGACACGCTGATCGGCGGCGGCGGGAACGACCTGCTGCGCGGCGGCGCGGGTGTCGACAGCATGCAGGGCGGCAATGGCAACGACGTGCTGATCTACGACGCGGCCGACGCACTCATCGACGGTGAGGTCGGGTTCGATACGCTGGCGATCACCAGCGGCACCGGACTGGTGCTCAACCTGAGCGGCGGGCCGACCAACATCCGCAACGTCGAGCGCATCGATCTTGGCGTCGGGGACGGCGGACGATCGATCACCCTGACCGAAGCGGGCGTCATCCAGATCACCGATGCCGATCGGGATCTGTACGTGACCGGCGACGGCGCGGACTCGGTGACGTTGACCGGCGGCGTCTATGAGGGGCAGGTGCTCTTCAACAACCACGCATACAACCAGTATGCGCTGGGCACCGCGACGGTCTTCGTCGAAGCATCGGTCGGGGTCTTCGCCTGATCCGACAATTCCGGGTGTAACGGATTCGGTCGAAGGCATGGACACCCCACAGCGTGCCTTCGGCCGAACTTCGGCGGAGATGGGTCGACACATCTCCGTCGATGCAAGCCAGCCTGCATCACGAACATGACGATGCGATCCGGGGTGCCCGGATCGCATTTCATCACTGCGGCGAGCCTAAACCAGGTGCGCCTTGTAGATCTTCGACAATTCCGCCCAGGCGCGTTCGGCAGAGGCCTGATTATAGGCCTGGCTGCCCGGCACGCACCAGCCGTGATCGGCCGGGTAGACCTCAACGACTGCGTGTTTCTTCGCGGCCGCGAATGCCTGTTTCAGCACGTCCTTCGCGTTCGGCTGGCGCGCATCGTCATTCTGCGCGACCGCGATCAGATAACCGGCATTCGTCTTGGGGATCAGCAGGTGCGGGCTGGCAGGCGTGTCCGTGACGAGGCCGCCGCCATGGAAGCTGCCGACCGCGCCGATGCGGCCAGGGACGGCCGCGGCGGTGCGGAAAGACAACGGGCCGCCCATGCAATAGCCCTGCACGCCGGCCTTTTTGCGTTTTGCCGTCTGCGGCTGGGCGTCGAGAAAGGCGAGATAGGCTATCGCGTCCCGATCGACGCCGTCATCGGTCATCGCCGCGCGATAGCCCATCAGGATCTTGCGCGATTCCGGATTGTTGAAATCGAAGGCGCCTTCGATCACCGGAGACGCCTTGCTGCGGTAAAAGGGGTTGGGGACGAGCACGACATAGCCTTCGGCGGCCAGCCGCCGGCCCATTTCGCGGAAGACAGGGCGCAGACCCATGATGTCGGGCCACATCAGCACCGCAGGCCATGGTCCCTTTCCGGCGGGGTAGAACAGCGCCGCGTCGGCCTTGCCGTCGGGCGTCGTGACCGTCACGTCCTTCTCGGTCACCTTGGCGGCGGCCGCATTCGCGGATGTCGCGAGGCCGGCGGCCAGCCCGACCGCGACGAAGCTGCGTCGCGTAAGGCTCCAGTCCTCGACCAGACCCTGATGAATCTCGTTGTCGCACATGCCGATTCTCCGCTGCTGACTGTGCGCAATTGGTCTGCCCGCATACCGCATCTGTCAACCATGGCCCGGGCGGTCGGCGAAACCGTGCTTCCCACATGCCGCGGCGCCGTCCATGATGCGCTGCCGACGGAAGCGGCATCGATCGGAACCCCGATATGGCTGGAAGAGACGACAGCGTCATGCCCTTGCCGCCCGACGGCTATGCCGCGCTGATCGTGGCCGTGTCGTTGCTGCTCGAATGGCTGATGCCGTTGCGGATATTGCCGGGGCCATCGCTCGGCGGTGCGACGACGCTGGTCGGGCTGACGATTGCGGCCGGCGGTTTCGCGCTGGAATTGGCCGCCGGGCGAACCATCGTGCGCGCCGGATCGACCACGCTGCCGAATGGCGCGGCCCGTGCGCTGGCCACTGGCGGCGTCTTTCGATGGTCGCGCAATCCCTTTTATTGCGGATTGATCCTGGCGCTGGCGGGCCTTTTCCTGGCTGTCGGCCTGGATTGGGGGATCGCGCTGCTCCCGGCGCTCTGGTTCGCGCTGGATCGTCTGGTCGTGCCGTTCGAGGAGTGTCGGCTGGAGGCGGCTTTCGGCGAATCCTATCGCAGCTATGCGTCGGCTACGCGCCGCTGGATTTGAAGGCGCCGTTCTCACCGAAGGCAAGCTCGGCAAATCTCTGGCCGATGCGCGCATGCGTGGCGGCATCCGGATGAAGGTCGTCCGGCAGGGGGAGTTCGAGCAGGTCCTTTTCCCCATAGAGTTCGCGACCATCGAGATAATGGATGTTGGCGTCTTCGCCGGCGCGTTGCTCGACGATCCGGGCCAGCACGTCGCGAATGACGGTGAGCGTCAGTTTTCCCGCTGACGTCTCGGCGGGGTCGCCGGTGGCGCGGAAGCGTAGCGTGCCTTCGGCAAGCGCCGCCAGGTCGAACGTGCACGGACCGGGCGTGGCTTCGTGGATCGGGCAGAGTATCGGCGATACGATCAACAGCGGGGTATCGCGATGACCGTCGCGGATCGTGTCGAGAAATCCGTGAACGGCCGGCGTCAGCGCGCGCAACCGCATGACGTCCGTATTGACCAGGTTGATCCCGAGCTTGAGGCTGATCAGATCCGCAGGTGTGTCGCGGATCAGGCGCGCAACGAAAGGGTCGAGCAGTGCGTTGCCGCCCAATCCCAGATTGGTCAGCTCGACCCCGGACCGCAGCGCGGCGACCGCCGGCCATGTGCCGGTCGGGCTTGCCGCATCCGATCCATGGCTAATCGAACTGCCGTGATGCAGCCACTGTCGACGGCCGCGATCGGGCAGCGGCGACAGCGGCGCATTGGCCCGCAGGCCGACGATTTCGGTCATCTCATTGTGCGGAAGCCAGATTTCGACGTCCTTTTGACGATCCGGCAGATCGGCGAAGACCAGGCTGTCGGTTTCTCCGGTTTCCCGGCTGATGAGACCGGTCGCCATGTCGATGGTGACCATATTGCCTGCGCTCGCGCTTGCCTGAGCGAATTGCCGGCCATCGATCATCAGGTCGTACACGCCGCGCGGTCGTGGCGGCATGCCGGCATAGGCACGTCTGGTGGCCAGGGTTTCAAGCGCGATGACGGTGGCATCGGTGCGAAAGGCGAGCCGGACGCCAGATGGCTGTGCCTCGACCATCGCCAGCAACGGATCGGCGCATTGCGTGCGCGCCCATGCGGGCAGGCGGTGCGGCAGCAGGCCCCGTGAGGAATGTTCGAGTTCGATGGCGCCACGCAGCAGGGCGGGGGTGACGGGTATATCGGCAAGGTGTTGGTCGGTCATTGGCGCGGTCTAGCATTTCGCGCGCGTCGCGTCAGAATCCCAATCGCGCGCCGACCGAAAAATAGCGTCCGATCACGTCATAGAAAGGCGAATAGAGCGATCCGCCGGGCGCCTGGCGGTCGAACAGGTTGGTGATGCTGGCGTGGATCTCCATCGTCCGCCCCGATCCGGCCTCTATGCGTGCCTGCGCCTGCAGGTCGATATAGGTATAGGCCGGGATATGGTTGTTGAGCAGCCGGACCGTGGAATTGTAATTGCCCGCCGAAATGTATCGCGCACGTATCAGGGCGCCCGATCCTTCGTCGTCATAACCGATGCTGGCGTTGACCCGCCATTTCGGCACGCCGAAACTGAACGAGTTGCCTTGCGATCCGGCATATTCGAGCGTGCTGACGCCGTCATTGGCGGTCAGGCTGTGGACCCAGGTGGAGAGCACCCTGATATCGAGCGTTCCGGGCAGGTTCGCGACGCTGCTCAACGGCAAGCGGTGAGACAGTTCGGCGTCGATCCCGCTGGTCCGGTATTGCGAAAGGTTCAGGAATGCCGACACGGTACGGGTAATGTTGCCGTCTGCGTCGCGTTCGACCTGCGCGCACAGGGCCCGGTTGCCGTTGAAGCAACGGACGACCAGATCCTGCGACGGAATCGTGGTGATCACGTCGTCGATGCGGATCCGGAAATAGTCGATCGACAGGTTGAAACCGCGCAGCGCCGGCGGGGCGTAATGGAATCCCGCCGTCAGGCTGTTCGCGATCTCCGGCTGCAGCGCCGGGTTCCCGCCACCGACGCTGAGCACATAGACGCTGGCATCCTTCACCGGATCGACGATCGTATTATAGCCGGTCGTCTGCTGGGTGTAGAGTTCCGCCAGATTGGCGGACCGGATATCGCGCGAGCGGGTGAAACGGGCGCGGAAGCCGGGGAAGAACTCGTTGGTCGCGCCCAGTTTCCAGGACCAGATCGATCCGGTCGTGTCATAGTCGGACAGGCGCGCCGCCGCGTTGATCTCGAGCTTGCGCAGCAGCGGCCGATCACGGGCCAGCGGGATCAGGATTTCGGCGAAAGCCTCCCTGACGCTCAGGCTGCCCGACATCTGCACGAAATTGAACGATCGGAATGCCCGGGCCAGGTCGAGCGCGCCGACCGTCTGCCGGACCGATTCCCGCCGCGCCTCGATGCCGGCCGCGATCGAAATAGGGCCGGCGGGCAGCGTGATCGGTTCGCCGCGCAGGCTGAACCCGCCGACATCCAACCGGTTCGTCGCGCGCTGTTGCGGCGTGCCGGTGATATAGGCCAGCGCCGCGGGCGAGGGCGAGCCTTCGCCGAACAGGTTGATCGGCACGCAGGCGCTGGACGGATCGGTCAGCTTGACGCGGCAGATCGGCTGACCGGTTGCCGGATCGCGCACCGCGTCGACCGCCTGATTGAAATTGTTGCCAATGACGAAGCCGGGCGTGTCGAGGTCGTTGCGATATTCACCATGACTGTAATAGCCGCTCCAACGCCAGCGATCGCCGACCGTGCCGTCCAGCGCGATCGTTCCCTGGGTCGTCACGCGCTGGAAATCGATGCGAGGGAAGGGGAAGTCGGAATTGAACCGTCCCATCCGGAAGCTGGATTGTCCCGCCGCGAGCATCTGCTGGCTGATTGCCGGTGCGAGGAATGCATTGTCGCTGGTGATGGTGATGTTGCCGCGATTATTGTCCCCGAACCAGATATAGTCGTTCCACATTCGCGAGTGACGCAACTCGGCGGTGACCTTCAGTCCGGCGACCGGCGCGAAGCCGATCCTGCCGAGCACGCTGTAGCGGCGCTGGGGCGTGACGAGCGGGCTGATATCGTCGTTCGAAGGCCCCTCGCCACCGATCATGTCGTTGCCGACGACCGTGCCATACTGGAAATCGCGCAGCGATCCGTCGGGATTGAACGCCTTGCCGGTCAGCACGCCGCTCAGGATCACGCCGCCATGGGCCGCATTCGCGAAGCCGACGTCGCGCGCTATCATGAAATCGCCGTTGCCGACCGAGACGGTGGCCCATCGCCCCACCGTGGGGCGAGAGACCTTTGGCACGACGCCCCTGTTGTCCAGATATTCGCCGCCAATGATCGCATGGCCGCGTCCATCCGCGAAAGTTGTGCCGATTGCGCCTTCGAAGCGATGCTCGGCGGCATCCCCGCGTGAGGACAGACCGGCCTGGGCGCCGAGCTTCAATCCCGTGAAGTCCTCGTCCAGCACGATATTGACCACGCCGGCGACGGCGCCGGAGCCCCAGGCAGCCGATGCTCCGCCGGTGACGATATCGACCGACTTGATCAGCACTGTCGGCACGGTGTTGAGGTCGTTCTCGCTCGAGAAGCGCCGACCGTCGAGCAGCACCAGCGTGCGATTGATGCCTAGCCCGCGTAGATCGACGGAAGCCGCGCCCGCGCTGGTGTTGGTGCCCGTCGTCTGTGGCGAGATGGTGCCACGGAATTGCGGAAGGTCGTTGAGTGCGGCCGCCACGTTCGGCCGTGCGCCGATGTCGAGACTTTGCTTCGTCACGTGCAGCGTCGGCGTCGGCGCCTCGAAACCCGGGGTGTCGATGCGCGATCCGGTGACGACGATCGGCTCACCTTCCTCGACCGGTTCGGTCGACGACGCGATCTCGAGAGGCGGGTCGGGACGGGCGCCCCCGGAGATCACATAGGAGCCACCGGCGGTGACGCTGACGCTCAGGCCCGACCCCTTGAGCAGGCGCCGAAGCGCTTCGGCGGCGCTATAATGACCGTCCAGCGCGGGCGCGACGCGGCCCTTCGTCGCGGCGGGCGTGAAGATGACGTTCGTGCGCGTGACGCTGCCGACCGTTTCGAGCGATCGGTGCAGCGGCTGGCGCGGCAGAGAAAAACGGAACGATGGCGCGCTCTCCGCCTGGGCGGAGGCGATCGGCAGGCAGACGGATGCAGCCAGCCATATCAACGTGCCCCCTCTTGTCATGCGCTCCCTCTGCACCCCTTGGGTCGTCTCGTCACCTGGCTTCGGACGATCGGCGCGACGACATGAGGGCTGGGCCCGACGATGCCGGGTGCGCTTACTGCGTCAGAAGCAATGCCTCTCCATCCTTTCGCACGCGCAGGCCGTGGAGTTGCGCCACTGCCGCCGCGAACTCGGCGGAATTGTCGGTCGCGAACACACCGGAAATGGGCAGCGCACCCAGCCGGGCGTCGTTCACCACCACGCGTTCCTGGCCGTAGCGGTTCACTTCCGCGATCGCCTCGGACAGGGGCGTGTCGCGGAATAGCAATTCGCCTCGGCGCCAGGCGGTCACCGCGTCGATCGCGGGCCGGTCGAGCACCGGCGCCATTTGCGGCGCGGCCGAGACGCGTTCGCCCGGGGCCAGGACGGCCAGCAACTGCGCACGTTCGCCGGCGCGCGTGACCTCCACCTTGCCGCGCAGCAGCGTGACGCGCACCCGTTCGCCATCGCGCCGGACGATGAAACTCGTGCCCAGCGCCTTGATCCTCTCGTCGCCGGCCGCGACGACGAAGGGCCTGGCGGCGTCGTGCGCGACTTCGAACATCGCTTCGCCGCGATCGAGCGTGACCTGCCTTGTGCCCTTGTCGAAATTCACGGTCACGTGGCTGTCGGTATTGAGCGCGATCCGGCTGCCGTCGTCGAGCGTCGTCGTCCGCTGCTCGCCGGCATCGGTGTCGAACACCGGCGGCTGGTTGATATAGATCGCCATCGAGCCGGTGACGACGAGCGCCAGGATCGACGCGGCGATCGCCATCGGCACGAAGCGTCGGGGCGCACGCGCCTCAGGTTCGGCGAGCGCAGCGGCGCCGGGCAGGATATCCCACAATTCGGTCGCGCGCTCGAATGCCTCCTGATGCGCGGGATCGCCGCGCAGCCAATCCTGCAGCGGCACCTCCGCCTCCGCGCCGCGCGGGCCGTGGAGCCTGGCGAGCCATGCCGAGGCCTCCGCGTTCAAACGGGCACGCTCTTCTCTGGAGCGGATCACCATTTCTCCATCCAATCCATCATCTCCATGGTCGCTCGGGCGACCTGTTTTTCCACGGCGGGGACTGACATCCCTTCTTCACTGGCGATCGTCGCATAGCTGGCGCCATCGAGCCGGCGGCGCAGCAGGATCCGGCGCGTGCGCTCCGGCAGCCGTTCCAGCCCGGCGGCGGCGTGTTTCAGCCGCGCCTGCGATTGCAGCACCTGTTCCGGATCGGGCTTCGCATCGGCGATCGAGAAGACGTTGCCGGTCGCGAAGGGTGATCGGCGTTCCCGCCGGCCCTCGTCGATCGACAGGTTCACGGCGACCTTCACCATCATCGCCTCCTGAGAGCGCACGGCATGCTTCTGTTCGTAGCGCTCCACTTTCAGGAAAGCTTCCTGGACCAGATCGTCCGCATCCTGATCCGCGACGCCGCGGCGGCGCAATGTGGCCCGTACATGCCGCAACATCTCGCTCAAGTGATTCATCGTGCAGTTCCTAGACGATGCGATCGATCAAATCCGACAATATCCGCGAAATCGGCCCCCGGGGCGGTTTAGCGCCCGACGTTATGTGCGATCCTCTTCCATTCCGCGGGCGTGAGCGGCAGCGTGGCGAGCGCCGAATAATAGGCGGCCAGATCGCGCGTC
>Ga0209902_101174_pt1 | contig 14887 bp, 13 predicted proteins | sample FECB27metaG_FD_188304 | JGI IMG/M metagenome (GOLD analysis project Ga0209902, IMG submission 188304) | Cyanobacterial communities from the Joint Genome Institute, California, USA - FECB-27 (SPAdes) (version 2) | ecosystem: Environmental > Aquatic > Thermal springs > Hot (42-90C) > Microbial mats...
GCCGTGCGCGGCTCAACCAGATCGCTCATATCAAGGGTTTCCGCTGACAATTCAACTTGGTAGCTCAAGGGAAACTACGTTCCCCACCAAGGGGTGCAATCGTCCAAAGGGACTAACGCGCGACCAACTTTGTGCGCCGCACAATCACCTGCCGCACGATCATTGGCAAATCGTGTCGATCTCGGCGAGCTCGGCCGCCGTCAGTTTCCACGAGGCAGCCGCCGCATTGGCCACCACCTGCTCGGGACGGGTGGCACCCGCAATCACGCTGGACACGATCGGCTGGCAGGCCAGCCAGGAGAACGCCAGTTCCAGAATGGTGCGTCCGCGTGCCTCGCTGAAGGCGATCAGCTTTTCGACCTTGTCGAGATTGGTCTCGGTCAGGCCGGACTTGAAATAGGCCATGTTCATGCGCGTGTCCTCGGGCAGCGCCTGGCCCTTGCGGTACTTGCCGGTCAAAAGGCCGCTCGCCAGCGGGAAATAGGGCAGAAGCGTCATGCCGGTGCGGCGCATCGCCGGGAACAGTTCGGTCTCGGCCGTGCGCGAGATGAGATTGTATTCGGCCTGGGTGGACTGCAGGCTGTGCAGATTGTGATGGCGCGACGTCCAGTTGGCATCGACAAGCATCCACGCCGGCAGGTTCGAGCAGCCGAGATAACGCACCTTGCCCTGCTTCACGAGATCGTCGAGCGCCCTCAGCGTCTCCTCGACCGGCGTCTGCGGATCGGGGAAATGGTACTGGTAGAGGTCGATGTAGTCGGTCTTGAGCCGGCGCAGGCTGTCTTCGACGGCATTCATGATGTAGCCGCGCGAGCCGTTGTAGCGGCTGCTCTTCTCGCGGTTGAGCGGCGAGGCGAATTTGGTCGCCAGCACCACCTCCTTGCGACGGGCGCCAAGCACCTCGCCGAGCGTGATCTCCGATCCGCCATTGACGCCATAGGAATCCGAAGTGTCGAGCAGCGTGATGCCGGCATCGAGCGCCGCATGCACAACCTTGCGGGCGCCCTCGGTGTCGAGGCTCTTGATCATGCCGCCAAAATTGTTGCAGCCGAGACCGACAACTGAAACTTCAAGGCCCGTGCGGCCGAGAACGCGCTTTTCCATCTCGTCTACTCCATCATTTTCATTCGCTAACTATCGTATTTCGCTGGCAAACGGCCTAGGCGGCTGCCTTGATCATGTCCGCGGCCTTCTCCGCGATCATCACAGTCGCCGCATAGGTATTGCCGTTGACCAGCACCGGCATGATCGATGCGTCGGCCACGCGCAGCCGCTCGACCCCACGCACCCGCAACTGAGGATCGACCACCGAATCCGCGTCCGCCCCCATCCGGCAGGTGCCGGCGGCATGGTAGTGCGTCACCGCCGTCGCCAATATGTCCTCGGCGATGTCGTCGAGCGAACGGATCGGCCGCGCCGGCAACAGTTCCTTGTCGAGTACATTGCGCAGTGCGGGCTGGTTGACGATGGCGCGCGTCCGGTCGACCCCTTCCGTCAGGATCTTGAGATCGCGCTGATCGGAGAAATAGTTCGGCGAGATAGCAGCATGCACCATTGGATCGGCTGACTTGAGTGTCACCTGCCCGCGGCTGTAGGGCGAACCATGGTTGAGCAGCAGCGTGAAACCGTGCTCCCTTGGCAGGATGCCGAGCACGCCAGGGCCTCGCCTGATGACCGTTGCCGGTGCCATGCAGACCTGGATTTCGCTATCCGGATCGCCCTCGATGGCATGGAAATAGCCCGACGTCGGGAACAGTCCCCGGCTCAGCACCCCACGACGCTGCAGCACATACTGCGCCCCGGCTTTCAACGCGCCCCATGGTTTGACGTGGCTGTAGGCGCTGACTGGCTTGGTCGTCGTGTACATCAGCCGGTACATCGGGTGGTTCTGCAAGTTCCGGCCAACCTCGTAGCGATCGGCAGCTACCTTGATACCAAGGCGCTGCAAGCTGGCAGCGTCGCCGACGCCCGACAGCATCAGCAGTTGCGGCGAGTTGACCGCGCCACCGCTGAGGATCACTTCCTTGACCGCCCGCGCTACGCAAGGCCGGCCCTCATGGGCAAACACCACTCCAGTCGCGATCCCCGCCTCGATCACCACCCGCTTGACCGGCGCGTTGACGATCAGCGTCAGGTTCGGCCGCTTCAGCGCCGGATGCAGGAAAGCCGCAGCGGTGCTCGAGCGCTTGCCTTTTCCGATTGTCAGGTCGACATGGCCGAACGCCTCAGGCGCATCCTTGTTGAGGTCGTCGGTGAGCGGTAGGCCTTCCCCCGCCGCCGCATCAAGGAACATGTCGCAGACAGGCGCGGTGCCCTGCCCCTTCGACACCTGCATCGGCCCGCTGCCGCCATGAATGTCGCTGGCGCCGCGCTCATTGGTCTCGGATTTCTTGAAATAGGGCAGGACGTCGTCATAGCCCCAGCCGTCGTTGCCGAGCGCCTTCCAGTTGTCGTAGTCCCGGCGGTGGCCTCGCATGTACATCATGCCGTTGATCGAGCTCGATCCACCGACGATCTTGCCCTGCGCCCAGTAGAGCTTGCGGCCGCCCAGCGCTTGCACCGGCTCGCTTTCGTAGCTCCAGTTGTAGGCCGGGTGCGTGCCGGTCACGACATTGGCGCCGGGAATGCGGATCAACATGCCTTTGTCCAGCCCGCCGGCCTCGATGACAGCAACGCGCACATTGGGGTTCTCGGACAGACGTGCGGCAAGCACGCAGCCGGCGGCACCTGCACCGACGACGATGTAGTCGAATTCGAGGTCGCTGAACGTCACGTCCTTGCCCTGAAGTCTCGCCGTGCCACGCCCTTCGGCCACGACAGCCGCGCGTGCTCCTGGGCAAGTCGCGTCAACGGATCGGCAACCACCGCCTCGACAATCCTGGCTGCCTTGCGCAGCCTGAGGTCGACATGGATCGACAAGCCTTCCACCGTCGCCGCGCGGTAATTCTGGTCGACGTTCCACAGTTCGTGGAAATGGTGGACGCGCTTGAGGTCGGTCCACAGCACGATGCTGCGCGCCTCGAGCTTTGCTTCCGGCATCAGCTCGCGTTCGTAGCGAACGCTCTTTTCCAGCCGGAAGAAGCTGTAGCTGGTGCGCCTGATGTAGTCGTCATGGATGCCGAAGACCTCGAACAGGTCGCTTTCGGCGATGTCGAAAACATGGTCGTACCAGGACACGTTCATGTGCCGGTTGACGTCGAGCCAGTGCGGCTCGACCTTGCCCCGGAAGCTGATGTAGGGGCGCGGCCCGTTTTCTGGGTCTCCGGCATTCGCGCCCGAGACTTCGTCCCTGATCGCGCCCTCGTCATTCATCAGCTCTTACTCCGCCGCGTCAGCCGGAGCGTTCAGCTTCTCGTCCAGTTCGGAGGCGAGGCAGGAGAACTTCACCTGCCCGCGCTCGATGATCATCGCACGGTCGGCATAGGGTGCGGTAACCGCCAGATGCTGCTCGACGATGACCACAGCCGTGCCCGTCTGCGCCCAGCGGCGCAGGAAGGCGAGGATCGGCGGCAGCAGCGCCTGGGCGAGACCCATCGATGGCTCGTCGCAGAGAAGCACTTTGGGCTGGGCAATGAAGGCCTGGCCCAGCGCCAGCATCTGCTGCTGGCCGCCCGACAGATCGCGGGCGTAGAGCTTCTGCTTCTCCTTCAGGATCGGGAAGACCGAATAGATCTCTTCGACCGCGTTGTTGAAGCCGGCACGATCGCCGCGACGGGCGGCGGCCCCCATGCGCAGGTTGTCGAACACACTGAGTTCGGGAAACACGCGGTGGCCGTCGAGCACCAGCCGCAAGCCCGACTGTGCGATCTTTTCAGGGGCCTGCCCGCCGATCGGCTTGCCGTCGAGCAGGATCTGGCCGCTGTCGGGCTTGTTGAAGCCGGCGATCGCCCGCATCAGCGTCGATTTACCAGCACCATTCTCGCCGCCGATGAGCAGGATCTCGCCCGCCTTGGCGGTCAGCGACACATCGCGCAGCACCGGGATGGTGCCATAGCCTGCAACCAGATTCTTGACCTCAAGCATGGCGCGACCCCACGAACATATGCTGCACCGCCGGGTCCTTGGCGACCACGTCCGGCTTGCCTGAAGAAACCACCCGGCCCTGCTCCAGCACCGTGATGGTGTCGGCAATGCCCCACACCAGGTCGAGATCATGCTCGACGAGGATGACGGTCTTGCCCATCTGGCGACTCAGGAACTTGACGAGATTGGCGAAGTTGGTGCGCTCGCTCTGCGACAGGCCGGCGGCCGGCTCGTCGAACAGGACGATGGTCGCTTCCTTCAGCACCGTGCGCATCACTTCGACCAGACGGCGCTGGCCATGCGAGAGAAGGTTGGCGCTGTCCTGGCCGAAGCTTTCCTCCATCGCCTTGGCGAGTGCGGTGACATCGGCACTGGCCGGTCCGACGCGGGCGTCCATGCCGATCTTCAGATTGTCCCACAGGGACAGCTGGGTGAAGATCCGCGGCGCCTGGAAGGTGCGGCCGAGGCTCATATTGGCGATGCGGTCGGCGGCCATGTTGGTGGCATCGATGCCGTTGATCATGAACGAACCGGTGTTCAGGCGCGACAGGCCGCTCAGCACGTTGAGCAGGCTGGTCTTGCCCGAGCCGTTGGCGCCGATCAGACCGTGCACCTCGCCCTTGCGGACCTTGAGGTCGACAGCACTGACGGCCACCACTTCGCCGAACTTCTTGGTACCGTTGCGCACCTCGACGGCGATTTCCTCGCTCGGCTCGCGCAGCGCCTTGCCGGCCTGCAGGTCGGCCAGAAAACCGTCGATGCGAAAGGCTTGCTCGCCACCACCTGATTGCTTGCGCTTGGCGCGCAGGCGCTCGACCGAGCCGACGATGCCATCGGGGAAAGCCATCACGGCGAGAAGCGTCAGGCAGCCATACATCAAGAGGCGGTACTCGACGAAACCTGCCAGCAGGATGTTCGGCAGGATGTAGACGATCCAGATGCCGATGATGGGTCCGAGCATCTGTCCGCGTCCGCCGACGACGACGGCGAAGAAGAAGACGAAGGACAGCTCGATGTTGAAGCCCTGCGGGCTGACGAAGGCCACCGTCGGCAGATAGAGGATGCCGCAGATGCCGGTGCCGATCGACGCGACGATGAAGGCAAGGAAACGCATCACGCCCGGCTTGATGCCGAGGGAACGCGCCGCTTCCGGGCTAAGTGCTGCCACGAACATGCTGCGGCCGAGCTTCGAGCGGCGGATGCCATAGTGGACGAACAGCGCGATCATCGGGAACACGGCGACCGCGATGGCCAGCGGCGACATGCTGCCCACGATCGGATTGGTCAGCGCCGGAACCGTGACGCTGATGCCGTTGATGCCGTTGGTCCATTTGTCAAGCGTCACAAGCAGCTGCGGGAAAACGATCGCCGCGCTCATGGTAACGAAGCCGAGATGGAAGCCCTGGACACGCAGCGCTGGCAAGGCAAACAGCAGGCCGCCGAGCATGGCAGCAACGATGCCGCCCATCGAAGCCGCGGCAAACGACCATTCATGCAGGCCGTAAAGGATCGCCGCGACATAGGCGGCAAGCCCGAGGATGGCGCCCTGGCCGAACGACTTCTGGCCAGCATCAACGAACAGCATGTTCTGGAAGATGGCGGCGGCGATGTAGATGTTCACCAACTGGAAGGTGTGGATCCAGTAGGAGTTGCCGGCAATCACAGGACCGAAGCCGGTGATCGCGATCAGCGCCACACCGATCCAGACCTGCGTCAGGTCGGAGTTGAAGCGGCCTTTCGGCTTGGTTTGAGCCATGGAAACAGGTCCGGTTTGTACGTTTGCGGTCGCCTGCATGGTCACACCCGCCTTGCGCCGACGCGCCCGAACAGGCCCTGCGGCCGGAACATCAGGATCAGCACCAGAACCAGCAGCGAGGCCAGGTCCTGGTAGGCGCCACCGACCTTGTAGGCCGTCAGCATCGCCACCACGCCCACCAGTGGCCCGCCAATCAGCGTACCGGCATTGGAGCCGATGCCGCCGACGACGGCTGCGACGAAGCCGTTGAGCACGTATTTCAGGCCAGCATCAGGGCTGACCGAAATGACCGGCGCCACCAGGAAGCCGACGGTTCCGACCATCAGGCCGCTGATCGCAAACGAGATGAGCTGAAGCCGGCGCACCGGCAGGCCGGCAGCACGCGCGGCGTCGAAATCCTGCGACAGCGCGCTGATCGCAAGGCCGATGAAGGTGCGGCGCAGAAAGTAGCGCAGCGCAAAGAACCAGAAGAACATCGCCGCGATCGCCAGCGCATAGGCGCCCGGCGTGCGCGTCCCAAGGATGCGGAAGCTCGGCACGATGCTTTGCACCGAATAGGCGAACGGCCCCTGCGTGATCATCAAAAGTGCCGCCACGATCACCGAGACCGACACCGTCGAGATCAGCCAGCTGTCCTGCTCAACGGACGAGCGCAGCGGCAGCAGCGTGATGTAGCCCTGGAAGGCGACGATTGCGGCAATGCCCAGGCCAGTCAGCAGCAGCATCAGGCTCCACTGGCCGAGCCCGACCTGATTGGCCAGGAAATAGGCGGCGAAACCGCCGAGGATGAACATGTTGCCCTGGGCGAAGTTGAAGATGTTCGTCGCGCCGTGGACGATATTGAAGCTCATCGCGATGGTGGCGAAGATCGACCCGATGGCAATCCCGCGTATCACGATGATCAGTATTTCGCTGAGCATAAGCTCGCCTCCCTGACTTCACTTATGAGCCTGCCTTGCCTGCACCGCGGGCAAGCCCGGAACACCGACGAGGGAGGCGTATTTTGAAGTCAGCTTATGCGTGCCATCAGCAGCCGCAACATCGTTCGAACGGACTAACGGCAATTGCAGGCAAACGCAGCATTTGACTGCCCGCTGCGAGGCCTGGATTCGGTCGGTCTACGGCAACATCGCCGCCACCATCGATCACCAGATTCCAAGGCGACAGCATGGTCAGGAGAAGCAGGCACGTGCCGTGTCGAACGACGTTTTCGCCGCTTCATTCAGATCAAGAGCCGCGAGATCTGGCGAGATCACCTCGACGCTGAGAGGCACGGAGACGCCCAATGCATCAAGCGTTGCGGCGAAACCTGCAAGGTCGAAACCGCCCTGTCCGCACAGTCTGCGGTTCATAGTCTCCGTCGAGGATTGACCGGTAGGCATCTTGTCAGCGTCGTTCACCTGCACGCACAGGATCTTGTCGGCAGGTATCCGCCTGAGATCGGCCAGCGGCACACCGGCACGGAAGACGTGCCACGAATCGATCACTAGGCCGGCATTGGGAATATCGCCGATGATCGCCAGTGCCGTGTTCACGTCTCGTACATTGCCCCAGGCCACCAGCTCCAGCGCGATCGTAAGCCCGTGTTCAGCCGCCCTGCCGCAGAGCTCGCGGAACTTCAGCTGCATCGTCTCGAGCGGAATGCCGCGCTCGCCAAGATCGGGCCCGACGTTGACCACCGTTGCGCCGAAGGCGGCGGCCGCCCGAAACGCCGTCTCCTCGTTGCGGCGCGAGATGAGCCCCACCTCGCCATCCATGAACCAGTCCATCAGGAACTCGACCGACACATGCTTCATGCCATGAGCATCGAGAATGGCGCGCAGCTCGCCGTCGCCAAACCCTCGTGCCCGCTGCTCGGCATAGTCGCGGAAATGCAGGCACATGCCGGTGTAGCCGGCCTCCGCACAGGCTTCGACACGCTCGGCAAAACCATGGCGCGAGGCAACGGGGCTGCCGGGTATAACGCCGCTGATCGTGTGCGAGCTGCAGATGTATTCGCGCGTCTTCATTGGTCGTCCCGGTGCTGGCTGTAATCGGCCCAAAATGTCCCTCAGGCATCAGGCATACAGGTCCATTCGGACTAGGCGCCAGCGGCATGCGGCGCCTGAAACGAAAAACCCCCGGCATGACCGGGGGCTTTCCTAAAACCACGAGATGTCCCGCGGCCGATATCGATCCGCTTACTGCGGCAGCTTGTCGTCCACGCCCTTGACGTAGAAGTTCAGGCCGAGCAGCACCGAATCCTGGGCCACTTCGCCGGCCTTCAGCCATTCCGTGCCGTCCTGCTTGGTGACGGGACCGGTGAACGGGTTGAAGGCGCCCGACTTGATCTTGGCTTCGGTTTCCTCGGCCAGCTTCTTGGTCTCGTCCGACATGTTGGCGTAGCCCGCCATGACGACGTGGCCTTCCTTCATGCCGCCCCAGACGTCGCTCTGCTTCCAGGTGCCGTCGATGACTTCCTTGATGCGCTCGATGTAGTACGGACCCCAGTCGTCGACGATCGAGGTCAGCTGCGTGGTCGGGCCGAACTTGATCATGTCTGAAGCCTGGCCGAACGCCTTGATGCCGCGCTCGGTCGCAACCTGCATCGGCGCGGTCGAGTCGGTGTGCTGGGTGATGATGTCGACGCCCTGGTCGATCAGCGCCTTGGCAGCGTCAGCTTCCTTGCCGGCGTCGAACCAGGTGTTGGCCCACACCACCTTGACCTTGAAGTCAGGGTTGACCGACTGCGCACCGAGCATGAACGAGTTGATGCCCATCACCACTTCCGGAATCGGGAAGGAGGCGATGTAACCGGCAACGCCGGTCTTGGATTCCTTGGCGGCGATCACGCCCTGGATGTAGCGGCCTTCATGGAACTTCGAGTTAAAGGTCGCGACGTTCGGATGCTCGCGCTTGTAGCCGGTGGCGTGCTCGAACTTCACGTCCGGGAACTTGCCAGCGACCTTGTTGAGCGGATCCATGTAGCCGAAGGACGTCGCGAAGATGATGTTGCAGCCCGAACGCGCGAAACGCTCGATGGCACGCTCGGCATCGGCACCTTCCGGCACGCTTTCGAGATAGGCAGTCTCGAGCTCGTCGCCGAACTTCGCCTTGGCTTCCAGCAGGCCCTGGTGGTGCTGGTAAGAGTAACCGAAGTCACCGATCGGGCCGACATAGATCCAGCAGGCCTTGACCTTGGCCTCGGCCGCCACGGTGCCGAACGACATGACGGCGGCAGCCGCTGCCAACGACAGAATTGTCTTCTTCATACTTTTGTTCCTCTAGTGGTTGCCCGGGGCACTATCCCATCCATTTATAGTCCCACAGACATGATCTTTACTTCAAACCACGATGTTGGTTCGAGTCGAAATCATGTCCTTAGCGATCTGGCACAAACGGCCGCCCCAATGAAGCCGGAGTGTTCACCATCGTCAGTCGCCTGTTGCGCGAAATCAGCACAAGGACAACGACGGTCGCCAGATAGGGTAGCGAAGAAAGCAGCTGCGACGGCACGCCGATGCCCAGAGCCTGGGCATGCAGCTGGCCGATCGAAACCGCCCCGAAAAGATAGGCGCCCGCAAGCACCCGCCACGGCCGCCAGGACGCGAAGACCACGAGCGCCAGCGCGATCCAGCCGCGCCCGGCCGTCATGTTCTCGTTCCACTGCGGCGTGTAGACCAGCGACAGATAGGCGCCGGCGAGACCGGCACAGGCGCCGCCGAACATCACCGCCATGTAGCGGATAGCGATGACCTTGATCCCGAGCGCATGCGCCGAGGTGTGATTGTCGCCGATCGAACGCAGGGTCAGGCCGGCGCGGGTGCGGAACAGGAAGTAGGCCACACCGGCGGTCAGCGCGATCGAGACGTAGAACAGCGGGTCCTGACCGAACAGCAGCTTGCCCCCCACCGGCAGGTCGCTGAGGCCCGGAATGTAGAGGTAGCTCATCTTGATGCCTGGCAGACCGACGAAACTCTCGCCCAGCATGCCGGCGAGGCCGAGGCCGAGCAGCGTCAGCGCAAGGCCAGTCGCCACCTGGTTGGTCACCAGCGTCAGCGTCAGGAAGCCGAACAGCAGCGAAAAAAGCGCGCCGACGATGATCGCGGCAACAACGCCGAGCCAGGGCGAGCCGGTTGTCAGCGCGACGCCGAAGCCGGTCACCGCACCCATCACCATCATGCCCTCGACGCCGAGATTGAGCACGCCAGAGCGCTCGACCACCACTTCGCCGACAGCTGCGATCAACAGCGGAGTTGCCGCCGTCGCAATCGTTATCAGGATATCTTCAAACATTTTGCGTGGCCTCCACGGTCTTTGCAGCGGAGGTGCCGACAAAGCGGATGCGGTAAAGAATGAGCGTGTCGCAAGCGAGCACGAAGAACAGCAGCATACCCTGGAAAGCGCGCACCACCTTGTCCGAGACGCCGATCGAGATCTGCGCCGCTTCGCCGCCGAGATAAGACAGCGCCAGCACCAGGCCCGCAGCGATGATGCCGAGCGGGTTCAGGCGTCCGAGGAAGGCAACGATGATCGCGGCAAAGCCGTAGCCGGGCGAAATCGTCGGCCTCAGCTGGCCGATTGCGCCTGAGACTTCCGAAATGCCGGCAAGACCTGCAAGGCCGCCCGACACCAGAAAGGCGAAGAACACCATGCGCGACTGCGAGAAGCCGGCAAAGCGCCCTGCTCGCGGGCTCTGCCCCAGCACCAGCACCTCGAAACCTTTCAAGGTACGCGACAGCATGAACCAAAGCGCAACCGCCGCGACGATGGCGAAGACAAAACCCCAGTTGGCGCGGCCCGAAGCCGACCAGATTTCGGGCAGCACGGCACTCGGGCTGAAGGTACGCGTCTCCGGGAAGTTCATGCCTGCCGGGTTGCGCCAGGGACCGCGCACCATCCAGTCAAGGAACAGCTGCGCGACATAGACTAGCATCAGGCTGGTCAGGATCTCGTTGGTGTTGAAGCGCACCTTGAGATAGGCCGGAATGGCGCCATAGGCGGCACCTCCGGCAATGCCCATCAACAGCATCAGCGGCAGCACGATCCACGACTGGAAGTCGGGGAACATCACCGGCAGGATCGAGCCGACGATCGCACCGACGATGAACTGGCCTTCGGCGCCGATGTTCCAGTTGTTGGACAGGTAGCAGATCGAAAGGCCGACCGCGATCAGGATCAGCGGTGCCGCCTTGACCGCCAGCTCATGCAGCGACCAGACCTCGCGCAGCGGATCGATGAAGTAATAATAGAGCGCTTCGACCGGGTTCTTGCCGAGCACCGAGAACATGATCGCACCGGCGATCAGCGTCAGCCCGAGTGCGATGAAGGGTGAAAGTGCCGCAAAAAGCTTGGAGCGTTCGGGACGCTTGACGAGTTCGATACGCATCACGCCACCTCCTTCGCATGGTCGAGGTGACCGGGTTCGGCGCCGCCCATCAACAGGCCGATGCGTTCGAGCGTGGCGTCGGCGATCGGGATCGGCTTCGACAGCTCGCCATTGTGCATGACGGCGATCGAGTCGGAGATTTCGAACAGCTCGTCGAGATCCTGGCTGATCACCAGCACCGCCGAGCCGTTGCGGGCCAGTTCGATCAGTGCCTGGCGGATTCGCGCGGCGGCACCCGCGTCGACACCCCAGGTTGGCTGGTTGACCACCATCACGGCCGGGTTGCGGTCGAGTTCGCGGCCGATGATGAACTTTTGCAGGTTGCCGCCGGAGAGGGCTGCGGCTTCAGGATCGGGCGCGCTCTTGCGCACGTCCATCACCTCGATGATGCGCTGCGCCGCCTTCTGGATAGCGCCCGACTTGACCATGCCGGCTGTGCCGACAAAGGCCTTGCCGTCAGTGACGTGGCGCGACAGCAGGAGATTGTCCGACAGCCGCATGCGCGGGGCCGCACCGTGACCCAGGCGTTCTTCCGGCACGAAGGCCGCGCCCAGCAAGCGGCGCGCCGAAATGCCCATGCGCCCAGCCGACTTGCCGCGAATGCGGACGGCGTCGGCACTTTCCTGCAGCGCCTCACCCGAAATCGCCTCGAACAGCTCGCCCTGGCCGTTGCCGGCGACACCGGCAATGCCGATGACTTCGCCGCCGGCGACGCTCAGCCAGATGTTCTTGAGCGGCATCGAGAACGGCCCTGCCGGCTTGCGGCTCATGCCGCAGATGCTGAGCAGTTCCTCGCCGCGCACGGATGCCGTGGTGCGCTCGGCGTTCTTGACCTCGGTGCCGACCATCATGCGGGCCAGCGAGGATGGCGTCTCGAGCCGGGGATTGCAGTGCCCCACAACCTTGCCGTGTCGCATGATCGTGGCGCTGTCGCAGAGCCGGCGGACTTCGTCGAGGCGATGCGAGATGTAGAGGATCGATTTGCCCTCGGAGCGCAGGCGCTCCAGCGTCTCGAACAGCTTGTCGGCTTCCTGCGGCGTCAGCACCGAAGTCGGCTCGTCGAGAATGATCAGATCAGGCGTCTGCAGCAGGCAGCGGATGATCTCGATGCGCTGGCGTTCGCCCACCGAAAGATCGCCGACAAGCGAGTCCGGATCGAGCGGCAGGCCGTAGCTGTAGGAGAGTGCACGCGCCTTGGCGGCAATGGTGCCGATCGGTGTGTCGTCGGCCAGGGAAAGGGCGATATTTTCGGCAGCCGTCAGCGCCTCGAACAGCGAAAAATGCTGGAAAACCATGCCGATGCCAAGCTTCTTGGCAACGCCCGGGCTGGTGATCCTGACGGGCTGGCCGTTCCAGTTGATTTCGCCGGCATTGGGCTCGAGCGAGCCGAACAGCATCTTCACCAGCGTTGATTTGCCGGCGCCGTTTTCACCAAGCAGGGCATGGATTTCGCCCTTTGCGATGGTCAGGTCGACCTGGTCGCACGCCTTTAGAGTGCCGAATATCTTCGTCAGGCCGCGAACCTCAAGCAGGTTCCGACCATTGGCTAAAGGGGTTGTGTCCACAACGCCTCCCATGTCAGTTCTTTATTATGTTCCCGGGAGCATGGTAGGCGCGTCCTGCTCCCGGCGCAAAGCATGTCAGAAGTTGAAAGAGCTTCAAGAATTCTAGCGAAAACTCAAGGGATAAGTACGGTCGTCCCCGTCGTCTTGCGGCCTTCCAGATCGGCATGAGCCTGAGCCACGTCGCGTAGCGCATAACGCTGGTTGATCCTGATTTCGACGGCGCCATTCAGCACCACATCGAACAATGCGTCAGCCGACCTTACCATATCTTCGCGCCGCGCATTGTAGACAAACAGCGTCGGCCGGGTGGCAAACAGCGAACCTTTCTGCGCCAGCAGCGAGATGCTGAACGGCGGGATCGGTCCGGAGGACTGGCCGAAGCTGACGAAGGTCCCCAGCGGCCTGAGGCAGTCGAGCGATCCCGGGAACGTATCGTTGCCGACGGAATCATAGACGACGTCGCATTTCCTGCCGCCGGTGATGGCAGCCACCTCGGCGACGAAATCCTGGCTGCGATAGTTGATGACGTGGTCGAAGCCATGCGCCCTGGCGACTTCGCCCTTGTCGTCCGAGCCCACCGTGCCGATCACGGTCGCCCCGAGATGCTTGGCCCATTGCCCCAGGATCAGCCCGACGCCGCCGGCGGCGGCATGGTAGAGAACGATATCGCCCGCCTTCACCTTGAAGGTGCGCAGCAGCAGATATTCGGCGGTCATGCCTTTCAGCATCATCGCCGCCGCCTGCTCGTCGCTGATGCCGTCGGGCAGCTTCACCAGCTTATCGGCGGCAATCACCCGTTGCTCGCAATAGGCGCCTGTCGGAACGGAATAGGCAACGCGGTCGCCAACGGAAACCCAGTCGACGCCCTCGCCCAGTTCCAGCACCACGCCGGCCGCCTCGCCGCCGGGTGTTACCGGCATGCCCGCCGGCGCCGGGTAGAGCCCGGTGCGGAAATAGACGTCGATGAAGTTGAGGCCGATGGCCGTATGACGGATCAGCGCCTGGCCGGGACCCGGCCGGCCGACGTCGGCGTCTTCGTAAATCAGCGCTTCGGGGCCGCCGTGGGCATGAACGCGTATGGCTTTGGGCACGTTGTCAGTCTTTCTCTGTCTCGCTTGCCGGCTTGCCGCCGAGATTGGGGAAGAACTGCATCACGCCGCCGATGAAGAACAGGTAGAGGCCGCTGATGGCGATGCCGATCTTGACCCATTCGCTGGCATCCATGGCCTGCCACAGCGCCATGCCGCCAAACGCACACCAGATCAGCGTCACCGGCAGGTTGATGTTCCTCAGCCTGACGACCCGTACCGGGTGCAGGAAATTCATCGGCACAAAGGTCAATATGCCGGCGATGACAACCACCGCGAACGACACCCATTGTCCCGGCTCGATGACGAACAGCGTGAACACCACCATGTTCCAGACGACGGGAAAACCCTTGAAGAAGTTCTCCTTCGTCTTCATGCCGGTGTCGGCATAGTAGATGGCGCTCGACACGACGATGATCGCGCCCGACAGGAACGACAGCCCCTCGCCCATGAAGCCGCTCTGGTAGAGCGCAAAGGCGGGGATCAGCACGTAGGTGACGTAGTCGATGATGTTGTCGAGCAACTCGCCCGACCATGTCGGCAGGATTTCCTTGACCTCGAGCTTGCGCGCGATCGGCCCGTCGATACCGTCGACGAACAGGGCGAGCCCCAGCCACCAGAACATTGCCGTCCAGCGCTCTTCACTCGCCGCAACCAGCGACAGGAAGGCCAGGAACGAACCCGATGCGGTGAGAAGATGGACCGAAAAGGCCCGCGCCTGCGGCCATGTGACTTTCTTAGGCTTCACGTTTCCCGCCAATCATTTTGCAGAATTGAGCCGAATGGACGAACATGACCAAGCATATGGAGCAAATCTGTTGCAGCACGATTGCACGAATTCTCTAGTCATCGTGCCCTCCTGCTTGCCATCGGTAGTCTCCCTGCCATTCCGGCACTTAATAGCAGCACCGCTTTCCAGACAAGACGAAAGCCAAGCTGAAAATGTCCCGTTGCGGCACCAGCCCTGCTTCATCCACATCGGCGTCGATGGCCGACTGCATGCCAAGCCGACTGAAATTCTGCCGGGATGGACGATTGCGACCGAATGGGATGAATCGCCGCGTTGATCAATGGCTTAGCTCTGCAA
>Ga0209902_101175_pt1 | contig 14877 bp, 15 predicted proteins | sample FECB27metaG_FD_188304 | JGI IMG/M metagenome (GOLD analysis project Ga0209902, IMG submission 188304) | Cyanobacterial communities from the Joint Genome Institute, California, USA - FECB-27 (SPAdes) (version 2) | ecosystem: Environmental > Aquatic > Thermal springs > Hot (42-90C) > Microbial mats...
CGAGCCGCAGCCGACGCGGCGTCGGGGCCCGCCGACGCGTTGTCCGCCAACCTGCTGTCCGCCGCGCCGTTCGCCGCCGACTGGCGGCGGCTGCCGGCGCCGGTGGCGCACACCTTCACCCACTTCCACCTGGAGCTCGACGTCTGGCGGGCCGGCGTCGCCGCCGACACCCCCGCCCCGCCCGGCATGTGGTGGTCGGCGGCGGCCGACATCGACGGCGAGGCGCTGCCGTCGCTGTTCCGCAAGGTGGTGGCGGGGGCGATCGCGGGGCCGGTCACGAGCGGCCCGCCGCGGCGGCGGTGACGGCCGCGACCGCGGGGCCGCCCCCACCCCCGACGCCTCCCGGCGCGGCCCGCTAGCCGGTGTCGGTCAGGGCTTCCGACAGCCGCCGGGCTTCCGTCACCAATGCCGCGGTCATGGCGGTGGCAGGCTCGCGGCTGGGGACGATGAGGCCGATGGTGTGCACCGCCTCCGGCTCGACGATCGGGATCGACATCAGGTCCTCCTCGACGATCAGCGTCGCGGCGAGGCGCTCCGGTAGCACGGTGGCGAAGCCGCCGGCACGCACGTGCGAGACGAGCACGATGACGGAGTTCGATTCGAGGATCGGATCGGGCTCGCTGCCGGCGCCGCGCAGCAGCCGGTCGACGATGCGGCGGTTCTGCATGTCCGGCGACAACAGGCAGAGCGGCGCCTCGCCGACCTCCCGCCAGGTGACGCGCGGCCGATCGCCGAGCGGGCCGCCGGCGGTCGTCAGCAGCCGGTAGCGCTCGCGGTAGAGCGGCACCGAGCGGGTGCGGCCGACCGGCTCGTTGTCGAGATAGGAGAGGCCCGCCTCGATCTCGAGGTTCTCGATGAGGGCGAGGATCTCCTCCGACGTGCGCGAGAAGACGGTGAAGCGCAGGCCCGGGTGGCGGGCGCGCAGCGGCGCCGTCAGCGCCGGCACGAAGCCGACCGCCGTCGGCACCACACCGAGCCGGAGGTGGCCGGTGAGACCCTGGCGCAGCGCGGCGACGTCCTGGCGCATGGCGCGGCTGTCGGCGACGATGCGGCGCCCCCACTCGAGCACGCGCTCGCCCTCGGGCGTGAAGCCGATGAAGCGGCTGCCGCGCTGCACCAGCATGACGCCGAGCTGGTCCTCGAGGCTGCGCACGCCGGCCGACAGCGTCGGCTGCGTCACCCCACACGCCTCCGCCGCCCGGCCGAAGTGCCGCTCGCGGGACAGCGCCAGAAGGAATTCGAGCTTGTCGATCAAGGGCGCGGCTCCCCGGGCGATGCGGCCCGGGGGATGGTTGTAAGGGGTCCGGGGGGCGGCGTCACGCGGTGGGGGGATGGGGCCGGGACGGCCCGCCCTCGCGCTTAGCTTGGTGACCATGCGGCGAGGTCGGTCCGCCATAGACGGGCGCGCAGCGATCCACGCCCGCTGGGTTAGCCTTTCGGGGTGGCGGTTCGCTTGGCCGATCACCCCTCGCCAACCGTCATCGCCCGGCTTGACCGGGCGATCCATCCGGAGCGAAAAATCCAGCCATATCAATGGGATGGATGACCCGGTCAAGCTGGGCCATGACGGGTGGGGGAGATCAACGCGTCAGGTGTACTGCGACATCACCGCACTCACCTGGCAGTCGTCACACCAGAAGACGAAGGTGAGCCCGTCCTCCGTAAGGCCGGAGGGCTCACCCGGCATCGCCGGCAGGTCGCTGCTGAACTGTGCGAGGAACCGCATCAGCCGCACACAGTTTGGGCACTCGGGGTATTCGGCGTCCTGAATCCAGCTCGGCCGGCCACCGAGGCGGCTAAGGTTTTCTCGGGAGTTCAGACCATCTTGAATGCACCATCGCTCCGGCGTGGGAGAGGCGCGCATGCGGCTGACGGGTAAGGGGGCGAATACGAAGTCGGCCGCCTGCCGATCCGCTGCCACAATCAGACTGACTGGCTCCCCATGATTTTCGTGCGAGTAGAAGAGCGGGGACGGGTCTACGCTCAGACAGGAGATGCAAGCGACCAGCGTCAGCGGGCTTGCACCCACGGAAAATCCTGCCGGAGCGCCCCTGAGCCGAAGCAGCACGCTGACTGCTTCGTGGCAGACGCCACACGTTCCTGCCCCGACACCACCGGAGAGGCCCGAAACATCGTGCTCGGATCGCAGATGCGCCGTCGGGTGTAGCCTTCGGATGCTCTCGACGTAGCCAGTTTCGATCGCTGGAATGCCACCTCCGAAGAACAAATGATGGCAAGGGCCCAGTGTCATCGTCTCCACGCCCTGCTCCTCGACGAGGAGATCTCGCTCCAGAGCATAGGCAGCGAGAGAAATTCTATTTTCTGCATCAAATCGGCAATACACACGATGTATTGCCTCACTATCCCTCGTCTCAAGCAATCTCTCCCAACTCTTGACAACGACAGCCCCGTCGTCGCTGCTCGTAATCAGCTTCTCAAGCGACAGTCGTTCTTGCGGATTGGCTGCTCGCCACGCATATTCTACACGGTAGAGGCTACTCCGTTTTCCGATGAAGGAAAGATAGGGGGACAGAGTCTCCGGGACCTGCGACGCAGCGCCTTCGATGCATTCGCGCGCACTTGCGAGCGGCTCGAACAGGACAAGGGTTGGCGCCACGATAGCGACGAGCTGCGCGAACTCGTCATCCGTCAAATGACAAATGAGATCGCTGATGAGATTGCGCGGTTCCTCTACATTGGTGACCAGCCAGCGGGCCAGCGGCAGGAGCGAATCTCGGTCCGACCTGATGCACCACAACAACTTCTCGTATGGGTCACTTCGCCACTTCTTGCCATCATAAGATGTGGTAAACGCCTCAAGGATGTTCATGTTGCGGTACCGTCTTTGAATTCAGGCTTGCTGACGGATTCTCGTTGCAGGCGGCCGAGACCCTGCTTCATCCAAGTCACGGTCGACACCCTTGCCCACTCCGTCTCACATTCTGACACGGCGAACGCCCGTTGCAATCAGACGGAGAGCGATGCCGCATCTCCGCTCGGACGCTTCTTCGGCACCTGAGCCAAGACCCGGCGGCGCAGCGTGTCTGTCTGGATTTCCCTGTTCAGGCGCTGCGTCCACGCTACCCTGCCGGACCGTGCAAGCCGAGGCGTCCAGTAGCCTGACAGAGCGATCGAGAGATGCCGCCGAAGCCCCCCCTCCACATCCGCCCCATGCTCCCCGCCGAAGTCCCCCTCGCCGTCGACTGGGCGGCCGGTGAAGGCTGGAACCCCGGGCTCGACGACGCAGCGCCGTTCGCCGCCGCCGATCCGGACGGGTTTCTCATCGGCACCATCGACGGGGAGCCGGTGGCGATGATCTCGCTGGTCGGGCCGGCGCCGGCGTTCGGCTTCCTCGGCTTCTACATCGTCGCCCCGGCCTTCCGCGGCCGCGGCCACGGGCTGGCGATCTGGAAGGCCGGGCTGGCGCGCCGACCGTTCGCCACCATCGGGCTCGACGGCGTCGTCGCCCAGCAGCCGAGCTACCGCAAATCCGACTTCGTCCTCGCCCACCGCAACGTCCGCTATGGCGGCCGCATCGACCCGGCGGCGCTGCTGACGGGGGATAGCGCGGCCGGTGCCGCGGGCGGGCCGGGGTCCGCCGCCCTCCCCGCCCCCGGCGGTGGCGTGCTCGTGCCGGTCGACGCCGCCCTCGCGCCGGCGGTGCTGACCTATGACCGGCCGTTCACCCCCGCCGACCGCGCAGTCTTCCTCTCCGCCTGGCTGACGCCCACGGCGACCCGCCGTGGGCTGGCGCTGATCCGCGACGGCGCCGTCGCCGGCTACGGCGTCGCCCGCCGCTGTCGCACGGGGGCGAAGATCGGGCCGCTGTTTGCCGACGACGAGGCCGGTGCCCAGGCGCTGTTGCGGGCGCTTGCGGGGCTGTTCCCGGACGGCGAGACCTTCCTCGACCCGCCCGAGCCGCACACTGCGGCCACCGCACTCGCCCGCCGCTTCGGCCTGTCGCCGGTCTTCGAGACCGCTCGCATGTACCGCGGCCCCGCTCCGGACCTGCCGATCGGGCGCATCTACGGCATCACGACGTTCGAGCTCGGGTGAGGTTGCCGCCTCCGGCGCGCGGGCGCGCAGCCCTCATTCGCCCCTTCGGGGCACCCCCGGATCAAGTCCGGGGCAGGCCCTCTCCCCGCCTTCGGCCGGGAGAAGGCGATCGCCCTCGCCGGACCAGCCATTCTGCGGCGGCGCCCAAGTCGTCCATGCTGAGCGAGTGGCCACCGGCTCGCTTGAACATGCCGAAGGCATCGCTGATCGGGCGCGTCCCCCTGACGGCGCGAAGGACCACGGCACCATCGGACAGAAGATCGACGGCGAGCTTGCCTCCGTGACCGACCCCGAGGTGGCGCAGCACCTTCTGCGGCAGTGCCACCCTCCCCTTCGGATCGATCTCCAACTCGGTCGTGACCGTCCCTCACGGCGACGCCAGCTTGAGCCCCACCAGGCCGATCAGGATCAGCGCGATCGAACCCATGCGCAGGAGGTCGGTGCTCTCGCCGAGATAGAGGATGCCGAACAGCACCGTGCCCATCGCGCCGATGCCCGTCCACACGGCGTAGCCGGTGCCGAGCGGGATGGTGCGGAGCGCCATCGCCAGGAGGAAGATCGAGGCCGCCATCGAGGCGGCCGTCCACACGGACGGCCACAGCTTGGTGAAGCCGTCGGCATATTTCAGCCCGACGGCCCAGCCGACCTCGAACAAGCCGGCGATGAAGAGGATCAGCCACGCCATCAGACGACGCCTCCCGAAAGCCGGGGGTCGTCCCCGCGGTGTGGAGCATGACGCCGGGTCGTCCCGGCGGGCGCGAGCGTCGACGGCGGCGGCGCGTTCGTCAATCCATCGCAGCGTCAGATCGAACGCGACCCGTCGAGCCACATCCGAGGTAGCGGCGGACCTCCGCCGCCGGCGACACACCGACGAGCACCGCCGCGCGCCGCTTCAGCCGCGGCACTCCGGCCCGCGTCAGCCGCGGCAGTCGAGCAGCGTCAGCGCGGCTTCCAGCAGGCGCTCGGTGGCGGCGGCGACGACGCGGCCGCCCTTCGTCGCCGGGCCGCCCTCCCAGGTGGCGACGATGCCGCCGGCGCCCTCGATGATCGGGATCAGCGGGGCGATGTCGTAGATTTCGAGGCTCGCCTCGATGACGAGGTCGACCTGGCCGGCGGCGAGCATGCAGTAGGCGTAGCAGTCGGCGCCGTAGCGCAGCAGGCGGGCCTTCTCGGCGACGCGGCCGAAGCGGGCGAGGTCGTCGCCGTCGAACATCGCCGGCGCCGTCGTCATCAGCGTCGCCTCGTGCAGCGAGCGGTCGTGGCGCACCTTCAACGGCGCCCGCGCTGTGCCGCGTCGCCACTCGGCGTGGTCGCCGTCACCGAGGAAGACCTCGCCCATGTAGGGCTGGGACATCATGCCGACCGCCGGCACGCCGCCGTCGACGCGGCCGACGAGCGTGCCCCAGAGCGGAATGCCGGTGAGGAAGGATCGGGTGCCGTCGATCGGGTCGATCACCCAGAGGCGCTCGGCGTCGCCGCGCTCGGTGCCGAACTCCTCGCCGATGATGCCGTCGCGCGGATAGGCCGAGCGCAGGATGGCGCGGATCGCCTCCTCGGCCGTGCGGTCGGCGACGGTGACCGGGTCGTACTGGCCGCGGCTGCCCTTGTCGTCGGCGGCCACCGAGGTGCGGAAGTGCGGCAGCACCACCTGCCCCGCCTCCGCCGCGATCTCCGCCAGGAGGTCGAAATCCACCGCGCCGCTACCCATGCGTCACCCCGACTGAAAAGCCCGCCGCCCCGCAGGGCGGCTCAGATCTCCGCCACCACCCAGGTGATCAGCTCGTCGAGCACCTGCTTCAGGGCGACGTCCATCGCCGCCACGGCGCTGTCGACGCCGTCGCCCGAGGCGCGCGCCTCGGCGCGGAAGACGCGCGAGGCGACGACGCGGCCGTTGCGGTCGTCGAGGATCTTGGCGGCGATCTCGATGACGGCGTTCGGCGCACCGCCGCTCTCGAGCTGGAAGTTGCGGATCTCGATCGGCAGCTGGTAGCTGATCAGCAGCCCCTCGCCGGGGAAGCCGACGGCGTGCACCCGGCCGGTGTCCTCGAAGGACTGCACGATGCGCGTCTGCAGCACCCGCGGCAGCCGGTCGGCCCACTGCACCTGGCCGTAGTAGCTGATCGTCTGGGCCGACGGCTTGACGGCGATCGAGCTCGTGTTGAGCGCCTGCAGGGCGCGCGGCTCGGGCACCAGGATCTGCACGCCGGCGCGGGCACGGCCGGTGCCGGCCTCCGTCGCGGTGGCGGTGAGGTCGTAGATCGCCATGGTGGCGGCACCACCGCCGCAGCCGGCGAGCGCCAGCGCCACGAACATCAGCGCGAGCGCGCGCACGCCGCCGCGCCGCCGGTCCGGTCGCTGCAGGAAGCCTGCTCGCACGCTCTGCCCTTCCCTGTTCATCGCCGTCAGCGCCGCTGCGGCTGGTAGGTCGGCTGGCCGGAGCCGCCATAGATGACGCGGCTCGGATCGCGCTCGATGGAGTTCACCGCCGCCTCGATCGCCGACAGCGTCTGGCGCGCCTGCTGGATCGCGCCGGTGAGATCGGCGAGGCCCGTGCTCGAGAAGCGCGACAGCCCGCCGGCGATCTGGCCGGCGCTCGGCTCGAAGCTCTCGAACACCTGCCGGACGGCCCGCGCCGCGCCGGTCGCCTCGGAGACGAGGCCCTGGCCGTCGCCCTCCACCATCGTCTCGACCTTGTCGATCAGGCCGGCGATGCGCGAGGAGGCGGCGTTCAGCTTCTCCACCATCTCGCGCGCCTGGGTGGCGATGGCGTCGACATTGCCGGTCTGGCCCTCGACGTCGGCGGCGAACTTGCGGGCCGATTCGGCGGCGGCGCGCACGTCGGCGACGATCGCGTCGATGTCGCCGCCCTTGGTGGCGAGGTTGGCGCTGACGGTCTCGACGTTCTGCACGATCGACGACACCCGCGTCGGGTCGACCGCCTCGAGGATGCGGGCGAGATCGGACACCGCCGGCGACAGGCTGGAGGCGAGCGCGTCGATGCGGTCGGTGGCGGTGCGGACGTTGGTGATGATGACGTCGAGGTCGTCGCCGCGGGCGGCGATGCGGGTGGCGATGGCGTCGATCGAGGCGGAGGCGCCGCGGGCGCTGTCGATGAACTCTTCGATCTGCGGCACCCGGCCGGCGACGCCGGCGACGAGGGTGTCGGCGTTCTCGACGATCGAGGTCACGCGCGTCGGATCGACGGCGCCGAGGATGCGCGACAGGTCGGCCACCGCCGGCGACAGGCCGGACGCCAGCTGGTCGATGCTCGCGGTGGCGGTGCGGACGTTGGTGATGATGACGTCGAGGTCCTCGCCGCGCTCGGCGATGCGGGTGGCGATGGCGTCGATCGAGGCGGTGGCGCCGCGGGCGCTGTCGATGAACGCCTCGATCTGCGGCATCCGCCCGGCGAAGCCCGCCGCGATGGTGTCGACGTTGGTGACGATGCCGCCGATGCGGTCGGCCGGGATCGCCGCGATCAGCCGGTCGACGTCGGCGAGGCTCTCGTTGAGGCCGGTGGTGAACTCGCCGAGACGCCCGGCGGCCTCCTGCACGACCCGAACGACGCCCTGAACATCGTTGCCGACGCCGCTGAGATCGTTGGAAAACGACACGGCGTTGTCGACGATGGTGCTGACCGCCTGCGGGTCGACCTCCTGCACCAGCGCCTCGACGTGGGTGACGATGCCCTCGAGGCGGTTCGACAGGTCCGCGATGGTGCGGGCGGCCTGGCCGACGTCGGTGAACATCGTCCGCACTTCGTCGGAGTTGGCGGCGAGCGCGGAGGTGAACTCGTCGACGTTCTGCAGCGTGCGCGACACCGCCGGCGCGTTGTCGGTGACGAGCTTCTCGATCTCGTCGAAGGTGGTGTCGGCCTTGGAAAGGATGTCGCGGGCGCCCTTCAGCAGGTCCTCGAAGGCGGAGCGGTCGGCGGCGATCAGCGGCACCTCCTCGTCCTCGAACAGCGACGGCGAGTTTGACGTGCCGCCGGTGAGCGAGACGTAGGCGATACCGGTCAGGCCGGTGAAGCCGAGCTCGGCACGGGTGTCCTTCTTCAGGGGAGCGCTCGGGTCGACCATCGTCGAGGCCTGCACGGCGGTGGAGCCGTCGCCGGCGAAACGCAGGCGCGTCACCTCGCCGATGCGGATGCCGTTGAAATAGACCGCCCCGCCGACGGCCAGGCCCGTCACCGAGCCGGGAAAGAGGATGTCGACCTCGGTCCGGTTGGTGATCGAGCGGGAGGAATACAGCCAGTAGACGAAGCCGAAGGCGCCCGCGAGCACCATCAGCACGAACACCCCGACGGCCACGTAGTTCGCGCGCGTCTCCATGAGCTCGGCTGCTCCCTACGCTTTGATCGTCGCGGCCAGACGGCCGCCGCGGACGCCGCGGAAATAGGACCGGACCCAAGGGTGGTCGAACGCCAGCATCTCTTGAAGAGTTCCTGCCACCAGAACGCGCTTTTCGCCGAGGACGGCTATTCGATCGCACACCGAGTAGAGGCTGTCGAGATCGTGCGTCACCATGTAGACGGTCAGGCCCAGCGTGTCGCGCAACTTGGCGATGAGGTCGTCGAACTCGGCGGCACCGATCGGGTCGAGGCCGGAGGTGGGCTCGTCGAGGAACACGAGATCGGGGTCGAGCGCCAGCGCCCGGGCGAGACTCGCCCGCTTGATCATGCCGCCGGACAGCTCGGAGGGAAACTTCTCCGCCGCGTCGCGGGCGAGGCCGACCATCTCGATCTTCAGGAGCGCGAGCTCGTCCATCAGCCGGGGGCTGATGTCGAGATGCTCGCGCATCGGCACCTGCACGTTCTGCTTGACCGTGAGGCCGGAGAACAGCGCCCCCATCTGGAACAGCACGCCCCAGCGCCGCTCCACCGAGGCGCGCTCGCGGTCGTTCAGCGAATCGAGGTCCTTGCCGAACACCTCGATGGTGCCGCCCTGCTTCTGCACGAGCCCGAGGATGGTGCGCATCAGCACCGACTTGCCGGTGCCCGAGCCGCCGACGAAGCCCAGCACCTCGCCGCGGTAGATGTCGAGGTCGAGGCCGTCGAGCACCGTCTTCGAGCCGAAGCGAACGGTGATGCCGCGGGCGCGGATGATCGCCTCGCGCTCGTCGGCGGGCGGTGCCGGCGGCGGCGGCGGGGCGGTCCTGGCGGCGCTCATATGCCCACCGTGGCGAAGAAGATGGCGAAGATGCCGTCGACGACGATCACCATGAAAATCGCCTTCACCACCGACACCGTCGTCTGGCGGCCGAGCGATTCGGCGCTGCCCTCGACCTTCAGGCCCTCGACGCACGCCACCAGCCCGATGATCAGCGCCATGAACGGCGCCTTGACGATGCCGATCATGAACGTCTCGAGGTCGATCGCGTCGAGCAGCTGCGTCATGAAGGCGTCGGGCGACAGCCCGACATAGGTGATCGCCACCACCATCGACCCGAACAGCGCCGCCATGTCGGAGATGAAGGTGAGCGCCGGCAGCGCCAGCATCAGGGCGATCAGCCGCGGGATGATCAGCACCTCCAGCGGGCGCACGCCCATCACCGTCAGCGCGTCGATCTCCTCGCGCATCTTCATCGAGCCGATCTCGGCGGTGAAGGCGCTGCCGGAGCGGCCGGCGAACATGATGGCGGTGAGCAGCACGCCGAGTTCGCGCAGCGCCAGCACGCCGACGAGATCGACGACGAAGACGTCGGCACCGAAGCGGCGGAGATAGAAGGCGCCCTGCTGGGCGACGATGGCGCCGATCAGCGTCGACATCAGCACCATGATCGGCACGGCGCCGCGGCCGGTGGTGTCGAGGTGGTAGAGGATGGAGTTCCAGCGCATCCGCGAGGGATGCAGCAGGCAGCCGACGAGCCCGACGGAAAACGCGCCCAGCACGTTGAGGACGGCGACGACGTCCTCGCCGATCATGATCGACCGGCGCCCGACGATCTCCGGGATGCGCGTGAACGACCATGGCCGGCTGCGGGGCGCCCACGGCTCCGGCACGTGGCCCTCGACCTCGGCGATCAGCGTGCGGCGGTTCTCCGGCAGCCCGGTCAGCTCGACGCGCGCGCCGGCGAACTCGAGGGACGCGCGCAGGCGGTGCAGCAGCCACGAGCCGGCGGTGTCGAGCGCCGTCACCCGCGACAGGTCCATGACGATGCGGCGCTTCTGGCCGAGCTTGACGCCGTCGACGAGCTTCTCCGCCGCCCGGCCCGTGGCGAGATGCCAGGCGCCGGCCGCCACCAGGCGTGCCTCGTCTCCCGTCTCCTCGACGTCGAGCCGGGGCGCGTCGTCGGCTTGCGTCCGGCTCATCGCCACCGCTTTCGGTCTCTTGTCGCTCGACCCACTTGAAGCCTATTACTTGGTCGGCGCCGCACCGTCGAGGGACAGCGGCGCCCGTGGGAGGCTCGCCCACGGCAAATCACCTTCGCCACCCCCCTCCCGCCACCTCACTGCTGCGGCCGGCACGACAAACACGGGGCGCTCCCTGATGGACATTCCACGTCCCTACCTCATCTTCCTCGGCGATGTGCCCGACGCACTCGCCGCCAAGACCGGCCTCGGCGTCGTCGACTGGCGGCGCGACTGGTGCGTCGGCCAGTGGCGCCTGCCCGGATGCAAGGCGGACGCCAAGCTGACCGACATGGAGGCCGCCGAGGCCGCCGCCAAGGGCGCGAAGACGATGGTGGTCGGCGCCGTCAATGCCGGCGGCGTGCTTCCGGAGCACTGGGTCGACTCGATTCTCGCCGCCCTCGATGCCGGCCTCAATGTCGCGACGGGACTGCACAGCCGACTGTCGGACGTGCCTGCGATCCGTGAGAAGGCCGCCGAGAAGGGCCTGTCGCTGTTCGACGTTCGCCACTCGCCGGTGAAGTTCGCCACCGGCAAGGGGTCGAAGCGCGCCGGCCGCCGGCTGCTGACCGTCGGGACGGACTGTTCCGTGGGCAAGAAATACACCGCGCTCGCCCTCGAAAAAGGCATGCGCGACAGTGGCTTCGATGCCGACTTCAAGGCGACGGGTCAGACCGGAGTGCTGATCTCCGGCCGCGGCGTCGCGATCGACGCCGTCATCGCCGACTTCATCTCCGGCGCCGTCGAGTGGCTCTGCCCGGATGCCGATCCGAAGCACTGGGACCTCGTCGAGGGCCAGGGCTCGCTGTTCCACCCCTCGTTCGCCGGCGTCTCGCTCGGGCTCCTGCACGGCGCCCAGCCGGACGCCTTCGTCGTCTGCCACGAGCCGACGCGGACGACTATGCGCGGGGTGAAGACGCCGCTGCCGACGATCCAGCAGGTCATCGACCTCACCGTCACCTGCGGCAAGCTGACCAACCCGGAGATCCGCTGCGTCGGCATCGCCGTCAACACCGAGCACCTCGACGACGCGGCGGCGGCGAAGGTGCTGGCCGAGACGTCGGCGGCGCACGGCCTGCCCGCCGTCGACCCGATTCGCACCGGCGTCGGCCCGATCGTCGAGAAGATCGCCGCCGACTTCGGCCGCTGAGCCACCGAGGAGCCCCGATGGCCCCGCGCCTCACCACCCGCATCGAGCGCTGGCCGATCGCCGGCACCTTCACCATCGCCCGCGGCTCGAAGACGGAAGCCGTGGTGGTGATCGCCGAGATTGCCGACGGGGCCTTCGTCGGCCGCGGCGAGTGCGTGCCCTACGCGCGCTATGGCGAGACGGTGGAGGGCGTCGAGGCGGACGTGCGGGCGATGGCGGACGCCGTCGCCGCCGGCCTCGATTCGGGCCGCCTGCAGACGGCGATGAAGGCGGGCGCCGCCCGCAACGCGCTCGACTGCGCCCTCGTCGACCTCGCGGCGAAGCGCGCCGGCACCAGCGCCGCCGCCCTCCTCGGCCTGCCGCCGTTGCGGCCGGTCGTCACCGCCTACACGCTGAGCCTCGGCACGCCCGAGGCGATGGGCGCGGCCGCCGCGGCGGCTTCGTCCCGGCCGCTCCTCAAGATCAAGCTCGGCGGCGCCGGCGATCCGGAGCGCCTCATGGCGGTGCGCGCCGGCGCCCCGAACGCGACGCTGATCGTCGACGCCAACGAGGGCTGGACCGACGCGCTGTTCGCCGAGAACATGGCGGCCTGCGCGGCCGCCGGCGTGGCGCTGGTCGAGCAGCCACTGCCGGCCGGGGCCGATTCCATGCTCGCCGATGTTCCGCACCCGGTGCCTGTCTGCGCCGACGAGAGCCTGCACACCGCCGCCGACATCCCCCGCCTCGCCGGGCTCTACGACGCGGTCAACATCAAGCTCGACAAGGCCGGCGGCGTCACCGAGGCGCTCGCCATCGCGGCCGCCGCCCGCGCGCACGGCCTGAAGGTGATGGTCGGCTGCATGCTCGGCTCGTCGCTGGCGATGGCGCCGGCCGTACTGGTCGCCCAGGGCGCCGATTTCGTCGACCTCGACGGCCCGCTACTCCTCGCCCGCGACTGCGAGCCGGGCCTGGTGTTCGAGGGCTCGACGCTCCTGCCGCCCCAGCCGGAGCTGTGGGGCTGAGGACGAAGCGCGCAGGCGCGTGACCCCTCCCCCCTCACGGGCCTGTTGCGCAATGTTGGTGCGACTGCGGGGGGCCGATGTTGCGGGCCGGCGTCGGCTGAAGTGGGTGGTTTGGCGCCCCGTTTCGGGGTTTGTGGGCCTCAGGAGGCCGTTCCTGGCGGATTGCGGGCGCACTTAGGCCGCGGCGAGCCTCGTCCAGCGGCGCATGTTGAAGGCGATGGCGGCCATCAGGACCTGGGCGCGGGCCTTCGCCAGACCCACGTAGCGGATCTGCGTGAGGCGCATCCGCCGCTTCAGAGTGGCGAAGGTCGTCTCGACGGCCGCGCGCCGGCGGGCGATCAGCGCGTTCAGCCGCGCCAGCTTCGGCGGCAGCCGAGGGTGATGCTTGTTCGGCCGGCGCATCAACCGGGCCTTGACGCCCCGCGCCTTCAGCTCGGCCTCGCGCGCATGGGTGTGATAGGCCGCATCCGCCCACACCGCCTTCTCGTCGCCCCGGATCAGCCCGTCGGCCGGGGTGGTGTCGTTGATGTTGGCCGGGGTGGTGATCACCGAGCGGATCAGCCCGGACCCCTCGTCCACCCCCACATGCGCCTTGTAGCCGAACGTCGAGCCGCTCTTGCCCTGTCGCCGGGCAAAGGCCGCGTCGCCGTCGCGCGACGGCCGCCCCTCGCGCGGCGCCACGCTGACCGCCTCGATCAGCGTGGCGTCCAGCATGGTGCCACGCTTCAGCATGACGCCGGCGCTCTCCAGTTGCCGGTCCAGCTCGGCAAACAGCTTCGCAAGCAGACCCTCCGCCACCAGGCGGTTGCGGAACCGGTTCAGCACCGTGTGGTCCGGGACGGCCGCTTCCAGGCTCAGCCCGGCGAAGCGCCGGAACGACAGCCGGTCGTCCAGCGCCTCCTCCAACTCGCGGTCCGACAGGCCGTAGAGCGACTGCAGCAGCAACGCCTTGAACAACACCAGCGCCGGATAGCCCGGCCGCCCCGGTCCCGCCTCGTCACGAAGATGCCCGATCACCTTCTCGAACCGATACCACTTCACCAGCCCCGACAGCCGGTCGAGCGATCCGCCTCCACCTTTCGTCGCGAGCAGAGCCTCGACGAAACTCGGCTGACCCGTCCGCTTCACCGCCATCGCCCGCCTCCCCTGTCAGCATCAGGGAATCACAAGCCGCGGTTTCGCAACAGTCCCCTCACGGGGGAGAGCCTGCCCCGGACTTGATCCGGGGTGGCCGGCGAGGCCGGCCGGAGGGGGCCGCCGCGCGCGAGCGCGGCGGTACGGCGCTAGTTCCCCAGCAGGCGCGAGCGTGCGGCCTCGGCGAGAAAGCCGGAGCGGCTGCCCCCGTGAGAGCGCACGTGGTCGTCGATGCGCGACAGCAATCCCTCGTCGAGCGAGACGTTGACGCGCACCGCTTTCGACGGAAGCTCGACCGACACCGCCGTGACGAGCACGGCATCGGCCCGGTCCTCGGCGTAGATCGGGTCGAGGGCGAGGGCGTCGAGGTCGCGCAGGCGCGGCAGCGGCAGCCCCTCCTCGATCATGGCGGCGACGTGAACGGCGAGCGTCTCCCGCCCGCGCCGCAGTGCCTCGTCGAGCGTATCGCCGCCGGAAACGGCGCCGGGAAAGTCGGGAAAGCCGATGCCGTAAGCACCGGGCTCGCCGTGGATGAGAGCGACGACGGTGGCCACGTCAGGTCTCCTGTTGCGCTCGGGGGCGAGCGGGCGGGATCACCATGTCCAGCCCGCCTGCCGATGGATGCTGCGGAGCGTGCCGATCGGAATTTCGCGCCGGCCCATGTCCACCGTCACCAGGCTCTGGCTGCCCGGCTTGCGAAAGACCATGTGGTCACCCCTGCCCGGCCGCCCCGTCCAACCGTCCGCCAGCAAGCGGTGCGCGACCTCCTTCGGAGTTTCGGTCGGGCGCTTCGGCGACATCCGTCGTGCTCCGGCAGTGTGTATATACTACACACTACGCCGGTTGTCATCAATGGTGACGGCTCCGGAAGGCGCCATTCCGGCCCGGTCCCGCCCCCCTCACCGCCCCTCGCGCACCATCACCCACACCGCGATGACGAGCCCTGCCCCGGCCGGCACGGTCATCGTCAGGAAGGCGGCCGAGCCGAGGGCCGAGTAGAGCGGTCCCGACAGCGCCGTGGTGCTTGCCATCATCAGCGCGATGACACTCGCCGCCAGCGACTGCACGGCGGCGGCGCGGCCGGGGGTGGCGGTTTCGGACACGCGCCGCACCAGCGCGAGATGGGTGGCGGCGAACGACAGCGCATGCAGGCCCTGGGCGGCGAGCAGCACGGCGAAGCCCGGCTC
>Ga0209902_101176_pt1 | contig 14836 bp, 12 predicted proteins | sample FECB27metaG_FD_188304 | JGI IMG/M metagenome (GOLD analysis project Ga0209902, IMG submission 188304) | Cyanobacterial communities from the Joint Genome Institute, California, USA - FECB-27 (SPAdes) (version 2) | ecosystem: Environmental > Aquatic > Thermal springs > Hot (42-90C) > Microbial mats...
CGGCATCGATCATGTAGGCTTGGGTGGCCTTGGTCTCGAAAAGCTGGGCTTCGGCCTGTCCTGCGAAGGCAAGCGCTGCAAGCAGACCGATCATCAAGCTGAGCGGCGCGGATAGTCTGAAATTCATGAGAGATACTGCCCCGTTCGGCCCCGTTCCGGTCGAGCGTCCTGAACCTATCAGTCTTCGATCGATGGGATCAACCGTGGCTGGGCAGATAGCCACAGGTCCTCATGCGCGAAATCGTGCCTTAGTCGTGAACCGCGAAAGCGTCGGGCGCGCCGTGTGACCAGGCCGCCTTCAACATGGCGTCGATCGAGGTCTTGCCATCGGGATAGAGATCGACCGAGTACCAGGTCTTGCCTTCGAAGTCGGACTGCTCGACCATCGTGCGGCCGTAGGCGGACAATGCCTTGGCGACCCGCTGTGCTTCCGCACTGTCTTCGAACGTGCCGGCCGCTACATAAGCTTCCAGGTTCTGCTGGGCGCGTGGACCCGGATTGAGGCGCTTCCAGGAATCGACGATGTCGCTCGACGTCATCGACTTGCCTGACAGGGCATTGAAGGCCTTGGCAGCAACGCTCTCGCTTTCGCTGGCGTAACCCATGGTGGCGAGCGCCACGCGGGTCTGCGGAACCATCATGCCGTCCGGACGCTCAGGCGCGATCGGCCCGAAATCCGGCAGCACGACCTCGACGATACCCTGACCCTGTGCAGCGATGACAGGCTGTTCGAACTGGACCGCCTGTGCGGCAAGCGTGTTGGCCGGAGCGCTGGCCTGCTGGATGATCGCAGGCGCTGCGTTGTTGATCATAGTGCCCGGGAAGGCTGCCGCCTGCCCTACGGCGACGCTTGGCGTCGGTCCGTTCATGGCAATCATCACACCCGTCGGCAGGCCGTCATTGGTCGGATCGCTCATGCCCTTGCCCGGGCGGTAGGATGCCAGCAGATACTGGTCGTCGCGGCCATCGAGCGGTGCCCGGCCGACATATTCGACCTTCACATTCGCCGTGCCGCTATGGGCATAATCGAGCATCTCGGCGGCGCGCTTGGAGAGATCGATGACGCGGTCGTTCGAATAAGGCCCGCGATCGTTGATGCGCACGATGACCGAGGAGCCGTTCTTGGTGTTGGTGACACGGGCATAGCTCGGCAGCGGCATCGTCGGATGCGCCGCGGTCAGGTGCGTCATGTCGTAGATTTCGCCATTGGCGGTAAGCCGGCCGTGAAAGGCGTCACCGTACCAGGAGGCCGGGCCCATCGCGGCGTAGTTCTTGTCTTCCTTGGGATAGTACCACTTGCCGCGCACCTTGTAGGGCTTGCCGGTCTGGTCGCGGCCACCGCCGCGCGGCAGGTTCGACATCGCCGTCGTCACGCGCGGGCTTGCCTTCACGCCATACTCGGACTCGGCGAAATATTCCTTGGAGCGCTTCTTGCTGGCGACGGAGGTTGGCTTCTGGGAGGCGCAGCCGGCAATGAAAACTGCCGTCGCAGCGAGAATGCTGACGGTGGCTACGCGCCCAAAACGCGTCCGCGTCGAGTTCTGCATTGTCGTGAAGTCCCCTGCCAGTCTACTCCGGCACCGCCAAACTATCGCAGCGCCGTCACGCCATAAGTGGAGTTAGCTCGCGCACGTATCCCCAGTCCCCTATGTGCGCAGGTAATGCTTGCCAGCCTATTAATCGACTGTGGTCCGAAACGGGCGAGATTGTGGCGCAATTGCGGCGCCTATCCTCGAACAACTTGGCCTGAAGCGGGTTTCGCTGCGGCAGAACAGCTGCGTCGGAGTCATGTAAGAAAGCTATTGTTTTCAGGTCAATATGGCAAAATCCATAACAAGCACATAACGCAATTCTACGCCTGAAGCGGCCTCATTGGTCAATTGTGTTCCCGATGGTTGGGAAACTTGCCACGACCTTCACCCCGGGTTTGTTGTCTCCCAGCGTTAGCGAAGCCCCGTGCAGATCGGCGATTGCCCGTGCCAGGCTCAGTCCGAGGCCTGTGCCCGAGGTGGTTCGGCTCTTGTCGAGCCGGTAAAGCCTGCGGAAGACGTTTTCCCGCTCGCCTAAGGGAATGCCCGGACCGTTGTCGCAAACCTCCGCGACGATCCGTCCGCCGCTTCGTGCCAGCGAAACGTTGATTTGAGTGCCCTCAGGGCAATGCCTGATGGCGTTTTCGACGAGGTTGGCGAACATCTGGGTCAGCAATTCCCTGTCGCCGATGACCCAGTCGTCGCTGCCGGCTGCAGCCAAGACCGTCAACGTCTTGCCATCGTCCTCGGCGACGTCGGCATAGATCTCGCCAATCGATGACACCACGCTGGCAAGATCGACCTCGGCGAAACGTGCCTTGCGGGTGCCGGCCTCGATCTGGGCAATGCGCAGCAAGGCTTCGAACGTCTCGTTGATCTGATGCCCCTCGGCACGCGCCTCGGCAACATCGCTTGATACCGGCTCGCCACGTTCGATCTTTTCGGCTGCCGTTTCGAGGCGGTTGAGCGGTGTCTTGAGATCATGGGCAATGTCGCTGCTGACCTGCCTCATGCCATCGACAAGCGCGCCCAGGCGCTCGAGCGCGTTATTGATTTGCCCCGATACTGCGTCGATGTCGTCACCATTTCCGATAAGCGGAATGCGCGAGTTGAGCTTGCCGTCGGAGACGTCGTCCATGGTATTGGCGATGCTGTCGAGACGTCGGCGGATGCGGGTGGCGAGGAACGCACTGAGGGCGAAGGCCGTCACCGTGACGATGGCGAGCGCCCAACCCATGCTTTTCAGCGCGATCGACGCCAACCGGTCGGTCTCGGCAAGGCTGAGCCCGACCGACAGCCAGTTGTCGCCGACCTTTCCCGAGACGACGCGGTAGTTGCCCTCGCCGCTGAGCCCAGCCTCTTCCGCCGACAGCATCGAAAGCCCGCTTTTGACAGGAGGTTTGGTGAAATTGCCGGCGAGACGATTTCCCGCGGGGTCGAGCAGGACAAATATCCGGTCCTCTCCGTTACTGAGGCGCGCATAATTGTCGACCGCGCCGACGATGTCCTCGATATCGCCGTCGGCATTGGTTGCGGCAACGACCTCCCAGATTTCACGCGCCGAGTTGTCGAGCCCTTGCGAAAGCTCGGCTCTCATCAACTGGTAGGCGATCAGGCCCATTGCCAGGAAGGCGCTGACGAACAGTGTGCCGAACCCCAACGCCAGACGGAAAGGCGTGCTGCGGAACAGGCTAGAGCGCAGCATGCAAGGTGTAGCCCGTGTTGCGCACCGTGTGCAGCAGCGGCGCGTCGAAGGGGCGGTCGATCTTGGCGCGAAGCCGGCTCATATGGGTCTCGACGACGCTGGTCTTGGGGTCGAAATGCAGGTCCCAGACGCGTTCGAGCAGCATCGTGCGGGTGAGCACCCTGCCTTCGTTGCGCATCAGGAGTTCGAGCAGCTTGAACTCGCGCGGCTGCAGCTCGATCGGCTGCCCTCGCCGCGCCACCCGCCGCTTGATCACGTCGAGTTCGAGGTCGGCGACAGTGAGTATGGTCTTCTGATCTTGCACCGGTGGCCGGCGTGACAGCGCATTGACCCGCGCCAGAAGTTCCGAAAAGGCGAAAGGCTTGACCAGATAGTCGTCGCCGCCGGCTTCGAGCCCTTCGACACGATCATCGACGCCGCCGACAGAGGTGAGGAACAGCACCGGCGTCTTAACATTCGCGGCGCGCAGCGCCTTGACGACGGAAAGGCCGTCGAGATTGGGGATCATCCGGTCGACGACCAGCACGTCATAGGCGTTCCGTATCGCCTGGAACAGCGCATCCTGACCGTCCATGATGACGTCGCAGATATGCCCTGCTTCGGAAAACCCCTTCGCTGTGTAGTCGGCGGTCTTCCTGTCGTCCTCAACGACAAGTATGCGCATGCTGCCGCTCCGCGTCGCCTAGCCTTGCCCTGATGGGCTGGCCAGCAAGATCTATGGTACCACTTCGTGGTCTTTCCGTGGAAAGCGGTGCGAAAGCTGAAACAGTCCTTCGGCTCTAGATTGCGGTCGAGTTTCAGCGATCATCTACAGGCCGCAACGCAACTGGGTGCTTTAGGCACATCGAAAATGTCGATTTGCCCGTCGCGGACGACGCCTGATGTTTCTCATGTCGTTTGAGCTGAGCGGCGTTGACGACGCGCTAGGGAAAGCTATAAACGCGGCACCCGTGACCAGATGGTTGCAAGCCCAGCGTGCCTGCCGATCCGACAATATCGGAATGCGCAAATAGCACAGCGGCTGCAATGGTTTGGAGAGATGGCCGAGTGGTTTAAGGCAACGGTCTTGAAAACCGTCGAGGGCGCAAGTTCTCCGTGGGTTCGAATCCCACTCTCTCCGCCAGCACGCGAGACATCAGGACAGTCACGGCCTGGGCTACTTCACAGCAACGGCCCTGCAAGTTTGCGACCTCATCCATTAGTGATTCCCTAACCATAGCGCTTCGTAACTGTGGCCCCACGGTCAAAGTGCCTGTCGCCATGCGGATTGGGTAGATATGCCGGATAAGGTCCAAATCGTTGGATAGACTTTCGGCTGGGCACGCATGTTAGACAGGCTGAATGCAATAACACAACGCCGGTGGGGCCAGGTAGCGCTCCTGACCTTGGCTGGCGCGCTTTTGTTCGTTCTCATCGGGCTGGGCTTCCGCATGCTTGTCTTTGCCGGCGCGGATGCCGAAATGCTCTGGCGCGACGCGGTCAACGCTTTCGTCTTGCCACTTCTTTTCATCGCGCCCCTACTGGTCCTGCTCGGCCTGAGCCTGACCGAAAACGCCTCGCTAAAGCAGAAATATGCCCAGGAGCTGGCACATGACAGCCTGACGTCATGCCTTACCGGCCCGCTGTTCACGGCAGCAATCGACGTCATCGCCACGGCCTCGGCAGGAAGGCGGCCGGGCGCGCTGCTGGTGATCGACATCGATCATCTCAGGCGGCTCAACGAGCAGATCGGCTATGCCGCGGGCAACCAGGCGCTTAGCGCGATCGCCGAAATCATCCGCGGCTCGGTGCGAAGCGGCGATCTGGTCGGGCGCATTGGCGGTGACGAATTCTCCGTGTACCTGCCTGGGGCCTCCAAGGCGAATGCCGAGAAGGTCGCCGAGCGTATCCGGCAGGCGGTTGCGGAAGCGAGCTTCGAACCCGTCGCGGGCGGACTGAACTGGCCCTTGACCGTGAGTGTCGGCGCCGTCCTGTTCGAAACGGATGCGACCGTCGACGAACTGCTGCTTACCGCCGATCGACAGATGCAGGCGGCCAAGGAAAATGGACGCAACCGCATCGAGTACGCCCATCTCCGGCAAGGCTCCTCGCCATCCCGCCCTTCCCTCCACTGACGACCGAACGGCCTGCCGTTAGGCGACGGCCTGCTCTCGGAAACAGGTGCTGGCTCTAAGCATCAGCTTGTTCTGCCGGATTTCCCTTCGCCCTTCGGCAGGGCAAGGCTTGGCGCGCAGAGCCACCTTGCCATGCACATCGCGTTGGCCTCGCATTTTTGACGAAATCGCGAGACTACACCTGCCCTGTCGGCGCACAGGGCGACAATCAATTCGAGGACAATCATGCCGAAATCAACTGCATCGGTCACAACCGAACACGCCAGCCGCTACCTGCAGCAGCTCTGCAAGCACTGGAGCCACAAGTTCGCCGTCGAATTTTCCCCCACCGAAGGGCGCATCGACCTAGGTGAAAGCCGTGTCGTCGACCTGCATGCCGACGACCGCACCCTGACGGTCAATGTCGAGGCCGAAGACCTCGAGCGCATGGAACAGGTCGTCGTCGACCATATCGTGCGTTTCGCCTTCCGTGAGGAGCTGAAATTCGAGTGGCGCCCAACCTGAGCGACCTGCAAGCAGTTCACCTGCTCGAAATGGACTTGTCGCGAGGCAGCAGCGAGCCGGCTATTTCGTGCTGATCCACACCGGTGCGTGGTCGCTTGCCTCGTCCCGGCCGCGCACGTCGCGATCCACGCCCGCACCGGTGAGGCGCTTGGCCATCTTCTTGCTGAGCAGCAGATGGTCGAGCCTGAGGCCGGCGTCGCGCGGCCAGCGGTTTCGCCTGTAATCCCAGAAAGTGTAAATCGTCTCGCTGGGAAACGTCTTGCGGATGGCGTCGGACCAGCCTTGGTCGAGCAATTGCCGGAAGGCAGCACGGCTTTCACGCTGGACCAGCGCGTTGTCGTCGTATGACTTGGTTGGGTAGACGTCGCCGGGCTCGGGCGCGATGTTGAAGTCACCGGCAAGCACTGCTGGAACGTCCGCCGCCAGCAGCGCCGCCGCATGTGTGTTGAGCCTGGCGTGCCAGGCCAGCTTGTAGTCGAATTTGGGCCCCGGTTGCGGATTGCCGTTCGGCGCATAAAGCGAAGCGATCAGCACGCCGTTCACCGCCGCCTCGATGTAGCGGCTCTGGTCGTCGGCGAGATCGCCAGGCAATTCCCACCGTGTCACGACCGGCTCGGCATCGCGGGCAAGGATCGCCACGCCGTTCCAGGTCGACTGTCCCAGCCAGGCCGCGCCATAGCCCGCCGCCTCGATGGCCGAACGCGGTAGCTGTCGATCAGCCGCCTTCAGCTCCTGCAGGCACACCACATCGGGTTTTGCCTCCGTCAGCCACGCCAGCAGGTTTTCGAGCCTGCGGTTGACGTTGTTGACGTTGAAGGTGGCGATCTTCATCCGCTCAGGCCAGCCGGGCCGACCAGGTAGCGACAGCATCGCCCAGCGTTTTCAGATGGTCGGCGGCGGAGAAACCGGAACTGCTCTTGCGCGGTTTGAGGTCATGGTCGCCGTCTTCGAGCCACAGCAGTTCGATACTATCGGAAAGCTCGTAGTTGGGAACCTCCTCGACCGTTCCGAACTCGTCGCGCGTACCCTGCACGATCAATGTCGGCGTCTTGAGCGCCGCAAGATGTTTGGTGCGCAATTGCGTCGGCTTGGCCGGCGGGTGGAACGGATAACCCAGGCACAGAAGCCCGGCGATCTTGCCGGCCGCAAGCAACTCGTCGGCGACCATGCTGGCAACACGCCCGCCCATCGACTTGCCGCCAATAATGAGCGGTCCTTTGGCGGCCAGTTGGGCGGCGGCAGCCTTGTATTCTGGATTGAGCGTCTCAGCCCTTGGCGGCGGCTTACGCGAACCTTCGCTACGCCGTGCCGCCATGTAGCCGAATTCGAAGCGCGCCACGCGCAGACCGGCCTTGGCAAGCGCATTGGCGGCAGCCGTCATCGACGCCGAGTCCATCGGCGCGCCGGCGCCATGGGCCAGAAGCACGGTGATTGCAGCGTCTTCGGGACCATCGAAAAGAAAGTTCACCGCCATCTAGCTTGCCGTTCGTTCCCTGAGATGCAGATCGGCATACTGGATGCCTTTGGCGGCGGTCTTGGCCCATTCGGACGTGCCGTCGAGTTCGAGATAGTGCGACCACCAGCGCCTTGCTTCGGCGAGATCCCCGGCCTCGTATTCGAGGTTGGCGAGATTGAACATCGCATCGGCATAGGTTGGGTCGAGGGCCACGGCCTTCTTGAGGTGGCGCCGTGCGGTGTGCACCTTACCTTCGGCGGCAAACAGGCCGCCGAGATTGAACCAGGCTTCGACGAATTTCGGGTCGAGCTTGATCGCCCTGAGATAGGTCTGCATCGCCTCCTGGCTGTTGCCGGCCGCGCGCAGGCAGTTGGCGCGGTTGAAGGCCGCCACGCTGTCACTCGGGTCGGCGGCCAGGCAGCGCCCATAGAGAGCAGCGGCCTCGGCATAGGAGCCGCCCTCTTCCGCTTCTTCGGCAAGCACGAACATGTCCTCGAGCTCGGCATCGGCGGTTCGCCCCAACGGCAGCAGCCGCTGGCCGTCCAGTTCAGCGAGATCAGCGCCAAGGCGGGCGTAGATCGTGTCCTTGCCGTCGGCATGCAGCGACAGCGCGCTCAACGATGCGACAGCGCCCGAGCGTTGCACCGACCTGGCGATGGCGCTCCACGTCGCGCCGCCGGCCAAGAGCGCGGCATATTTCTTGGCCAGGATCAGGTCGCGAAACGCGTAGGGCTCGCTGTCGCCTTCGAAGGCGTCGAACAGCGACAGGAAGTCGAAAGCGCGTGGTGCGATGCGTGACTGCTCGACCAGCGATTGCCGGGTCATTTCCGCGCCCTCGACCCGGTCCAGCAGGCCAAGCGCTCGCAGAAACCCGTTCTCGCTAAGCACTGGACGGCCCGAGGCAAGCGCCACAGTGAGCCGCGCTTCCAGTTGGGCCTCGTCGAGCTTGGCGAGCAACATACGTCCGATAACGACATCAGTCGTGCGCCGTGTCACGCCATGCTGCAGCTCGCCGCCCTGGCGCGCGACCTCGCGCACGGCGAGTCGCCTGGGAAATGCGGCGAGCGCACCGACCAGGCCAAAGATCCTGCCCGAAAGTGCCGTCACTTCTTGCCTTTCGCTGCCTTGCCACCGCCCACTGCCGCAAGTTTGGCCGCCGGCTTCTCTGCCGCCGGTTCGGCCTTGGTCTTGCTCTTGGCCGGTGGTTTGGCTTGGCCGAGGCTGGCCTTCAGCGCATCCATCAGGTTGATCACGTTGCCGCGTTCGGGAGCGGCGGCGATGATCGGCTTGTGGCCCTTCAGCTTCTCCTTGATCATCTTCATCAAGGCGATCTCGTAGCGGTCCTCGTAATTCTTCGGATCGAACGTCGTGTGCTTCTGCTTGATCAGCGCCTCGGCCAGTTCGAGCATTTCGGGCTCAGGCTTGCCGGCCGGAATGTTGCCGAAATATTCAGCCGTGCCGCGCACTTCGCTGGGATTGCGCAAGGTGCAGACGAACATGCCGTTTTCGCGCGCACCGATGGTCACCACGCGCTCGCGGCTCGACAGGACGAGACGGGCGATGGCGAGCTTGCCCGACTTGCGCAGCGCCTCGCGCAGCACGGCGAACGTCTCCTCGGCCATCGCGCCATCAGGCGCCAGATAATAGGGCGCGTCCTGATAGATGACGTCGACGGAGTTTTCATCGACGAAAGCTTCGATGTTCATCGTATGATTGGATTCGATCTTGACGCTGTCGATGTCAGCTTCGTCGATGATGATGTATTTCTTGTCTTCGTATTCGTAGCCTTTGACGAGGTCGGAGCGCTCGACGAGGCCGAGTTCCGGATCGACTGCTTTCATGTTGATCCGGTTGTGTGTGTCCTTGTGCAGCTGATTGAAGCTGATGCGCTCGCTCGTGCTGGTCGCCGGGTACAGCCGTACCGGGCAGCTGACCAGGCTGAGTTTCAGATACCCCTTCCAACTTGCCCTTGGTGCCATGCTTGTCTCCTACGCGACACAACTCAAGACATACTCGTGGTCAAGACTTACTCTTGGCGATGACCTCGGCCGGCAAGTCCTTGGCATGATCTGATATCTCAGCCCAAGGATCGCCCGACCTGGCCACAAGTCCGGGAAGCGAAGAATAGTTCAAATCCGCCGGAGCGTCGATGGACTCGAGATCCGACCAGCTGAGCGGTGTCGACGCCGGCATGTTGGTGCGGGCGCGAAGACTGTAGGGTGCCGCAGCAGTCGCGCTGCGCGCGTTGCGGTGGAAGTCGATGAAGATGCGCTTCTTCCGGTTGTCCTTGCCCATCACGGTGGTGAAGGTGTCGGGCGCGGTCCTGGCGATCCGCGACGAGATCTCACTGCTTGCCTGATGAAACTGCTTCCAGCCGAGCTTTCCTGTTGTCGGCACAACGACATGGATGCCGCTGCCGCCCGAGGTCTTCACAAAAGGCACCATGCCCATCTTCATAAGCTCATCGCGGACATGCACGGCGGCCTCGACAACCTCGCGCCAGCCGATGCCCTCGCCCGGATCGAGGTCGAAGACGATCCGGTCGGGCTTGTCCAGGCGTTTGCGCAGCGCACCCCAGACGTGGAACTCGATGACGCCGAATTGCGCCAGCGCGAGGTAACCCTTGGCGTCCTCCACCGAGATGTAGGTCTTGCTCTCGTCGTCCGAATTCTTGGTCTCGAAGGATGCGATCGTCGCCGGCATGCCCTTGAAGGCATGGCGCTGAAAGAAGCAGTCCTTCGGCTGGCCGGTCGGACAGCGAAACAGCGACACCGGCCGTCCCACGATATGCGGCAGCATGAAATCGCCGACTGCGGCGTAGTAGACGGCGACGTCGAGCTTGGTCGGCCCGGATTTGCCGAGAACCCGGCGCTCCGGATTGGTGATCGAGATACTGGCTAGGTCCGCATCGGTAATCAGCCGCTTACGCGGAGCCTGGGGTACGTCAGACAGCTCGGCCTCGCGCAGCCCCTTGAACACCGCGTGACGCAACGCATTGTCGGTGGTGCGATTGGCAAAATGGATATGGGCGTTGAGCACGGGCCGCACTGGGATGACCTCCTTTGGCGCGCCATCAAGCTTCGCCACACCCTCGCGCAGGCCTTCCAGCCGGTGCAGCAAAGACTGCAACGTCTCGGCGTCGAAGCCGGTTCCAACCTTGCCGCGATACTGCAGTTCGCCATCGACCCATTCACCGAGCGCGAGTGCCGCGAGCCCCTCCGCAGCTTGTGATGTCGTGTAGCCGGCGATGACGAATTCGCCTCTCTGCAGCGCCTTGGTCTTGGACCAGCTGTGCGAGCGCCCGGAGGTGTAATGCGCAGAGGCGCGCTTCGACACCACACCCTCGAGCCCCATCTCGGTTGCCTGGTCGTACAGCGCCTGGCCGTCGCCCTCGACATGTCCGCTCAGCTGCAGCGCCGACTGCGCATGGACATGGCCGGCGAGCAGCGTCTCCAGCATGGCCTTGCGCTTGCCGAGCTCCGTGCCCTTCAAGTCCCAGCCGTTGAGATGGAGAAGGTCGAAGGCGTAGAACACCAGAAGTTCGTCGTGTCCGCTGGCCAGCGCGTCCTGCAGGGCGGCAAACCGACTGATGCCCTTGTCGTCGAGCACGACGATCTCGCCATCGATGACGGCGTCAGTGCATGGCAGGTCGCGGAAGGCCGCCGCGAGCTTGCCATAACGTTTTGTCCAGTCGATGCCGCTGCGGGTGATCAGCTTGGCTGCGCCGCCTTCGAGATGCACCATGGTGCGATAGCCATCGAATTTGATCTCGTGCAGCCATCCCTCGCCCGACGGCGGCTTGGGCGCCGCGGTGGCCAGCTGCGGTTCGATGCGCGCCGGCATCGGCGCCCGCACCGCACCGGCGAGCTTGCCGGGCTTGAGATCGCCGGGTTTCGAAGGCGGCTTTTTCGGCGCGGCGGCCAGCTCCTCGATGCGCCGCCCCGACTGCACGCTTTCAGGTCGCGTTTCGAGAATGTCCGACGTCTCGTCGGCTGCCGGATCGTGTTCCTTGAAAAGCAGCCAGTTGCGCTTGTCCTCGCCTGCCTTCGGCTTCAGCCGGGCCAGCATCCAGCCGCCCTTGAGCTTTTCACCCCACAGCCGGAACTTGAACGCGCCTTTCTCGAGCGACGTCCGCGCGTCCTCCATCGGTGCCCATACGCCGGCGTCCCAGACGATCATCGGCCCGCCGCCATATTCGCCTTCAGGGATCAGGCCTTCGAAGTCGATATAGTCGAGCGGGTGATCCTCGGTCTCGACCGCGAGCCGCTTGTCGGCCGGATTGAGCGACGGCCCGCGCGGCACGGCCCAGCTTTTCAGCACACCGTCGAGTTCGAGGCGGAGATCGTAGTGATCGGCTGTGGCATGGTGCTTGTGCACGACAAAGCGATTGCCTTCGCTCGCCTGCTCGACGCCGCGTGGCTCGCGCGTCCGGGAAAAATCGCGCTTTTGCCGGTAGGTGCGAAGCTTTTCCGCTGCCATCCCGGCCCTAGCGCGCCGCATCTTCCGGAGCAGGTTCAAGTTCCAGCTCCTTCGGCGTCGCGCCCGCCATCAGCCTGTCGAGCAAGGCGTCGTTGACGTCATAATACTGGCCCGAGACCAGCACCCGCGACACGGTCTGCCCGTCACCACGAAACAGCCTGGAACTGACGAATACCTTGTGGCGGCCGAGCGCGTCGGAGACTGCCCTGCGCTTCCTGATCTGGTTGGCAACCGGTGTACGCATACGCCCAAGGCTCCTGAACCAATGGTGCCGACTATCTCTCAAACGCATCAGTTGATCAATGAGCACAGCCTGGGCTCCTGCCATTTGCTCGACTATAGCGGCCGCATCGGCACAATGGCGGAGATGATTCGTCAGCCCGTCCCCCGGGCAGCTTGAAGGAAAAGCCTGTTGCTGGAGACGGCACTCTACAGCCCCGTGAAGCGCTTCCTCGAAAGCCTCGGCTTCGAGGTCAAGGGCGAGATCGGCGGCTGCGACCTGCTGGCGGTGAGCAACGACGCGCCGCCGATCGTCGTCGTCTGCGAGCTGAAGCTGCAGTTCAATCTCGAGCTGATCCTGCAAGGCGTCGACCGTGCCGCCGCCGCCGACGAGATCTGGCTCGCCGCCCGCATGTCGCCGCGTGGCAAGGGCCGCGAGGGTGACAAGAGGTTCCGCAACTTGTGCCGGCGGCTGGGTTTCGGCCTGCTTGGCATCTTCGACGACGAGCGGGTCGAAGTCCTGCTCAGCCCTGATGCGCCGGCACCGCGCCGCGATCCGAAACGGCGTTCGCGCCTTGTATCAGAACATCGCCGCAGGCAGGGCGACCCGGTCGTCGGCGGTGGTTCGCGCGCGCCGATCATGACCGCCTATCGCCAGGATGCGCTGAAATGTGCCGTCGCACTGGTCGACGGCCCCAGGCGGCCGCGCGACCTGAGCCAGGCAGTGTCGCGTGCGCCAAAAATCCTGCAGGACAATGTCTATGGCTGGTTCGTGCGCGTCGATCGCGGCATCTACGACCTGACCGATACGGGTCGTGAAGCACTGCAGCGCTGGCCGCAGCAGGCGCTCGCGGCGGGCTGAAGCCTCAATTCAGCGGTCGAACAGGAAATAACCGAAGGCGACGCCGGCGGCGTTCGGCTGCGCTTCGATCTCCGTGCGAATTTTCGGGAACAGGTCGGAGGCCAGCTCGGGATCCTTGATGTCGGCCGCCTTGATGCCGTTGTCGCTCGCCAGCGCCACGATCAGATGCGGTTCGGGTGCCGTTGCCTCCTGGTCGTTGAGCGGGAACAGCTTCATGCTGAAGCTCGACTCGTCGGGGCCGGACTTCTTGAGCAGGCTGGCGAAGTTGTAGACGACGCCGTCCTTGCCGATCAAAAGCAGGTTGACGCTGCGGCTGCCGGTCCGGCTCAGCGTACCCTGCAGCGAGTCCCCGACCTTGAGGTTGTCCTTGTTCAATTGCAGGGTCGGTCCCTTGCCGTTGTCCGGGTGCACAGCCTCGAGGAAGTCGGCGACCGGGCACTGCTCCCGTTCGATCATCCGGGGATTGACCTTGGGGCCGTTGCCGAAAGCCGAGGCGAAGTCGCGGCTCAGTTTGTCGAACGGCGCTTTCGACGTAGCCAGCCCCTCCACTTCCGGGCTGGGCGCTGATGCGTTGGCCACCGAAGCATAGAAGCAAGGACCGCCGTCGAAGGCCTTGAACCAATCGGCAGCGCTGACAGCAGCCTTCGGGGGCGCCGGCAGCGCCACTGGTTTGGCCGGCTCCGCCGGTTTCGGTTTGGCGATCTCCGTCGGTGCGGGCGCTTTGGCCTCGGTGACGGGTGCGGGCTCAGGCAACGGTGCTACCGGCGGCTGGCCTGTCTCCTTGGGCGTTGGCGGCGCAGGCGTGAGTTTGCCGCCTGCCGTTTCGTCCCCTGATGTGACCTTCGTATCGCCGGTCAAGAATCCGTCCAGCAGCCCGGAAAAATAGGCGCCGCCACCCAAGGCTGCGACAGTGGCCAGCAAAACCGTGCCGACCAACACTCCGCTCCGGGATTTGGGCGCGTTCGCCGCAGGCATTGCCTTGGGGGCCGTCCTCGACCTGATGTCGGGCATCGGCCTGCCCGTCGTTCCAGCCGTGCGCCACGGCGCATCGCGCGGCAGCACTGCCTCAGGCGGCATCGGCTTCTGCCCGCTCGATGGCGATCCCGGCGGCCGCCAGGCCTCGGCAGGCTTGCGCTGCTCCTGGTCATGCGATGGCACGCCGGGCAGCGTGACTGGAGGCGACGTTGCCCCGCTTGTTTCGCGCAGCCATTCGACGATAGCCGCGGCACTTTCCGGGCGATCCCTGGGGTCGGGCTGCAGCATCGACTGCAGCAGCGGCAGAAGATCGGGGTCGATGCCCGAGAGGTCTGGCACCGTACGGCGTTTCTCGATCACCTCGACCGGCGATCCGCCCATGTCGAGCTGCTTGCCACGCAAGGCAGCCGCCAGCACCAGGCCGAGGCTGTAGATGTCGGACTGGTCGGTAATTTCACCGCCATACAGACCCAGTTGTTCTGGGGAAACAAAGCTGTATTTGCCGGCGAAGCTGCCGCCGAGCAGCGTGCCGCCGCCGACATTGGCCGAGCGCGCAATGCCGAAATCGATGATCTTGGTCTTTTCGACCTTGCCGCCGGGCAGGACGATATTGTCGGGCGACAGGTCGCGGTGGATGACGCCAGCCTCATGCGCCACCGACAGGCCGGAGGCCACCCGGCTCAGCATCTTGCGGGCTTCGCGCGTGTCGAGAGGGCCATTGCGGATGCGCTCGCCCAGCGATTGGCCGTCGACGAACTCCATGGCCAGATAGGGCCGGCCGATCGTCGGGTCGATGGTGAAGACGTGATAGCGCACGATGGCGTCGTTGGAGAGGTGGTTGAGGATCGACGCCTCTTTGCGAAACAGCGCCAGGATGCCCTGGTCGCGTGCGAATTCGCGCAGCACCACCTTGATCGCCACGGGATCGCCGGTCTGGATGTTGTGGCCGCGATAGACCTCGCCCATGCCGCCGGTGGCGATATGCTCGTCGAT
>Ga0209902_101177_pt1 | contig 14820 bp, 12 predicted proteins | sample FECB27metaG_FD_188304 | JGI IMG/M metagenome (GOLD analysis project Ga0209902, IMG submission 188304) | Cyanobacterial communities from the Joint Genome Institute, California, USA - FECB-27 (SPAdes) (version 2) | ecosystem: Environmental > Aquatic > Thermal springs > Hot (42-90C) > Microbial mats...
CGACATTTTTATAGATAGTTGCTATCAGTAACTATCCTCAACCCTTATTCTTACGTTCGATCTGGTTAACTGTCAACGCTATCCAAAGCCAGACTCAGAGGGTGTTGCAAATTTTCGGACGAGTCTATTGTTCATCTGAGCTGTGCTTGCTGACACACTCAGAAGATTGCGATGCGAGAGCATAACTCCTTTAGGCATTCCGGTGCTTCCAGAAGTTAGCATCAACAAAGCTAAATCCTCAGGGTGGCTGTGATGCAAGTTTTTGTCAGGAGCATTGGCTCGTAACTCCTCAATTGTGGCAACGCCAAGGTCTTCAATTGCCCAAAGAGCCGACAGGGAAAGAATTGAGGCAGTTAGTTTCTGGCTAGTCAGGATAATTGGATGTTCCAACATCTGCCAAGCCCGATGTAGCTTACTAACCGCCCCATTGGATTCAGAATAGGTAGGTGCGATGCCTGCGGCGGGCTGCGCCAACGCAATTGGTACGGGGACAAAGCCTCCCAGCATACATCCCCAAAAAGCAGCTATAAAATCCTGATTGTTAGTAAGTTGAAAAATCACTTTGTCTTGAGGCTTGAGTCCTATCCTTCTTAATCCTCCTAGAATCCGCTGGGCTTCCTCTAGCAAAGCTGGATAGAGCTGAAGGCTCTCTTTACCATTAGACTCAATATAAACAATGCCTTTGTTGGAAGAATGAATTGCAGTCCGTTCCAAGGCTTGCGAAAGGATAGTTGGGGAACCAGGTTTAAGCCGTAGCAGTTCACCGTGACTTATAGCCAGCGAGTTGGCACCGGAATTTGACTCTAACATAGATACCTGTGGGAAATCAAAAGGTGAGGATTGAATCTTCACTACTAGACGATCTATTTCTTCATATAACTCGCGCAGCTTTTCTGCCAAAGATTGCTTTGACGATAGAGAAGTGTTGCTCATTGTTTGGACTCTGTGACGAGATTAACAATTAATTTGAGCTGAAAATCGGTTTGGAAAGCGAATCGGAGCGATTAGGTTTTTGGTTTTCCTGCTTAAAGGATTGCATCAGCCTATCTTCAAGCTCACAGGTTTCGTTGATAATCAGCCCATAGAGCCGACGAGTAAATTCTGCATCGAGACCGTGTTTCTCTCCGATCCTTGAGCATCGTTCCTTTACTTCCTTTACGCGCTCTGGCTGCATCATTGGCATCCCAACTTGGCTCTTGTAAATAGCTATTTGTTTACAGAGGTCAAAGCGTTTAGCCAGTGTTTGAACGAGTATCTCATCGAGAGTATCAATTTCTTGCCTAAAATTCTTTATGTTCATCATTGACTTTTCCTTCTGTAGAACCCATCTTGAGAATATGGTTATTTACCCCAGACCTTTGCTATCAAACTGAAATGTTATGGCGGTTTTTATTAGGAGACTCTCAAAGCCAACTCCTGCAGATGAATAGTATTCTGCGTTGCAGTTGAAATAGGTGTTTCCGACCAACGACCAACGCTTTTGCCAATGACAGCCATCTCCTGCATTAATTGCTCATATTGCTTCAGTGTCAGAGACTGGGGACCATCCGAGAGCGCCTGAGCTGGGTTGGGGTGAACTTCAATCATTAAAGAATCTGCCCCCGCCGCGATCGCAGCTCGAGACATCGCTGATACGTACTCAGCTCGACCTGTCCCATGACTGGGGTCAATCATAATCGGTAAGTGAGTCAGCGTTTGCAGCACTGGTATCGCTGCCAGGTCAAGCGTATTGCGTGTATACTGTCGGTCAAAGGTACGAATTCCGCGCTCGCACAAAATCACATTTGGGTTGCCTGCTGCCAAAATGTACTCTGCAGCCATCAGCCAATCTTCAATCGTGGCCGACATCCCTCGCTTGAGCAAAACTGGCTTATCTTGAGCCCCTACTTGCTTCAGCAGTGAGAAATTCTGCATATTGCGAGCACCAATTTGAATAATGTCAGCGACCTGTGCAACTTTCTCAAGATCGGCTGTATCCATAACCTCAGTGACAATACCCAAACCCGTAGCCTCGCGAGCTGCCGCAAGCAAGTTTAAGGCACTCTCACCATGTCCTTGAAAAGCATAAGGAGAAGTGCGAGGCTTATAGGCTCCACCCCGCAAGAACTTAGCACCTGCAGCCTTAACCCGCTGAGCTGTCTGGATAATCATTTCTTCATTTTCTACTGAACACGGTCCAGCCACCTGCACAATGGGACAGTTTTGACCAAAAGCGATAACTCCTGATGATGTTCCTACAAATACCGTACTAGGCTCCCCATTGCGGAATTCAAGGGCAGCCCGTTTAAAGGGCTGATTTACCCGCAGCACCTGCTCAATAAAAGGGCTAAGTTGTTGGATTTGTTGAGGATTGAGAGCCGCTGTATCCCCGACTAAACCAATCACCACTTGGTGGCGACCTGCACTTTTTTCAGGTGTGACGTTCCAGCTGTTGAGTTCTTGACTGATTCGCTCAATTTCTCTTGCTGGGGTGCCGGATTTTATCACTACAATCATTGCTTATATCTCCTATTTTCAATCAATTCAAGTTACTGCTGACTTTTCACGGTATCTGGAAAACGTCTGTTTGGCAGGTGGGCGAGCGCATAATTTGATTTCCCAGACTCTGGTTTTTCCGTTGCCTATTTTCATTAATTTAGAACTATTGAAAATGAGGTTGTGGAAAAAACCACGTGGTTTCGTTGTTTGAGGACTTCCCGTGACAAGTCAAACTGGACATGGCTTTTAACTGACTAGAATTGGTACATATGCCTATCGTTACTGAGTTTGAGGTACTTTTACCCCTGTTGGCGTATTTGCCTTGTCCACACAGGCTTTCAGGCGCTTTTTATTCCAGAAAGTTATAAAGTCCCAGTAGTGAACAGTTACTACGTAAGTTCGTAATTTTCAAAAGCTTGTTTAACAGAAGGAATCAAAAAGACATCAGCAGCTTCAAACATTTTTAACGCCGGTTTAGCTGCCTGTTTTAGCACTTCTGCAATTTTTCCAGGTGCATAAACTTCTTCTAAAATTCCGTCTGCATCCTTCGCAGCAAAATTTAATTTCCTAAGAATGTTGTAGTCACATTGGCGATCGGGTTCAAGAAAAGCCCGCACAAGTAGGGGTAGAAGTTGACCGATTTCCTCTTTCTCCCAGGGAGAAAGGCTACTCCACAGTGAAGGGAACAAGTTGCGAAAATAAACGTAATGCAGAGCCTCATCAGCTATATGATCGCTAATGACGGCACGTACTACTGGTGCTACTTGGACATCGTGTGGGACGTTGCTAAAAGTTCCTACATACAGAGTCTCCGTGATACAGACAAAAAACAGCTTAATGAGGTTTGGTGACAGTTGAGTTTGATGAGAGGCAAGGAGCTTCTGAACAGTAAGATCATATTTTGGACGTCCAAGCACAGAACGATTAATCCCGAAAGCTATCTCAGCCTGCGTTGACAAAGTCTCTATAAAAAGTGCGTGCCCACCTTCATCACAATAGATGCGTAAGGCATCATTTCTCTGTTCAGTTGTCAAAGCAATAGGTGCCTTCCCTAGAGCTAGATCGGTGCATATAGGGTTAACATAGCTTAGTTCAACCAAAGTCGTGAACTGAAGGTGATCGAGAAGCTTATAAGCAAGAACAGTAATCCAACGGTTAGAATCTTCAGAAATTGCTCGGTGGAAAGTTAGCGGAACTAAGTCTGGAGAAAATGGCAGACCAGAAAAAGAATCTATCCGAAAGGGCTTGCTCCGAATCCAGCTCGACTCGTTCCACTTACTGAATGGGCTAAAGTAGTCTTTTTGAGTCTCAAGTATAGATGAGATAGGTATTGCGGTCATAAAATAGCTCCTTCAATTTGATACAAACTTTTTAAGTTTGTCAGAAAGGTACGGCTGTAAACCTTAGCGAGTCAAGGCTTCAAGCTTCACTGCTCTTTTGCCAAGGCAAGATGTGAACTGCAAACTTAAGCTTTGCGATTAACAGGCTGAAACTGAAGCAAGTAAAAAGTTTTAGCCGATGTGAGCTATTTTACCGCTATCTTAGCTTTACCCCTTGTTGAAGCACCCACTGGCCAGGTAGGACTCGTTGGCTCCACATAGTGTAATAAGTGTGTGTATTGCTGAGCAACGACACTAGCACACAAGCGGATTGCATATTTGTCATCTTCATCAGTGACATCGCGCAAGATGTTTCGTAAAGATTGCATGTGGTCTATGTCTGCTTCTGCATGAAACACGATGAATGATATTGCTTTTTCAATGTTTGGTATCGTACTCTTTTCACGCAAATTTTTTAAACTAACAGGCCCAATTTTTTCTGAGAATCCTTCCAAAATATATGCTTCTCCAAAGATGCCTATTGGATTCTGTGATGTTGCCACAAAGTGGGAATACGCATTATATGCCTCAATGGCAGGCGATGGCGCAGTATTCTTTACCATTTCAGGGTCATACCCTAATGCTTTCACATCGTTCAAAACCCAGAGGTGATGCCCTCTTTCTTCTTTTGCGTGTTCTAAAAATCGCTTTTGGATCATTTGATATATCGGGTTTGGGTGTCCTTTCAAGTTCTTCGTTACAGTGAGCAATGTCTTCGGAGTGTTTATGACGTAATGATATGTTTGCGTGAGAAAGTTCAAGTATTCCTCTTTTGTCAGTTCTCCGGTAATCAGTCTGGAATATTTTGGATCCGCATACAATTTGTCAATCATCACATTGAGAATTCCTTCCAGTTCGTTTACGAGGTCCATAACTGCATCTCCTTTTTTTTAAGAAAAATAAAGAAATCTGTTTTTGTACTAACAAACTGGTTGCTGGTTAATGTTCTTTACACCAGAGTTGAGTGTATTTCTAGAAACAGCGTGCTTAAAAATAGCCGCTTTTTTCAATTTCGTACTCTTTAGGAAGCTTAGTGTTATACAATTGTTCTGGAATATCAATATCTGGAATTATCAGACGGCTTTCCATGGGATTATCATCAGAACGGTAATATTCGTGAACCTTATAAAGAGGAATTGGTTTGATGCTGCGGGTATGTATGCCTAAAGAATTAGAAAAATACTTGAAAATCGAGAGAGTAGCACAAGCAACAAGAACGTGTGGCTGGGCTTCATCTAAATGAATAAAATCCTTGGAATGCGCTGCACCCAATAAAACTTTACCAATACCTTGATTTCGGCACTCATCTCTGACAACAAATTTAGTCAATTCTCTTAGGTACTTGCCAGAATACCTCTTGACCGCCCCGGCTTTTACTAGTAGTTTTTCAATATCTTGCTCAGTTACTTTGCCATGTCTTTCTGCATTAGTACCACGTGTATATAGACCTATGCTGGCAATGAGTTCGCCATCAACTAATCCCATCAGGCACTGTTGAGGATAAAGCTCAATTTTAGCCTCTGGATCGAAAATGGAATCGGAAAACATAATCCCAAGCTTTTTGTAGTAAATTTCAGCTATCAAAGACTGACATTGAAGAACTTCCGAATGAGTTTTGGCAATTTTGATGTGTAGGCGTATTTTTTTAGCAACTTCAACTTTGTCTATCGTACTCAGCTTCATATTTCCTCCATAAAACTTGTGGCGCTAAGAGTTATTAATACTGACTTATGATGTCGCAGATCCAGACAAGGGTGACATTAAGGCATCATGTAAAAATAAGTTGTACAAATTTAATCTGGAATAGGCTGTTAGCTTTACTTCCCAATCAAAAGTGTTCAAGTTATTTTTGCAAGACTCCTAAGCCTATTCAATAGCTATTCAATTTCGTTAGTATTTCAAGCTTTGACTAGATACTGACTGCTAGACGAAAGCTCTTCTTCACGTAGAAGCCGTTTAAGTACTTTGCCAGTCGCGTTTTTTGGAATTGAGTCAACAAACTTGAATGTATGCGGAATTTTGTATTTAGCTATCCTCTCAGAGCAGAATGCAATAATTTCGTCTTCTGCGATCGCCTGACCGGGCTTAAGCACAATGTTGGCTTTGACTATTTCACCTTTTAATCGGTCTGGAACGCCATATACGGCTACCTCAGCGACCGCTGAATGTTTGTAGATGACATTTTCAACTTCAGTAGAGTAAACTTTAAATCCAGAAACATTGATCATATCTTTCAATCGGTCAACCACATAGAAGTAGCCTTCATCATCCATTTGTCCAATGTCCCCTGTGTGGAACCAACCATTTTTTAAAGCTTGGGCAGTTTCAAATGGGCGATTCCAATAACCAAGCATGACATTTGGGCCATGAATAACTATCTCGCCCAACTCCCCTGGTGCTACTTCTTGACCGTCAAGATTGACAACCTTTATTTCAACATTTTGAACTGGAGTACCAATTGAACCAAGCTTGTATTTCAAATCATGGTTAAAGCTGGCAAATGGCGAGGTTTCAGTTAGACCATACCCTTCAAGAATTACAAATCCATGCCTTTCCTGCCACCTTTGTACAACCGCAGCTGGCATACTGGCTGCGGCTGTAAAGTAAGAACGCACTGAACTAAGGTCATAGCCAAACGTATTCATATCTAGCAGTTTTATGAATACTGTTGGCACACCGAAGAATTTAGTGACGCGGTAACTGTCAATAGTTTTCAGTACTTTCTCTGGAGCAAATTTGTGTTGCAGTATAATGGTTGACCCTGCACTAAGTCCACTATTTAAAATAGCATTTTGACCAAAGCAATGGAATAGTGGCAAGTAAAGCAACAATCTATCATCAGGTTGCAAGTTATAATAATGGCGGGAAGTGTAGTTATTGAAAATTACATTACCGTGGGAAAGAGTAGCGCCTTTTGGGAAGCCTGTTGTTCCTGATGTGTAAATAATGGCCACTGGTTCGTTGCGCTTCATTTCGAGAGCACGTGCGTTGGGTGAAGCACTTGCCAGCAGTTGTTCTAGGCTAATTCCCTTGCTTGTTCTACCTTCTGCAACAAGAATGTGTTTTAAATCTGGTAAGTCCCTATCTGGCACATTTTCACTGAGTTCCTCTGTTGTAATTACAATCTTGGCACTACAATCGCAAAGGATGAATTTTACTTCATCACTCTTGAGCATCACGTTTAGTGAAACCGCCACAGCACCGATTTTCTGAATGCCAAGATAGGAAATGACAAATTCTGGAATGTTTGGCAGAAATAGGGCTACGCGATCGCCACGTCTAACTCCTAATCCGTGCAAACCATTAGCTATGCGATTTGCCATACTGTCAAGGTCTTTGTAGGAGAAAGATTTACCCTCAAAAATCAAGGCAGTTTTGGTGGGAAATAATTGGCGAGCCCGTTCTAAACTGTGTGCAATGTTCATAACTCAGGAATATCTCCAAACCTCTGTGGATTTACTGCGGTTACATTGCTTCAATTGAGGACTTTCTGTTGCTCTACTTGCTTGCCAAGCAATTTTGCAATGATTCAAACTGCCACTGTCAAGCTAATAATTTCTTATTGAGAAAATTAAGTAGGTTAACTCAGATCTTGCACCTGGAAAAATGAATGTCAAAACCATGACTACGCGCCAGAGGAATCATTCGTTCCAAGTTAAGTAAAAAAGGAAACAGGAGTATTTGAGGCAAAATCGACTCTAGGGCAATTTGTGCAGCTTCTCCCCAGTCAGGTAAATCTGTAGGATTTGTTGATAAATAAGCCCAATGCGCCAAAATATAGGCAATCAGGGAGAGTATTAACCAACGATACACCCCAACTAGAGTACCCTGACCAAAACGATGTAGACCAAAACGATGTTTAGCAGTTTTAAACCAACCCTCGATCTGCCAGCGACGCTTTCCCCACCAGTTAATAGTGCTAGCTTTGAGTGGCCTGGTAGACAGAACAAAGCGTTTTTCGAGCTTGCCATCACGTTTGAGGTAATACCACGATACTGTGACGGGGAACTTAAAGCCCGTTAGACGTACTTGCTGACCACGTTTGTACAACTGTGTTAAGGGTCGCCCATCAACTAGCTGACGGTCACAGCGCACACCAGCAATTGCATGGTATTTGAGCTTGCGTATACCATGTAAAAATTCGGCACTTCCAAACGCAGTATCAACTAAAATCATCACCTGAAAGTGTTTGGTTAAGGCTTTGGGCAAACCTTTTATTAGTTTGAGCCCTAATTGTGCAGGTGAGGGAGTATTTTTGCCCCGCCAAACACGAAAACTCCAAGGGACTCGCCACTGCCCTACGACCAAATACAGTAGCACCAAATGTAAACCTCGTTTGCCGTTGTAAACTGAGATTAAATGCTCAAAAGGCTTGAATTTACCACGTTTTTCTAAGGTTGTCATGTCTATTATCACCTGTAGTATCGGTCTGCGTCCTTTGGGACTAACAGACAAAATTTGATTAAGTACATGGTTGCGAGTGGTACGAATCACCAACCGTGTTGACCACAGATGAATATTGAGAAACCGACTTAAGGCACTGGCAGACTTGACTTTACTATATTGGGGTAGGGGATGCCCTTGAGCTTCCAAAAACAATCCCAGCATAGCTTCTAGATTTTCTCGTTGGTACACAGAAGGCATCAACGACACTAACATATAGACTAGTTTTTGGGCGTGGGCAAGAATTGTTTGCATCTTTCTTGCTTTTAGCAATGCTTTTCACGCCCCTTTCTCTCATGTTTGTTGCTATGAATGCAAATTCACAGACTTTTGCTCGATTAGCGATCGCCTGGCAGCATTGATTACGTAATTTCCACGCTCCTACACGTCTTTTCCACAACTGTTCACTACGGAAACATTTTTTCTTCTGATGTCACTTTTTTACACAACTTATTCGCCTATTTGCGGTTTTTCCTGTTTGGTGCAAGATCTGAGTTAACCTAATTAAATGTAAAATGCTCAACTTGGTAGTAACCTTTAGCTCTGTCTTAACTGGCGTTAGTACTATGACAAGCCAGTTCTATCTGCAATGTTCATTGCCAAGCAGACTCATTTTAAGCTGAAAAAATATCACCGACTGCTTGCATAAGACGACCGCCAGCCGCAATATCAGCTGTGATACTTGCAATGTGCTCATCTAGGGCTTGCTCATGATCGTTCCAGACATAGGGCCGTTCTGCTGAAGGTAGCTGCCCAATTACCTCACGCACTATGGTATAAAGTTTTAAAGTCGCAGGTGACAGACATGCACGGGCGTCGTAATGACCAACTAATTTGTACGTCCGCAGATCAACAGCTTGTATCCCAAACATCAGTGCGATCGCTACATACTGCTGGAAAATTTCTATTGAGCGCGATGTCAAGTTGGCCGAAGTAAACCCTTGGCTATTGATATTCTGGTTGAATTGTTCAGCATGGGTTGGAAAGCGATCCGCGAGCGAATTTCCATAGAAGGTTAGCAGTGGCATGATCGAGTTAGCAGTCAGCTGTAGTGACTTAAGCCCCATATTGACTCGACGCGTAGGATTGCCAACTAACGATGCTGGAAGCCCGTTATTAAATTCCGGTGTAACGAGGAGCGCAATTTGTGCATCAAGGTGCTTAGCTAATAGACCAATATAATAGCGCAGGTGGTCCATAGCCATGCCAACATACTGCCCGAGGAAATTGCCGCCATGGTAGCTAACTTGGTTCTCGATATCAATCAGGGGGTTGTCAGTCACTGAGTTGATTTCGATCTCGATCTGCGTTGCAATCTGCCTAAGTCCATCGACGATGGGTCCCATATACTGTGGCAAACAGCGGAGGGAATAACGATCCTGGATCAAACTGTCATCCCGGTAGTCGTGTCTGCCATCTAACTCATCGCGAATTAAGCGTGAACCTATCAGTAGATCGAGCATATGGCTTGCTGCCCATATTTGACCGGGATGGGGTTTTTGCTGATGGATAAATGGGTGGAACGATTGATTTGTTCCTTCCAAACCCTGAATGGTCAGGGCATGTGCTCCCATGGTCAGTGCTAGTAGGACTTGAGCGTCGTACACGCAGTTGGCAGCAATGCCTGTCATCACTGAGGTGCCATTCATCATGGCCAAGCCTTCCTTGGGCAGCAGTTGCAGTGGCGCTAAACCCAGCCGCTTGAGTGCCGTTGGGGCGTCAATCTTTTCACCGTTGAAGTCAACCGTATAGCAGGGATCCACCATGCCAGTCAGCGCACCCGTGATGTAAGACAAAGGTACTAAATCGCCACTAGCACCAATAGAACCAAATTCATGTACGTGCGGTGTAACATTAGCATTCAAGAACGTCTCAATGCGCTTGATGAGTTCAAACCGGATGCCGGATACACCGTGCAAGTGGGAGTGGGCACGCAAGAGCATCGCTGCACGAACATCAGCAATCGGTAGCCGCTGACCTGTCCCTACCTTATGATACCGAATAAGGTTGTTCTGTAGCTCGATTGCATCTTCAGCTGAAATCACGATATTGGCCATGCCGCCAAAGCCAGTAGTGACCCCGTAAATTGGCTTGCCAGATTCAACAGCGTCGGCAATATAGTCACAGGATGCCCGGACACGCCGTAAGATGTCATCCTGATTCGTCAAACGCACTTGTACACCGTAACGTGCCACCCTCACAACTTCATCAATTGTTAGATTCCGATCACCCACAATCACTGTTTCACTGGAATTCGTAATAAAAGATGATGCAACAACAGAGCTTGTATTCTTTGCTAGAGATTGTCTGTTCATCAGACTCCAAATAACTCACCTATTACTCCTTACTTAAAATTTTCTCCTTCAAATAAAATTTTGACCAGTCAAGATCGCTAAGTTAAGAAGTGATTTATAACTGTACTTTAGACTAAAAATAGCAAAACGACTCAGCGGTGCTCAGTTGAAAAAAGTCGAAACTAAAACAGGACTTACGCAACTCCCGGATTTCTCACAAAGAGATAAAAAAATGGAGTCATAAACTGCGAAAATGTATATATAAAAAGCATTTCAGCAGTTATAAGGCATGACTCCAGCATTAACAGATCGTACACCAAAACAATTCAAATTTGAACGAGAAAAGTCTCGCCCAATCGTAGTTAATTTCCAAGGAGGAACAGTAACATCGGATGCAGGGTTAAGCTTAATTGTGGAACTTGACAGAAGACGGGAAATCACATCACGTCTGGCTCTATGTTTTAAAGATTCCCGAGATGAAAATCGGATTGCTCATTCGATTTGTGGCTTAATTGCGCAACGAGTATATGGGCTAATTATGGGGTATGAAGACCTGAATGACCACGAACAATTACGTCATGACATGATGTTTGCCCTGGCGAAGTACATAGGTACAATGAAGTCCTAAAAACTTAAAAACCTACTTCCGAAAGGAGAGGGGGTGAGGGGGTAAATGTACATTCATATTGCTCGCATATAGTTCTCTCCCCTGCTCCCCCTCTCCTGCTTGACCTGGATCTTTAGCGGACTAAAGCCAGTTGCGCTTTAGCCGCAGCAACCACCTTCTGGGGAGTGAAACCAAATTTGTTCTGGAGTTCCTTGAGGGGAGCAGAGGCTCCGAAGGTATGCATGCCGATGCGATCGCCATCCAAGCCGACATACTGACCCCAACCAAAGGTGGAGGCTTGTTCAACACAGACCCGGGCGGTGACAGTGGGTGGGATAACACTGTCTCGGTACTCTTGGCTCTGTTGCTCGAATAGCTCCCACGAGGGCATACTCACCACACGGGCCTTGATGCCTTCGGTCAAAAGTTGCTCGTATGCGTTGACACACAGAAAGACTTCGCTACCAGTGGCTATCAGCAAGACGTCGGGCTTGCCGTCCGGGGCATCAGCCAGCACATAGGCTCCTTGCTGGACACCGGATGCTGGAGCGTATTGAGAACGGTCTATCGTGGGCAGCGCCTGCCGCGTGAGAACGAGGACTGCCGGTGTATGCTGTAGCTGCATAATCACCCGCCAAGCCTCCACCACCTCGTTAGCATCCGCAGGTCGCAGCGTAATCAGCCCAGGGATGGCTCGCAATGAGGCTAACTGTTCCACGGGCTGGTGGGTTGGCCCATCTTCACCAACCCCTATGGAGTCGTGGGTGAAGATGTAGATCGCTGGGATTTCCATCAATGCGGCGAGCCTGATCGCGGGTTTCATGTAATCGCTAAAGATTAGGAACCCGGAGCCATAAGGGCGAACTTTCGCAAGTGCCATGCCATTGAGAATGGCTCCCATTGCATGTTCGCGGATGCCGAAGTGGAAATTCCGACCGCTATAATTCTTGGCAGTGAAATCTCCTGCTGCATCGAACGTGAGGCGGGTCTTGGTTGAGGGAGCTAGGTCAGCTGAACCTCCAATCAGCCACGGCACGTTCTTGGCGATCGCATTAAGCACCTTTGCTGAGGCATCGCGTCCGGCTAATCCTTTAGCGTCGGGCGAGAACGTAGGTAGGTCGCGGTCCCAGTGTTCGGGCAACTGTCGGTGCTGCATCCGATATAACTGCTCAGCTAGATCTGGATACTGGACCTTGTAGTCATCGAACTTAGTTATCCAAGCATCACGCAGTTCATATCCGCGCTTGCCAATCCCGGACTGAAAATGCTCTCGCACCGCTTCGGGCACCAGGAATTTGGCGTTCTCCGGCCAGCCGTAATTCCGCTTAGCCAGCCTGATTTCTTCCTCGCCCAACGGTTCTCCGTGAGCAGCACTGCTGTCTTGTTTGTTGGGCGCACCGTAGGCAATATGGCTATCGACGATAATTAACGTGGGTTTGTCGAGTGTGTTCTTAAAGGTCTTAAAAGCCCGCTCTAGCATTTCCAGGTCATTGGCGTCGCCGACGCGGGTGACGTTCCATCCGTAGCCGATGAAGCGCGTGGCTACATCTTCACTAAAGGCCCACTCAGTATGACCTTCGATAGTGATCTTGTTGTTGTCATAGATCCAACACAAGTTAGAAAGTTTGAGATGACCAGCCAAGGAAGCAGCTTCGCTAGATACCCCTTCCATCATGCAGCCGTCACCACACAGAGCGTAAACGTCATAATTGAACATCTCGAAGCCAGGACGATTGAAATACTGAGCCATCCATTGTCCAGCAATGGCCATTCCCACGCTGGTGGCAACTCCCTGACCTAGGGGACCGGTTGTCGTTTCAACGCCGGAAGTCCAACGATACTCTGGGTGACCAGGACACTTGCTGTCAAGTTGGCGAAATCGCTTGATGTCCTCCAAGGGCACCGACAACTCCCCCAACTGCTCGTATTTGGCGTTCACTGCTTTGACTTCACATAGGTGCAGTAGCGAATACAGCAGCATAGAAGCATGGCCGATGGAGAGGACAAAGCGATCGCGGTTGGGCCAGATCGCGTCATTGGGATCGAACCGTAAAAATCGCTGCCAGAGGCAGTAGACCACTGGTGCCATGGACATGGGGGTGCCAGGATGACCGGAGTTCGCCTGCTGAACCGCATCCATAGACAGGGTACGAATGGTGTTGATACACAGTTCATCAGTTTGCTTTTGGATATCAATTTGCGTTTGAGTAACCACTGCTTTTCCTCCTCTGGGTTTTTGGATACTTTAAAGTGAAGCAATTAGCTATTTCTTTCCCTGCTATTCAGGTCTAGAAACTTTTGTTAGCAAACTTAATCAAGCTTTTATTACTCCCTTTTTAAATAGGAATTCTGTATTTTGACAATTCAGTTAATTCCGGCTTAAATTAAATTTATTTCACTATTTTTCCAATCCTTCAATAATAAGTTTATGAATTAAAGAATCATCTTTTCTGTATAAATAAACCGCCTAAAGACATTCTTGCAAAACCGATAATTCCAACCGATGGTGTTACCGATAATGGCAATTTAAGCCATGATTAAGAGACTACTCATTCCTACGGGCTCAGAACACAAAGGCAAAGCCAAGTACAAAAAACATCGAGGTAAGTGAAACCAATTAGCTTTGAATTTGTAGTAGAGAGTTACAACAGCTCAATGCCTCTAGGCTTATGTAGAACTCAAGTTACTAAGAACTTACTTATTCTCCAAGTGCATTGCAAACATTTTGGACAAGAGTAAGCTTGATCGCATCATACAGACGAGGTGCGGGTTGCACAACAGCGCCAACAGTACGCTTGAACTGAGCCTCAGCTTTGTCGGATTCTTGGTCAATCAAACTCTTGGTTGTATTAGTGACACGGTCGGTACTCAGGCGGATAGACTTGACAAGTTCATTGTTAGCACGCGCTACTACAGGGTCGATGGACGAGATGCTTTGTTCGTCAGGGCTTGGTCTTTTAACTCCATATTCGCTGTCCGGCAAAAAATCAACCCATGCAGCAAGCAAGCAGAACCCGCACACCAGCAAACTCAGTATTACCAGTAGCAGCGTCTGGTGCAATCGTCTAGAAACTCCAGTCATTCTAAGCATGAGGTTACCTCCTTCTAGCTTGGTTAAGCAGCTGTATAAATAGCTCATTGAGTAAGTACAGTTTTCACTTTCAAAAAAGTCTTGACCAGTCAAGATCACTTATTTAAGGACTAACTTAAGTATTTCTGCTGTAAATTTATGGTGTTGCTGAATGAAGGGATGGTTGTATCCTCTAAGGGCTATCGTATTCTAAAGAGCTATATGTACCATTTAACAGAGGTTACTTATAGTTGTTATCCCTCGCGTAAGTTCATACTGCGTGCGTGTGAATATAGTGGAAAAGTTTTTACCGTTTATATCAAAGTGCTCTAGTTATCAAAGACAGCTATCATCCATTGCCATTTAACTCCAAACTCTCTTGCTGTGAAACTTCGTTGATTCTGCCGATTTAACGAAGACCTTGTCCATTGAAAATCGACATATTAAGGCAAAACTTAAGGTTTTTTCCTGTAAATAATAAGACTCAAGCCAAAAATGCACAGGTGAGTGAACTCACCGGACGCCCGTCTACAAAGCACAAATGCATTT
>Ga0209902_101180_pt1 | contig 14807 bp, 13 predicted proteins | sample FECB27metaG_FD_188304 | JGI IMG/M metagenome (GOLD analysis project Ga0209902, IMG submission 188304) | Cyanobacterial communities from the Joint Genome Institute, California, USA - FECB-27 (SPAdes) (version 2) | ecosystem: Environmental > Aquatic > Thermal springs > Hot (42-90C) > Microbial mats...
CCGCATCAGCCGAGCCGCCCTGCCCGCCACCCATGGCGAGCCGCTTGCGCGCCTCGGTGAGTTCGCGTTCGAGCTTCTTGCGTTCGTCGACCAGGGCCTCGACACGCGACAGCACGTCGGCGGGCGACACCTTCAGTGCTGCTGCGACCGTCTTCAGGCGGCGGTCCTGCTCGTCGAGGTGACGGCGAGCCGCCTCGCCGGTCAGCGCCTCGATACGGCGAACGCCGGCGGCGACAGCGCTGTCCGAGACGATGCGCACAAGGCCGATATCGCCGGTGGAACGCACATGGGTGCCGCCGCAGAGCTCGACCGAATAGGGCCGATTGGCCTTGGCGCCATGCAGGCCGGTGCCCATCGAGACGACACGGACCTCGTCGCCATACTTTTCGCCGAACAGCGCCATCGCGCCCTCGGCGATGGCGTCGTCGACGCTCATCAGGCGCGTGGTGACAGGGCCGTTCTGGACCACGATCTCGTTCGACATGCGCTCGACTTCCTCGAGCTCCTCGGCCGAGATCGGCTTGTTGTGCGAGATGTCGAAGCGCAGGCGCTCGGGCGCGACCAGCGAGCCCTTCTGCGCGACATGGGTGCCGAGCACCTCGCGCAGCGCCTCGTGGATTAGGTGGGTTGCCGAATGGTTCGACCGCAGGCGCGTGCGCCTGTTGTGATCGACCTTCAGCTCGACCGCAGCGCCGGTCTTGAGCTTGCCCTTGGTGACCTTGCCGTAGTGGACGAACAGGCCGTCGGCCTTCTTCTGGGTGTCGGTCACCTCGACGGCAAAACCTTCACCCGAGATGGTGCCGGTGTCACCCATCTGGCCACCCGACTCGCCATAGAACGGCGTCTGGTTGACGACGATGGCAACCGTGTCGCCTTCGTTCACGGCATCGACGACGGCACCGTCCTTGAGCAGCGACAGGATCACGCCTTCGGCCTGCTCGGTTTCATAACCGAGGAACTCGGTGGCGCCAGCCTTTTCGCGGACCGCGAACCAGACGACCTCGGTCGCCGCCTCGCCGGAGCCTGCCCAGTTGGCGCGCGCCTCGGCCTTCTGCCGCTCCATCGCGTCGGTGAAGCCGGCGAGATCGACCGAAATGCTGCGCTGGCGCAATGCGTCCTGCGTCAGGTCGAGCGGGAAGCCATAGGTGTCGTAGAGCTTGAAGGCGGTCTCGCCGTCGAGCATGTCGCCGGCGCCCAGCGTCTCGGTGGCATCGGCCAAGAGGCCGAGGCCGCGCGCGAGCGTCTTGCGGAAGCGGGTCTCTTCGAGCTTGAGCGTCTCGGTGATGAGCGCTTCGCCACGTCCGAGTTCGGGATAGGCCTGGGCCATCTCGCGGACCAGAGCCGGGACCAGCTTCCACATCAGCGGTTCGCTGGCGCCGAGAAGCTGCGCGTGACGCATGGCGCGGCGCATGATGCGGCGCAGCACATAGCCGCGGCCTTCGTTGGACGGCAGCACGCCATCGGCAACGAGGAAGCACGATGAACGCAGGTGATCCGCGATCACCCGGTACGAGCCGACGTTGCTTTCATCCGGGCCACGGCCAATCGCCGAAGATGCCGCGTCGATGAGATGGCGGAACAGGTCGGTCTCGAACACCGTCTCGACGCCCTGCAGGATCGAGGCCATGCGCTCGAGGCCCATGCCGGTGTCGATGGACGGGCGCGGCAGTGAGATGCGCTCTTCCTTCGTCACCTGCTCATACTGCATGAAGACCAGGTTCCAGAACTCGAGGAAGCGATCGCCATCCTCTTCGGGACTGCCGGGAGGGCCGCCCCAGATGTGTTCACCGCGGTCGATGAAGATTTCCGAGCACGGGCCGCACGGGCCGGTGTCGCCCATCGCCCAGAAATTGTCAGAGGTGGCGATACGGATGATGCGGTCGTCGGTGAAGCCGGCGATCTTCTTCCAGTGGTCGGCCGCCTCGTCGTCGGTGTGGTAGACGGTGACGAGCAGCTTGTCCTTCTTGAGCCCGTATTCCTTGGTGATCAGGTTCCAGGCGAGCTCGATCGCCTGTTCCTTGAAGTAGTCGCCAAAGGAGAAATTGCCGAGCATCTCAAAGAAGGTGAGATGGCGGGCGGTGTAGCCGACATTGTCGAGATCGTTGTGCTTGCCGCCGGCGCGCACGCTCTTCTGCGCGGTCGCGGCGCGCGAATAGGAGCGGGACTCGAGGCCGGTGAAGACGTTCTTGAACTGCACCATGCCGGCATTGGTGAACATCAAGGTCGGATCGTTGCGCGGGACGAGCGGACTGGAGGCCACGACCTCATGTCCGTTCTTCTTGAAGTAGTCGAGAAATGTCGACCGGATCTCGTTCACGCCACTCATATTGCCGCCTTTGATCGCCGCCCTGAACAGATGCACCCCGCCTGAGCAGGCGGAAATTGGAACTGGCCTTTTAGCGGCCCACCTTAACCCTGTCCAGAAACACCCGACCGGCAAAAGCCGCCCGGATCGTCGAAGCCGTCTTCACAAACGCAAACCGCCGGCGCAATGGCCGGCGGTCGCTCAGATCGTCTGTATCGGTTCCGGTCCAGCGCCTGCCGGACCGCCCTCCAAAGTGCTTACATCGCACTCGCTTCGTCGCCGTCGTCTTCCTCGCGCGAGCCGTTCTCGAGGAACTTCTCAGCGATCAGTCCGGCATTCTGCCTGAGCAGCTGTTCGATTTCGCGCGCCGCGTCGGGATTGTTGCGCAAGAACAGCTTGGCGTTCTCACGCCCCTGCCCCAGACGCTGCGAATTGTAGGAGAACCAGGCGCCCGATTTCTCGACCACACCCGCCTTGACGCCGAGATCGACGAGTTCGCCGGTCTTGGAAACGCCTTCACCATACATGATGTCGAACTCGACCTGCTTGAAGGGCGGGGCCAGCTTGTTCTTGACCACCTTGACACGAGTCTGGTTGCCGACGACCTCGTCGCGGTCCTTGACCGAGCCGATGCGGCGGATGTCGAGGCGGACGGAAGCGTAGAACTTGAGCGCATTGCCGCCAGTGGTGGTCTCAGGCGAGCCGTACATCACGCCGATCTTCATGCGGATCTGGTTGATGAAGATGACCATGGTGTTGGAGCGCGAGATCGAAGCCGTCAGCTTGCGCAGCGCCTGGCTCATCAAGCGGGCCTGCAGGCCGGGCAGCGACTCGCCCATCTCGCCTTCGATTTCGGCGCGCGGGGTGAGTGCTGCAACCGAGTCGACGACCAGAACGTCGATGGCACCGGAACGCACCAGCGTGTCGCAGATTTCCAGCGCCTGCTCGCCGGTGTCGGGCTGCGAGATCAGCAGGTTTTCGAGATCGACGCCGAGCTTGCGGGCATAGACCGGGTCGAGTGCGTGTTCGGCGTCGACAAAGGCGCAGATGCCGCCCTTCTTCTGGGCTTCGGCCACGGTGTGCAGGGCGAGCGTCGTCTTGCCCGAGCTTTCCGGACCGTAGATTTCGATGATACGTCCGCGCGGCAGGCCGCCGACGCCAAGCGCGATATCAAGGCCGAGCGAGCCGGTGGAGACCGTTCCGATCTCGACAACCTGCTCATTGGCACCCAGGCGCATGATCGAGCCCTTGCCGAAGGCGCGTTCGATCTGCGACAGCGCCGCGTCCAGAGCCTTGGATTTGTCCACCGAATTTTCCTCTACAAGCCGCAATGAATTCTGAGCCATGATACATCACCCCGTAGTCGTCAATGAAGGCCGGACTGTCCGATGCCGATATAAATTTGTACTGGTTTTGTTCACATTTTGCAAGAGCAGCCAAATTATTGAAATGAAATGATATTCCTTTCTGTGTTCTTTTTTTGTTTTCAAACTGTGCATAATCGCATGCCGCATGACCCTGACAGCCCGTTACCGGGCAAAACCCATCTTGGCGAATCGCGGACGGTTGCCGCCTCCCGCGCGGAACACTAAGTTCGCCGCCTTAAACGCCCACCGGACAGCTTCAGCATGACGTCACCCAAGATCCTTGCCATCGGAGGCGCCCATGTCGACCGGCGTGGCCGAATGACGGCGCCGTTCGTGCCGGGAGCCTCCATTCCCGGCTCGATGAGCGAGGAGGTCGGCGGCGGCGCCTTCAATGCGTTGCGCGGCGCGGTCCGGCGTGGAGCGACCGGTGCCCTGATGTCGGTGCGCGGCGGCGATGCCGCAGGCGAAGCCGTGGCGTCGGAGATCGCGGCCAACGGCATCGAGGACCTGTCGGCCATATTCCTCGACCGGGCGACGCCAAGCTACACCGCCCTGCTCGACCGCGACGGGGACGTTGTGGCGGCATTGGCCGACATGGGGCTCTACGAACTGGCCTTCGCCAAGCAGCTCAGGCGCGCCAAGACACGCGAGGCGGTGGCGGCAGCGGACGCCGTTCTGTGCGACGCCAACCTGCCCGAGGCGGCTCTGGCCAGGCTTGGCGAGATTTGCGACAGGCCACTGTTTGCCATCGCCATCTCGCCGGCCAAGGCGGTGCGGTTGATACCGATCCTCGGCAAACTCTCCTGCCTCTACATGAACCGGCGCGAGGCGGCCGTGCTGGCAGGCATCGCTGCTGATTCCACACCAGACGCGTTCGCTTGTGGCCTGCGCGACGCAGGGCTCAAGCGCGGCGTCGTCACGGCGGGCGGCAGCTCCGTCTTTGCCTATGACGCCGCAGGCCTGATCGAGATCACGCCACCTGCCCCGCGCTGGATCGTCGACGTGACCGGTGCCGGCGATGCGCTGGCGGGTGCAACGACCGTGGCGCTGATGCGCGGCCTGCCACCGGAGCGGGCGCTGCGCGAGGGCATTGCTGCTGCCGTGCTGGCCATCGAAAGTGCCTCGGCGGTGCCCGATCTGACCCAGGCAGACTTTGACGCGGCGCTGGCTCTTGTGCCGCAAGCCCGGGAAATGGCATGACGCGGCCCAAGGAGACCAACATGACGCCAGAAACCGCCCGTCCGTTCATCGACATCCACGCGCCTGTCGCCGCAGCCCTTGCCGCCGGCAAGCCGGTTGTCGCGCTGGAAAGCACCATCATCACCCACGGCATGCCTTATCCCGACAATTCGGCGATGGCGGCCAATGTCGAAAAGATCATCTCGGACGAAGGCGCCGTGCCCGCGACGATCGCCGTCATCAATGGGCGCATCAAGATCGGCCTGTCGGACGGCGAGCGCGAATCGCTGGCCATGACCGGCGGCGCGATGAAGCTGTCGCGCGCCGACCTCGCCTATGCGGTCGCCGAAGGCCGCACCGGCGGAACGACGGTGGCTGCGACGATGATCGCGGCGCATCTCGCCGGCATCAAGGTGTTCGCCACCGGCGGCATCGGCGGCGTGCACAAGGGCGCCGAGAAGAGCTTCGACATCTCGGCCGACCTCGACGAACTGGCGCGCACGCCCGTGATCGTGGTTTCGGCTGGCGCCAAGGCCATCCTCGACATCGAAAAGACGCTCGAAGTGCTGGAAACGCGCGGCGTACCGGTGGTCGCTTACGGTTCCGACATGGTGCCGGCCTTCTGGTCGCGCAAGTCGCCCTATGCGGCCCCGCTGCGCCTCGATGCGCCTGAAAAGATCGCTCGCTTGCACACAACGCGCGGCGCACTCGGCCTCGACGGCGGCCTGCTGGTCGCCAATCCCGTGCCGGAGAGCGACGAGATCCCGACTGAAAAGATGGCTGGCTACATCGAGGCAGCGCAGAAGGCGGCCGAAGCGCAGAACATCTCGGGCAAGGCTGTGACGCCGTTCCTGCTGGCGAAGATCCTGGAACTGACCAACGGCGCCAGCCTCAAGACCAACATCGCGCTGGTCGAAAACAATGCCCGGCTGGCGGCCAAGATCGCCAAGGCACTCTGAGCGCAGACTACTTCCGGGCGCGCAGGGCAGCCTCATACGCCTTGCGCGTCCACACGGCCAGTTCGTCCGGATCATCGACAGCGCTTTCGGGGATGGTCCAGTAAGGCATATTCACCGGCCGTCCGCCGGCATCGGTCCAACGCTTCGCGCCAACAGCCTCGAAATCGGGGGCACTTACCGCATCGGCTTTGAGCAGAATCTCGCCGCGCACCTCGACGCCGACGATCAGGCCGTCGTGATAGATGCCCTTGCCGCCGAACATCTTGCGGATGGTGACCTCGCCGAGGCCGGAGAAGGTCTCGCGGATGGCTTCGTCGCTCATTGCCGATGCCTTTTCGGGCCGATGCCTCTCGATCCCTGAGGATCAGGCCTGCGCGCGTGCCTCGGCGAGCGCCTTGAGGTCGGCAGGCTTCAGTTCGACCGACTCGCCACAGCCGCATGCCGAGCTCTGGTTCGGGTTGTTGAAGGTGAAGCCCGTGCGCAGGGTCGTGACCTCGAAGTCCATTTGCGTGCCAAACAGGAACAATGCTGCTTCAGGGGCGACATAGACATGGGCGCCGTCGCGCTCGATGTGGTCGTCCTTGGGGTTCGGCTCGGTCACCAGGTCGACCGTGTATTCCATGCCGGCGCAGCCACCCTTCTTGATGCCAAGTCGGATGCCCTGCGCGTTTTCACGCGTAGCCATGATCTCGCGCACGCGATCGGCGGCCCTGTCGGTCATTGAGATGACGGCGAAGCGTCCCATTTGTCTTCCTGCTCCATTCCTTGCAGGTTCAAGGCCTGCCGGATGATTCATCTTTAAGATGGTGAAATGTCTCGCGCGATGCAAGGCATTCAGTTCTAGAGTCGGACAAGCTCTGCTTTGCCAAGTCCCAAATTGGCAGCAAATGCCATTACCGAGCGGAATTCCTCATCGTAATGTGAAGGCGACGTCTAGCGCCCCATGATCACTGTGGCGAACTGGTCAGCTTGGTTTCGATAACGCGCCCATTCGTCAGCAGAGACGGAATGGTACATCGTCTCGGCGGCGCTCCAACATTGATCCGAACCAGTGCAAATGGCGTCCACAGCCAACATGCGCTCCTCCCGATCGAACGGCACTTCGCCGCCGAACTCCTCCTGCGCCAACCGCGCTGCCGCCGCAAACTTGACTTGTCCCGTCAATTCGAGGCCGCGAATGGCTTCACCAATCATGGCGCCATACGAATTGTGGAAATACTGATCGAATCCGCCGTTCTCAACCTCGGCAGTGAGCCACCAAGCCGCGACAAGCTCCGGAACCTCGGCAGGCAGACGCAAGATCAGCGCATCATAAAGCGGGCGGTCCTCCAACGCGGCCCAAAAGTCGTCCTTGTATTTGTCGAAGAGCAACGCGCCGCCTGACAACTCGATGTTGGAACTCCTCTGTTGCCATCGGCTCTCCCGGTGCAACCGCAACGAACATCGTCAATGCCACAGAGAAGAGAGCTCGCCTCAATACCAACCAACCGCGACTTGCGCCTCTTCCGACATGCGGTCAGGCGTCCATGGTGGGTCGAAGGTCATGGCGACCTCGACGCCCGACACGCCTTCGACGGCACTGACGGCATTTTGCACCCAGCCAGGCATTTCGCCTGCCACCGGGCAGCCCGGGGCGGTCAGCGTCATGTCGATCTTGACAGTGCGGTCGTCCTCGATGTCGATCTTGTAGACGAGGCCAAGCTCGTAGATGTCGGCAGGGATTTCCGGGTCGTAGACCGTCTTCAGCGCCGAGACGATGTCGTCGGTCAGCCGCGCCAGTTCGTCCGCCGGGATGGCCGAGGCCGACATGACACCGTTGCCGCCCGCGTCGGGCGCAGTCTCGTCGGTGGTCGCTGCGATAACGTCTTCCATGGTGCTCATCCGAAGAATTTCCGTGCTTTTTCAAGCGCCTCGGCCAGGACGTCGATCTCGGCCTTCGTGTTGTACATGCCAAACGATGCCCTGCATGTGGAGGTTACGCCGAAGCGTTTCAACAGCGGCTGGGCGCAGTGCGTGCCGGCGCGCACGGCGACGCCCTGGCGGTCGATGACCATCGACACGTCGTGGGCGTGGATGCCCTGCAGCTCGAACGAGACGATGGCGCCCTTGCCGGGTGCATCGCCGAAGATGCGCAGCGAGTTGATCGAACGCAGCCGCTCATGGGCGTAGTCGCGCAGCATCGCCTCGTGCGCGGCAATGCGCTCGCGGCCGATGCCGTCGATATAGTCGAGTGCAGCACCCAGGCCGATGGCCTGGACGATCGGCGGCGTGCCGGCCTCGAAGCGGTGTGGCGGCTCGTTGTAGGTGACGATGTCCTCGGTCACCTCGATGATCATCTCGCCGCCGCCATGGAACGGGCGCATGCGCTCGAGCAGCTCGCGCTTGCCGTAGAGCACGCCGATGCCCGAGGGACCGTAGAGCTTGTGGCCGGTCATGACGAAGAAGTCGCAATCGAGGTCCTGCACGTCGATGGGCATGTGGACAGCACTCTGGCTGCCGTCGACCAGAACCGGAATGCCGCGCGCATGCGCGATGCGGCAAATCTCCTTGATCGGCGTCACCGTGCCGAGCGCGTTCGACATGTGCGTGATAGCGACCAGCCTGGTGCGGTCGGTCAGGCGCTTTTCGAATTCCTCGACGTGGAAGGTGCCGAGATCGTCGACCGGCACCCAGACCAGCTTGGCGCCCTGGCGTTCCCTGATGAAATGCCACGGCACGATGTTGGAGTGGTGCTCCATGATCGACAAAACGATCTCGTCGCCCTCGCCTATGTTCGGCATGCCGTAGCCATAGGCCACAGTGTTGATCGCAGAGGTGGCGTTGGAGGTGAAGACGATCTGGTCGACATTTGGCGCATTGAGGAAGCGGCGCACGCTTTCGCGCGCCTTCTCATAGGCGTCGGTCGCGGCATTGGAGAGGTAATGCAGACCGCGGTGGACGTTGGCGTATTCGTTGGAATAGGCGTGGGCGATGGCGTCGATGACGACCTGCGGCTTCTGGGCCGAAGCACCATTGTCGAGATAGACGAGCGGCTTGCCATAGACCTCGCGCGACAGGATCGGGAAGTCGCGGCGGATCGCCTCGACGTCGTAGCTGCTGGCTTCGACTTTGTTGTCCATCTTCAGTCGCCTGTACCGCTATGCCTGTTCGTGCGTCCTTCGAGGCTCGCTACGCTCGCACCTCAGGATGAGGACCGCTGCGCATCCAACCCGAGACTGTGTGGGCTCGATGACAACGATCCCGCTCCTCGTAGCGGCCTTGTAAGCCGCCTGTCTGCAATGCGCGGACCTTCCTCATCCTGAGGTGCGAGCCCGCGCCACGCTTATCCTTGCGTGCATACCTTCAAGGGCGAGCCTCGAAGGAGGCACTACTTACCCATGCGTCGCAAACCAGTTGCTCAGCAGCTCTTCCAGCGGCTCGACGACCGTTTCGTCCTCGAGCTCCTCGATGACCTCGGCCAGGAAGGCGCGGATCAGGAGGCCACGGGCCGACTTCTCGTCGATGCCGCGCGCCATCAGGTAGAACAGATGGTTGCTGTCGATCTCGGTGACGGTGGCGCCATGACCGCAGGCGACGTCGTCAGCGAAGATCTCCAGCTCCGGCTTGGTCGAAAACTCACCGTCGTCGGACAGCAACAGCGTGTTGCAGGCCATGCGGGCGTCGGTCTTCTGGGCGATCTGGTGGACGTTGATGCGGCCCTGGAACACGCCCTTGGCGCGGCCGGTGACGACATTGCGCACCACTTCCGTCGACGAGGTGTGCGGCACGGCGTGGTCGAGCACCATGGTGACGTCGACATGGCTGTCGCCGGCGAGCAGGTTGACGCCGCGCAGCTTGAAGTCGGCGCCTTCGCCAGCCGCCTTGACGATGACTTCCTGGCGAACGAGCTTGCCGCCGGCATTCATCACGAACAGGGTCAGCTTGGCGTTCTTGCCTAGCTCGGCCTTGAACTGGGCAAGATGGGTCGCGGTTTCCGGCTGATCCTGGACGATCAGCCACAGCACCTCAGCGTCGTCGCCGAGCAGAAGCTGGCTGACCGAGCTGACAAGGCCAGCGCCCTCGCCGGTCTGGCGCTCGACGATGGTTGCCTTGGCGCCTGCGCCGACACGCACCGGCAGGCGCACATGGCTCTGGCCGCCGGCCTGGAGGTTCTGCAGCTCGATCGGCTTTTCCAACTGGGTGCCGGCTTCGATGTCGACGAAATAGCCGTCGGCGACGAAGGCGGTGTTGATGGCGCCGATGGCGTCATCCTTGCCGTAAGTGACGAGCGCCGGGGCATAGCTGCCGTCGGTGAGCTTGTCACTGAGGCGCTGAACGGAGACGCCGTCGATGCCTGAAACAGCCGACGACACGCCATTGGCGAGCGACAGCACAGTCGAGCCTTCGATCAGCGGCGCAACCGACTTGGCCTTGGCGCTGGCGTCGAAGTTGGGAACCGTGGAGAGCAGACGACGCAGGTCGGTGTAGTGCCAGGACTCGACGCGGCGCGTCGGCAGGCCCTCCTTGACCTGTTCGATGGCGTCGTCGCGCTTGACCATGACGGCGCCGTCGCCGGGCAGTAGCGACAGCCGCTCGCCGAAGGCATCGACAAGCGCTGCCTCCGCCGGGGTCCGCTGGATTTCAGCACGCATGATCATGGTCGACACCTCAAGCCGCCTCTTCGATGATCCCGGCGTAGCCGTTCTCTTCGAGTTCGAGCGCCAGCGACTTGTCGCCCGACTTGATGACCTGGCCCTTGTAGAGGACGTGGACGGTGTCGGGCACGATGTGGTCGAGCAGGCGCTGATAGTGGGTGATGACGACGACCGCACGGTCAGGCGAACGCAGTGCATTGACGCCGTCGGAAACGATCTTGAGCGCGTCGATGTCGAGGCCGGAGTCGGTCTCGTCGAGCACGCAGAGCTGCGGCTCGAGCAGCTTCATCTGCAAGATCTCGGCGCGCTTCTTCTCGCCGCCGGAGAAGCCGACATTGACCGGACGCTTGAGCATGTTGATGTCCATGTCGAGCGAGGCGGCTGCTTCCTTCACGCGCTTGAGGAAATCCGGGATCTTGAGCGGCTCTTCGCCACGCGCCTTGCGCTGCGAATTCATCGCCACCTTGAGGAATTCCATCGTGGCAACACCCGGTATCTCCATCGGATACTGGAAGGCCAGGAAGATGCCCTTGGCGGCGCGCTCGGCAGGATCCATCTCGAGGATCGACTCGCCGTTGTAGAGAATCTCGCCCTCGGTCACCTCATAGTCCTCGCGGCCGGCAAGGATGTAGGACAGCGTCGACTTGCCGGAGCCGTTTGGGCCCATGATGGCTGCGACCTCACCTGCCTTCACCGTCAGGTTCAGGCCGCGGATGATCTCGATGCCGCTGTCGGCGATACGGGCATGCAGGTTCTTGATCTCAAGCATCTTTTTTCAGCTTTCTTCATATCTGGCGCCGAGGCGGGCGGCGCAAATTCCTGTCCACGACATTGCCGGCGTGCGCGGGTTCTCTCAGATCCCCAGCGCGCGGCGCAGCAACGGCAAAAGGCTTGCGGCAACGATTCCGGTGATGGTTCCCACGACAAGCCGCGCGGCGCGCGACTGGAACGACGGCGCTGCCGCGGCAAGACCGCCGCAGACGACCGCGTAGAAGACCATCGTGACCGGATCCATCAGCCGACGCTCCCCTCAAGGCTGATGCCGATGAGCTTCTGCGCCTCGACGGCGAATTCCATCGGCAGTTCCTGGATGACTTCCTTGACGAAGCCGTTGACGATCAGCGCGATCGCTTCCTCCTCGGGAATTCCGCGCTGCATGACGTAGAACTTCTGGTCGTCGGAAATCTTCGACGTCGTCGCTTCGTGCTCGAATTGAGCCGACGAGTTCTTCGCCTCGATGTAGGGCACGGTATGCGCACCACACTGATTGCCGATCAGCAAGCTGTCGCACTGGGTGAAGTTGCGCGCATTGGTGGCCTTGCGGTGGGCCGAGACCTGGCCGCGATAGGTGTTCTGCGAGAAACCGGCGGCGATGCCCTTGGAGATGATGCGGCTCGACGTGTTCTTGCCGAGATGGATCATCTTGGTGCCGCTGTCGACCTGCTGGTAGCCGTTCGAAACCGCGATCGAGTAGAACTCGCCACGGCTGTCGTCGCCGCGCAGGATGCAGCTCGGGTACTTCCAGGTGATGGCCGAGCCGGTTTCAACCTGGGTCCACGAGATCTTCGAACGGTCGCCACGGCAGTCGCCACGCTTGGTGACGAAATTGTAGATGCCGCCCTTGCCCTGGGCGTCGCCCGGGTACCAGTTCTGGACAGTCGAATACTTGATCTCGGCATCGTCGAGCGCAACCAGTTCGACCACGGCGGCGTGAAGCTGATTCTCGTCACGCTGGGGTGCTGTGCAGCCCTCGAGATAGGAGACATAGGCCCCCTCCTCGGCGATGATCAGCGTGCGCTCGAACTGGCCGGTATTCTTCTCGTTGATGCGGAAATAGGTCGACAGCTCCATCGGGCAGCGAACGCCCTTGGGCACGAAGACGAACGATCCGTCGGTGAAGACAGCCGAATTCAGCGTCGCATAGTAGTTGTCGGTCGTCGGCACGACAGTGCCGAGATACTTCTTCACCAGCTCCGGGTGCTCGCGGATGGCTTCCGAGATCGAGCAGAAGATGACGCCGGCCTTGGCCAGCTCGTCCTTGAAGGTGGTGACGACGGACACCGAATCGAACACGGCGTCGACAGCAACGCGGCCCGACTTGTAGACGTTGTCGCCAGCCTCTTCATCAGACAGGCCGTCGACCGGAGCCGCTTGCTTCTGGACGCCTGCGAGGATTTCCTGTTCGCGCAGCGGAATGCCGAGCTTTTCGTAGACCTTCAGGATCTCGGGATCGACTTCGTCGAGCGAGGTCGGCCCGGGCGTGCTCTTGGGAGCAGCGTAGAAGTAGATGTCCTGGAAGTCGATCTTGGGATAATCGACGCGCGCCCAGTTCGGCTCTTCAAGCGTCAGCCAGCGGCGATAGGCGCCGAGGCGCCATTCGAGCATCCATTCCGGTTCGCCCTTCTTGGCCGAGATGAAGCGGACAATATCCTCGCTCAGGCCTTTGGGGGCCTTGTCCATCTCGATGAACGATTCGAAGCCGTATTTGTATTGGTCGACGTCGATCTTGCGGACCTGCTCGATCGTTTCCTGCACAGCAGGCATAAGCGTTCTCCATCCACGCCGGGGTCAAGGCCCGACAGTTTTCAAACTATGGCACCGCTGGAGCGGCGTAAGTTCCATATAGTGTGCTTTTGCCGGGAATTCACCCGGAAGGATGCCTTTGGCGTCCCTGACACACCCGTTCACTGGCCCTTGGGCCAAATTTCCACCGATCAGGCGGCCTTGGTACGGTCCGTGCGGCGCGAAAGAAGCGCTGCCAGGGCCGTTTCGAATTTCTCCACGTCCGCCTCGGACGTCTGCCGGCCAATCGACACGCGCAGCGCGCCCAGATTGTCGGCAAAGCCCATCGCCTTCAGCACATGGCTGGGGCCGACCTTGCCCGACGAACACGCGGAACCTGCCGAAAGCGCAACGCCCGCGAGATCAAAGGCGATCTGTGCCGTCTCGGCCTTGACGCCCGGAATAGCGAAGAATGTCGTATTGGCAAGCCGTTCGACCGCCTTTCCGAAGATTTCCGCATCGGGAACCAGCCGCAGAACCGTCTCTTCGAGGCGACCGCGCATGGCGCAGACTTCATTGGTCTCGGCCAGCCCGGCCAGAGCTGCACGTGCGGCAGCGCCAAATCCAGCAATCGCCGGCAGGTTTTCGGTGCCGCCGCGATGGCCCTTTTCCTGGCCGCCGCCTGATACCAGCGGTGCGGGCATCATCAGATCGGCTTGGGCGACGATCGCGCCGGCGCCCTTGGGGCCGCCGATCTTGTGCGAGGAGAGAATCAGGTAATCGGCGTAACCCTCTGACATATCGAGAGGAATACGCCCTACAGCCTGGACGGCGTCGAGCACCAGCACCCCGCCAGCCACCTTCACCAGTTCGGAGACAGCACGGATGGGCTGGATGACGCCGGTCTCGTTGTTGGCGGCGTGTATCGCGACCAGCGGCAGGCCTTCCGACTTGTCGTGGACGGCGAGTGCAGCTTCCAGGGCAGCGAGGTCGACGATGCCATTGGCGCCGACACCAATGCGGGTGACGCGATCAGCCGGGAACCGGCCACCGTTCAGAACACAAGGGTGATCGGCCTCAGTGACATAGAGGCGCGACATGCGCACAGCACCTCGGCCCATGCGCCAGTCGGGTGACAAAAGCGTGGTCGCGGCTTCGGTGGCACCCGAGGTGAAGACGACATGCTCATGCCTGGCACAAACGAGGGCGGCGACATCGCGCCTGGCATCCTCGATGATCTTGCGGGCGGCCCTGCCCTCGCTGTGAACCGAGGACGGATTGGCCGTTACTTCGAGCGCCGCAACCACGGCCGCACGCGCTGCGGGCAGCAGCGGCGCACTGGCATTGTAGTCGAGATAGGCGCGCGGTCCGGCCATTTTCCTGGTTTTTGCCCTGTCAAATCATGTTCGGATGGGAGGACGCGCAATTTCCTTGAAATTCCAAGGCCAGCCGTCCTATCTACCCGCTTTGCCAAATGGGCGGTTTCGCCACCCAGTTTTGAACAGTTCTAAACTAGCTTCTAAGAAGACGCGTCCCTCGCGTCAAGGCTGGGCACAGGATTGTTTCATCGGCCTTGCGTCAAGTGGAGTAGTTTATGCCAGAGGTCATTTTTACCGGTCCGGCGGGTCGCCTGGAAGGTCGTTATCAGCCGTCCAAGGAAAAGAACGCGCCGATCGCCATCATACTGCATCCGCACCCGCAGTTTGGCGGCACGATGAACAACAAGATCGTGTACGACCTCTTCTACATGTTCCAGAAGCGCGATTTCACCACGCTGCGCTTCAACTTCCGCGGCATCGGCCGCAGCCAGGGCGAGTTCGACCACGGCACGGGCGAGCTGTCGGATGCGGCAGCCGCGCTC
>Ga0209902_101181_pt1 | contig 14800 bp, 14 predicted proteins | sample FECB27metaG_FD_188304 | JGI IMG/M metagenome (GOLD analysis project Ga0209902, IMG submission 188304) | Cyanobacterial communities from the Joint Genome Institute, California, USA - FECB-27 (SPAdes) (version 2) | ecosystem: Environmental > Aquatic > Thermal springs > Hot (42-90C) > Microbial mats...
GGCGAGGCCGCGCGCCAGCCCCGACGAGGCGTTCGTTCCGCCGGTGGCGCGCAGCGCCTCGATCAGCAGCAGTTCCAGCAGCCGCGCCAGCACGAGCTCGCGCGCCGGCCGCTGCTCGCGCGACTCCTCGCGCACGAACTGCACCAGCATCGCGAGCCGCTCCTCGCCGCGCACGTGCACGAACTGTGGCAACAGCGACACCAGCAGCGAGGCATCAGGCGAATCGAAGCTGCAGTGGCCCGCGAGCATGCGCAGGTCGATCGCACCGCGTGCATCGCCGACCCTGAATTCGCCATTGCCCAGCGGCACCGGCGGTGCGGTTTGCACGCCCGGCGGTGGCGGTTCGAGGCTGAAGAGCGCGATGTGCCGGGCCGCGGGCACCAGCACGAAGTCGCCCGACTGCAGCTCGATCGCCTCGCCCCGGTCGACCGCGAGGCGGCAGCCACCCTCGAGGATCACGCAGTAGAAGGGTTCGCCCGCATCGGAGCGCTCGATGCGCCAGGGGCTGGCGCCGAACACGCGCTTGGAAAAGCGCGCGCTCGGCCGCAGCAGCATGACCACTTCGGCCAGGGGATCCACCATGTTCGGACGATTCCTGATGAGACTCGGACTCGGGATCGTAGCAAGTCCGGCCCCGGCGACCTATCGTCAGGGATCGATCACTCCCTTTCTCATCAAGGATCTCCATGACCCGGACCGTTCTCATCACCGGCTGCTCCTCGGGCTTCGGCCTCGAAACCGCGCGCTACTTCCTCGACCGCGACTGGCAGGTCGTCGCCACCATGCGCACCCCGCGCACCGACCTGCTGCCCGCATCGCCGCGCCTGCGCGTGCTCGCGCTCGACGTCACCGATCCACGGAGCATCGCGCATGCCGTGGAAGCGGCCGGCCCCATCTACGTGCTCGTCAACAACGCGGGCTTCGGCGCGGCCTCGCCGGCCGAACTCACGCCGCTGGCCACCGTGCGCCAGCTCTTCGAGACCAACACCTTCGGCACCCTCGCGCTGATGCAGGCGGTGCTGCCCCAGTTCCGGCAGCGCCGCGCGGGCGTGGTGGTCAACGTCACCTCGAGCGTGACGCTGAAGGCGCTGCCGCTGATCGCGGCCTACCGCGCGAGCAAGATGGCGGTCAATGCCTTCACCGAGTCGATGGCGATCGAGCTCGAGCCGCTGGGCGTGCGGCTGCGACTGGTGCTGCCGGGCCGTTCGCCCGAAACGCGCTTCGGCGACAACGCGCGGCCGAACATGGCGGGCTTCGATCACGAGGACTATGCGGGGCTCGCGCAGAAAGTCTTCGCGGAGTTCCAGGACACTTCGGCCCCGATCACCCATGCGCTCGACGTCGCCGAGGCCGTGTGGCGCGCGGCCACCGATCCCGCCGCGCCGATGCGCATCCCGGCCGGCGCCGATGCCCTCGCCTGGGCGGCCGAAGCGCGTTGAACCGCATAACCGTTCGACATGAAGGCCGATTCGCGCGACATCGCGCATGCGGCTGCTATCCTCGGCGCGCTCGATGCGCACGGCATCGAGACGCGCCGAGGACGACTTCGGCGCTGACGCACATTGAGGGACGGCCCTGCAACCTTGTCGAGGTGTTGCCATGGCCGAGCTTCTTCGGGTCCTGCGGACCCTGCATCGAACGCTGCATGCGCAGCCGATGCCGAATCCCTTCCTCCTGTATTGCATCGAAGTGATGCCGGGCCTTTTGCGGCTCGGTTATCGCCTGCGGCCTTTGCCGGCTCCCGTTCATCGGCGAGGTGCGCGGTGATCGGCGCGGGCGGCTGGATGGGCTTCGTGCTCGCGGCGGGGATCGGCTACGCCGCATGGGCCGCCCGGCGGCAGGGCTGCGAAGCGCGCGATGTCAGGGCGCTGCGGGTCAGCAGCGGGCTGTGCGCGCTGGGCGGTGTGGCAGTGGCCGTGCTGGAGCTGCTGCTGCCGTCGGGTTGAGGCTCATGGCACAGGGGCATTCTTGCGAAACTGCGGATTGCGCCTTGCCTTCGTGGCCTGCTCGAAGCCGTAGGCGATCGACAGCAGCGTGGGTTCGCTCCAGCGCGTGCCGACGAAGAAGATCGCAACGGGCATGCCGCCGCTGTCGATTCCCATCGGAACCGTGATGCCGGGGTAGCCGGCCATGGCACCGCTGCGTCCCGGGCTCACGAGGGCATCGAGCCCATTCGACGACAGGATGCGATCGAACTCGCCGGCCACCCGGGCCTTCTGTTCGCGGGCCAGTTGCTCATAGGGAACGGTGGGAGGTCCGAGCAGAGCGACGGCCTGATCGATCCACCATTGCGAGTAGGGTGTGCCATCGGGACGCAAGGGTGTGGTCTTGTTGAACGCCTGCAGTTCCTCGATGTTCTTGACGGGAAGCCCAGTTCTGGTTGCAAGGTATGCATTCAGTTCCCTGCCGAAGTAATACGTCAGCAGTGTCCATTCATCGACCTCGGATTCGTTGGGGCTCTCCACGGTTACTACCGTGGCGCCGAGGCGGCGCAGGGTGTCCAGTGCGCCCATGAAGTCGGGATAGAAGTCGGCTGTGGCATACAGGCCGGGCGCATAGCCGATGCGTTTGCCCTTCAGGCCGTCGGGGCTCAGGAACTTCGTGAAATCCACCACGTGCGCCTGTGCGTCGGCCGTGGCCGTGTCCTTCGGATCGGCGGCCGCCATCGCGGAAAGCAGGAGGGCCGCATCGCGCACCGTGCGTGCCATCGGCCCCGGGGTGTCCTGGATGCTCGCGATCGGGACGACGCCCGTTCTGCTCACCAAGCCCAGCGTAGGGCGAATACCGACGATGCCGTTCATCGCCGCGGGACACAGGATCGATCCATCGGTCTCGGTGCCGATCGCGATGGGCACGAAGCCCGCAGCCACCGCCACGGCCGATCCCGCACTCGATCCGCAAGGTTCTCCGTCCAGCACATGTGCATTCAATGTCTGGCCACCTCGCCCGCTCCATCCGCTGGGGAGGAAGAGGGAACGAAAGCCCGACAACTCGCTGAGATTCGTCTTCCCGAGAATCAGTGCGCCCGCTTCGCGCAACTTCTTCGCGACGAAGGCGTCCTGCGGCGCGGGCTCCCCCACCAGCGCCAGCGAGCCCGCCGCGGTCTGCATCCTGTCGCCGGTGTCGATGTTGTCCTTGAGGAAGACCGGAATGCCGTGCAGCGGCCCGCGCGACTTGCCGCTGGCACGCTCCGCGTCCAGCTGGTCGGCGATGGCCATGGCGTCGGGGTTGAGCTCGATGACGGCATTGACGGCCGGCCCCTTCTTGTCGAGCGCATCGATGCGAGCCAGCAAGTAGGTCGCCATGTCGCGCGAGGTGGCGCCCTGTGCCATCTTCTCGCTCAGGCCCGCGATGTCGAGGTACTCGATGCCTTCGAGCGAGGGCGGCACGACGGCGGGAACTGCCGGTGGCATCGGCGCGACAACGCCATCCCCGGCCGTCGCTGGCGGCGCCATGGCAAGTGGAGAGATGCTCGCGCCATCGCCTCCACCACAAGCCGACAGCACGAGGCACAGCAGCGGGGCGCACCAGACGCGGTTGGCCGGCTTGGGGCGGCGCGGACGAACATCACTTCTCATGGTCACTCCTTGTCGATCGTGGGATGCAGGTGAACGGCGCCGCGATGCACGGCGACGACGCTAGGACTTGCAGTTGCTTTCGGTGACCGGCGGAATGACCGGCGCGATGGTTCCGGTGCCGGGAGCGACGCCCACGGGCATGAAGCTGGCGCCGCCTCCATCGCCGCCGCCGCAGGCGGCAACCGCAAGGCAGAAGAACAGCGCGCACAGGCGCCGCGCGAAGACCACGAGTTGGATCTGCATGATGTGACTCCCGATGTCGAAGACGAGGCAAGGTCGGTCAGCTCGCCGACGGCGTCGGCGGGCAGGGCTGCGGTGCTTCCTTGGCCAGTACCTCCAGGAAGACCGCGTCGGGCGGACCGGCCCTGCCCTTCTGGTTGACGCCCTGCACGTAGAGCAGGTGCTTGCCCGGCAGGAAGGCCGAGGTGTCGATGACGCCCGAGACCGTCACCTTGGGCCCCGCGCCGAAGGCGATGTCGGCGGTGGCGCTCAGCGGGATTGCCTTGGCCGCGCTGTCCCAGGGCACGGTGTTGATGTAGGCGTTGGCGGCCTGGATGGGCTGGGGGTCGTGTTGGGTCACCGGCCGCTCGCTGTCGCCCTCGGCGTAGCGATAGCGGTCGTCGTCGATCGTGGCCGTGAGCGTGACGGACTCGCCCTGCCTGACGGTGGCAGCGGAGAGCTTCAAGTCCGCGGCGTCGGGCCCCAGTGGCAGTTGGTACGGCGCCTTCAGCGTGCGCGCCGCATAGCGCAGCGACGCCACGTTCTTCGGGAAGGTGTCTTTCTCGAACTCGTCGCAAGGTTCGTAGAACGAGGTGCCCAGCTCGATCGTGAACGAGGGCGCGCCGAGCTCGCCGTAGAAGGTATCGGTGGTCGTGCCGTCGGTGTCGTAGTCGATGATCTGCGTGGCGGCGTAGCCGTTGTACCAGGCGAGGCGCTGGCCGAAGGCCGCCATGCCGTCGTCGTTCGCGGTCTTCGAGTCGCCGCCCAGGGTATCGCGCCGGATCCCCCAGGGCCACAACACCAGTTGCGAGAAGCTGTGGATGTCGAGGTACAAGCCTTCGTAGTCATCGGGCGCGCCGGTCGAGAAGTCGTTGGCCGCGGCCGTGCGCCTGTCGCGCAAGAGGCCGCCCGAGAAATTGCCGTCCTGCTGTCGGGTGCCCGCGACGTACTTAACGATGGCGGCCGTTTCCGGTTCCGACGCGGCGGTCTTCCCCCTGAAGGTCGCATCGCACGCGTCGCCACTGGAACCCATGCCGTCGGTGCTGTTCCAGCCGAAAGGAAAGTTGCGATTCAGGTCTATGCCCGAATCAACGGGCCCGATGAACTGGGCCATGATCTCGTCGTCGGGGGCCTTGCAATAGCCATCCACCAGATTGACGTTCTTGCGCCAGCCATTCCCGATGTTCTGCGCCACGGCCTGCTCCGCGAGCTTGCGGCCATCGGGATTCGCATGGAGGATGAAGTGGAACTCGTTGTGGTCGAGCAACCAGGTGGCCGTCGGATCGGTGCCGTGGTTCTTCACCAGCCATTCGGCGAAGCGCGTGGAGATCTCGGCCGGCGTGTATTCGCGCGCATGGATCGACGAGGTGGTGACCATGCGCGGCACGGTTTTGTCCTGGATGCGTTCCTGGTTGCCGATGACGACGGCACGCAGCGGGTTGGCCTCGCTGTCGGGCAGCAGGTCGAAGTCGATCGTGCTCAGCACGCTCTGCGGCAGGTACTTGATCAGCACGTTGCGAAACGAGAGCAGTTGCGTCTGCACCCAGGTCTGGCCCACTGGGGCGACGCGAACCAGCTTCGGATAGCGAGCAGCCAGCGCATCGATGTCGAGGTTGGCCTGCTCGACGGTGCGGTAGCAGGCGGCGTTACCGTCGAACAGCGGGTCGCCAGGTTTGCCCAGTGCCGATGTCTTCTGCGAAGCCTGCGGCGTTCCGGGCGTGCTCTGCTTCAGGAGTTGCTGCCGCTCATGCTGGAAGCCGCGGATCTTCTCGGAGCCCTCGGCATCGATCTCGACCGCATAGCCCAGGCTGCGCAAGCGTTCGACGCCGCGCGAGTCGAGTTCCGTCGCGATGGTCTTGCCGACCTTGTCGACCCGCATGTGATCGATCCAGCGCGACAGGCGCTGGATGTCCTCGCGCGTCGCGTAGGACACGCGCACCGACCAGATGCGGCCCTTCTCGAGCTGCGCTGGCGGTGCACCGGCGGGGTTCGCCGTGCCCTGCGCGGTAGCGAGGGGCGCGAGTTGCGCGAGCACGATCAGGCCGGTGATCGCGAGACGAAGACGCTTGGGCCGCGGCGCGGCGTGAAGACCAGCTCTCATGTGGGTTGTCCTGTGCTGCATTCATGAAATTCACCGGACAGGCTCGCGCTACGGCGAACCAGGCCGGCACCGTCTTGAAGGGGCATCGGAAATTCGCGTCCACGCGGCCCCCCGAAAGGAACCGTCTTGGAGTCATGAATGGCGCATGGACGCGCGGGTGCGTTCCCTCCCTGTTCCGCACCCGGGGCAGGCTCACCGCATGGGTGATGTCTGCTGGCGGAAAAGAATAATTGCCCCGGCGCTCGAGGGATAGGACCGTCTGTCCGTATTCTTTTGAGAAAGTCGGCGCGTCAGTCGCGCAGTCTCGGCAGCAGCGCGAGAAAGGCCTTGAGCAGCGGCGACTCATCCGACTTGCGCCAGACCACCAGCGTGTCGACATGCGTCTTCTCGCCCTTGAGCGGACGGAACACCACGCCCTCGCGATGCAGTGCCTTCACGCAGGCCGGCACCAGCGCGACGCCCACGCCGCCCGAGACCAGGCTCACGATGGTGTTCATCTGGCGCGCCGGAAACATGCGCGGGCTGAAGCCGCGCCGCATGCAGGTGGCGACGATGGCATCGAACATCTGCGGCCCGATGTGGCGCTCGAAACCCAGGAAGCGTTCGCTCGCGAAGCGCTCGAGCGCCACGCTGCCGGGCCGCGCGAGCGCATGCGTCTCGGGCAGCGCGAGGATCAGCGTGTCCTTCTGCACCAGCCGCGAGTCCAGCGTCGGCGGCATCTCGGCCGGCTGCAGGATCAGGCCGATGTCGAGCCGGCCCGACTGCACGTCGGCCAGGATCTGCTCGGTGATGCCCTCGCGCAGCGCGATGCTCGCGTTGGGATGGTTCTCGTTGAAGTCGCGCAGCACCTGCGGCAGGAAGGTGTAGGCCGGCAGGCTGATGAAGCCGACCGCGATCGAGCCCTTGAGGCCTGCCGCCGCATCCTTCGCATGGCGGCGCAGGCTCTCCATGCCGCCGAGCACGGCGCGCGCGTCGCGCAGGGCCTCCTCGCCCGCGCGCGTGATCGCGATACGGCGCGAGCTGCGCTCGAACAGCGCGACGCCGAGTTCCTCCTCCAGCTCCTTGATCGCGAGGCTCACGGGCGGTTGCGAGAGATTGAGGCGCTCGGCGGCGCGGCCGAAGTGGAGTTCCTCGGCGACGGCGACCAGGCAGCGCAGGTGGCGGAGTTCCATCGATCTGAATCCTGTATTGATCGATCTGAATTGTAGATTTGTTGCTATGGATCGGGGCTCCTAGACTCCGCGGCCATGCGCCGGCTCTACCCCCTGCCGCGCAGTCAGGAGACAACGTGAACAAGCAGTCGACGACGGCCCTGCCACGAGCAAGGACCGTGGTCCACCCTGGGCCCAGCGGCCCCGTGAGGATCAACCACATGCGTGCCGACCACGGTCGGCACTTCCGGCTTTCGCTGCCCGCGGGCCGCACCCTGCACGAGGGCCTGATCGAGGCCCTGGCGCGCGAGGCGGTGCACAGCGCCTCGATGACGCTGCTCGGCGGCGACCTCGAGAGCCTGAGCTTCTGCATGGCCCTGCCCGACCCCTCGGGCCGCGTGCTCGCCACCTACGGCGCGCCGGTGCCGCTGCGCGGCGCGCGGCTGATCTTCGGCAATGCCACGCTGGGCCGCTCGGCGTCGAACACGCCGCTGGTCCACTGCCATGGCGCCTTCTGCGAGGCGGACGGCGCGGTGCGCGGCGGCCACATCCTCTGCGACCGCAGCGTGGTCGGCCGCGTGCCGGTCACGGTGCTCGTGACCGCGCTCGACAGCTTCGAGCTGCGCGTGGCCTACGACGAAGAGACGCGCATGCCGCTGATGCGCCCCGAGGCCAGGGCCGGCCATGTCTGAAGTCCACCGGATCGAACGCGGCCGCATGGGCCGCGTGGCCTACGCACGCATCGGCCCCAACGAGGACCTGATGCAGGGCGTCGAGAAGCTCTGCGTGGCCCAGGGCTTTCGCCATGCCTTCGTGCGCGGCGCGCTCGGCAGCCTGATCGACGCCTGCCTCGAGCGCCCCGACGGCGCCTGCCAGGTGATCCGCGGCCCGGCCATCGAGGTCGTGAGCCTGGCCGGCGAAGTGCGCCGGCAGCCCGACGGCAGCCTGCGCTCTTCACTCACCGGCGTGGTCGCCGACACCGAGGGCCGGGTCTACGGCGGGCCCTTCGTGGCCGGCGCCAACACCGTGTGCGTCACCTTCGAGATCACGCTCGAAGAGTGGCTGCCCGCCGACGACGACCACTGATTTCGACAACTGCAGGACTCCCATGACAGACACCTCCTCCTCCCGGCGCGTCGCCGTCGTCACCGGCGGCGCGCGCGGCATCGGCCTCGCGATCGGCCAATGGTTCCTCGCGCACGGCCACCAGGTCGCGCTGCTCGACAACGACCGCGCCACGCTCGAAGCGACCGGCCGCACGCTCGCGCAGCCCGATCGCGTGCTGACCGTGAACTGCGACGTGTCCGATCCCGCGCAGGTCGACGCGGCCGCGCATGCCGTGGTCGCGCGCTTCGGCCGCGTCGATGCGCTGGTCAACAACGCGGGCGTGGCGGTGTTCAAGCGCGTGGCCGAGACCAGCTTCGCCGACTGGCGCACGGTGCTCGGCACCAACCTCGATGGCGCCTTCCTCTGCACCCAGGCCTTCGGCGCACTGATGGTGCAGGCCGGTGGCGGCGCGGTAGTGAACGTGGCCTCGATCTCCGGCCTGCGCGCGAGCACGCTGCGCGTGGCCTATGGCACCAGCAAGGCGGCGCTGATCCACCTGACCAAGCAGTACGCGGTGGAGCTCGGCAATGCCGGCGTGCGCGTGAACGTGATCGCACCGGGTCCGGTCGAGACCGAGATGGCCAAGCTGGTCCACAGCGTGGCGATCCGCTCCGACTACTACGACGCGATCCCACTCGGACGCTATGGCAGCGTGGAGGAGATGGCGAACACGGTCGGCTTCCTGTGCAGCGATGCCGCCAGCTTCATCAACGGCCAGGTGATCGCGGTCGATGGCGGCTTCGACGCCGCGGGCGTCGGCCTGCCGACCCTGCGCCGCGGACTGCCGTCCGAGCGCACCGCCGAAGCCGCGCACGCCTGAAGGAGCCGCACGCCATGAACAACGACAACGCCTTCATCACCGGCTGGGGCCACACGGTCTTCGGCAAGCTCGACGCGGTCGACAGCGAGCAGCTGATCCGCGATGCGGTGGACCCCGCGCTGCGGACGGCCGGTCTCGAGGCCACCGACATCGACGGTGTCTTCGTCGGCCACTTCAACGGCGGCTTCATGCCGCAGGACTTCAGCGCCTCGCTGGTCGCGCTCGCGGTGCCGGCGTTGCGCCATGTACCGGCCGTGCGCATGGAGAACGCCTGTGCCACCGGCTCGGCCGCGATCTGGGCCGCGCTCGATGCGGTACAGAGCGGCCGCGTGCGGCATGCGCTGGTGGTGGGCTTCGAGATCATGAATGCCGTGCCGGCCCCGGTGGTCGCGCAGACGCTGCTGCGCTGTTCCTACGTGAAGGAGGAAGGCGAGACGCCAGCGGGCTTCGCGGGCGTGTTCGGCCGCATCGCGGGCAGCTACTTCGAGCGCTTCGGCGACCAGGGCGATGCGCTCGCGGCCATCGCGGCCAAGAACCACGCCAACGGCATGCACAACCCCTTCGCCCACATGCGGCGCGACCTGGGCTTCGATTTCTGCCGCCAGGTGTCGGAGCGCAATCCGGTGGTCGCGGGCCCGCTCAAGCGTTCCGATTGCTCGCTGGTCTCCGACGGCGCCGCGGCGCTGGTGATCTCGGCCGCACCGACGACCTCGGCCCGCGTGCCGGCCGTGCGCTGGCGCTCGCGCACGCAGGTCAACGAATACCTGCCGCTGTCGCGCCGCGACCCCACGCGCTTCGAGGGCGCGGCGCTTGCCTGGAGCCGCGGGCTCGAGGCGGCCGGGCTCAAGCTGGACGACCTCGGCTTCGTCGAGACGCACGACTGCTTCACCATCGCCGAACTGCTCGAGTACGAGGCCATGGGCCTGGCACCGCACGGCCAGGGTGCGCGCGCCATTCTCGACGGCGTGACGCGCAAGGACGGCCGGCTGCCGGTCAATCCCTCGGGCGGTCTCAAGTCGCGCGGCCATCCGATCGGCGCGACCGGCGTGTCGCAGCACGTGATGGCGGCGATGCAGCTCACGGGCCTGGCGGGCGACATGCAGGTGGCCACGGGCCGGCCCGGCGCCGTCTTCAACATGGGCGGCGCGGCGGTCGCCAACTACCTCAGCGTGCTGGAGGCGGTGTGAGCGCGGCGCAGGCGGCGAACCTCTCGGTGCTGCTGTCGCAGACCGCGGCGCTGTTTCCCGACCGGCCGGGCCTGATCCTCGAGGACCGGACCTGGACCTGGCGCGAGATCGACGCGCGCGTCGATGCACTGGTCGATGCGCTGCGCGCGCTCGGCATGCAGCCCGGCGACAAGCTGCTCGTGCAGTCGCGCAACAACATCGCGCTGTTCGAGAGCTGCTGGGCCGCGTTCCGCCTGGGCGCGGTCTGGGTGCCGGTGAATGCGCGTCTGACTCCGCCCGAGGTGGCCTACCTCGGCAGCGCGAGCCGGGCCACGGTGATGCTCGCGGAGGACTGCTTCGGCGCGCACGTGGATGCCGTGCGCGCGGCCTCGGCGCACCTGCGCAATGTGGTGACGATCGGCGTGCCGCCGCAAGGCATGCACGGCTACGAGGCATTGCTCGCGGCGCACGCTGGCGCGGCGAATGCCACAGCACCGGTCGATACAGACACGCCGCTGTGGTACTTCTACACCTCGGGCACCACCGGCAAGCCCAAGGCCGCGGTGCTGACCCACGGGCAACTGGCCTTCGTGGTCACGAACCACCTCGCCGACCTGATCCCCGGCACCACCGAGCGCGACTGCTCGATCGCCGTCGCGCCGCTGTCGCACGGCGCGGGCATCCATGCGCTGCTCAACGTCGCGCGCGGCGCGGCGACCGTGCTGCCGGCCTCGGACCGGCTCGATCCGCCCGCCATCTGGGCGCTGGTCGAGCGGCACCGGGTCAGCAACCTCTTCACCGTGCCCACCATCGTCAAGATGCTGGTGGAAGACCCGTCGGTCGATGCCTTCGACCACAGCTCGCTGCGCTACCTGGTCTATGCCGGCGCGCCCATGTACCGCGCCGACCAGAAGCGCGCGTTGCACAAGCTCGGGCCGGTGCTGGTGCAGTACTTCGGCCTCGGCGAGGTCACGGGCTGCATCACGGTGCTGCCGCCCTCGATGCATTCGGCCGACGATGCCGATCCCGCTGCGAACCTCGGCTCCTGCGGCCGGCCGCGCACCGGCATGGAGGTCGCGATCCTCGATGCGCAGATGCAGCGCCTGCCGGCCGGTGCCGTCGGCGAGATCTGTTGCCGCGGCCCCGCCGTGTTCGCGGGCTACTTCGACAACCCCGAGGCCACGGCCAAGGCGCTGCGCGGCGGCTGGTTCCACACCGGGGACCTCGGGCGCATGGACGAGCGCGGGCTGCTCTACATCACGGGCCGCGAGTCCGACATGTACATCTCGGGCGGCTCCAACGTCTATCCGCGCGAGGTCGAGGAGATCCTGCTGACCCATCCGGCGGTGCGCGAGGCCGCGGTGCTCGGCTGGCCCGACGCCAAGTGGGGCGAGGTCGGCGTGGCCGTGCTGGTGTGCGAGCGCGACGACATCGACGCCGAGGCGATCCTGCGCCACCTCGACGGCCGCTGCGCCAAGTACCGCTGGCCGCGCCACGTGCTGTTCTGGCCCGCGCTGCCCAAGTCGGGCTACGGCAAGGTCGCGAAGAACGACATCCGCCGGCTGCTGGCCGAGCGCGCGGAGATCGCGGAGGCCGCCATCGCCTGAAGTTCCCTTCCCCTCCCCCACAGCGTTCCACAGATCCCCAGAAAACCCACATCACAGGAGACAAGCGCCATGAACATCCAACGCCGCACCGTGCTGCGCACCGCCGCCGCCGCATCCACGCTGGCCCTGCCGCTGCGCCATGCCTTCGCGCAGAAGAAGCCCTACAGCTACAAGTACGCGAACAACCTGCCGGTCACGCACCCGATGAACATCCGGGCCAAGGAGATGGCCGACGCGATCCGCGCCGAGACCCAGGGCCAGGTCGACATCCAGATCTTTCCGAACAACCAGCTCGGCTCGGACACCGACATGCTGAGCCAGCTGCGCTCGGGCGGGGTCGAGTTCTTCACCTTGTCGGGCCTGATCCTCGCCACCCTGGTGCCCGCGGCCTCCATCAGCGGCGTGGGCTTCGCGTTCCCCGACTACGCCAGCGTCTGGAAGGCGATGGACGGCGAGCTCGGCGCCCACATCCGCCTGCAGATCGCCAAGGCCAACATCCTCGCGATGGACCGCATCTGGGACAACGGCTTCCGCCAGATCACGTCCTCGAGCAAGCCCATCGCGGCGCCGGCCGACCTGAAGGGCTTCAAGGTGCGCGTGCCGGTCTCGCCGCTGTGGACCTCGATGTTCAAGGCGCTCGAGGCCGCGCCGACCTCGATCAACTTCGCCGAGGTGTATTCGGCGCTGCAGACCAAGATCGTCGACGGCCAGGAGAACCCGCTCGCGATCATCTCGACCGCCAAGCTATACGAGGTGCAGAAGTACTGCTCGATGAGCAACCACATGTGGGACGGCTTCTGGTTCCTCGCCAACAAGCGCGCCTGGGACCGCCTGCCGCCCGAGCTGCAGGCCATCGTGGCGCGGCACGTCAACGCCGCTGCGATCAAGGAGCGCGCCGACGTGGCCGAGCTCAACACCGGGCTGCAGAAGGAGCTGGCCGCCAAGGGCATGCAGATCAACCAGCCCGACCCGGCCGCGTTCCGCGACCAGCTGCGCAAGGCCGGCTTCTATGCCGAGTGGAAGGCCAAGTACGGCGATGAGGCCTGGGCGCTGCTCGAGCGCAGCGTGGGCAAGCTGGCATGAGCGCCGCAGTGGGGCATGGCCACGGGGCCGCGCTGGCTTTCGATGCCACGGCATCGAACCCGCTCGCGGCACGCATCGAACAGGCGCTCGGCGCCGCGGTGAGCGTCGCGGCCGGCGCGCTGGTGCTGGCCGACGTGGCAGTGCTGCTCGCGGGCGTGGTCGCGCGCTTCGTGCTGCACCAGCCGCTGATCTGGTCAGACGAACTGGCCTCGATGCTCTTCATCTGGCTGGCGATGCTCGGCGCGGTGGTCGCGCTGCGGCGTGGCGAGCACATGCGCATGACGGCGCTGGTGTCGGGCCTCGCGCCCGAACGCCGGCAGCTGGCCGAGGCGCTCGCGCTGTGCGCGGCGCTCGCCTTCCTCGCGATGATCGCGTGGCCGGCCTGGGAATACGCCGCGGAGGAACGCTTCATCACCACGCCCGCGCTCGACATCTCGAACGCCTGGCGTGCCGCCGCCCTGCCCGCGGGCGTGGCGCTGATGGCGCTGTTCGCGGTGCTGCGGCTGTTCCGCGACTTCGACTGGAAGACCACCACCAAGGCCGTCTGCGTGGTGGCGATCTTGGTCGCGGCCTTCGGCTTCGGACGCGCCGTGTTCGAGGACCTGGGCCGGCTCAACCTGCTGGTTTTCTTCGTCGGCGTGGTGCTGGCTTGCGTGCTCGGCGGCATCCCGATCGCCTTCGCCTTCGGCCTCGGCACCTTCGGCTACCTCGCGCTGACCACCGACACCGCGCTGCCGGTGATCGTCGGTCGCATGGACGAGGGCATGTCGCACCTGATCCTGCTCGCGGTGCCGCTGTTCGTGTTCCTCGGCCTGCTGATCGAGATGACCGGCATGGCCAAAGCGATGGTGGCCTTCCTCGCGAGCCTGCTCGGCCATGTGAAGGGCGGACTCTCGTACGTGCTGGTGGGCGCGATGTACCTGGTGTCGGGCATCTCGGGATCGAAGGCGGCCGACATGGCGGCGGTCGCGCCGGCGCTGTTCCCCGAGATGCAGAAGCGCGGCGCCAGCGACGGCGAACTGGTCGCGCTGCTGGCGGCCACGGGCGCGCAGACCGAGACCGTGCCGCCGAGCCTGGTGCTGATCACCATCGGCTCGGTCACCGGCGTGTCGATCGCGGCGCTGTTCACCGGCGGGCTGCTGCCGGCCGTGATCCTCGGCCTGATGCTGTGCGTGGTGGTGCACTTCCGCAGCCGCCACGAGGACCTGAGCCAGGTCGAGCGCTCGCCCTGGTCGCAGGTGCTGCGGCTCGCGCTGGTGGCGCTGCCCGCGCTCGCCCTGCCCTTCGTGATCCGCGCCGCCGTGGTGGAAGGCGTGGCCACCGCCACCGAGGTCTCGACCCTCGGCATCGTCTACGCGGTGGTGGCCGGGATCGCGATCTACCGGCAGTTCGACTGGCGCCGGCTCGGGCCGATGCTGGTGGCCACCGCCTCGCTGTCGGGCGCGATCCTGCTGATCATCGGCACCGCCACCGCGATGGCCTGGGGCCTCACGCAGTCGGGCTTCTCGCGCTGGCTCGCCGAGCTGATGGCGAACCTGCCGGGCGGCGCCGGGATGTTCCTGGCCGTGTCGCTGGTGATCTTCGTGATCCTGGGCTCGGTGCTCGAGGGCATCCCGGCAATCGTGCTGTTCGGCCCGCTGCTGTTTCCGATCGCGCGCCAGCTCGGCATCCACGAGGTGCACTACGCGATGGTGGTGGTGCTGTCGATGGGCCTGGGCCTGTTCGCGCCGCCGCTGGGCGTGGGCTACTACGCGGCCTGCGCGATCGGGCGCGTGCAGCCCGATGCGGGGATCGGGCCGATCGTGGGGTACATGCTGGCGCTGCTCGCCGGGACGATCCTGGTGGCGGCGATTCCGTGGCTGTCGATCGGGTTTCTCTGAACTAGCTCCGCACCACGCTGCGGAACGCCACCGACAGCGCCTCCAGCGCCGCGCGCGGCCGCCCTTCGCCCACGCGCGTGTGCAGCAG
>Ga0209902_101182_pt1 | contig 14789 bp, 19 predicted proteins | sample FECB27metaG_FD_188304 | JGI IMG/M metagenome (GOLD analysis project Ga0209902, IMG submission 188304) | Cyanobacterial communities from the Joint Genome Institute, California, USA - FECB-27 (SPAdes) (version 2) | ecosystem: Environmental > Aquatic > Thermal springs > Hot (42-90C) > Microbial mats...
GCCTGGCGCCCTTGACCAGCGGGGTGGTCGAGATGGTGCCGGCGGTGATGATGTCGGCCCAGCCGAGCTCGGCATCGAGATCGGAGACGGCGGTTGCCTCGAAACCTTCGCTACGCAACGAGGCAGCAAGCGTTTCGGCGTTGGCCTGCGTCCGGTTCCAGACGCGGATCTCTTTGATCGGCCGCACCGCCGCATGCGCACGGGCCAGGAACTTGCACTGGGCGCCGGCGCCGATCACCAACAGTTTCGAGGCGTCCTCGCGCGCCAGGTAGGAAGCGGCGAGTGCCGAGGCGCAAGCCGTGCGCCATTGCGTCAGGCGCGGGCCGTCCATCAGTGCCTGGGGTTCGCCGGTGACGCCGTCGAGCAGCAAATAGAGCCCGACGACCGCCGGCTTGGCGATGTCGTTATTGTCGGGCGAGACGGTGACGATCTTGACGCCGATATGCCCGTCGGCGCCGGCGCCTGCGGCCTTGAAGTCGGTCCAGGCCGGCATCAGGAGCAGGGTCGAATCGGTGCCCTTGGCGCGCTCGACGGTGTGGTGATGGCGCACCGGCTGCACCGCGCCCTCGCGGAAGGCCGTGCGCAACGTCTCGACCAATCCCGGAAAGGTCAACGCGCGGTCGATGTCATCGGCCGAAAAGTGCAGCATGAAGTTCTCCCTGAAAGTATGTCGCGCCGGAGCGGATCAGTTGGGGCGCGGCAGGGCCGGGCCCTGGGCGACCGGCGGCCGCTGGGCCGCTGCCTGGCGCAGGCTGTCGGCCTCGAGGCCGCGCTGGCGGGCGATCTTGCGAAAGCGGCCCTGCTTGAACCAGGTCACGGCGCCACCGAGAATCACCCCCAGCGCCAGCGCCACGAACAGCAGCACGAACAGCGGCGCCTGGATGGTCAGAGCCGGATTGCCGGGATTGAACGGGTCGAGCGTGAATGCGGTGGGCGCGCGGTTGGCGACGGCGAGTGCGATCAGCACGATCGCCACCGGTACGAACACAACGATGAGCATGAAGCGGTTGAACATGGATATTCCCGTTTAAAGCCCCGCCGCCGCAGCCGCCTGGCGGCCTATTTCGCCGAGTTCAGCCGCTCGCGCAGCTCCTTGCCGGTCTTGAAGAACGGCACCCACTTTTCCTCGACCTCGACGGATTCGCCGGTGCGCGGGTTGCGGCCGGTGCGGGCAGGGCGGTTCTTGACCGAAAACGCGCCGAAGCCGCGCAGCTCGACGCGATTGCCATCGGCAAGGGCATCGGTGATTTCGTCGAAAATGGCGCTGACGATGTTCTCGACATCCCGCAGGAACAGATGCGGATTGCGTGTGGCAATGATTTGCACCAGTTCAGACTTGATCATGTGCTCGGTCCCCGTCGAGATGGTGATGATTTTATTTGTTTTTCAGCCGCCTGACACAGCTTTTTCAGCCTGCCAGAGCGACAGCATACCGTCAAGGAACAAGCGGTCGGCGCCCATTTCCTTGATCAGTTCGGACGAGAAGTCGCCGACGCCGAGCGCCCGGCCGACGGCCTGGGCGACGGAGCTGGGCAGGAAGAAGCTGCCTGTGCGGGCCGGCTTCCACTCAATCACTTCGAGCTTGGCATCGACGCCCTTGGTGCCGAGCCAGGCGATGGCCTGGTCTTCGCCGCCGACCTCGTCGATCAGCTTGTTGGCAAGCGCCTGGCGCCCGGTCCACACCGAGCCGTCGGCAAGGGCGGTGGCTTCGGCCTTCGACATCGAGCGGCGTTCGGCAACGATGCCGACGAACCAGTCGTAGCTGTCGAGGATCATGTTGCGCATCATGGCGCGTTCTTCGTCGGTCGTCGGATTGAACGGATTGGGCTCGGCCTTCAGCGGCGACGACTTGATCTCCTCGAGCTTGACGCCGAGCTTGTCCATCAGTCCGGTCAGGTCGGGAAACTGCACCAGCACGCCGATCGAGCCGACGATCGACGACTTGCGTGCCACGATGTGGTCGGACGCCGAGGCGATCATGTAGCCTGCGGATGCCGCCAGCGTACCGACCTGGGCGACGACGGGCTTCTCAGCCGCGAGCTTGCGCACCGCGTCGTAGATCGCCTCGCCGCCAGCGGTGGTACCGCCGGGCGAATCGATCGACAGGATCACGCCCTTGACCGAGGCCGACTTGCGGACCTCGTCGATGCGGCGCAGCAGGTCCTCGTCTTCGGTGATCGTGCCTTCGATCCTGAGCTTGGCGATGTGGCTGGCGGTCACACCGGGAATGCGTTCGCCTGCAAGCCATGTCGACATTCCGACGACGGCCAAGGCGGCGATGAGAAAGGCTACGATGCGCCAGAAGGTCAGCTTGCGCCGCAAGCGGCGTCGGTCGATCAGATCGTCGGCTTTCATGGACATTGCGTGCCTCGCATGCTGTGCAGGCTAGCGCTTTTAAAGCAACGCTTTGGCGAGAGCCACAGCTTTCCTGCCGCAGCTGACGTTGCGAGACTTGGGATTTGTAAGCTAAATAGCCATATTGGAGTTTGCATCTAGGCAGCCGGACGCGGGGCAGCAGTGCGTTCGGTCGCAACTCTTTGACCTTATGGTCATATTTTCGTGGCTTTCATCCGCTTCACCGTGCCGGCCTGAAGGGCGGCTTGGACAGTTCGAAGAAGGACATTTCAGTTGGCGCGACCAATCGAGACGAGTGGCGGCGGTGGCGGCGTTGCGGTTGACACCGCGATTGCGCTCGCGACTTCGCGCGCCGATGCGTTCGACCTCGCCGCGCGCCATTCGCGCCGCGTCCGCTTCCTCAAGCGCGCCTTGCCGCTGGCGGCGCTCGCGCTGGCCGCGCTGTTCGGCGGCTATACCTATCTTGCCGCGCCGCCGTCGCTGAAGGTCAAGGCGGAAGGTGCCGCCTTCTCCGAAGGCAAGCTGGTGATGGCCAAACCCCAGCTCAGCGGCTTTACCCGCGACAACCTGCCTTATTCGATGACGGCTGACCGTGCCGTGCAGGATCCGGCCAACCAGGGCGTCGTCGAATTGCTCGGCATCGACGCCAACTTGCCGATCTCAGCTGACAACATTGCCAAGGTCGATGCTGTCCGCGGCGTCTACGACCGCGAGGGCAATACGCTCAATCTGACCGAGCAAGTAATCGTAAAGACGAGCGACGGTATGGTCGCCAAGCTCAAATCGGCGTATCTCGACATGGGCAGTGGCGCGATGAAGTCTGACGAACCGGTCGAAATAAGCCTTGACGGTTCGAAGATCACGTCCGATTCGATGTCCATGCTCGAAAACGGCAAGGTTGTCGTGTTCGAGAAAAAGGTACGCGTGGACATCGATCCCGCGCGGATGAAGGCGGCGCAGAATGGCAGCGGAGGCGGGAGTGCGGCAAATTAGGTCTTGGCGGTCATTGGCCGCGTTAACATGCGCTGGCGTGATGCTGTGCACCGCCGGCGCTCTTGCGCAGGACAGCCAGAGCCGGCTTTCCGGCCTCAAGCTTTCCGGCGACCAGCCGATCCAGATCGAGAGCGACAAGCTCGAGGTCCGCGAATCGGAGAATCTCGCGATCTTCACCGGCAATGTCAGCGTCACCCAGGGCCCGACCGTCATGAAGTCGGGCAAGATGACTGTCTATTACGCCAAGGATGGCGGTTCGGCCGCCACCGGCTCGGCCAACATCGACAGGCTCGAAGTTGACGACAAAGTCTATGTGAAGTCTGACAAGCAGGTTGCCACCGGCGACCGCGGTACCTTCGACATGAAGACCGAGGTGCTGGTGATGTCCGGCAAGGAAGTCGTGCTGTCCGAAGGCGACAACGTGCTGGTCGGATGCAAGCTCACCGTGCAGATGAAGACCGGGCTTGCCCAGGTCGACGGCTGCAACAAGGGGACCAAGGGTAATGGTCGCGTCATGATGTCGATCACACCGGGTTCGCAGAAGAAATAAATGACTGAGGCATCCTCGCTGTTGTCGCGTCTGAAGCCTGGCTCGGCGCAAAAACTTGCCGCGCCCGCGACAACAGGCAGCGCCAAGAACGGTAAGTTCAAGGGCACGCTGATCGCCAAGGGACTGACCAAGAGCTACAAGGGCCGGCAGGTGGTCTCGGGCGTGACGCTCGGTGTCCGCGCCGGCGAGGCCGTCGGCCTGCTCGGCCCCAACGGCGCCGGCAAGACGACCTGTTTCTACATGGTGACGGGGCTCGTCCCCGTCGACCAGGGCACCATCGAGATCGACGGCTTCGACGTTACGGCGATGCCGATGTACCGCCGCGCCCGTCTCGGCATCGGCTATCTGCCACAGGAAGCCTCGATCTTCCGTGGCCTTTCGGTCGAAAACAACATCCGTGCCATTCTCGAAGTGGTCGAAAAGAGCCGCAAGGAGCGCGAGAAGTCGCTTGATGCGCTGCTCGAGGAATTCCACATCAGCCATCTCCGTAAGTCGCCGGCGATCGCCCTTTCGGGTGGCGAGCGCCGTCGCCTTGAGATTGCGCGTGCGCTTGCCAGCCGTCCCAACTACATGCTGCTCGACGAGCCCTTCGCTGGTATCGACCCAATCGCCGTCGCCGACATCCAGCAGCTCGTCCGGCACCTGACCAAGCGCGGCATCGGCGTTCTGATCACCGACCACAATGTCCGCGAGACGCTGGGCCTGATCGACCGCGCCTACATCATCCATGCCGGCGAGGTGCTGACGCATGGCCGCGCCGACGAGGTTGTCGCCAATCCCGACGTTCGCCGCCTCTATCTCGGCGAGGGCTTCACGCTCTAGGCTGCCGCCGGCACGCAACGTGCCGGCGAAATGCGCAGTCTTCATTCGCGATTGCCGGGCAATGCGTCGCCAATCGCAATGCCAAACCCCCAATCTGCTTGACATGCAAAAGCCGGGCCAGTTTTATCGCGGCTGGCGAGCGCGCCGATTTTCGGCCGCGCCTGATCGGGATTGGACCTCTTCAAGCAATGGCGCTGTCGGCGAAACTACAGCTACGGCAGTCGCAATCGCTGGTGATGACGCCACAGCTGATGCAGTCGATCAGGCTGCTGCAGTTCACCCACACCGAGCTTGAACGTTTCATCGACGACGAGATCGAGCGCAATCCGCTGCTCGAACGGGCGGAAGTGCCTGACGACGCGCCGGCGGACCAATTCCCAAAGATCGAGACCCAGGGCGAGGCGAGCGCTTCTGCCGGCGAGGACTGGTTCGAAGGTGAGGCCGGCTGGAGCTCCGAAGCCATCTCCGAGAAGCTCGACACTTCGCTCGAAAACCTGTTCCCTGACGATCCCGGCGCTGTCGAACGCATGGGCCCCGATCTTGCCATGCAATGGAAGTCGTCCTCCCCGGGCTCAAGCTCAGGCGGTGCGTCCGAAGGCTTCGACATGGAGGACATGGCGGCGGCCGCAATCACCCTGCGCGACCATGTCGGCGAGCAGATATCCTTCGCCTTCACCGATCCGGCGGAGCGGCTGGTTGCCTCCGAATTGACCGACTGGCTCGACGAAGCTGGCTATTTCCGTGGCGAAGCCGACGAGATCGCGGCGCGCTTCGGCGTTGACGAGGCTTTCGTGCTGAGGGTGCTCGGCGGCTGCCAGGGTTTCGACCCGGCCGGCCTGTTTGCCCGCGACCTCGCCGAATGCCTGCGGATCCAGCTCATTCGTCGTGACAGGCTCGACCCGGCGATGGCGGCGCTGATCGACAACCTCGACCTCCTGGCCAAGCGCGATTTCCAGAGCCTCAAGCGCATCTGTGGCGTCGACGAGGAGGATCTGCTCGCCATGCTGGCCGAGATCCGCGCGCTCGATCCCAGGCCCGGCGGAGCCTTTGCCGGCGGTTCCGCCGATACCATCGTGCCCGACGTCGAAGTGCGCCAAGCGGCCGACGGCAGCTGGGCGGTGGAGCTCAATCCCGAGACGCTGCCACGCGTGCTGGTCGACCAGGTCTATTTTGCCCAGGTCACCGGCCGCACCAAGGATCCGGCCGAGCGCAACTTCCTCAGCGAGTGTCTGCAGAACGCCAACTGGCTGACCCGCAGCCTCGACCAGCGCGCCAAGACCATCCTCAAGGTCGCCTCCGAGATCGTGCGCCAGCAGGATGCGTTCCTGGTTCACGGTGTGCGCCACCTCAGGCCGCTCAACCTGCGCACCGTGGCTGATGCCATCGGCATGCACGAATCGACTGTCAGCCGCGTCACCGCCAACAAATACATGCTTACGACGCGCGGCGTGTTCGAACTGCGCTACTTCTTCACCGCCTCGATCGCCTCGGCCGAGGGTGGCGACGCGCATTCGTCCGAGGCCGTGCGCGATCGAATCCGCCAGATGATCGAGGAAGAGCAGGCTTCCGACGTGCTGTCCGACGATGCCATTGTGGATATCCTGAAGAAAAGTGGCGTCGACATCGCCCGGCGCACTGTCGCCAAGTACCGGGAAGGCATGAACATCGCCTCGTCGGTCCAGCGCCGGCGCGAAAAACGCGCTATAGCGGGCACCGCCGGCTAGCCCAAAAGGCGCGGATTTCCGGCCATTTCAGCGCTTGATTGACAATCCTTAATGAAGTGTCTAGAAGCCCGCCCGCATGAAGAGGGCTAAGCCCACCGAGGAAAGATGCGGCACAGGATGGCTTGCGACACGAGCCAGCGGCTGCCGGTGGGTGGCCCAAGATCAGCCGACAAGTTCGGACTTAAAATTGGTGCGACAAGCGAGCCAACGCTTGTTTGCATCTGCCACGGGTATAAACTCGGACCGGTTTGAAGTCTGAACAGAAAAGGTCAGTTTTCAGATGAGCCTGCGTATTTCGGGAAAACACATGGACGTCGGCGATGCGTTTCGTACGCGCATTGAGGGACGTATCGGCGAAGCGATCGGCAAATACTTCGATCGCGGCTTCTCCGGGCACGTCAACGTCGTGAAGTCTGGCTCGCGCTACACCGCCGATTGCGTGGTACGGCTCGATTCGGGCATGTCGTTGCAAGCGACCGGTGACGCCCAAGAACCGACTGCCGCATTCGACGCGGCGGCCGACAAGCTCGAAACTCGCCTGAGGCGCTACAAGCGTCGGCTGAAGTCGCACAATCTGGGCGCCGGCAACGGTGAATTGACCGATGTCGCTTATTCGGTGGTCGCAGCACTCGTCGACGACGATGAGGATGTGCCGGAAGATTTCGCGCCCGCCATCGTTGCCGAGTCGACGATGGTTCTGAAGACGATGTCGGTAGCATCAGCCGTCATCGAACTCGACACCAAGGATAGCCCTGTTGTGGTCTTCCGCAATGCTGGCAACGAGCACCTCAACATCGTCTACCGCCGGTCTGATGGAAACATCGGCTGGATAGATCCCTCGACCGCAAAGGTCGCCCAGGGATAGTAGCCGCCACCGCATGTGGGGTTTTGGGGCAATGCGGCGGTGAGCACAGCAAGGGAATTTCAGCATGGATCTGAGTGATCTGATCGAGGCTCCGGCAATCATGCCGGCCTTGAAGGCGAATTCGAAGAAGCAGCTTCTGCAACTTCTCGCCGAAAGGGCCGCATCGATTTCCGGTATCCCCGAGCGGGAGGTGTTCGACACCATCCTTCAGCGCGAGCGTCTTGGCTCGACGGGTGTCGGCAATGGCATCGCCATCCCGCATGGAAAGCTCGCAGGCGTTAAGCGTATCACCGGCGTCTTTGCGCGCCTGGAAACGCCCGTCGACTTCGAAGCACTTGACGACCAGCCGGTCGACCTCGTCTTCCTGCTCCTGGCCCCCGAAGGGGCCGGGGCCGACCATCTCAAGGCACTGTCGCGCATCGCACGCGTGCTGCGCGACGCCGACACGGTAGCCAAGATTCGCGGCACGCGCGATGCGTCGGCGATCCACGCCCTGCTGTCGGAAACGCCGGCGTCGCACGCCGCCTGATTTCGATTTTGGGAAAAGTTTGGGAAGGGCCGCATCTTGCGGCCCTTGTCCGTTTTGCCACCCTGTCGCCGGCAGGGGCGCCGGCGCTGAAGGTCAGTGGATGGCTACGGTCGTCAGATCGTTTTCCATCGCACCCGCAAGGGCGCGGTCACGGGCATCGGACAACAGGATCGGTTCGCCGGTCGCGGCAAACAGCGCCCAAAGCTCGAGGCCGGGATCGATCTCGGTCAGGCCGGGGAAACGGCCGCGCAGATCGTCGCTGGATACCTTCCTGAGATAGGCGACGGAGCCTTCACCGAGATGGGCGAGTTCGCCCGTGGTCATCGTGTGTCTCTGGGCAGTATTGGGCATTGTAGCCTCCTTCTAGCCAGGATGCCGTCACGGCCATCCCGGATGAGAGCCATCGGCAGTGCTTAGTCTGCTACCGATATGTTTATTTTCCGTACCAGTCGTTCGGCTTCCGGCCGGTCGAGATCGACCGAGAGCAGACCGTTCTTCAGATCGGCCGCAATCACCCGCATGCCGTCGGCCAGCACGAAGCAGCGTTGGAACTGCCGTGAGGCGATGCCGCGATGCAGGAACTCGCGCTCCTTGTCGTCGCTCTGTCGGCCACGCACGATGAGCTGGTTCTCCTCGACGGTGACTTCGAGATCGTTTTCGGCGAAACCGGCCACCGCAAGCGTGATCCTAAGCCTCTCGCTCCGTTCGTCGGCATCCCTGATGCGTTCGATGTTGTAGGGCGGGTAGCTGTCGCCCGATTTGGCAAGGCGCTCCAGCGTCTTTTCCATCGTGTCGAAGCCCAGGAGAAGCGGGCTCGAGAAGGGCGTCATACGGCTCATGTTACAGCTTGTCCTCCGAGAGCGACATAATGCGGAAAAACCCGGATGGCATTTTCCCGTCTGTTGTTGATATGGTCCGCGCCGTCGGCAACTTCAAGACTGCAAAAAACTGCCCAACAAGGAAAGAAAATGCCCGTACCGCGCAAGATAATCATCGACACTGACCCCGGTCAGGACGATGCCGTCGCCATTCTGCTGGCGCTGGGGAGCTCCGAGCTCGACATTCTGGGAATTACCGCTGTCGCCGGTAACGTGCCGCTCAAGCTGACCGAAAACAATGCCCGCAAGATCTGCGAGCTGGCAGGCCGTCCCGACATCAAGGTCTATTCCGGCGCCATCCGGCCGCTGATCCGCGAACTGGTCACCGCCGAGGAAGTGCACGGCAAGACTGGCCTGAACGGCCCCGATTTGCCCGAACCCACCATGAAGCTGCAGGAGCAGCACGCCGTCGACTACCTCGTCGAGACACTGATGCGCGAGGAAGCCGGCACCATCACGCTGTGTCCGCTCGGCCCGCTGACCAACGTCGCGCTCGCCCTCATCCGCGAACCCAGGATCGCCCCGCGCATCAAGGAAATCGTGCTGATGGGCGGCGGCTTCTTCGAAGGCGGCAACATCACCCCTGCTGCCGAATTCAACATCTATGTCGACCCACATGCGGCCGACGTGGTGTTCCGTTCGGGCGTGCCGATCGTCATGATGCCGCTCGACGTGACCCACAAGGCGCTGACCACCACCAAGCGCATCGACGCTTTCCGCAAGCTCGGCACCAAGGTCGGCCTGGCCACCGCCCAGATGCTGGAATTCTTCGAGCGCTATGACGAAGGCAAGTACGGCACCGACGGCGGCCCACTGCATGATCCGTGCGTCATTGCTTACCTTCTCAAGCCGGAGCTGTTCCAGGGCCGCCACTGCAATGTCACGGTGGAAACCTCCTCGGAGCTGACCATGGGCATGACCGTCATCGACTGGTGGGGCGTCACCAAGCGTCCGAAGAACGCCATGGTCATGCGCGACATCGACCATGACGGCTTCTTTGCGCTGCTGGTCGAGCGCCTCGGCCGGCTCTGAAGCCGTTAGGGACTGAATAGAGAAGGGGCGGCACGCGGCCGCCCCTTTTGCATTTGCAGGTGGTCGTGGAGCCCTACCGCGTCCGCGAGAACGCCAGCCAGACACCGCCGCCAACGAGGAATGTGCCCGATATGCGGGTCATCAGCTTGAGGCGCTTTGCCGACAGGAACTTGCCGGCGCGGCCGGCGGCAATCGCGTAAGCCGAGTCCGACATGGCGGCGAACACCATCGCGGTGACGCCCATGATGATGATCTGCTGGGCGTAGTTGGCGGTCGGATCGATGAACTGCGGGATGAAGGCGCCGAAGAAGATCAGCGTCTTGGGGTTGCTGATCGCAACCAGAAAGCCCTGCAGGAAGAAGCCGCCGCGCGGCCGCCTCGGCGTGCCGTCGGCTGCAAGCTCGCCGCCCGAGCGGAACATCTGGATGCCGAGCCAGATCAGGTAGGCGGCGCCCAGGAGCCTGACCCATTCGAACCAGTGGCCCATCGCCTCGATCATCTGGTTGAGGCCGATGCCGACGATGGCGATCATCATGGCAACGCCGATCTGTGTGCCGGCGGCATTGGCGAGGCCGGCACGCGTGCCGTGCCTGATGCTGGATGCGATGATCAGCGTGACTGTCGGCCCCGGGATTAGCACGATGACGATGCAGGCGACGACATAGGCGGCATAGAGTTCGAGCGACATTTTCCGTTCCTCCGGCGGTCACCCGACAATAAGCACGCGGAATTTTTGCGTGTCCAGAGGGTCAAACTCAACCCTTGAGGGCGGCATCCACCTCGCTAGCCAGCGGGATCGCCGGCTGGGCGCCCGGCTTCAGGCAGGCGAGCGATCCGGCGGCGGCGGCGCGGCGCAGTGCGTCCTCGAGATTGAGGCCCGCCGACAGGCTTGCGGCGAGGTAGCCGCAGAAGGTGTCGCCGGCGCCGACGGTGTCGACAGGGACGATCTTGAGCGCATTGACATGGACGAACTCGTCGCCCTTGGCCGCCAGCACGCCGTCGCCGCCGAGGGTGACGATGACGGTGGCGCCGGTGCTGCGGGCGAATTCGCCCATCCGGGCCGGCCGCTCGCCGGCGGGCAGCGAAAGCGCCTCGGCGTAGAGGTCGAACTCGGTTTCGTTGGCGACGACATAGTCGGCCTTGCCGACGAAGCTGGCGGCCTCGGCGCGGAAGGGAGCGGTGTTCAGCATGGTCACGGCACCGGCCTTGCGTGCGGCCTCGATCGCCGCATCGACAGTCGCGAGCGGAATCTCATGCTGCAGAAGCACGATGTCGCCCTTCTTGAACTGGGCCTTGGCAAGGTCGCCAGGTACCACGGAGCCGTTGGCGCCAGGCACCACTGCGATCATGTTCTCGCCGTCGCCGCCGACCAGGATCAGCGCGATGCCGGTGGCCGCCTGGATCTCGGCCACGCCTGAAAGGTCGACACCGCCATCCTTGAGATAGGCGACGGCCTCGCCGGCGAAGGCATCCTTGCCGACTGCGCCGACCATGCGGACCTGAGCGCCGGCGCGTGCCGCGGCGAGCGCCTGGTTGGCGCCTTTGCCGCCGGGCGCCGACTTGAAGTCGCCGCCGGGCACGGTTTCGCCCGGGCCGGGGAGGCGGCCGACGGTTGCGATGAGGTCGAGGTTGATGGATCCGACAACAGTGATCACGGCAGTCTCCTGAAAAGTCAGGCGGAAACTACAGTGTGTCGCGATCGCTTGCCAGATGGCCGCCCGGTCATTCGCAGCGGAAAACAACCTGGGCCTGGTAGGTGCCGGCCGGGAAGATGCCGGTCGACTTGGTCGCCGTCAGGTTGACCGGGATGATCCTGGTGCCGTTCGACACCCGCGTGATGGTACTACCGCCATAAGTCACGCTATCCACCGTGTAGGTGGAGGCGAAGGTCACGTTGGTGTCGGCTCCACTTGGCCCCGACAGGAAGTTGACGGGTGCAGGTGCCGACAGACCGTAGCAGTCGAGCAGGTTGAGAAGCGAGCACAGCAGCGAGCTGGTGGTCACGCTGACTGAGGCGGCCGAGCCGCCGGCCTGGGTCGAGCCGAAGACGTTGATCGTCGGATTGGGCGACAGCGTGCCTGATGTCTGGACGTTGATGGTACAGGTGCCGATGATGGCCGCCTGCGCGGGAGCAGCGGCCAGCCAGAGGCTCACGAGCCCTAGGGCTGAAGCGCCGACGCGCATGGTCACTGCCCCGTCTGTTTTGGCGGCGGAGTCTTGCCGTCGGTCCAGCCGCTGTCCGCCCAGCCGGCCTTGGAATGCTGGACCGAGCCGGTGACGTCGCCGCTGCCTTGTCCGCTCAGTCCCATCTTGAGCAGCTTCAGCTCCATCTGCAGCCGCGCCACTTCGAGCTCATAAAGCTTGGAGCAGTCGAGCCTCTTGGGCGTGCGGCCGATCGGAATGACGACGCGGCCATAGGTGGCGAGGTCGTTGTTCTCGCGGTTGTTGCCCTGGATCACGCCGACATCGAGATAGGCGCCGCTGCCCGAGACCGCCGAACGGCAGGTGGTGCCGTCCGCGGCGCGCACCTCGTCCTGGCCCTGCGGCAATGTCACGCCCGGCAAGGAGAAGCCACTCTGGTTCTGGTTGAGATTGTAGACGTCCTCGGCCCAGGAGGCGCAAGGCGCCAGCGCGGCGAGACTCGTGAGCGTCAGAAACGCCGCGTTCCGAGAAATTTTCCGCATATCTGAGCCTTGATCTGCGTCTGTTCATTTGGAAATGGCACACTTTCCGTACAGATACGCACTTTACGCTCATTGTTGCCGTCGAACGGCACGACCACGAGAACCGGCCGCGATGCCTCGGCGCCCAGCATGAAACTGTCGGGCGCTATCCTGGCGTCGACCGGCTGGAAATTCTGGTCATAGACCCTGATATCGATCCGGATCTTCTTGTTGTAGGGATTGGACGGAAACACCCTGACAGCGAAGGCGTCGGTGAAACTCGTCACCTCGCCGCGCATCGGCGACATCGACTGGCCGTGCGCCGCGGTGGCCGCCAGCGCCAATCCGAAGAACGGAATTGCAAGACTTCGTAACATCAAGCTCCCCCTGTCGTTCTTGTCTGCGAAGCTGCTACTGGCAGGTGACGGTGACGGTGGCCGAATAGTTGCCGGCGGCGAAGATGTCGGAGCCGGTCTTGGTGCCGGTGAGGTGGACGGTGACCGTGTCGACGCCGGGCGTCGACAGGTTGGAAGAGGCGCCGGTTTCTGCAACCGTATGGGCGCCTGCCACCGAATAGGTCGGCGCCCAGGTGATCGGGGTGACATCGGCCGGCGGGACGGTGATCGCAGTCGGCCCGCCAATGCTGATCGCGACATTGCCGGTTGTGGTGGCAGTGATGGTGCCGGCCACGCCGCCGGCATTGTGCGAGCTCAGCGACTGCAGGCCTGGGCTTGCCGTCATCGTGCCGCTGCCATTGGTGACCACCAGCGTGCAGATGGCCGCGACAGTGCCGTTGAAGGTGACGTTGCCGGTGGCCGCGAGCGCCGGCTGCGCAATCGAGCAGGCCGCGATGGCAAGCCCTGTGGTGAGAATGCAGTATTTCATTCTGCTCTCCGGGACCGCGTAAATGCATCTGTCCTGGAGGCGACGGTGATCCGTTATGGTTAATTTGGTATTAACGCCAAACTCAACTCAAAAGTTCGTTTGTGTGCATATAATTTATTCTACGTGATTTCGAGATTTTTGACACAGTGTCAATATTGTTTGCTACGTCAAAGAAAAGTATAGATCAATTATTATTGTATGTAGGCAAATGAATTGCTTGAAATATGTGGCCTGGCTCTCAAGTATCTGCGCCTGATGGTTGATCCAGATGCGTAACTAGCTTGATCCGCGGTCGCAAGAATATGCACGTCGACTAAGCATATCAGGATTGTGCCGCAGTCTCTTTCAAACAAATATGACCGATGGCTGATATAATCTCGCCCCGGCTCGTGCGGAACAGGCATACGAGCTTGAGCAGCGTCAGACCTGTGATCGAACCGGCTGCAGCGCGCGCTTATGAACACGCTGACTAACACCAAGCTTGAGCAAAAGATGAAGCTTACCGGTTCAACTCTGTAGATGGAGCTTGTCCGACAATAGGCCGGGTCAGGACACCATAATGCGTAGCGCTACTGCTTTAAGCTGCCAGTGGGCTGCTTTGACGCTTCGATCAGGTCCGCCTGGCGAACAAGGCCTTCCGCAATTTTTCGTGCCTGGTGGGGCTTTATCAGAAGCTCCACACTATCAGCCGTAGTCTCTCCACGACGAACCTGCTCGATGTGCTCCTGAGAGGTCACATACTCCAGGCGAACAATAAGGTTCCCCGGCTCCAGCGCGTTGATGTGTACGTTGATCAGGTTCGGCGTGTTGGTCGTGTTCTCGAATTTTGCAGGCATGGGCGTCCTTTCCGAATCTGCGGATCATGCCGCTCCACCAACCAATAGTCCATCAAACGCCTCAAGGCATTCCTGCCAACGAGCACGACCAACCAAGGTCAGAGCTGAAGCCCTGAGGTTGGCCTTTCCCTCCGTGCCATCATCGTATAGGATAAAAAGTCAATGAATTCAAATATTTGATCGATAGCGTCAGGAAAATTGAACCATGCGCCCGCGCCATCTGCTGCTCGCCTTGAGCATCGTTCTGATCTGGGGCGTCAACTTCGCCATCATCAAGATCGGCCTCAAGCAGGTGTCGCCGCTGGCGCTCGGTGTCGCGCGCTTCTTTCTCGCCGCCTTTCCGTGGGTGTTCTTCATCAAGCGACCCAACGTGCCGCTGTCGATGATCGCCACCTACGGCTTGCTGACCTTTGCGCTGCAGTTCGGCTTCCTGTTTACCGGCATGAAGATCGGCATGAGTGCGGGGCTGTCTTCGCTGATCCTGCAGTTGCAGGTGTTCTTCACCATCGGCCTGTCGATGATCCTGCTCGGTGAGCGGCCGACACCCTGGCAGCTGGCCGGTGCGGCACTGGCTTTCAGCGGCGTTGGCCTGGTCGGGCTGCATGTCGGGGGTGACGTGACCATGGCGGGGTTGCTGCTGCTGATCGCGGCGGCTGC
>Ga0209902_101183_pt1 | contig 14787 bp, 11 predicted proteins | sample FECB27metaG_FD_188304 | JGI IMG/M metagenome (GOLD analysis project Ga0209902, IMG submission 188304) | Cyanobacterial communities from the Joint Genome Institute, California, USA - FECB-27 (SPAdes) (version 2) | ecosystem: Environmental > Aquatic > Thermal springs > Hot (42-90C) > Microbial mats...
AGTTCTTCAGTCGGCAACTGGCTAAGATTTTCCCGGTCTAGTTGTTGAGGCAGGTTTTTGTTCATTATTGCGATACTCCACCCCAAGTGTCCCTTCTGTCAATACCCCCTCACCTGAATCCTTACGATATTTATTTGGTTTCAGCTTACTTTTCTTCAGCGCGAGCGCACCCCTCGTACTACCTATACAAACTGCTACAGCAGGTATCGTAAGACAGGTGCAAGCATCCCAGGTATCAGGAGAAAAAGCGACTGGGCAAACAGTTCAGGTATGGGCGGGACACGGGGTATCCATCTCGTTTTACCGCACCGAGGAAGTTATTAAAAAAATCTGGTTGGATGACCCCTCTAAATTCGTAATTGATGTGGATGGATGTCTGGAAGGATTAGGGAGATGTTCAAAAGAGGAAACAGGAGCAGGACTTATTCACCTTCGCCGCATCGAAACAGTAAAAATTTCCGGCTTGCCACAAGCTACCTACGGCACACATCTCACTGTAATCACTGAATCTGGAAGTACCAAAAAATCCTATCACTTTCGTATTGTACCCGGTACAGGAAAACCCGAATACAGCCAATTAGAAATTATAGGCGATTCAAGCAATGACCGGGAACTTAGACAACCAAAAGTTGATTACACCGCCATATCTGATAGCAAGTATATCGCCAAAGGAATGCAGTTTGCACTTGACAAACAGTGGATAACCAGCGATACCCCGCTGTGGGAAAGACTAACCAAACTCGTTGAGTTGCGATCTGCTGAAAGCAGCAGCGCTTCGCTATCGCTTGGAGAAGAACTCACCATCGCTGCAAGCAACGCTGGGGTATCGATGAAATTAGTTGAAAAGCTCATGCTTATGGGTGGAAAACGCTTGCTAGAGATGCCCCCACGTTCACTCAACACCCAACAAGTTAATACAAATAATACTCAACCTACACCATTCAATCTAGTTGTTGAAAAGAAGAGATAATTATGGAAACCAGAAACGTTACAACAGATCATCAAAAACTTAAAGCCATAAATTTTACAGTAAATCAGGAAACCCCACAGGAGGAGAGAAGTGAGCGGGGGAATACCATCCACGTAAACGATGAAATAGTGGCAATTGTTCCAGTTTCAACGACCGTACCCAACCAACCTACGAATAATCGCAGTCAGGGATACCAATGGCGGGAAGCAAAAATGAATACATGGCGGTATCTCATGGTTGCTGGTATGGTAGCAGGACTCGCACTGCACGGGTTAATGAGATTCGAGGGTAGCTACAATATCGGCAGTCTCGTATTTGGGGATAAAGCTGTCGCAGCTACACCAACGAATGTTTCAAATTTGAGAGAAGTTGCTAGAGTGAGTATCCCCCCAGCAAACCTTTCCTCGAATGATTCAAATTTGAATCATTCGACCAAACAAGCTAAAACACTGAAAGAACAACCTTTTGCAGTCAAATATGTCAACGGCATTCCCGTCCCCGACTGGAGCAAAATGAACTTCGAGAACATGAAGTTAAAGGAAGCGGGTTCGGTAGAATTTCCCAATGTCAAAAACCCCGGCATGAAAGAAAAGCGCGTTTGGAGTGCAGGACAGTCGCTTGCTCTTGTAATGGAACTAGGGGATTTTGAAGCAACTGAATTCAAAATCGAAAACCTCAACCTCCAACAAATATCGCTTGTTACAGGTATAAGCCTCAAGGATTTCAAGCTCTCAGATTTTGAGACTCTCAAATGGCAAACACTTGGAGATTTAGCAGAAGCTATCCCAGGACTGGAAAATAAAGATATTGCCGATATACCCGCCCTTGATGATTATGTTGCTAAAGTGACAGGGGATAGCTATACAAGTCAAACTGTCGGGGAAGCACTCAACAATTATCCCCAACTGGAAAAAGCGGAACTTGGTAAATATATTAAGCTTGATCAATACAAACTCACCAGTATCCCCGGGATAGAGAAAGCTATACTCAAGGAATTTACCAACTGGCAGAATACCACGATCGCCAAAGTACCGGGATTAGGGAAAGTACCATTTGATGAGTTTCCAGGAGTACCAGTACCCGATATCAGCTTTGTCGGCAAGGTAGATATGGTACTTAAAGAGGTAGAAAACGGTAGGTGGAAATCAATATCGGGTAGTTATCAAGAAGGGTTCAATGTACCCTGCTATAACTTTGAATGTGCTCACATTGAGGTAGCTGTCACATTTGGTCCAGAAAAAACCGGACAACCTTGGTCAAATTGCCCCATAGATCAACCGTCGTTACCCGGACATTTCCTGACAGGGCAATTTGACCACCCTCAAAGATCAATCCTCGAATCCCAACGAGTGGGTGAAGGTTGTCCGGTTTTTTCCAGGATTTCACCTGCTGTCAGCGATATCCTCACTGGCGCAACCTGGATGTCAGGTAAATTCCAAAAGGTAAAAGGTGGATTTGGGATACTGGGTAAACTCAACGGTGGGAAGGAACCAACCGGACGCCACCCCTTTGGTAAATCATTTAAACACGTCCTGTGGGATGTCAAAGAATCGACAAGTACAGTCACAAGCGCGATGTTCTTCCGCATTTGCAAACGCGGATGGATTGACTTGGGATGTTCACCCTATTTTATCGGACCAGTCCCCTTCTTTGAGTACAAGGAGATGGACCCTATCATCTTAGGCGCACCTCTCACTGTACCTAAAAAACCGTAAGTAATATCCTTCGGCTCAAAAGCCACTCGTTGTGTTTTTCTCCATGCGCAAAGAGCGAGTTGTTATGAATAACCTATATTTCGCCACAGCCAAAACCGTCAAAGTTAAACAAACCCAAGAGGCTCAACCCTCTGCTTCCAGCTACAACGTCAGCAAGTATACCAACCAATTAATGTCTCCCCAAGGGCTAGCACTCGCCGGGGGAATATTAGCACTATTTCTCCTACAGATGTTCTCTGCTGGTAAGAAGGGCAAACTTGCCACCAGCTATTGGGGTGGAGGAAAAGAAACAGCATGCGCCAAGAAAAAAGCCATCAAGCAAGTCACCTCTCCCAAGTGCGATAGCGCTAGCTTGTATATTGGAGTACATAAGTACAAAGGACAAAAACTACCCAAGGGAAGTGGGGGAACACCTGTATATGTACCCGATGTTCAAAGAGGTACAGCCGTTATTGGGGCACCCGGTAGCGGTAAATCCTTCTCAGCAATCAACCCCATGCTTTACTCAGCTATCGACCAAGGGTTTGGTATTGTTCTATACGACTTTAAGTACCCCAGCCAAGCCAAAATAGCCAGTTACGCAAAATTAAAAGGGTATTCTGTACACGTCTTTGCTCCGGGTTTCCCCGAATCTGAGGTATGCAACCCTATCGATTTCTTGCGCGATAGTAGCGATGCTGAAACCGCAAGGCAATTGGCTACCGTGATCAACAAAAACTTCCGTATGCTTGGTGGTGGCTCCGAAGACGCATTCTTCGGTCCTGCGGGCGACCAGTTAACTCAGGCAATCCTGATGCTCACCAAAGACTTTGGGGAGTTTGCTGATATCATGACCGCAGCAGCTATCCTCTCAAGCGAGAAGATGGTCGAACGCCTGATGGCAGCAAGTCTTAATCCGTGGATACGCATAGCCTTCGGTCAATTATTTAGCTCCAGCGGAAGTGAAAAAACCATCGCGGGTATCGCCGGTACCGCCTCGCTCATGTTCACGCGCTTCATGGCAAAGAACACGCTTGGCTGCTTTGTCGGCAAGACTACTCTACCACTAGAGGTAGGCAAGAAACAGATGATTATCTTTGGACTTGACCGCGAACGCCGCGATGCAGTTGGTCCGCTGATGACTTCAATCTTACACATGACTGTCGCCCGTAGTATTGCCAAAAAGAGGAAAGACACTGGTCCACTTGTAGTTAGCGTTGACGAACTGCCATCGATTTTTCTCCCAGACTTATTCAAATGGCTTAACGAATCCCGAAGTGAAGGATTCTGCGGAATCCTCGGATGGCAGAACATGGGGCAGTTGGAGAAAATTTACGGTAAAGAAATCTCAAAAGCAATCCTCGGTGCGTGCGGTACCAAGTTTATTTTCAACCCTGGTGAAGAGGAATCTGCAAGGGTTTTTAGTGCTTACCTTGGTGAAGAAGAAATTAAATATAAGCAGAAATCCCGTTCGACTGGAGGGGGAAAAGCTTCAACATCTATCTCCGACCAAGAACGGACTCGCAAGCTATTTGAACCTGCCCAATTTCTCAAATTACCACCTGGTAAATGTGTATTTATCAATCCTGCTTATAGTAATAATAATGAAGGATCTGTTCCACTATTAAAAAGTATTAAAATTCCAAGATATATCATTGGACTCGAACAATCAAACGATAGTAATTGGGATAGAGTTATCAAACAACTTGCTCGAAAAAGTACCCAAAAAAGACCAACTCAAGAAGACTTGGATGCCAGAGTAAAAGAGGTAGACAAGCGTTTTCCCATTCCTCAAGCACCCGTAGAAGCAGGAAATACGCCATTACCTGTGGATAGTTACAAAGAATTTTTCTCATGATTTCTACAATCCTTACCAGAGAAATTAGCAAGTATTAAATCAGTTATCAGTTATCAGTCCTGACGGCGGGCGCTTTGGGGGATGCGCGACCCGCCACCAACGCATAAAGGTGCTCTTGGTGGGGGACGCGCGACCTTTCGTATTTAACTGATAACTGTTTACTGCGACTGGTACTGTTAAAACTTACCTAGATGGAATTATATATTTAATTTTTATGTAAATTATATTTGTATAATTTTTTATTATATCACTATGGTCGCAATAATTCAGATAATATTTATGGCGATACATTTTCCCATTATGGTACTAAACCATCATTACTAATCATTAGATTTGATATTCAGTTAATCTTCGTTCAATACCAAAAAATAGTACTCTTGATAGATTACCAAAACCACTATGTTTGACCCCCAGCAACAACGAATAGCAGATAACTATCTTCAAGTAGCTGATACTGCTGGTAAAGCAGCCTTGGAATTAGCTAAAATCCTGATTAACACTTTTAAAAAGATTCAAGAAATACTTAAAGAAGGGAAAGAAACAGATAAAATTGCAGTCGAGGTTGGCAAGGATATTTACAACCTCGTACCTGATGAATCTACCCCTGGGGCTTACAAATGGGAAAAGGTAGATTTAAACCAGGAGGTAACAACTATTATATCAGAACCAAGTGATCAGATAGATAACCAACCCTCAAATCTTGAAAATCTTAACTCCACATTATCAACCATATCAGAGTCAGCCGAAGAGAAGTTTGAAGAATTTGTCATCAGCAATCTTCAGGAAGAGGTAGAAAATCAGGAAAAATTTACTTCAAAAGAAATAATACTTACTAATAATAAGAAATCTGTTGAGTCAGAAGAAAGCCCAAGCACAACTCCCAAAAGGGAAAATTTGGAGGAAGAAGAACAATATGCTGCTCAATATACTTACCAACAAGCAGCTAACTCCAAAGGAGTAGAACCGCAAGCGCAACAGTGGGCACGTCAAGTAGAAGTACCAGTATACGAGATAAAAAACAAACAAGCAGAAAAAGAACGTTACAACGGCGAAAACAAAGATATTGCCCAAACTGCAACTGAGATGCTGAAAAAATACGGCACTATCGAGCAAGATGGTTCTCGTATTTTCAGAAGTGATACCTTTGTAATTCGGCAAGAAGGGGATACCATCAGCGTCCACCGCCGCAGTGACGAACTTCAGGGTTGGAACAACTCCTTGATGGAGTTCAAACCCGGTAAGGGAAACAAAGAACCCAAAATCACCAAACAGCCTAAAGAAATGTTAGGGGTGGAACGTCAGGAATTTTTGATGGTAAACGAACACCTCCAGGATAAGGGTAAACTACCCGACTTACCTTATTCAGATATCCGGGATGTGGCAAATACACTTGGTTCTCTTGCGCCTGCTGGTACCATCAAAACCCTTGAGGTATTCAAACAAAACCAGATGCTGGATACTCTCAACAACATACTCCTAACAGCAGGCAAAGATGAACTCGCTGTAGGAGAATTTACCATTAAACGCACCCGTGACCCTCAAGGAAAAAAAGCTAGCCTGCAATTGTTTAAAACCACCGAGGAAAAGGGAATTCAGGAACAAGTCCTGTTTGACCTAACTAAAACCGAAGCTGGCATTACAAAGGAAGTAGCCAAGATGAATATCTCTGACTACGATATCAACCAGGTGAAGTTTATTGCCCAAAATGCCCAAAAGCTTAACTTGGAGCAAATTTTCGGTAAAGAGCAACCTACCGCCGCACCTCCCAAACAACAACCAATACAAGCAGCAGGCGATATCCCCGTCAAAGTCCACCCCTACATAGCCGAGGAATGGGCGAACATGATCAAGCATGGCACCCCTGACTGGGGAGGGGCAATGAACCAGGGTAATGCAGAAATTCAAGAGCGGATAAAAGACAACGACGGCAAGCTGCCAATTGCCTCGCAGCGGGAAATGTACTTCAAAATTTTGACCTACAAGACTGATGAAGCTCAGAAAAGGGGTGAACAAGTCGTAGATTTTGTTCCTCTCAAGGATATTATGAATGACTTACAAACATGGCGCGGTCAAGAAATCAAAATACAGTATACTCCCACCGAACACATAAGCGTCCCCCAACGTCAAACTGTTGCTACCGCTGCACCTAAAGCTAAGTCAGGAGGGGTGGAATTATGACACTTTGAGGAAGACAGCAGGCAGATTTAACTAATGGGGTTCGGGGGCTATTAGTCCCGCACTGTACCCCTATCAGTGTCAGGAGGGGGCTAGCAACAGTTTGTCTTGACCACCTGTCAAGAAATATGTGTAAGAAAGCACCAATCGATTGAGGAGTCGGATAATCTTTTGTTAACGATGAGAATTGTTCGGTTACTACTGGCGATCGCTTCTGTTGAAGATTAATGGTGTTAAAGGCGGACAAACCGATACCACGTTTTTCCAGTATATCGGTCATTGGAAGCACTTAAGTGCTCAGTCTGCTGGTTCTATCAAGGTAAGAATTACCATCGCTGCTCCCGGCGGGCGCTCTGCGCCATCGCTTTTTACTGGAAATAAATCGAAATTCTGCTATCTAGATTTGTAGCAACCTTTACCAGAAAAATTATTGCTAGTTAAAACATGAAAACCTCGATGCTTAAACTTTCACTAATCTTAGCTACTCTCATATCCACGCAATTATTGGGCGCTGCGTCTGCCCAGAGTAACCCACGTTCTGGTTTTGGGACGATTAAGGTGCAAGAATTTATCTCTTCTAACCGTATTAAAGTTACTATCCCAAAAGCTGTGGCTGTACAATTGTTTAACAACTTAGAAGAACAAGAAGGAAGAAAGTCCGAGGACATTTCAGTTGCGTATCCCACAAGAGAAACAGCTGTAATCGTACATAGCATAGTAGGTTTGGCTGATGATTCAGTAGGCGGGATACGAAATCGCATCGAATTGAGACGCAACCAAAATAAATGGGAAATTGTTTGGGTAGGTCGGCAATATAAGTGCCAATCAGGTCGAGGACATCAAGACTGGTCTAGCAGTCTTTGCTCGTAGCTGGGTTTTTAGCCTTCGTCAAGTCTAATTTAATTGTTACTTCAGCCACCGTAATCAAGACGATTTATGCAGTAGCATTTTCTTCTATAACAAGATACGTGCAATTTTCACGCTTTTGTTGCAGCGCTTCTGTGATTGGAAGAATGCCAGCGAACCGAGCTTTTATCGCCGCACTTTACTTTTCTTAATTTTTATACGCTGGACTCACATATCAATGCGATCGCTCGTCTGCAAGGAAGTCCACAGGGCATCGGTGCGCGTGACGGCACTGATGCTGTTTGTTCAGTCTGTCCTCGCGCCTAACGGAACTTAAACATTTTTGAGGGAGAAACAAGCCTCAAAACCATACAGGGTAAGGGAAATACACCAAATGCTCAAAAATGGCTCAAACCCAGATATATCAAAAAACAAGCGAATACCATTTAAGCGTATGAAGAAAGTTTGGAGCAATCAATCCCATGATCGGGATTGCGTTTATCAGTTTGTTCCACCTGATGATGCTCGTGATGTGATTTTCGGGCAGTGATTAAATCGGGATGAAGCGTCAAACCGTGAGTCGGTGTCAGTCACTAATAATATAGATATAACTATAACGAAACAAGTAATTGACACATCATTACAGTTAGTCCCCCAAGTGTTAGACATTGCAATCGGAACTCAAAACGCGAATTCTGATTCGGTGTCAGTCACTAATAATGCTAAACCAGAGTAATGAGTATGGCTAAAACGTAAGGATTCAGGTGGGGGAGTAGTTGACAGGAGTTATATGCATAGGGGAACATCATAAACATGACGAACCGCGTACCCCTGCCTGAAAATGAAGACGAACTATACCAACTGTCAAAGGAACATTTGGTAGAAATTATCAAGACGCTCCAAGAAAAAATTGCGCGGCTCGAAGAAAGTTTGAAATTGGACAGTCAGATATCATCCAAACCACCATCAACAGACCTTCTCAAAAAGTCAGAAAAAAAGAAACCACAACCCGACACCGACCAGACAACTGCCAAACGAAAACGGGGCGGACAACCAGGACACGAAGGTAAAACTCGTAAGGGATTTGGACGAGTAGACAGAATCGAAATTCTACGTCCGCAACTGTGAACACAGTTGCGGACGTACGCACTTCGCACCGCGATCGCAACACGTCGAAACTCAGCAAGTTGCACAATTTGTTGCCAACCCAATTGAAATCGTCGAATACCATCGCCATCACTGTCAATGTTCGCACTGCGGAACTATAACTGCTGCTGACTGGTCGGATGAGATGATCCCAGGACAAGATTTAGGGGTACGGTTACAAGCATTAATTGGTTGGTTGGGGAATTACGCGCACGTTCCGTACGCAAAAATCTACGAACTGCTATTTGAGTTGGGGCAAATAGATGTCGGCGAAGGAACTCTAGTCGCAACCAATGAACGGGTAGCACAGGCAATTGAAGCACCAGTCGAAGCATTGGCTAATTGGGTCAAAACCGAGCAACCAAATGTCCATGTTGACGAGACACCATGGTCAGTCAAAGGAGTTAAAGAATGGTTGTGGGTAGTTGCCAATCAAGCATTTTGTTTATTTCATGCCGCAGATACAAGGTCAAGGGCAGAACTCGAATCATTGCTTAGAACTAAGTATGGCGGTGTTCTCAGCAGCGACGATTTTAGCGTCTACAACGGATATCCTGCGACTGCACAACAGAAGTGTTTGGCTCATATGCGACGGCATTTCTTACGTTTGATTAAATCTCCTGGTCAAGACAATGCCTCAATTGGCGAAGTATTCGTCGATTTAATAGATGATGTATTCGACAATTATCGCTTACTTCAAGCCTCAGACGATCTAACAGCCTACATTGATTGGGCTGATGGGTTTAAATCGAAATTAACAATTGCCCTCAATCAATGGATTCCAAAAGCAGGCGCAACAGCTTTGAACTTGTTGTCTAAACTGCGCGATAAATACAACCAGTGGTGGTACTTTCTAGACCATCCCCAGATTCCTCCTGATAATAACTTGGCAGAACGGTCATTACGACTAGCTGTTACTAAACGTAAGGTCAGTGGTGGTTCGCGATCGCTTGAACGGTTTAGCGATACTGCCTGCCTCTTAACCGTCGTCCAAACTTGCCTCACTCAGCAGAGGTCTGTTATCCACTTCTTTGCTGAGGCATTACGCGCACACGTTGCTCATAAGATTGCGTATCCTTCGCTTATTCCTTTTTCTGCCACCTGAATCCTTACATATAAACAAATAATTCTCACAATTTGTGGACTAGTAAGGTTAAGAATTGGAACACTGGTCTTATAAGTTTAGAATTATTTGTTTAACGTTCCCAAAATTAGGTACGTAGAAATCTATATTTTGTTCTGTTCTCAACAGAAAATATCTCAAAATACCATTCTGACATTAAAGTGGATTCTTTTGCAATTATGTGATTGCCTGCTTAAAGTCAGTTTAAGACTCGTTTTGCCTGTTTTCGGAGATGTCTATTGCCTTGGCAAGCGGTTTGAAGTGTTTATGTTTGCAGTTCGCAACACCTAGTTACGAGAATTCAGTGCAACTGATTTTTCTTGATATCCGCCTGCGTAGTTAATCACGCACATTGTTTTGTAGTTGGCATGAGTTCCAAAAGCAACTCCAGCGACTTTAAAAGCAGGGTTGAAGATGTTTTTTCTATGACCGCGATTCGCCACTCCATCATCCACAATTAACTGGATAACGATGTCTTGAGCTGTACTTTGACCGTAGCTGATATTTTCTGCAGCCTTAGATTCCCAGCTTCCGTAACGATCCATGCGAGTGGATGGGTTACTGCCGTCGCTTCCAGTATGACCTGTTGCACCTTTTGCACCGTTGTCGTTGACGTGGTCTCTTGCACCCAAAGACATTCCTTGAGATGTTATTAAAGCACCAACAGGAGTTGCATCCTTAAGAAACGCGATCGCCTCATCAACGGCTTTGACTCCTTCTATTGTTTGCATCAGCACTTGATCAGAAACTTGAACTCGTGTTCCTTGAAAGCGCTGCTTGTAGTTTTCTAAGATAGAGACGTATGCTTGGGGATTTGTTCTCACCTTGTTCATCTCGGCAATCACTTGTTGTTCCAAGGATGCAGTCGAAGGTACTTGTCTGTCTAAAGTTGGGTTAGCTGCGACGGCTGAGGTACGAGCAACACTGGCTACGTTTTTTGTTCCTGCAAAAGATGGGCTAGAGAGAAACATTTGAGAAGTGCAAGCTGCAACCAGAGCGATAGGGAAAAACACACCAAGTTTGTTGTGACGCATACATGACCTCACGATGACTGTTGTACCGAGTGATTTGGGTTTATTTTGAAATCAGAGAGTTCTGCTTGGCACTCGCAGTAAGATTCAGTTCCAGAGCGGATTTAACTGAACTCTTTACTCTGCATCTAAAGTAACCCGGCTCAACCCTGCCAGCAAACGGTGCGCCCACCCAAGTACAACTTGTGAAGAGGTACTTACAATGGCTCAAGTCACGTACGTAGTCAATTTTGTACAAAGCAGTACTTTTTCGTGTCTTTAGACCGGGGTTGCTTACGGGTTCTCGGCACCTCGATGTCGGCTCATCGCAACCTAGGGCGGTAGTACGTCCCAAGGGTTGGGCTATTCACCCATTAAAGCGACTTGAGTTCGACGGCTATAAAAGTCTAAAAAGCTTGCTACATAGATATTTGAGAAATGGGATTGGTCAAAAAATGAAATATTATGTGCAAAGGCGGGGGTTAAACTGCGTACGCTTGCCTTTCTTCTTCACATTTGTAAAACGCAACAGTTGGCACTTCAGGAGTGCATAAAAATTTCTAGTCCCCCTTATGAAAGAACAGAAGCGGTTGAAATCAAAACCGCCGCCACACAAACAAAAAAGGGAAGCTGGAACAATGGACACCAAAATTTTACTTGAACAATTCCAACTGGTAAACTTTCAAAAAGGCAAGCGGATCACAATTCTTGGCGCAGGTATCGCTGGTTTAGTAGCAGCATATGAACTCGAACGCCTGGGTCATGAAGTCGAAATTATGGAAGGTAGCCCACGCATTGGTGGACGGGTATGGACACACCGCTTTGGTAACTCCCCTGATGCACCCTACGCCGAACTTGGAGCAATGCGTATCCCAAGCGACCACGAAATGACTCTGCATTATGTTCGTGAAATGGGACTTTCTGACAAACTGTGCAAGTTTATGACAGTCTTCGAGGAAAGCAACGCAATGATGAACATCAACGGGCAAGTGCTCCAGATGAAAGACGCACCCCGTGTATTGCAACAAACAGAAGGTGGTATCCTCAGCGACACTCGCTACAGTGAAAGAACTCGCACCTTTGCTGCTTGGCTCAAAACTATTATTAATACTATCGCTCCTGGTAATCTCCGTTCTGATTTTGAACGCGACTTGAACTCTCACTTGATGGATGAGTTAGAGCGCTTAGATTTAAACCCCTACTTCAGTGAAGACGGCGAAACGATTGACTTACACTCATTCCTGACACAAAACCCAAGCTTCCGCGCCAAGTGTTCTCAAGGATTGGATATTTTCCTCGGCGACATCATGACAGAAACCAGCCATGACTTGTTGCAACTCAAAGGTGGGATGGATCAGCTTATCCAACGTTTGGTAGCTGAAATCAAGGGGCCCATCAAGTGTAACCAAGAAATCGTCGCCCTGCGTGTGCAAAAAGATTATGTCCAAATCACTTGGAAGGAAAACGGACAGTTGCACACCAAAATATGCGACTACGTACTATGCACCATTCCCTTCAGTGTATTACGCAAGTTGGAATTGAGCGGCTTTGATGATGATAAACTTGACACTGTTTACAACACTGTTTACTGTCCTGGAACAAAAGTTGCATTTCACACTCGCGAGTCATTCTGGGAAAAGGATGGTATCAAAGGTGGTGCTTCCTTCAGTGGTGAAGGTGTACGTCAAACATACTACCCCTCGGTGAAGTTCAATCCTGAGCATGGTAGCGTGATGTTGGCTAGCTACACCATCGGTGATGATGCTCAACGCATGGGGATGATGTCTGAGTCGGAACGCTTTGACTATGTGCAAAACACTGTAAGCAAGATTCATCCCGAACTGAATGCACCTGGTGTGATAGTGGACAAAGCATCCATTGCTTGGGGTAACTACAAGTGGAGTGCTGGCGGATGCACAATTCACTGGGATTCTCTTGATGGTTCTAGCAGTTACCTCAAAGTGCAAAGACCTCAAAACACTCTGTTCTTTGCTGGTGAACATTGCTCTCGCTTCCCCGCATGGTTACAAGGTTCGATTGAGTCAGCACTGGAAGCGGTTTACGATATCCTCAAGCACAAGCCAGTTGCACAATCCACTGCTGTGTCAGTAGCCAACTCCTGGAACAAAAATCCTCTTTTGGTCACAGTTGGAGTCCGGTAGTTATAACCACGTTCATCTAAATTATTACAGGTTGGAGGTAAGCATCAAGAAAATTTAACAACTAACAGTCCATATTCAATTCAGCTAATAAATCCCTTTTTGTTTCGCCCGCCCCAAAGCGGGCTTTTTTAACAGTTATCAGTTATCAGTTATCAGTTATCAAGTACCCGCAGTACCAGTTACCAGTTTCATCGTTTCCTGGGGGAAACACCACACTCCTGTACACCTTTATGCGTTGGTGGCGGTGAGCGTATGCCCCACGATACGCCTGTTCACTGCGGCTGGTACTGGTCACTGGTCACTGTTCACTGTTCACTGATGGGGGTATGCCGCGTATTTTTCGGCATCACTCCACAAAAAGCCAAGGCTTTATATTATAAAGTGAGCGTCGTATATTCGCGCTCACTTCTCAAAAATAATAATTATGGCTTCTACAGAACCTATCAAAAACAAGCCTAGCAAAACTGCTGTTCCTTTAGAATCAGCAGCACCTAAGCCAGAACAAGTAGATGATAATACACAAAACCAAGTAAATAACTTGGAAAAAGATGAAGTTGTGTCAAAAGAAGAACAGTCGCAACCTGCACCCCAAGAGGAAAACAAGACTGAAAATCAGCCAGAGACTACTGATTCTTCTGCATTATTTCAAGCAATTGGGATCATTACTGGCAAGGTAAATTTCATACTGGAGGGGGATAAGGAGAGAACTACTATCACCATTGGTAACAAAGAATATCCACTGCTCTATGCTTCACGCAAACAGAGAGCATATGATGCACTCAAGAAAGAGATAGAGGCGACTGGCGAATCTACCCAACGACTGGTTGTTTACCCCAAGTTTACTCATTTTCCTGGCAGGGATCAGCCGCCGAACGTTGGCTTTCAAGTGGTTGGTTTTGACAAAGGACGCCAAGACGATGCCATTTCACAACAACTTCAGGACATGGAGTTTAAACTTTGCGGACTGTGGCAGTTTATTCCTGTCTGCCGGACACCGTGTATCTCTGTGTTTAAGAATTTTACTAAAGAACGGCTGGATCATATTAAACAATCGGAACCAGCAAAAAAAGTAAAATTCATGAAAGCGAGTCATTTACCTTTGTTCTGGAGAGATGCACTGGTACCGCCGTTCCGGTTCAATCCCAAAGCCCCAAAAGAAGAACAAGGACGCCCAGTATTCATACAGATTAAAGCAAAGTTTGTGCCGCATCGGGACGCTTTTGAATTTGATTCATTACTAGAATTGCCACAGGAGAAGCCACCAAGGTTCCTAAAGGCAAGCAAGGATGATAAAGCTACGGCAATGGCAGAAAAGAAAGCGGCTCTTAAGGCTGCTGGCAAAGACTTTGGACCACCAAGAGGTAAACCAACTGCCTCAGGCTCGAGTGCTGAGCGAACATTTAAGGGCAAGCCCACAAAGGACTTCAAGGGCAAGCTTCATGAAATGCCAAAGCCAAAACCAAAGACACAACAGTAATCGGAACAGTTATCAGTTATCAGTTATCAAGTACCCGCAGTATCAGTTATCAGTTATCAAGGAAGCGCAGTATCAAGATGTCCCAAGTCAATCTTCTCACTGGCTCCCGGTAGCTGTTCACTGTTTACTGTTTACTGGTACTGCTCCCGGTAGCTGTTCACTGTTTTAAGGAGGATTTAGGAGGATCTAAAATTTTGGATATAGCAGGCGCCAGGGCGGTTAGGACGCCAGGTGTAGAACATGCTCCATGGCATCGCGTAGACAATCAAACTGGTCGAGTTGCTTGCGAATTCGACTTTTGAGCCAAGACCAGCATCGCTCAATCT
>Ga0209902_101184_pt1 | contig 14766 bp, 11 predicted proteins | sample FECB27metaG_FD_188304 | JGI IMG/M metagenome (GOLD analysis project Ga0209902, IMG submission 188304) | Cyanobacterial communities from the Joint Genome Institute, California, USA - FECB-27 (SPAdes) (version 2) | ecosystem: Environmental > Aquatic > Thermal springs > Hot (42-90C) > Microbial mats...
GCCGAGCCCGGCGATCTGCACCGCGGGGAAATGATGCTGGACCAATGCGGTCGATCCGATGCTGAGCAGCACCGCGAACGGCGTCACCGCATAGCATTGTGCGTAAAAGGGCGGCTTCAGCGTGTCGCGGGTCAGGTCGCGGTCGCTCTGCCGCACCATGCGCGTCGCCAGGATCAGCGGAAACATGCCGAACAGGACCAGGCGAAGCAGCAGCAGCGTCGTATTATCGTCGACCAGCGATGCGAGGCCATGGCGGCTGGTGACGATCGGATTGGTGCCGGTGAAGGCGAGTTCGATCGCCTGGCACAGCATCAGTGCCAGGATCAGCAGGATCGGCGGGCTGACGGTAGCGCGATACTGTTCGTCGGGCGGCAGCGACAGCTGGGCCTCGGCATAATCCATCGTCCGGAGCGGATGGCGCAGGATGCGCCACAGCGTGACCGGGAAGAAGACGATCCAGCTCATCAGCTCGTACAGCAGCTCGTCGAGCGAGTTGAGCCACTGGACGAAGTTCATGCGCGCGCTCCCCTGGATGCCGGATCGCGGACCATCGCCCCCGATCCGCCACCATGCCTACACGATCCTGACGGCGAACGCTCCTCGATATCCTCGCCGTCCGCGGGTTATGCCGCGTCGCGGGCCGCTGGCGTTGGTGTGGCGGCCGGATCGGTCGTGCGCGGCAGGGGGCGCGGCATCGGGCGGCCCCAATAATAGCCCTGCGCCTGATCGCAGCCTTCGCTCTTCAAAAGGCGCAACTGATCCTCGCTCTCCAGCCCCTCGGCCAGCACCGGCACCTGCAGGCTGCGGCCCAGCGCCAGCACGGCGCGGATGATCGCCTGGGCCTGATGGCTGTTCTCGGATTCGAGCAGGAACGACTTGTCGATCTTGATCTTGTCGAACGGGAAGGAATTGAGCGTGTCGAGCGAGGAATAGCCGGTCCCGAAATCGTCGATCGCGATCGTCACGCCCATCGCCTTGATCTGACGCAGCACGTGCAGCGCGCGCACCTTGTCCGATACGAAGGCGGTCTCGGTGATCTCCAACTCCAGCCGATGCGCGGGCAGGCCGGACGTGACCAGCGCGCTGCGGACGATCGTGATCAGATCGACATGCATGAGCTGGACGGGCGACAGGTTCACCGCGATCCGCCACGGTTCGGACCAGCGCGCCGCCTCCGCACAGGCGGTGCGCAGCGCCCATTCGCCGATCCGCAGGATCTCTCCGCTTTCCTCGGCGATCGGGATGAATTCGGTGGGGGAGATCCAGCCGTCGCGCGGATGGTGCCAGCGCAGCAGCGCCTCGTAACCCGTCACCTCACCCGTCGTGACCGAGCGCTGGACCTGATAGGCCATGCTGAGTTCCTGGCGGGGGATCGCCTCACGCAGGTCGTTGGCGAGCATCCGCCGCGCGCGCGCAGCTTCGTCCATGCCCTGTTCGTAATAACAGATATGCCGGCCGACCGTCGCCTTGGCGCGGTACATCGCAAGGTCGGCATTGTTGACGACCTGTTCGCGCGTCTGCCCGTCGGCGGGGAACAGCGCGATGCCGATGCTGGCGCCCGGCACGATCGTCAGCTCGTCCAGCTCCAGCGTCCTGGTCAGGCAGGATTCGAGCCGGGCGACGAAGTCTTCCAGCTCGGCCTTGTCGTCGAACGGTTTGAACGCGGCGAACTCGTCGCCGCCGAACCGGGCAACCAGTTCGCTGCCCTGGCTTGCCGAACGCATGCGCTCCGCCAGCATCCTCAACACCGTGTCGCCGGTTGCATGACCATGCGCGTCGTTGACTTCCTTGAACCGGTCCAGGTCGACGCCGATGACCGCGACCTTGCTGCCGCTGCGGCGCGCGGCGTCGATCTCGGATTCCAGCCGCTCGACATAATGGCTGCGATTGGGCAGTCCGGTCAGCCCGTCGTGCAGCGCCATATGCTCGATGCGCTGTTCGGCGCGCCGGCGGTCGGTGATGTCGTCAATGGTCGAAACCCAGCCGCCGCCGGGCATTGGCCGGTGGGAGATCGACAGCGCGCACTGGTCGGTGAAGGGGACGACCAGCGTCCCGCCGCCCGGCTGCGCGATGCAGGCGCGCTGCCGCTCGACCGACTCGCGCAGCAACTCCTCGGGCATCGGTCCACCCGCGCGCTTCTCCAGCGTGTAGCGGATCAGGTCGGCGAAGCTGGTGCCTTCATGGCATTGCTCGCGCGTCACACCGAATATGTCGAGCACCCGATCGTTGCACAGGATCAGCCGTTCGTCGGCGCCGAACAGGCACAGTCCCTGCAGCATGTTGGACAGCGCCGCGTCGAGATTGCCGGTCAGCGCCACCAGCCGTTCCTGATCCTGCTTGAACTGGGTCATGTCGCGCGTGATCTTGGCGAAGCCATGGAATACGCCGCGATCGTCGTGCACGGCCTCGATCGTCACATGCGCCCAGAATCGCGTGCCGTCCTTGCGGTAGCGCCAGCCTTCGCCCTTGAACGTGCCGGTCTGCCGTGCGGTCTGCAGGCTGCGGTCGGGAAGGTCGGCGGCCTGGTCCTCGCGCGAATGGAAGCTGGCGAGGCGCAGGCCGATCGCCTCGTCCGCAGTATAGCCTTTCAGCCGCCGCGCGCCCGCATTCCAGCTCGCGACGCGGCCGTCGCCGTCGAGCATGTACAGTGCGCAATCGCTGATCCCCTGGACGAGGATGCGGAACTCGCGCTCGCTCGCCTCGATCGCCGCGCGCGCCCGCCCGCTCATGAGCGCGATTAGCATGCCCAGCGTCAGCACCGCGAATGCGGTTCCGGCCACCGCGATGCCCATCGCCAGCGGCGAGAGCAGGGTGGCGTGCGACGCATCCTCCATGCTTGGGACGATGGTGATGCCCGCCATACCCGTGAAATGCAGCATCAGGATGGCGAGCACGATCGACAGGCCCGCGCCCAGCCCGCTGCGCGTGCCGTTGCGGTCGAGCGCGAGCGACAGCGCCGGCACGATCGGCAGGATGGCCAGCACGATCGACGCGGCCACATAGCCATAGGACCAGGCGAAGGTGCCCGGGAACTCGACCGCGCGCATGCCGGTATAGTGCATCGCGGCGATGCCGGTGCCGACCGCGACGCCTGCGGCGATGCGGAATTTGATGTGCGAGCCGCGCAGCGCGATCCAGAAACCGCCGGTGACCGCGCCGATCGCAACGATCAGCGATGCTATTGTGGGGACCAGCGCATAGCCCATGACGACGCCGGGATCGTAGCCCATCATCGCGATGAAGTGGGTCGCCCAGATCCCGAAACCGCTGGCGGCGCCGGCGGCGACCAGCCAGCGCGCCCGGTCGTTTCCACGCGTGTCGCGCGCCTGCCGGAGCAGGATCACCGCGGCCATCGACGCTGCGATGCAGATCAGGCCAGCGAGTGCGACGAGGCGAAGGTCATGCTCGTTCTGGATACAATAATAGACTGCGAACATCACTTGCCCCGAAACTCAAGGGGTTGGCGATAGAACATCCGGGTTGAGGGAAGTTTAACGCCAAAATGGAGGTAATTTTCTTACGCGTTAATGGTCCTCGCTGAAGGCGAGGGGGCCGCCGAAGGGCGGGCGCGGCGAACCCCGATTAACCGCGCCCGCCCAGCCCTGCGCTGCCTTAAGCGATCTCGAGGAAATCGCGGCGCGCATGGGATCGCCTCAGCGCGGTTGCGCCGATGGCGTGAGCTCCGATCGGATCGCCGGGTTCCGGTCGGGCCCGACCACGACATATTTGTCGGTGCAGGTGCATTTATACCCGGTCTGGCCTGCGGAATTGGTGAAGGTGCTCGTCTCGCAACTCGTGAGCTTGTTCGAGATCTGCTTCTGCGTGCAGCGGCCGCCGGTCACCACTGTGGCTGCCTGGGCGGCCGCTGATGCGCCCATCGCGAAGAGAATGGCGGAGTAGAGCGTAAGCTTTTTCATTATGACCTCCTGTACGCGGAACCGATCGTGCCTTGAGCACGAAGGGAGGTCTGGCAGCTTTGCCGACAGGCGTTTGTGATGGCGGTCACATGCGTGCGATTTTTTGCCCGTCCGCTTGACCGGCTGCGGGTCCGGGCGCAGCGTCGCGGTCTTTCCATCGGGGATATCAAGATGCGCCCTGTCCTTTGCGCCGCCGTCACCGCCTGTGCCCTGATCTCGCTCGCGGCGTGCGGCCAGGTCCCCGGCGCGAAGCCCGCCGCCGATGTTTCAGGCGTCGCAGAGACGGTGAAGGCCGATATGCGCCAGTTCGTCGATGACTATAACGCCCATGACGCGGCCAAGGTGGCTGCGCATGACGCCGCGGAGTATGTCGGCATGTTCCACGGCGTCGCAAACACGATCGGCCCCGCAGCCGATCGCGCCAGCCTGGAAAGGCAGATGGCCGATCCGGCCAGCCGTTTCGAACTGAGCGGCGAGACGGTCGATGTCGCCGCGTCGGGCGATTTCGCGGTGTATCGTGCCACCTATCGGTTCCACTACACCAATCCGGAGACGAAGACGGTCGCGACCGAAACGGGCAACTGGATTGCGGGATACAAGGCGCAGCCCGATGGATCGCTGAAACTGTCCTGGTCGATCGGCGCCGATACCGGGCCGGTGGTGACGGCGCCGCCTGTGTCCTAGTCGCTTTGCAGGGAGTTTGTGGCTAGAATCGATTGCCGACCGCGTCGAAATGGGTTTGTCGGGTTTCGGGACCCGCATCGTACAGATAGAGCGTGACCGGGCATTCCTGCGCGTCGGCCCATAATATGCTTTCCGCGACCGATACGCCCTTCAGCGTTTCGTGATCGATGACCAGCATGACGTCGAATTCGGGGGCCTGGTCCGCGTCCGCACAACTATTGTCGTGTTCGATCGCTTCGATGACCGCGTCGATGTTTTTCCAGCGATGAGGGCGTTTTCGGCGATCGATGATATTCCAGATCATCGAGCAACCATAACCTAGAAGCGTGTCCCGGCGATACTCTTGCGGTCCGCATTCCCTCGCACGCCTTTCCGCTTCATACTGTGCCGCGATATGAACGCGACACGATCGCCGCGATGGAGATGATATGACGGACAAGCTCGAAGGTCTCGAACTGCGGTCGCTGGTCACCGAGGAGGGCGATCTGCGGCTCAACCTGGAAACCGTGACGCTCGACGAACCCGGCGCGGACGAGGTGATCGTCCAGGTCGAGGCGGCGCCGATCAATCCGTCCGATCTCGGCCTGCTGCTCGGCCCTGCCGATATCGCGACGATGCGCGCGGGCGGAACGGCCGAACGGCCGGTGCTGACCCTGACCATTCCGGAGCGGCGCCTGGGCGCGGTTCGTGCGCGGATGGGGGAATCGATGCCGGTCGGCAACGAAGGCGCCGGAACGGTCGTCCGCGCGGGCGCGGACGTCGCGGACATGCTGGACAAGCGCGTCGGCATGCTCGGCGGTGCGATGTACACCCAATATCGCAAGCTGCCCGCCAAGGCCTGTGTGGTGCTGCCCGATGGCGCCAGCGCGGCCGACGGCGCGTCGATGTTCGTCAATCCGCTGACCGCACTCGGCTTCACCGAGACGATGAAGGCCGAAGGGCACAAGGCGATCGTCCACACCGCCGCCGCGTCGAACCTGGGCCAGATGCTCAACCGCATCTGCCTGGCCGACGGCATTCCGCTGGTGAACATCGTGCGCCGTGACGATCAGGCGCAGATCCTGCGCGATCTGGGCGCCGAGTGGATCGTCGACAGCAGCGATCCCGATTTCCAGACCAAGCTGTTCGATGCGATCTCGGCAACGGGCGCCACCCTGGCGTTCGATGCGATCGGTGGCGGAAAGCTGGCCAGCCAGATCCTGAACGCGATGGAAGCCGCGGCGAGCAAGGGTGCGGCCTATAGCCGCTATGGATCGAACAGCTTCAAGCAGGTCTATATCTACGGCATGCTCGATACCGGACCGACGACCCTCGACCGCGCGTTCGGCCTGTCATGGAGCGTTTCGGGCTGGTTGCTTACCCCGTTCATGGCTAAGGCAGGGCCTGAGGTGGTCGGCCGCATGCGCCAGCGTGTGCTCGACGAGCTGAAGACGACTTTCGCGAGCCACTATACCCGCACCATCGGCCTGGCCGAAGCGCTGCAGCCCGACATCGTCACAGCCTATCAGGGGAAGGCCACGGGCGAGAAATATCTGATCGATCCCAGCAAATTGGGGTGATCCAGGGCTGGCCACCCGGTTCGCTGCCGGGACATTTGCCAAGCCATAAACCATTCCGTTCGGGCTGAGCATGTCGAAGCCCTTGTCCTGTTCTTCCTCCGGCGAAGAAGGACAAGGGCTTCGACAGGCTCAGCCCCAACGGTTTATCCGAATCCCGCGCCTCAGAAATCGATGCTCGCCTGGAGCCCGATGCGGCGCGTCGGGCCGAACCAGGCGACCGTCGCGTCCTGGCTGCCGGCGGTCTGGGCATAGGTGCGATAGGATTTGTCGAACAGGTTCTTGGCGAACAGCGTCAGGTTCCAGCCCGATGCGTTGCTCGCCAGCGTCACCCGTGCGTTCACCAGCGAATAATGCGGGATGCGCGCGGCGGGCGATGGGTCGAATTGCGGCGTGAAGCTGCTGGTGTGGCTGACGTCGCCGCCGAAGCTCAGGTCGAGCGTGTCGGAGACGGGCACCTGATATTGCCCGCCGAACGACATCGTCCATTTGGGTGCGGTGGGCAGTTCGGTCGCGCCGAAGGTGAAGCCCGTCTTTTCCTTCAGTTCGTTGCCGAGATAGCCGATCGAGCCGAACAGGCTGAGCGCCCGTGTCGGCTTGGCTTCGAACTCCGCCTCGAAGCCATAGAGTTTCGCGGTCGCGGCATTGCCGGTCAGCACGATCGAGGCTCCACCGCTGTTGCTGACCGCGGTGAGCTGGATATTCTTATAGTCGTTGTAGAATGCCGCCGCGTTGAAGCGGAGCTTGCGGTCGAACAGCTCGGATTTGAAGCCGGTCTCGTAGGATGTCACCGTCTCGGCGTCGAAGGGTGTCAGGTCGCCGGGGGAGAAGGGGCGACCGTTGAAGCCGCCGCTGCGGAAGCCGCGCGTGACCGATGCATAGAGCATCAGATCCTCGGTCGCCTTGAAGTCGATCCCGACCTTCGGCGAGAAATTGCTGTAACCGTCGCTGAGATCGGTCGGCGGCACGAGCACGAAGGGACCGAACAGGGTCGTGATACCGTCGAGGGATTTCCGTTCGTCGGTATAGCGGGCGCCGAGCGTCAGGTTGAGCCGGTCGACGATCGCATAGCTGGCCTGGCCATAGGCCGCGAAGCTCTTGGTGCGGTTCCTCGTCAGGATCGTGATCGGCGTCCCCGACAGCGCGATCAGGCTGTCGAAGCGGCCGTCCTCGGTGAAATAATAGCCGCCGACGATCCATTTGAAGCGCTCGTCTTCGCTCGCGCCGCTCGCCTGGACTTCCTGGCTGAACTGCCATTGCCGGGAATCGACGAACTGGTTGAGGAACGGCGTGGGCGTGCCGTCGAAATCCTGGCCCGAAGTGCCGCTCTGCCGGCGATAGGACGAGATCAGCTTGATCGTCGCCGCGTCGAGCCGATAGGTGGCGGTCAGGCTGGCGCCGAACACGTTCAGGTCGTCGCGCATCTCGGTATCCAGCCGCACGCGATCGAGGTCGGGTTTGCTGTTGAGATATTGCGGGCCGATCGGCGTCGCCGGATTGGCGGCATTGAACGCGACGGTGGCGGGCGAGGATTGAAAGGCGACCAATGTGTGCGGCGCAGGCGTGCCGCGATGGCGCAGATAGTCGGCGGCGACGTCGATGTCGAAATCGTCGGACAGCAGGAATTTGAGCTGGAGGCGGGCGGCGAAGTCGCGCGCGCGGCCCATCTGGTCGCTGCGCCCGGGCTGGGCGACGAGATTGCGGCCATAGCCGGAATCGGTGCGCGCCAGCACGCCGAACCGCGCGAGGACGCCATCGGCCAGCGGCCCGCTCACGCTCACCCGCGCGTCGAACCGGCCCTGGTTGCCGCCGCTGAGGCGGGCATTGCCCTCGAAGCTGGTCGATGGCTGTTTGGTGACGACGTTGACCGCGCCGCCGATCGTGTTGCGGCCGAACAGGGTGCCCTGCGGGCCGCGCAGCACCTCGACCCGCTCGACATCGGCGAGTTCCAGCGCCGCGCCGGTCACGCGCGCCAGATAGACGCCGTCGAGATAGAGGCCGACGCCGGGTTCCACCGTGGTGATGAAGTCGACCTGGCCGATACCGCGTACGAACACCGACGATGCGCCGGTGGTGCCCGACGCGGCGGTGCTGAACTGGACGTTGGGGGCATAGCGCACGACCTCGGTCAGATTGTCGACCTGGCGTTCCTTCAGCGCGGCGGCGGACAGGGCGGTGACCGCGACAGGGGCGTCCTGCAGCCGTTCCTCGACGCGCCGGGCCGTGACGACGATCTCGTCCAGTCCGGCATTCGCCTCCGACTGGCCGGGCGCATCCTGGCCGGCGGCGAGCGCCATGCCGGGCATCGCGAGCATGGTCGTTGTCATCAGTGCGGCGGCAAGACGGGCAATGCTTCGGGTGTGACGGATGGCGTGCATGGTTTTCCCCCCAATGTGATTGATCGGCGCTTCGTCCGCCCTTCAGGGCATGTCGAAGCCGATGATGTCCTTCGGCCGCGGTGCGGCGTAGGTCCGCTTGCTGTGACGCAGCCCGGCCTTCACGAAGGATTGGGCGATGCACACGGTGGTCGGGATCGGATCGATGACCGGCACGGCGTGACCGCGCTCGTTCAGATAGGCCTCGATCGCCTGGGCGCAGCCGAGGAAGCCGGTGCAGCCAAGGATGACGACGTCCGCGCCGTCCTGCTCCACCGTTTCCAGCGCGACCTCCGCCAGCCGGCCCTGAAGCTCGGCCAGCCTCTCATGGATCTCTAGCACCGGGATATCGACGACGCGGATCGAGGCGAGCCGTTCGTGGACTCCGTAGACCCGCGCCAGATTGCTCAGCATCGGCTTCACCGAATTGAGCACCGTGACGATGCTGAACTTGTGGCCGAGCATCGTCGCGGCATGCATCGTCGCCTCGGCCGGCCCGAAGACGGGGATGGTCAGGACTTCGCGGATCGGTTTCAGGCCCGGGTCGCCCATGCAATCGATGACGATCGCATCGGTGCCCGCGCGTTCCGCCTCGATCGCCTTCACGATCGTGTCTGGCACCGCCAGCGCCTCGTCATATTCGCATTCGATCGAAGGCGGGCCCTTGTCGAGCAGGGCGTGGGTGAAGCGCAGCTCGGGGCTTTCGAGATGCGCGATCTCGTCGAGATTGCGGAAACCCCGTGTCGTCACGGGCGTGATGATATGAACTGTCGTCGTCATCGCTGCGGCTCCTTCAATCGGTCAATCTTCAATCGGCGGCCTGGAGTTCTCCGGGCTGGAGCGCGTTCAGGCGCTCGATCTCGACATAGTCTTCGGACAGGCCGAACGCGGCCGGGCCCATCGCGGCCAGTGCCCTTGGCGAACGCAGCCGGGGCGACGCGCTGCATCCGATCACGTCGACGCGCTGTCCGTAACGCAGCGCCTCGGTGGGGATCGGATCGGCGGTCTCGCTGTCGACGATGCAGACCAGGTCGGGGACCATCGCGCGCGCCACGCCGTCGACATGGACCGCGATATTCTCGTTCTGGAAACCGATCACCGCCTGCGACCCGCCGTCGAGTGACTGGATCGTGCAGCGGCCGAACACCCAGCCGCGCGTCGTCTCGCGTCCCAGATCGACGATCTTGCCGCTGAACAGGCGATAGGCATGCCGATAATAGGGCAGGCCGCGCAACACGCGCAGCAAACGCTCGACCGGCTGTTCGTCGCTGCCCGCCGCGCGGATCGCCGCGCCGATCGCCAGCGCCGCGCTCATCGTGTCGGGCAGGGCGGCGCGCTTCACCTCGGCGCCGGTCATCGGATAGCAGGACAGCCCAACCGCCGCGCCCATCGCCGCGACCAGCGGCCGGGCAAGATCCTCCGCCACCTTCGCCGATCCGGTCTCGAAGGTGACGACGTTGCCGTGATCGTCGCTGAGCGTCATCGGCGTGCAGGACACGTCATAGGCGTTGAACGTCGTCATATCGATCGAGGGAAAGGCGCGCCCCATGCCGTCGCCGTCGACGATCGGCAGGCCGCGCATCGCGGCATAGGCCACGGGCATCACCGAGTTGAGCCCGCCGATCTCGGCGGAGATGATCGCGGTGGCCGTGCGGCCCATCTTGGTCTCGAGCGCGTTGACCGCACGGTGCGCGGTTTCGACCGAGAACAGCTTTTCGATCATCACTGTCGGCGCACCCATCGCCGCGATCGAGAACACGCAGGCATCATCGGGCAGTTCGTCGAACGGCAGGAGCGGGATCGGGCCATGCGCCCCGATCGCCTGCTTGCACAGCAGCGACCCGATATAGGGATCGCCGCCGCCGCCGGTGCCGAGGAATGTCGATCCGGTGGCCAGATCGTCGATATTATCGAGGGTGATCATCCTATGCATCGGTGCGCTCCCGCAGCGCATCGAGATCGCCGACCGCGCGGCAGACGATGCGCGTGGCGCCGCCGGGCAGATATTGAAGCGGAAGGTCTTCCAGATCGACGATGGTCACGCTGTCTGGCCGTGCGCCGGCCTCGACCGCGCGGGCCGACGCCAGGGCGCGTGCGTCGTCGAGCGCGGCCTCGCGTCCCATGTCCAGGACATTGTAGATCCGGTCGATCTCTCCAGAGACCTGGCCGATCGCGGCGCCGACGGCATTGGCGACGCCGGCACCCTCGGGCGTGATCGTCTCGCTGGTGCCGGCCAGCCGGCCGTCGACCAGCACGGCGCCGCCGCCGACCAGGATCAGCGGGATCGCCGCAGCGCTGGTCTTCATCCGGTCGAGCCCGTCCTCGACGATCCGGCGGATCGCGGCCAGCCCGTCGGCCACCAGTTGCGGGTCCAGCGCGCCCAGCAGCGCGGCATCGCCGAAATCGGCGCGGCCCGCGGCCACCGCGATATCGCTGGCGGTCAGCGTGGCGCCGCCGAAGATCAGCGCCTCCTCGGTCAGCCGGAAACCGACCGAGTCCGGGCCGACGGTGACGCCGCGATCGCCGGAGCGGACGCGGCTGCCGCCGCCCAGCCCGATCGAGAGGATGTCGGGCATGCGGAAATTGGTACGCACGCCGCCGATATCGACATGTCGGCTCGACTGGCGCGGAAAGCCGTTGACCAGCACGCCGATATCGGTGGTCGTCCCGCCGATATCGGCGACCAGCGCGTCGGACAGGCCGGTCAGGAATGCCGCGCCGCGCAGCGAGTTTGTCGGCCCCGCCGCGAAGGTCAGCACCGGGTAGCGCCGCATATGATCGGCGCTCATCAGCGTGCCGTCATTCTGGCTGACGAAGAAGGGCGCGGTGATGCCGAGTTCGACCAGCGCCTGGGCGAAGGCGGTGCTCACCCGATCGGCCAGCGGGCGCAGGCTGGCATTCATGATCGCCGCATTTTCGCGTTCGATCAGGCCGGTGCGGCCGAGCTCGGCCGAGATGGTGATGCTTGCGTCCGGCAGCTCATTGCGGACGATGTCCGCCGCGCGCTCTTCATTGGCCATGTTGAGCTGGCTGAACACACCGGTGATCGCGACATGCGCCGGTGGTCCGCCGTGCAGGCCGCGCGCGATTTCCCCGACGGCCAGTTCGTCGAGCGGGCCGATCTCGCGGCCGTCGAACTCGAAGCCGCCACGGACCATATGCGCACCGCCATGGGCGGCCGCGCGCAGCCGATCGGGCCAGGCCGCGAAAGGCGGAACCTCGCGTGCGGCGGGTAGGCCGATGCGGATCGCCGTTACCGGTGCCAGCTCGGCCGCCTGGATGAAGGCATTGGTGAAATGGGTGGTGCCGATCATCACCGCGTGGATCGCATCCACGCCCGCGCCGCTGGCATCGAGCACTGCCCGGATCGCGGCGCGGATGCCCGAACTCACGTCCGCCGTGGTCGGGCGCTTCTCGGCCGCGACGACGCGTCGGCCGTCGATCAGCACCGCATCGGTATTCGTTCCCCCTACGTCGACGCCTATCCGCATGACTGCCCCATCTGGTTTGATGACAGGAAGGTGACGGAGCGGTCGGACGCCCACAACCGGCGCGATGGGCAGGTGGACTTTCCTCCCTAGGAGGCTGTGGTGGATCTATCGTCATAAGACCCTACCGGAATGAGTAGGGTATGTGGCGAAACCCTAGATTTCTCCGGCTCCGCGCGCACGGCTGAGTGCCTCCACGCGGTCATGCACCTTCATCTTGCGGTAGATGTTCTTGAGGTGGAAGCGCACGGCATGCTCGCTGACTCCCAGCCGGCGGCCGATCAGCTTGTCGGATCCGCCCTGATCGAGCGCGAGCAGTACGTCGCGTTCGCGCGCGGTCAGGTCCAGCCGTGTCGACGCGGCGTCGGATTCGCGGAACCAGCGTGCGAGCGTGCGGAACAGGCCGGCCGATGCCGGATCGGTGGCGCCGCCGCCATCGGCCAGTGTCGCCCGCACCCGCGCCGCCACGCCCGTGCCGCCGAATTCGGCAAAGGCGCGGCTCATGCCCGTCGCGGCTGCGATCTCGACCGCGCGGGCAAAGCTCTGCGCCGCGTCGGCGGGGCGGCCGGCGCGGTCATAAGCCTCGGTCAGCAGCAGATGCGCGCGCAGTTCGCTCCGGCGGATGCCACGATCGCGCGCGAACTCGATCAGCGCGTCGAGGATCGCGCAGGCCTGTACCGGATCGCCGGCCTCCAGCGCGCGATAGGCGTGCATCAGTCCGGCCAGCTCGCGTTCCTGCCAGGCGAGGCCCGTCTCCGGCCATTCTGCGATCCGCGGCACGTCGCTCAGCCGGGGCAAGGGACCATGCAGCGCGGCCTCTCCGACCAGGCATGCGCCGATCGCGCCGAGCAGGTCGGCGACCCGGTCCAGCCCCTGCGCGACCAGGCGCACCTGCTGCGCGGACAACATGGCGAGCGTTGCCGGCAGGCCGACTTCCTCCACCGACAGCCGCGCCATCGGCTCGTAGCCATTGGCGTAGATGTCGAACCAGGCCTCCGCATGCGGCATGCGCTGGCCCGACTTTCGGATGTGCGCGCGCGCGCTCGTCAGCCGCCCGCATTCGAACTCCAGCGACGCGCTCAGCGCGCCGAGCACGGTCTGGACGCCGACATCGTCGTGATAGCGCTGGCGCCACGCCCGGCGCGCCTGGCTGAGATAGGTGCGCGCGCGGATGAAATCGCCGCGGGCCAGCGCGATCGTCGCCATATGCATGTCGAGGAACATCAGATTGTAATCGGATCGTGCGGCGCGCGCATGGGTTGCGGCATCGGTGATGTTGGCGATGGCGACGTCGAACTGCGCCTGCTGCGTGTTGAGCACGCATTGCATCGTCGTGATCAGCGATCGCCAGGCGGGATCGTTGTTGTTGTGGAGCAGCACCTGCCCGAAGCCGATGATGTCGTCCTGGGTCGCCCGGCGACATCCGTAGATCAGCACGGTGGTGCGCACGACCTCCACGTCGCGCAGTGCCTCCACGTCGCCGGCCAGCATCGGCTGCGCTTCTGCGAGCAGGCGTTCGGCGTCCGCGATTTGCCCGTCCTTCAGATGGACGATGCATTGCAGCAGTTTCAGCCGGGGCTCGTCCGCCAGGCCGGCGCGCGCAGCCTGTTCGACGAGCCGTCGGATCGTATCGAAACCCGCGGTCATCCACAGGCGCAGGCCATGCGACCGGCGGAGATAGTCGAGGATCGCCTGTCGCCCCCCGACGCGCGTCACGAGCACCGCGGATTCGGGGATGCGGCCGGCAAGCGCACAGGCATGCGAAGCACGTTCAAGTGCATCGCTGCGTTCGTCGAAGGGCAGACGCTCGAATGCGCGCGCCAGATGGAGGCGCAGCAGCGGATGGATCGCAAACCGTCCGTCATGCGATCCCGCCAGCCCCGGCAAAGCCTCGATCAGGTCGGCCAGATGGCGACCCAGATCGGCGCCGGGCACGATCGCGTCGAGCATCGCGCGGTCGCATGTCTCGACGAGCGCGGCGAACAGCAATGCGCGTTGCCACGCGTCGGGCAGGGGGGAGAGGAGTTCCTGCGCGATATAGGCTGAAAGTCCCGACGGCCCCATGAAACGACCCTCGTCGTCGGGGCGTCCGTCGAAAGACGTCATCCAGCTCGAAAGCAGGCCGATCGCGGCAGGCCAGCCCGCGCAGAGCTCGGCGAGCCGCTCCGCGCGCGCCGCGCCTAGCACCCTGGTCGCGGCAGTGACGACATCCCGTCGCGAAATCGCCAACTGGTCCGGACCGTGAAGGACGAGCCGACCCTCAGCGCGCACGCGGCCCAGCGGCAGCGCGGCAAGGTCGCGCGTCGCGATCACCAAACCGCATCCGTTCTCCGCCATCCGCTCGGCGACGCGCCTGATCTGCACGGGATCGATGTCGCCGGCGGCGGGTTCGTCGATCAGCACCCAGCCCGGTTGCGTCTCCGTCGCGCTTTCCAGAAGGGCATGGCAGGCGCCGCGCTCGGTTCCGCGGGCGATCGAGGCATGCTGTCCGCGCGCCAGGCATTGGGCGCGCAGCGCGTCCAGCAGCCAGCTCTTCGCAAAACCGGCCGGCCCATGCAGGATGACGATCATGCCCGGCGCCGATGCGATCCGCTGGACCAGCGCGTCACGATCGATACGCAGCGCCGCGGTCGTGGCTAATCGAGGTATCGCAACGGCGGCATGTGCGGGCATGCGCAAAGGCTATGGTGAATGCCCCACGGACGCAACGGCGGAGGTACCGCCAAGGCCCCGGAATCAAATAGAC
>Ga0209902_101185_pt1 | contig 14748 bp, 12 predicted proteins | sample FECB27metaG_FD_188304 | JGI IMG/M metagenome (GOLD analysis project Ga0209902, IMG submission 188304) | Cyanobacterial communities from the Joint Genome Institute, California, USA - FECB-27 (SPAdes) (version 2) | ecosystem: Environmental > Aquatic > Thermal springs > Hot (42-90C) > Microbial mats...
TCGGCGAGATGGTGGGGACACCCGGCGGGGTCGTATCGGTCGGCGGGGTCGGCGGCGTGGGAGTGCCGCCACCGCCGCCGCCGCCACCGCCCGCCGCAGCGGCCAGGCCGCCCAGCGCGAGCAGGCCGAGACCCGCGATCGGCGCGATCCCCATGCCGCCGCCACGCTCCGCGACCGGTTCGAACGAATAGGCGAGCTGTTCGGTGGCGCCGGCCGCGCCGGCGGCAGGCAACTGACACGAAACCCCGTTGAGCGAAGCGGTCCATTCGTTGCCGCTACCCGGATCCGCGAAGCTCAACTGCGAGGCTTCATTGCCTGTGCAATCGAAATAATCTTCGAGCCGGACTTCGGTGCCGTCCGTAAAGCGGAGAACCAGATCATTGTCGTCGCGAACCATAGCCGCAACGTCGTCCTTCGACGCGACAACCTTTACGGCGACAGGCCCCTTGGCCTTAAGCACCGCTGTTTTCTGCTGAACAACGTGACTTTCGACAGCACCGGAGTCGCGATTCTTGATTTCGATCCGCTTCGCCATGACACACCCCTTACAGTGATTGAACTGCAAGGGAGGGCTTCAGACAGCAAATGGGAACTTACCTGTTATGGTTAATTTCATATTAACCAAGGTATTACTTAGGCCATTTCGGTTAGATGGAACCAAATCAAAAAATCGTGGTTTTGGCGCGCAGATTTTGCGACACATCCCAGAAATACTGGAATTTTTCCAATCGGAAAATTGTTGCAGAAAAATAGATATCATTATGGGTATATTTTCCAACCAAAATGGCCGGAGTTTTTTATTGATCCTCGAAACGACTCGGCCGCCTATATTGGACACTCATATAATATAGATACGCTATAGGCACTTGCTGCATTGCAACACACATCGCCCCAAAGGCACCGAAATGGATAGCGCCCCGCTCAGATTTCATAGGCGCCGGGATCAGCTCTCCACCTCTTCTGGTCGCAGCCCACATCGGAACGGACACAGGCCATGTCGGCTCGTCGAAATCGCCGAACCGCCCGGCTGTTTTCCATGGGCCGGCTACGGGCAGCGACATTGTGCATTTCCGCGCCGACCGCGCTAAGGGCCACGGCGTGAATGACACCAGCCCTCCCATCTGCGTCGCGGCGCTCTACCGGTTCACGCGCTTCACCGATTGCCGCGCTATCCAGGCTGAGCTTGCCGCGGTCTGCCGGGTCCAGGGCATCAGGGGCACGCTGTTGATCGCGCCGGAAGGAATCAACGGCACGATCGCGGGATCCGACGAGGAGATCGGCGCCGTCCTGTCCGCCATTCGCATGCTGCCGGGCTGCGCCGATCTCGACGTCAAATTCTCGCGCGCCGCCGCACTGCCCTTCCACCGCATGAAGGTCCGGCTGAAGCGCGAGATCGTGACCATGGGCGAACCCGATATCGACCCGCTGGAAAGCGTCGGCCATTATGTTTCGCCGGAAAACTGGAACGCGCTGATTTCCGAACCCGGCACGATCGTGATCGACACGCGGAACGACTATGAAGTCGCGATCGGCAGCTTTGCCGGCGCGATCGATCCGAAGACGCCCAGCTTTCGCGACTTTCCCGCCTGGTTCCGCGCCGAACGCGAACATTTGCTCGGTGAAGGCACGCCGCCGAAGATTGCGATGTTCTGCACCGGCGGCATACGCTGCGAAAAATCGACTGCCTTTCTGAAGTCGGAAGGGCTGGACGAGGTGTATCACCTTCAGGGCGGGATCCTGAAATATCTGGAAAACGTGCCAGCCGAACAGAGCCTGTGGGAGGGCGAATGCTTCGTCTTCGATCAGCGCGTGAGCGTCGGACACGGGCTGGCGCCCGGCAGCTACGACCTCTGCCATGGCTGCCGCCGTCCGCTGGGCGCCGACGCGATTGCATCGCCCCTCTATGTCGAGGGTATCAGCTGCCCGGCCTGCCACGGGGAACGGACCGACGTGCAGCGCGCCGGCTATGCCGAACGGCATCGCCAGGAACGGTTGGCCGCGGCGCGCGGCGAAGCGCATATCGGCGCGGAGCGATCGCCACGCGATGACGACTGACGCACGACCGATCCTGTACAGCTTTCGCCGCTGCCCCTATGCGATGCGCGCGCGGCTCGCGCTGCTGGCGAGCGGCACCATGTGCGAGCTTCGCGAGGTGAAGCTGGCGGACAAGCCGGCAGAGATGATAGCGGCATCGGGGAAGGCGACCGTACCGGTGATGGTGCTGCCCGATGGAAGCGTCCTCGACGAAAGCCTGGACATCATGCGCTGGGCGCTCGAGCGCAACGATCCGGAGCGCTGGCGGGATCGCGACGACGGCGCCCTGATCGCCGCCAATGACGGCCCCTTCAAACATCATCTCGATCGCTACAAATATCCCGATCGTCACGGATCCGATGCGGCGGAGCATCGCGCCGAAGGACTGACACTGCTAGCCGGGCTGGAGGCGCGGCTGGCAGGCCATGCCAATCTTTGCGGCGAGGCGCGCGGCCTGACCGATGCCGCGATCATGCCGTTCGTTCGCCAGTTTGCCGAGACCGATCGTGCGTGGTTCGATGCGCAGCCCCTGCCCGGCCTGCATGCCTGGCTCGCCCGTCATATCACCTCGCCTCTGTTCGCGGCAGCGATGATCCGGCTGGCACCCTGGCGGCCCGACGATAGGCCGATATGGTTTCCCGATGACGGGTATTCGGCGCCGGCACGCAATTGAAGCCTTGACCCTGACACGGTGTCAGCCCCCATTGGACATGCCATGACTGTTACGATCGATCGCCGCGCGCTGCTGCGCGGCACCGCCGCCCTGGGCGGGACGGCCGCGCTGGCGCCGTGGTTTCCCGCCTGGGCGCAGCCTGTTTCCGCAGGCATCGTCCGGCCGCTGCCGACGGTTTCGGGCGACGATATCCATTTGCGCATCGCGCATCAGATGATGACGATCGACGGGCGCGAGAGCCATGGCATCGGCATCAACGGCACGATCCCCGCCCCCCTTATCCGGCTCCGCGAGGGACAGACCGTCCGGCTGCATGTCGAGAATGCGCTGGACGAGGACAGTTCGATCCACTGGCACGGGCTGATCCTGCCTTTTCACATGGACGGCGTGCCCGGGATCAGCTTTCCCGGCATCAAACCGCATTCCACCTTCACTTACGAATTCCCGATCGTTCAGGCGGGCACCTATTGGTATCACAGCCATTCGGGGCTTCAGGAACAGCTTGGCCATTACGGGCCGATCGTGATCGATCCGGCGGGTCCGGATCCGATCCGCTCCGACCGCGAGCATGTGATCCTGTTGTCGGACCACAGCCAGCTCCACCCGCACATCATCTTCAAGAAGCTCAAGCAGCAGGGCGGCTATTTCAATTATCAGAAGCAGACGCTGGCCGGGCAGCTTCGCGGCGAGGACCAGTCCGGTGTCGAGCGACGCGCCTGGGGCCGGATGCGGATGGACCCCACAGACGTCTCGGACGTGACGGGCGCAGCCTATTCCTACCTGGTCAACGGCCATGGCCCGCGCGACAACTGGACCGGGCTGTTCGCGCCCGGAGAACGCGTGCGGCTGCGCATCGTCAACGCCTCGGCGATGACGACCTTCAATGTCCGCATCCCGGGGCTCAGGCTCACCGTCGTCCAGGCCGACGGGCTGAACGTACGGCCGGTCACCGTCGACGAGATCCAGGTTGCGGTCGCCGAGACCTATGACGTGATCGTCGAGCCGACGGAGGATCGCGCCTATACGCTGGTCGGTGAGACCGTCGACCGGTCCGGCATGGCCCGCGCCACGCTGGCACCGCGCGCGGGTATGGCGGCAGCGGTGCCGCCGCTGCGCAAACGCCCGATCGCCACCATGAAGGACATGGGCATGGGCGGCATGGATCACGGCGCGCCCGCCGCCCCGGCAACGGAGTCCGCCTGCCCGCCCGAACATGCCGCGATGGGGCATTGCACGCCTGATGGGCCGACGACGGCGATGGATCATTCGATGCGCGACTTCTCGAACGCGCCCGAGGTGAAGAAGACACCGACGGTCCAGTCGATCTCGCCGATGCCGGTCGACCGCATGGGCGAGCCGGGCCAGGGGCTGGCCGATGTGGGGCATAAGGTGCTGGTCTATCGCGACCTGATGGCGGTCGAGCGGAACCCGGACGTGCGCGCGCCGGACAGGGCGATGCGGATCCACCTGACCGGCAATATGGAACGCTATATGTGGGCCTTCGACGGCGAGAAGCTGAGCGAGGTGAAGGCGCCGATCCCCTTCCTGAAGGACGAACGGGTTCGCGTGACCCTGGTCAACGACACGATGATGGGCCATCCGATCCATCTGCACGGCCATTTCTTCGAACTGGTGACCGGCCATGGCGACCATGCGCCGCGCAAACACACCATCCAGGTCCAGCCCGGCGGGACCGCCACCTTCGACGTCACCACGGACGCGCTCGGCGACTGGGCGTTCCATTGCCACCTGCTCTACCACATGCATGCCGGCATGATGCAGGTCGTCACCGTGCGACCGCGCGACGGTGGCGCGGCATGACGATGCGCCTTCCGTTTATCGCCGTCGCCGCATCGGCGATGATGCTGGCGGCGCCAGCGATCGCGCAGACCGCCGAGGATCCGAGCTGCCCGCCGGAGCATGCACGGATGGGCCATTGCACGCCGTCTACCCCGGCGCCGCCGCCCGCCCCCGCGCCCGCGCAGCCCGATCCGCATGCCGGCCATCACATGATGGATAAGGCTGAAATGCCGGTGCATGGCAGCGGGGGAACCGCCCTGCCGGCCGGCAATGCGCCCGCTCCGCCCGCGCCCGAGGCCAATTATGCGGATCGCATCTGGGGCGCCGCGGCGATGAAGCCGGTGCGCGACGCGATGCGGGACGAACATGGCGGAGGCAGCTTCTCACAGATCATGTTCGACCTCGCCGAATATCGGGTGCGCAGCGGTCGCGATGGCTTTCACTGGGACGGTGAAGGCTGGTTCGGCGACGACATCGATCGGCTCGTCATCAAGTCCGAGGGCGCCGTCACCTTGGGAGAGGGCGTGGAGGATGCCGAGATCCAGGCGCTCTACAGCCGCGCGATCGGCCCCTATTTCAACCTGCAGGCCGGCGTCCGCCAGGATTTCGGCCCCGGCCCGTCGCGCACCCATGCAGTCATCGGGTTCGAGGGGCTCGCCCCATATTGGTTCGAGATCGAAGGCGCCCTTTTCCTGTCGAACAAGGGCGACCTGCTCGCGCGACTGAGCGGCTATTACGATCAGCGCATCACCCAGCGGCTGATCCTGCAGCCGCGCGCCGAATTCAATCTGGCCGCGCAGGACGTACCGCGCATCGGCATCGGATCCGGCCTGTCGGACATCGATCTCGGCCTGCGCCTCCGCTACGAGATCGCCCGCGAATTCGCGCCCTATATCGGCATCTCATGGGAACGGAAGGTGGGCGACACCGCCCGCTTCGCCCGGCTGGCGGGCGAAGATCCGTCTTCGATCGGCCTGGTGTTCGGGGTGCGCGCCTGGTTTTAGATTTCGAGCGCGTCTCGCCTCCCACGGCCCCGCACATCCTGAGGAACCGTTGAGCGAAGTCGAAACGGTGTCTCGAAGGACGCACCATGCATCCAGCATCCTTCGCGACAGCCTTCGCTACGCGCTTCGCAGCTACTCAGTCTTTCCTCAGGATGGGCGGTTGGGGAGAGGGTCAACGCGGCTTTTTCGACGAATTCAACGCCACTGCCGCCCGGATCAGCGCCTTCAGCGCATCCTCGTCGATCGCGTCACCCTCGCGGAAATCGATGGCGCGGCGAACATTGCCGTCCAGGCTGGAATTGAACAGGCCCGACGGATCGTCGAGCGAAGCCCCTTTGGCAAAGGTCATCTTGACCACGGCCTTGTAGGTTTCGCCGGTGCAGATCATGCCGTCCCGATACCAGACGGGAACGCCGCGCCATTTCCACTCCTCGACCACTTCGGGCTCGGCCTGCCTGATCAGGCCGCGCAACCGGGCGAGCGTTTCGCCGCGCCAGTCGCCGAGCGCCGCGATCCTCTCGTCGATCAGTTCGGACGGTGATTTTTCCTGTGCGGATCCAGCCTCGCTCATCATGCCCCCTTCTTGTTCACGATCCAGCCGGGCAGTTCGGATGCCTGGCGGACCCAGTCCGCCACCAGCGCCTCGTCGAACTGACCGTCCTCGCCGATATGGAAATAACGCGTATTCTCGTCCTTCGACGCGACGGGCGGGACCGGATCCAGCGCCGCGCCGCGGAAGAATGCGAGCTTGATATATTTCGTGAAGCAATGGACGCCGAGGAACCAACCCTGCCCCTCCATGCCATAGAGCGGAGAATTCCATTTCACCGCCTTGCGCACATCGGGAACGGTGCGTTCGATCAGCGCATCCAGGCGGCGGCCGACATCGCGTTTCCAGCCCGGCATCGCGTCGATATAGGCCTGCACGGGTTCGTCGCCATCGCCCTTCGCGATTTGCGGATTGCCGCCCGAAAGCAGCTTCGGTTTCGGTTCGTCCGGCATCGCCGTCACTCCTGCTGACCCACCGATCGACCGACTCTCGACCCGGCCGGATCGGTGCTCGACCGACATGGTGGCCATGTCAATGCGTCGCCGTCATTGCGACGGGGAATGAGGCAGGCCCGAAAAGATCGAATTGTGACCCGTTGCCCCGCTGTCCATTCCCGGCTCCACCGGTTAGGACGACCGCGATAAGGAACACGCAGAGAGGCGGGAATCATGTGGGTGGTAAGGCCGGTCCGACAGTCGGACCATGACGCGCTCTCCGAACTGGCGACCGCGTTGGGGCCGGGCATGACGACGCTTCCCGACGATCGCGACGCACTGGGCGAAAAGATCGAGGCATCGATCGCCAGTTTCGAACGGCGCCTGTCTGCCGACCACGCGCAATTCTTCATGGTCCTGGAGGATCCGGAAAGCGGCGCGGTGCTCGGCACCGCGGCGGTCTATCCCAGCATCGGCCGGCCTTATGGTTTCTTCTCCTATCATGTGAACCGGTTGATCCATCACTCGCCGGCGATCGACTTCGGCCTCGATACGGAGGTGCTGCACCTTTCGAACGAATATACCGGCACGACCGAGATCGGCACTCTCGCGGTCGCGCCCGGATTGCGGCGGGGCGGCGCAGGACGGCTGCTCGCGCAGAGCCGCTACATGCTGATGGCGGCATTCCCAGACCTGTTCGCCGACCGCGTCATCGCGGAAATGCGCGGCTGGCAGGAACCGGACGGCAGCAATCCCTTCTGGTCGGCGGTCGGCGAACGCTTCTTCCATATGGATTTCGCCAAGGCCGATCGGATCAGCGCCGTGAACGGCGCCGAATTCATCGCGGACCTGATGCCGAAGCATCCCATCTATCTTGGCCTGCTGCCCGAAAGCGCGCGCGCCGCGGTCGGCCGCGCGCACGCATCGAGCGCGATCGCCATGGCGATGCTGATCGACGAGGGCTTCCGCTACGAGAATTGCGTCGACGTGTTCGATGCGGGGCCGCAGGTCGTGGCGCAGCGCGCGAAGATCCGGACCGTCGCGCAGACCCGTACGGGCCTGACCGCGCGCGAGGGCCTTGGCGACCAGCCCTCGCCCGGTCTGATCGCGACGCAGGATCTTGCGAATTTCCGGGTCGTCCGCTCCGCCGGGTCACCCGATGCCGATACCGTCGCGCTCGATGCCGAGACGCTCGCCGCGCTCGGCGCGGGGGCGGAGGGCGGGCTCTGCTTCTCTCCGCTGGAAACCCGAGGCTAGCGCGGAAGCACGAGGAAGATCTTGCCGTCGGGCAGGTTGCCGACGCTCACATAGCGGACATGATCGGGATAGGTGGCGCGATAGCGGCGCCAGCGTTCCTGTTTCGAGACGCTTTCCTGGACCAGCTCGAACGCGCCGACCGTGCCGAACATGTCGTAGCGCGGCACGGTGCGATCGCCGTGGGATGCGATGAAGCGGGCCAGGTCCGGCGCGAAATCGGCGCCCGACAGGGGCGCGGTACGCAACACGATCGCGCGCGCACGCGCGGTCGCGGCCGCATCGGTTTCGCGGATCGGCTTCAATGACAGCGTCGTCGACCCCGGATCGAACGCCTCCGCAACCTTCTGCGCGATCATATAGTGCCGATCGGTGGCGACGTTGGTCTGCACCATCATCGAAAAGCCGGTTTCGGGAATCCGGTAATAGGCCGTCCGATAACCGGGCACGGATCCGGTATGCCAGACGATCCGCCGCCCGCTCGGCAGCGTATCGAGGAACCAGGCAAGGCCGTAACCGGTCGCCCCGCCATTGTTGAGCCGCCCAGGGCGATACATCAGTTCGGCGGAGGCGGCGGACAGCAGCCGTCCGTCGGTCAGCGCCGTCGCCCAGGCCGGCTGGTCGCGCGGCGACATCAGCAGACCGCCCGCGGGAATGTGCGACACGCTCGACGACATGCGCACGGCGTGCTGGAGCGCCCCGTCGCGCCACTCATAGGGCTCCGATCGATAGGGGATCGGCGATTTCGCGTCGTCCGGCCGGCTGTCGCGCAGTCCGGCGCGGCCGAACACCTCTTCCCGCACATAGCGGGCATAGCTCATCCCGCTGATATCCTCGATCAACTGGCCGAGCAGCGTGAAGGCGGTGTTCGAATAATTCCACACGCTGCCGCATTCGAACTGCATCGGCTGGTCGGCCAGCGCGAAAAGGTCCTTGCGCGTATAGGGCCGGTCCTGCGCGAAGCCCGGCCCGTAATCCGGCATGCCGCTGGTATGGCCAAGCAGGTTGCGGATCGGCAGCTTCGCCCAGCGATCGGGCACGTCCTTCACATAGCGGCCGACCTCTCCGTCGAGCGAGACCAGCCCGGCCTCCTGCATGCGCAATATGCCGATCGCGATCGTGTGTTTGCCGACCGATCCGGTATGGAACAGCGTGCGATCGGTCACCGGTGCGTCGAACGGCACGCTTGCCTTGCCGCGCAGGAACATCGCCTGCTGCGCCCCCCGGCGCATCACCGTGACGGCAAGGCCCGGGATGCGCGCCGCCGCCATGTCGCGATCGAGCATCGCCTCGATCGCGGCGTTGTCGACGGTGCCGGCTGCATCGGCGCGGCCGCCGAAACCGATTGCCGATGCCGCCACGCCGCCCAAAGCCGCGGTCAACGCCTCGCGCCTGTTCAATCCGCTCATCCGCGCCCTTCCCCGTCAGAACCCGGGCGGGAGGGTAACGTCATTTCCGGTGACCGCAACGACCGGCTGACAGTTTCTTGTCATCCATTCCGATCGAACCGCGCGGGTGACAGCGCCCGCGCGATATCGTCGGAAAGATCGGCCGCCACCTCGCTTCGTGCAAAGATGGCGGCGCCCGCCCGCGCAAGCGCCGGCGCCATTTGCAGCCCGTATCCGCCCTGCCCCGCGAACCAGAAAAAGCCCGGAACGTCATCGTCATAACCGACGATCGGCGTTCGATCGGGCGCGAAGGTGCGCAGCCCCGCCCAGCGATGCCGGATGCGGCGCACGGGCATGTCGCATAGCGTTTCGAACCGGTCGACGGCCACCGCGATATCCCATTCCTCCGGCTGGGCATCGCCGGGTTCGGCGGGCGTCTCGTCCGCAGGCGAGATCAGCAGCAGTCCCGCATCGGGCTTGAAATAGAGATCCTCGTTCGCGGTCATCACCATCGGCCAGGCATCGCCCGCCATGCCGGGCGGCGGTTCCGCCAGCAGCACCGTCCGCCGCGCGGCGATCATGCCGCGCGGCCGCGCGCCGAAACAGGCGGCGATCGTATCGGCCCAGGCGCCGGCGGCATTGACCACGATGTCCGCGGACAGCTCACCCTTCGACGTCTTCACGCGCCATTTTCCGGCACGATGGTGCGCGGCCTCGACGCGCGTATCGAGATACAGCGCCGCACCCGCTTCGCGCGCGGCGCGCGCATAGCCCTGATGCAGGCGGTCGGTATCGATCTCCGCCGCGTCGCGATCAATCGCCGTGCCGGCCAGCCGTTCTGCGCGCAGGATCGGCACCATCGCGGCAGCATCCTGCGCCGACAGCGGGTGCTGGTCCGGATAGTCCGGATGACCGAACCCCGTCGGTTCGTCCATCCGCGCGATGGTGAGCAGCCCGCGAGGCGAGAGGAGAGGTCCGTCGGCGAAACCGGCGGGCGGCCCGTCGAGAAAGGGGCGGCTCGCACGGGTCAACGCGCGGACAACGTCGTTGCCATAACCCGCCAGATACATGGCCGCCGAACGGCCGGTCGCATGATAACCGATGGCGGATTCCGCCTCGACCATGGTGACGCGGTGGCGGCGGGCCAACTCGCTCGCCAGCGAGACGCCAGCAATCCCGGCGCCGATGACGAGGACTTCGATACGCGATAACATTGAAATGGAACGCTCCGCCGGATGACGGCCGGCCGGGCCGGCCATCATCCGATATCGTCAGAAGGATTTGAACACGCGCAGGCCCAGCTCGCGCGGCGGGGCGACATAGGCGCGACGGACGGCCAGGCTGCCCGCGAACAACGCATAGGAATATTGCGTGTCGAGCAGATTCTTGGCGTAGACGCCGACGCCCCAGTCATTGTCGATCCCGCGGATCTGGATCTGCCCGTTGACGAGATGATAGGCCGGGATCGCCAGATTGGGATCCAGCGCCTGGATCCCGCCGACCGTGGCATAGACCGGCGTGCGCGCGCGCCACGCCCAGGACAGGGTGGTGTCGAGCGCGAGCGTGTCGGATACGGGCACGACATGGTTCGCGATCAGGCTCAGGCTCTTCTTGGGAATGCCCGGCAATTCGCGTCCCTCGCGCGACACGTCGACGATCTGATTGCCCAGCGCCGGATTGGCGGGATCGATCGGGCGCGTATCCTTCATCAGCTTCGTCTTGATGAGGCCTGCCGATCCGGTCAGCGTCAACTGGACGGTAACGCGCGCCGCCATCTCGAACTCCATCCCGCGCGACCGCGTCTCGACGCCGTTGAGCGTGATGTTGCGGATGATACCCGTGGTCGGATCGGCGAAGACCGACGAGACCTGACGATCGGTATAGTCGAGCTGATAAAGGGCCATATTCGCGCGCAGCCGGCCGCCGAGCAGATCCAGCTTTGCGCCGATCTCGTAATTCTTCGCCTTTTCCGGATTGAACGACGCAGCCGCCAGCGAGCTCTGCGACAGGCGCAGGTTGACGCCGCCCGAATGGAAACCCTGCGAATAGGTGGCGTAGAGCATCAGCTCTTGGACCGGCTTGGACGACACTGTCACGCTGGGCAGGACATTCTCGTAGCTGTCCCTGAACGTCGCATTGTCGCGCGCCGCGTCGATCGTGGTCGGCGTGACCACGAACGGCACGACCGCGGTGTTGACGCGGACCGGGCCGAGCCGCGGATCGATATAGACGTTCGCCGCCTGCCCGGTGAAACGCTTCTTCTCGCTACTGTAGCGGATGCCGCCGTTCAGGCTGAGCCAGTCGGCGAACCGATAGGTGGCGTTGGCGAACAGCGCGAAACTGGTGGTGCCGACCCGTTGGCGCTCGGCCGCGACCGACGTCCATGTGGCCGGTGAGGATGCCGGGGGGACGACCGCCCCGTCCAGCCCGCCAAGCCCGAGAAAGCCGGCGCCGATCCGCGGATCATGCGCGGTGTTGAGCGACTGGGTGAAGCTGTAGCGCGACGTGTCCCTGAAGAAGAAGGCGCCGACCAGCCATTCGAGCCGGCTGTCGCCGCGGCTGAACAATTGCAGTTCCTGCGTGAACTGCGTGCCGTGATTGGTCACGGCGTTGTTGCCGAGCTCGACATTGCTCGCGTCGAGATCGGTCAGCGCGCGGCTGCGATCGTCGCGAAAGCCGGTGATCGAGCGGAAACCGACGCTGTCCATCGTCCAGTCGAACTGGGCATTGAGGCCGAATACGTCGCTGTCCGCGAAATTGGCGAGATCGTTGCCGAACTCGTAATAGCCGCCGGGCTCGATCGCGCCGAGCGGGCGGAGGTCGAACCGGTCCGCGCGATCCTGGCCGATACCGATGCCCTTCTGCGCCTGTCCGTCGTCGCGCTGCCGGTCGTAATCGACGCGCAGCAGCACTTCCTTGCTGTCGTCGATCCTGCCCAGGATCGATCCCCGGACGCTGAAGTGATCGACCTTGCCGTAATCGCGGCCGGTGGCGATGTTCTTCATATAGCCGCTTTCGGACAGCTGCTGCACGGCGATGCGGCCGAGCAGGCTGTCCCCCGCGATCGGACCGCTGGCGATGGCCTGCGCCATCACATGGCCATAGGTGCCGGCCTCTCCCTGGAAGCGGAATTCGGGCGTCGCCGTCGGGCGCTTCGAGATGATGTTGATGCTGCCGCCGATCGAATTGCGGCCGTAAAGCGTCCCCTGCGGCCCGCGCAGAACCTCGATCCGCTCGACGTCGAGATAGGCGGCATTGAGCGAGGTGAGACGCGATACATAGACGCCGTCGATGTGGAGCGCGGTCGATGGCTCGACGCCGACGCCGAGCACACCAGAACCCGCACCGCGGATCGTGATCGTATTCTCGTTGCCATTGCCCTTTTCGATCAGCAGGCCGGGGATGAGATATTGCGTCTCGAACAGGTCGGGCACGCTGGTCTTGTCGAGCTGATCGCCCGAAATGGCAGCGGCGGAGATCGGAACGTCGCTCAGCGTCTCTTCGCGCTTACGCGCCGTGACGACGATATCGTCCTGATTGCCGAGACCTTCCGTATCTCCGGCCGACTGCGCGATCGCCGCGCCGGCCCAGAGCGCAGGCAGCGCTGCGGCGGCGAGCCATATAGATTTTCGAAAAAGAATTTTCCGCGAATTGCCAAACGACGCTGATCTGTCGGTCACACCGATCCCCTTTCACGCTCATGATCTGAAAATGCCCGCCCCGATTATTCCGGGTTTATCGAGCAATCCGCTCTGCCAGTTACGCCCCCGGATATGCCGCGGACCGGCCGCCGATGTCCCTTCGACCGAAATCGCGAATCATCGGCTGCCCCGACCATAGGCAAAAATATTCGATTTCAAAATATTTTCTTCAAATCGAAACTCGACCGTGCCGAATCCGCTTGACGGATGGGCGCACGGCGGGCTTTCGAAACGGCATGACCCCAGCCGGACCAGCCACCGCGATCGGCGCGATCGCCATCCTGCTCTGGGCCGGCCTCGCCACGCTCAGCGTCGGCGTGACCGCGTGGAACGCCTTGCAATTGATGACGGCGGGCTTCGCGGTGGCGTTCGTGGCGGGGGCGTTCTGGCTGGCCGCGACCGGCCGCGTCGCGATGCTCGACATCCGCCGGCTGCCCCGCGCCTTCGTCGTCGAGTCGGCATTCTCGCTCGGCGGCTACCACCTGCTCTATTTCGCGGCGCTGCGCAGCGCGCCCACCGCCGAGGCCAATCTGGTCAATTATCTCTGGCCGCTGCTGATCGCGGTGCTGGCGGACCGGACGCGCATCCTGCGCACGCTGCCCGGGGCATTGATCGGTTTCACCGGGGTCGCACTGCTGCTCTATCAGCCGGGCGGTTTCGAGCGCCCGACATTGGGCCATGCCGCCGCATTGGCCGCGGCGATCGTGTGGACGCGCTACAGCATCCGCAATGCCCGCTTTGCCGCAATCCCCAGCGAGGCGCTCATCGGCATATTCGGGCTTGTCGCGCTGGCCGGCGGTGCCGTGCTGGCACTGGGCGGCACGCCCCTGACCTGGCCCGGCACCGGCCAGGCGCTGCTGGTGCTGGCGATCGGCATCGGACCGTTCGGCCTGGCCTTCCTCGCCTGGGATCTCGGCACCAAGCACGGCCATGTCGGCCTGCTCGGCGTGCTGGCGTTCAGCGCGCCGGTGCTCTCCACCTGCCTGCTCATCCTGACTGGCCATGCCGCGATGAGCGGCCGGCTGGCCCTATCCTGCGCGCTCGTCGTCGCCGGCGCGATCCTCGCGACCGTCGCGGGACGCCGTCGCGCCGCTCACGCTCAAAGCTGAAGGGACATCATATGCTGCTACACATGTCGACCTGGCCGGAGATCACCGCCTATCTGCAACGATCGCAGACCGTGGTCATCCCGATCGGATCCAACGAACAACATGGGCCCACCGGCCTGCTCGGCACCGACTGGCTGTGTCCGGAGATCATCGCGCACGAAGCGGAGCGCAACAGCGACATATTGGTCGCGCCCACGTTCAACATCGGCATGGCGCAGCATCACCTGGCCTTTCCGGGCACGATCACGCTGCGCCCGTCCACCTTCATCGCCGCGATCGGCGACTGGGCACGATCGCTTGCCGCGCACGGCTTTACCCGGCTCTATTTCCTCAATGGCCATGGCGGCAATGTCGCATCGATCGAAGCGGCATTCTCCGAAATCTATGCGGAGGCCAGCTTTGCGCGGCGCGACCTTGGCTATGCGTTGCGCCTGCGTAACTGGTGGGAATTGCCGGGCGTGAAATCGCTGGCCGAAAGCCAGTTCCCGGTCGCGCACGGCACCCATGCCACGCCGTCGGAGATCGCGATCACCCAGTGGCGCTATCCCGAACATATCAAGCAGGCAGCCTGCGATCCGGCCGTCGCGCCGAGCGGCCCCATTCGCGAAGCCGCGGATTTCCGGCGGCGCCATGCCGACGGGCGGATGGGATCCGATCCACTGCAGGCGAGCCCGGACAAGGGCGGCGAACTGGTCGCCACCGCGGTGCGCGGACTGGCCGAGGATGTTCTGATCGGCTGGTGACGGCCAGTCGTGGCCACGGGACATGGCCGGACTGCCGCGTCGCGCTCCCGGCGGAAGC
>Ga0209902_101186_pt1 | contig 14738 bp, 15 predicted proteins | sample FECB27metaG_FD_188304 | JGI IMG/M metagenome (GOLD analysis project Ga0209902, IMG submission 188304) | Cyanobacterial communities from the Joint Genome Institute, California, USA - FECB-27 (SPAdes) (version 2) | ecosystem: Environmental > Aquatic > Thermal springs > Hot (42-90C) > Microbial mats...
GGTGAAGGCCGCCGAAAACGGCGTCGTCATCTATGCGGGTGATGGCCTCAAGGAATTCGGCAACACCGTGCTGGTGCGCCACGAGAACGGCCTCGTCACCGTCTACGGTCACGCAAGCTCGCTCAAGGTCCAGCGCGGCCAGAAGGTCAAGCGTGGCGACGAGATCGCGCTGTCGGGCATGAGCGGTTCGACCGATGCGCCGAAGCTGCACTTCGAAGTGCGCAAGAACTCCACGCCGGTCGATCCGAGCGGCTACCTGGAATAGCCTTCAGTTTGCGCATCGTGCCTTCCGAAAATCGAGCGGGATTTTCGGGCCGATGCCGGAGCGGAACGTCTGACCTCCATCAGTCCCGCATACGCCCGTCCCGACCAGGGGCGGGCGTTTTCGTTTGCAGCGCTCAGTCCTTGAGCGGCTTGCCGAGGCGGCCGGCGAGGTCCTGGATGAACTGCCAGGCAACGCGGCCCGAACGGCTGCCGCGCGTCGTCGCCCATTCCAGTGCCTCGGCGCGCAGCGTCTCCGGGTCATTTTCGAAGCCGTGGTAGCGGGCATAGCCGTTGACCATCTCGAGATATTCGTCCTGCGAGCATTTGTGGAAGCCGAGCCACAGGCCGAAGCGGTCGGAGAGCGAGACCTTTTCCTCGACCGCTTCCGACGGGTTGATCGCCGTCGAGCGCTCGTTGTCGATCATGTCGCGCGGCAAAAGGTGCCTGCGGTTCGACGTGGCGTAGAAGATGACATTCGCCGGCCTGCCTTCGACGCCGCCTTCGAGTGCTGCCTTGAGCGACTTGTAGGAGGTGTCGTCATGGTCGAACGACAGGTCGTCGCAAAACAGGATGAAGCGATAGGGGGCTGCCTTGAGCAGGTTCATAAGCTTGGGCAGCGTGTCGATATCCTCGCGGTGGATTTCGATCAGCTTGAGCGGCGTTGCGGTCTTGCCCGAGGCATTGATCGTGGCGTGTGCTGCCTTGACCAATGACGACTTGCCCATGCCGCGCGCACCCCACAGAAGCACGTTGTTGGCGGGCAGGCCGGCGGCGAAGCGCTCGGTGTTGTCGACGAGGATGTCGCGGACCCGGTCGACGCCCTTGATCAGGTCGATGTCGACGCGGTTGACGCGCTGGACGGGTTCGAGAAAGCCCGGATCGGCCGCCCAGACATAACAGTCGGTGGTGGCGATGTCGGTTTCGGGAACGGACGGCGGCGCGAGCCTGGATACCGCAGCGATCAGAAGATCCAGCTTGGAGTTGAGCGCTTCGATGGTCTTTTCCATGGCCAATCCCGTCAGTCTCTAGATAATACCTGTGCGCGACGCTGTAACACGCTCAAATTGCGCGGAAAAGCGCCGCTGCTTGGGCCAAGCGTAGTTGCATTGGTGGCATGAGCGACTATATTCCGCGCACATTTCCGGGGTCCCGATGTGCGGTATCCCGATACTTTCTCAGGAGACATTCATGTTCGTCACGCCGGCATACGCACAGGCCGCCACCGCGGGAGCGCCCGACATTCTCGTCAGCATCTTGCCGTTTGTGCTGATCTTCGTGGTCATGTATTTTCTCATCATCCGCCCGCAGCGCACCCAGCTGAAGAAGCGTGGCGAGATGCTCTCGGCGATCCGCCGCGGCGATACCGTCGTCACCGGTGGCGGCTTCGTCGGCAAGGTGAGCAAGGTCATCGACGACCACGAGCTCGAAATCGATCTGGGCAATGGTCTCAAGGTGACGGCGCTGCGCGCGACGATTTCCGACGTTCGGGTCAAGGGCGAGCCGATCGCCAACCAGAACGCCAAGAAGTAAATCGTAGGCGAGGCCAAAAGCACCGCTTTCACGCCTTATCGGACGAGGCCAAATGCTCTATTTCTCGCGCTGGAAGACGATCTCGATCTGGGCCGTGGTGCTCTTCGGGGTACTCTTCACCATCCCGAACATGCTGACCCAGTCTCAGCTCGATTCCCTTCCGGGGTGGTTTCCCAAGCGCGCGTTGACGCTTGGCCTCGACCTGCAGGGCGGTTCGCACATCCTGCTCTCGATTGACCGGCAGGACCTGATCGACGAGCGCCTGCAGGCGACTCGCGACGATATCCGCACGCTGCTGCGCGATGCCAAGATCGGCTATACCGGCCTCACCGGCACCGGCACCACCGTGCAGGTTCGCATCAGCGATGTGAACGAGATCGATGCGGCCAAGACGGCGCTCGCGCCGTTGGTTGCTCCGTTGTCGTCGAGCATGTTCGGCACTGGTACGGTGAGCGAACTGTCGCTCGAGGAGCCCGAGGCCGGGCTTCTGCGCTACACGCTGACCGAAGGTGGCATCGACTACCGCGTCAACAACGCCGTGACACAGTCGATCGAGGTCATCGGCCGCCGTGTCAACGAGCTAGGCACCACCGAGCCGATCATCCAGCGCGCCGGCGCCGACCGCATCCTCGTCCAGGTTCCGGGTCTGCAGGATCCGACCCGTCTCAAGGAAATCCTCGGCAAGACCGCCAAGCTGACCTTCCAGATGGTCGACCAGTCGATGTCGCCGCAGGAGGCCCTGCAAGCCCGCCCGCCGGCAGGCTCGACCGTCATGTATTCGCAGGACGATCCGCCCGTTCCCTACCTGATCGAAAACCGCGTCATCGTGTCGGGTGAAAACCTCACCGACGCGCAGGCGACCTTCGACCAGCGCACGTCGGAGGCTGTTGTTTCTTTCCGATTCGACGGCAAGGGCGCTTCGCGCTTCGGCCAGGCTACCCAGCAGAATGTCGGCCGCCTGTTTGCCATCATCCTCGACAACCAGGTGATCTCGGCACCGCGCATCAACGAGCCGATCCTTGGTGGTTCGGGCCAGATTTCCGGCAGCTTCACCGCCGAAAGCGCCAACGATCTCGCCGTGCTGCTGCGCGCCGGTGCGCTGCCAGCGGATCTCACCATCGTCGAGGAACGCACCGTCGGCCCGAGCCTGGGCGCAGATTCCATCGCCGCCGGCAAGTTCGCCTCGGTGATCGCCGGTATCCTTGTCGTCGGCTTCATGCTGGTCGCCTACGGCACGCTCGGCATCCTCGCCAACATCGCTCTTGCTGCCAACGTGGCGCTGATCATCGCGATCCTGTCCATCCTGGGTGCGACGCTGACCATGCCCGGCATCGCCGGCATCGTGCTCACCGTCGGCATGGCGGTGGACTCCAACGTCATCATCTACGAGCGCGTACGCGAAGAACGGCAACTCGGCCGATCGCTCGTACAGTCTCTCGATTCGGGTTTTGCACGCGCGCTAGCGACCATCGTTGACGCCAACTTCACCACCTTCATCGCCGCACTTATCCTGTTCTACCTCGGCTCGGGCCCGGTTCGCGGCTTTGCAGTCACGCTCGCCATCGGCATTGTGACCACTGTCTTCACCGCCTTCACCCTGACCCGCTGGCTGGTGTCGATCTGGCTGCGTCGCGTCAAGCCCAAGGAACTGCCGAAGGGCGTGCGCTTTGTGCCCGACAACACCAGCGCCCCCTTCATGTCGTGGCGGCGTTATGCCTTCACGCTATCGGCGGCGGCATCGATCCTGGCAACCGTGTTGTTCTTCTCGGTCGAGATGAACTACGGCATCGACTTCCGCGGCGGCACCAGCATCGAGGTGCAGTCCAAGACAGGAACGGCCGATTCGGCGGCGGTTCGCGCCAGGCTGAGCGAACTCAACCTGGGCGACGTCCAGGTGCAGGAGTTCGGCGCCAACAACACGCTGCTCATCCGCGTCGAGGGGCAGAATGCCGGCGACAATGCCGAGCAGAGCGTTGTCGAGAAGGTGCGCGGCGAGCTTGCCAGCGAATATGATTTCCGCCGCGTTGAATCGGTCGGACCGACGGTGTCGAGCGAACTTGCCTGGTCGGGAACGATCGGCGTGCTCGCCGCCATGCTGGCGATGCTGATCTACATCTGGTTCCGCTTCGAATGGCAGTTCGCGCTCGGCGCGATCCTGGCAACGGTGCACGACGTAACGATGATGGTCGGGCTCTATGTGGTAACGGGCATCGAGTTCAACCTGACCAGTATCGCGGCCATCCTGACGGTCGTTGGCTATTCCATCAACGATACCGTCGTCGTGTACGACCGCGTGCGTGAAAACCTGCGCAAGTACAAGAAGATGCCGATCGAGCAGTTGCTCGACCTGTCGATGAACCAGACGCTGTCGCGTACCGTGCTGACGGGCGTGACGACGCTGTTGGCCCTGATTTCGCTCTACCTGTTTGGTGGCGAGGTCATCCAGTCGTTCACGCTGGCAATGATCTTCGGCATCCTGGTTGGCACCTACTCGTCGATCTTTATTGCCGGTCCGCTGCTCATCCTGTTCAGGCTGCGGCCGGAAGGTGCTGACGACAAGGACAAGCCGGCGGTGCCGGCCGGCGCCCAGCCGACCAAGTCGTAAGCCATGGCAGGACTGGTCATCCGCGAGGCGCATTTCCCGGGACGGGCGCCCGTCGACGCTTATGGCGACGGCGGCTTCCGTTTCGCCGACATGTCGCATCGCGGCTCGATCCTGTGCCTGCCGTCGGGCATCTATGGCTGGCAGCCTGCCGACCCGCAGGCGCTGCAGCCGTCCGATTTCGACAAGCTGTTCGCAGAGGCGGGCGATGTTGAAATCCTGCTCGTCGGCATGGGCAAGGAACTGCGCCGACTGCCGGAAGAGCTGCGCGTAGCACTGAAGGCCGCCGGGATTTCGGCCGACCCGATGTCGACGGGGGCCGCAGTACGTACCTACAACGTGCTGCTTGCCGAAGATCGCGCCGTCGCCGCAGCCTTCATTGCTGTCGACTGACGTGCAGGGCGCAAACGACCCGGCGAAAGCCTTGTTGGATGCGGTGCGTGTTGCCGACCGCGACCGTTATCTCGCTGCCCTCTATGCGCCCGAGGACAAGCGCCCGGCGCTTCTGGCGCTTTTTGCGTTCAACGCCGAGATTGCGGCCATCCGCGACCGGGTCAGCGAACCGATGCCCGGCGAGATCAGGCTGCAATGGTGGCGTGACGTCATTGCGTCGGGTACCAAGGAACTGGGCGCAGGGCATCCGCTCGCCACAGCCCTGATGACGGCGATTGAGACCTATCGCCTACCTGTCGCTGCCTTCGACAACTATCTCGAAGCCCGCATCTTCGACCTCTATGACGACCCGATGCCGTCGCGGACCGATCTCGAAGGCTATTGCGGCGAGACCGCATCGGCGTTGATCCAGCTGTCCGCGCTGGTGCTTGATGCCGAAGAGGCTCCGAAGCACGCGGAGCTTTCCGGTCATGCCGGCTGCGCCCAGGCGATTGCTGGATTGCTGCGCCTGCTGCCGGTGCACTGCAGGCGCGGCCAATGCTATGTGCCGAGAGACATCCTCGCGGCCGCCGGCCTGACGCCCGAAGAGTTCGTCGCCGGCGCAGATGTTGCAAAAACGTCGATCGCGGTCCAGGCCATGATTGCTTTGGCGCGCGAACATCTTCGTGCCTTCGAACGCGGCGCCAAGGCACTGCCGCAGTCGCTGCGGCCTTCCTTCCTTCCGGTGGCGCTGACGCCCGCCTATCTCGACCGGGTCGAGCGCGGCAAGGACGGCATGTCCTCGCTGCGCAAGCACCTCACCATGGTCGCGACCGCCTCCCGTGGATGGCGTTAGACTGTCGTTGACGTAAACGTCAACGATGCTAGTCTGCCACCGAAATCGCCTCAAGAGCGGTTCGGGAGGACATTTGTTATCATGAGCTTGCCAATTCTGGTGGCGATGGTCGTCGTCGGCATATCAGCGGTGGTCGCCGCCGTGCATCTCAGCGGCGGTAGTGCCAGGGCGCGATTGGCGGGCGCGGACCAGGCGCTGCAGCGGTTCGCCACGGATTTTCCTGACGTCACGGCCCACTCGGTGTTTCTGACCGAAGACGGCGACACGGCCTTCCTGCAGCTCGACAATGGCGCGGTCGGCATCGTCCACGGACTTGGCGACAAGTTTCTCACCCGCATTGTGAGCAGCGCCAATGTGGCTGATGTGACCGCCCGCGATGATAGGACCGTGTCGCTTCGCTTGCGCGACTTCACCTGGAAGGGCGGCAATTTCCGCTTTACCGACAGCGAGGCTGCCGGCGCCGTGATGGCGGCGGTTTCGGGAAAATCTGACGCATATGGCGCAAGGGAGAAGGCGTGATGGAGAGCTACGATTTTCCCAAGGTCACGGAGCTTGCGATTCCCTTCTTCGTGGTAGCGATCTTGATCGAGCTGTGGCTGGTCCGCACCGGGCGCGCCAAGGGCGAGTTCGAGACGCGCGACACGCTGACCAGCCTGATGATGGGCACCGGCAATGTTGTCGCCGGCCTGCTGCTTGGCGTCGTGTCCTACACGGCGTTGCTCTGGGTCTGGCAATTCAGGGTCTTCGACCTCGGTCTGTCGCTTTGGGTGTTCATCGCAGCCTTCCTGCTCGATGACCTGCGCTACTACTGGTACCACCGCATCGCCCACCGTGTGCGTTGGGTCTGGGCTGAGCACATCAATCATCACTCGAGCCAGCACTACAATTTGTCGACTGCGCTCAGGCAGAGCTGGACGGGCCTGTTCACCGGCATGTTCATCCTGCAGGTGCCGCTGGTGCTGCTTGGCTTCCATCCGGCGGTCATTGCCTTCGTCTACGGCTTCAACCTCGTCTGGCAGTTCTGGATTCATACCGAAACGATTGGGCGGATGTGGCGCTGGGTCGAGCTCATCTTCAACACGCCGTCGCATCACCGGGTGCACCATGCCACCAACCCGCGCTATCTCGACGCCAATTTTGCCGGCACGCTGATCATCTGGGACCGGATGTTCGGCACCTTCGTCGAAGAGAGGGAAGAGGATCTGCCACGCTACGGCATCGTCCACAACATCGGCACCTTCAACCCGGTCCGCGTCGCCTTCCACGAATGGATCGGCATGTTCAAGGACGCCGCTGCGCCAGGACTCAGCCTGCGCCAGCGCTTGGGCTACCTGTTGATGCCGCCAGGCTGGAGCCATGACGGCTCGCGCGAGACCTCGGAGAGCCTGAAAGCCGCCTATGTCAGGCGCAACCCCGAAGAGGCGGGCAAACCTGGTCTGCCCGAAGCGAGGCCGATACCTGGCGAGTGACGTCGTGGGCAGGGGCTATGCCGAGACGAACTGCTCGCGTCGCGTGAAGAACAGGAAGCGATCCAGCCCGCGGATGTTGACGTAGGAGCGGACATCGCGATGCAGGCGTCGCGCCACGCTCGCCGAGGACGCGTTGTCGGTGGCAACGATTGAGCCGATCAGGGGCTCGTTCGTTGTCGCAAAGCCGAAGGCCATGGCGGCGCGGCCTGCTTCCAGCGCATAGCCGCGTCCGCGCCATTGCGGGGCTATGTGATAGCCGATTTCCAGGACGCGCGTGCCGCCGGCATCCTGCCAGGTCGGGCCGCAGTCGCCGATCAGCGCGCCGCTTGCCTTGTCGATGATCGCCCACAGGCCAAAACCGTCGCTCGCGTAGCGTGCGCGGTTGCGCTCGATCCATTCGATCGCCGCAGCCTCGTTCGTCATCTCCGGATAAAAGCGACGGGCATAGTCGTCATCGAACACGGACAGGATCGCGGCTGCATCGCCGCGTTCCATTTCCCTGAGCGTCAGCCGTGGCGTTTCCGGAGGCGCCATGGCTGGATGCCTACTCCGCTGCCTGGGCTGCGGGGGCGATGCCGAGCCAGGCGCGGCAATCGACGAGCGCGCGCGCCGTCATCGCCTTCTTCTTGGCAACTGTCTTTTCCTTGCCGCGCAGGCGCTTGCCTTCGACTTTCGGCGCTTCCATCACCGGGAACAGGCCGAAATTGACGTTCATCGGCTGGAACGAACGCTTGCCTGGCTCGTCGTCCGAGACGATGTGGCCGCCGGTTATGTGGTTGAGCAATGCACCGAAGGCGGTGGTCACGGGCGGCGCGCTGATCGTCTGGCCAAGGCGCTCGGCAGCAGCGAAGCGGCCAGCCAGCAGGCCGATGGCGGCACTTTCGACATAGCCTTCGCAGCCGGTGATCTGGCCGGCGAAACGCAGGCCCGGCCGCGACTTGAGCTGCAGCGTTGGGTCGAGCAGGGTCGGCGAGTTGAGATAGGTGTTGCGGTGCAGGCCGCCGAGACGGGCGAACTCGGCATTCTCCAGCCCCGGAATCATGCGCAGCACATGGACCTGCTCGCCATGCTTCAGCTTGGTCTGGAAACCGACCATGTTGTAGAGCGTGCCGAGCGCATTGTCCTGGCGCAGCTGGACGACAGCATAGGCCTTCACCGTCGGGTTATGCGCGTTGGTCAGGCCCATCGGCTTCATCGGGCCGTGGCGCAAGGTCTCGCGGCCGCGCTCGGCCATCACCTCGATCGGCAGGCAGCCATCGAAGTAAGGCGTGCCCTCCCACTGCTTGAACTCGGTCTTCTGGCCGTCGAGCAGCGCCTGGACGAAGGCATCGTACTGCTCCTTGTCCATCGGGCAGTTGATGTAGTCCTTGCCGGTGCCGCCGGGACCGACCTTGTCGTAGCGCGACTGGAACCAGCAGACATTCATATCGATGCTGTCGAAATGGATGATCGGCGCAATCGCATCGAAGAAGGCGAGCGCGTCTGCGCCGGTGCTGGCGGCGATCGCCTCGGCCAGCGAAGGTGCGGTCAGCGGGCCGGTGGCGATGATCGTCTGGTCCCAGCCCTCGGGCGGCAGGCCGGTGATCTCCTCGCGCACGATTGTGATCAGCGGATGGGCCTCGAGCCTTGCAGTGACCGCATTGGAGAAGCCGTCGCGGTCAACAGCGAGCGCACCGCCGGCGGGAACCTGGTTGGCGTCGCCGGCGCTCATGATCAGCGAGCCGGCAAGCCGCATCTCGGCATGCAGCAGGCCAACAGCGTTTGTTTCGGCGTCGTCCGAGCGGAATGAGTTGGAGCAGACCAGCTCGGCCAGACCGTCGGTCTTGTGCGCGTCGGTGCCGCGCACCCCGCGCATTTCATGCAGGATGACGGGCACGCCGGCCGAAGCCACCTGCCATGCCGCTTCCGATCCGGCGAGACCGCCGCCGATGATGTGAATGGGTTTTGTGCTCATGGCGCCGGAATAATCCCTTGGCCGGGGGAATGCAACGATTGGGCGGCTTGCGAGTTGCGCCCGGTGCGGGACAGTCACTAGGATATTGCCATGACGAGACGTTCGATCGCCCTGTTTGCCGGCCTCGTTGCCATCATGACCGGAAGTCCGGTCACTGACCGAGCTGTCGCAGCACCGGCAACATCCATCGACATCTGCCATGGCTATGGCTGCGCGTTTCGTTCGCGCCTCGCTCTTGGCGCAGGCGATGACAGGAAATTCGCGTCGATCCTTTCGGCCGGCCGCGCTTCGCCCGAGGCCGAGCGCAAGGCGATTGCCCGGGCGGTCAGCTATTTCGAGAAGCGGGCGCAGCAGGTGACTGGCGTACGCGACCAGCCACAGTCGGAGTTCGGCGCCTCGAAGGTTCGCGGACAGATGGATTGCGTCGACGAATCGACCAACACCGACGCGCTGCTTCGCTATCTCGCGCGCCGCGGCCTGCTCAAGCATCACAAGGTCGAAGCCAGGGATTCCAGGGGCTTCCTGCTCGATGGCCGCTATCCGCACTGGACGGCGGTGATCCGGGCACCCGACGGCGTCAGATGGGTTGTCGATTCCTGGTATGCGCCAATGGGCGGCGCGCCTGATATCATTCGCCTCGCTGACTGGAAGCAGCGCGGCGTGCTGGAAAGCGGCGCATTGAATTAGAGCGAATATCGAAAGCTTGCCCCAAAACGACAACACCCGCCGGGGGAGGACCGGCGGGTGTCGCTGTTGGTGGTCAGCCTCAGGGAGGAGGAGGAAGCTGACCTATTCGCCATTGCCGGGGAGGAGGGTCGGCGCAGGCTGAATTCTGTTCGCCAGTCGAAGAGGGCGACGCTCTCAGGGTAACAACACCTGCCGGGGGAGGAGATCCGGCAGGTGTCGTTTTGGGTGGTCAGCTCAATGGGAGGAGAAAGCTGACCTATTCGCCTTTGCCGGGGAGGAGGTCGGCGCTGGCTGAATTCTGTTCGCCAGTCGAAGAGGGCGACGCTCTCGGGGTAACAACACCTGCCGGGGGAGGAGATCCGGCAGGTGTCGCTATTGGTGGTCAGCTCAATGGGAGGAGAAAGCTGACCTATTCGCCATTGCCGGGGAGGAGGTCGGCGCTGGCTGAATTCTTTTCGCCAATTCGAAGAGGGCGAAACTCTCGGGGCTAACGACACCCGCCGGGGGAGGAGGTCCGGCGGGTGTGTTAAGGTGGTCAGCTTATCGGGAGGAAAAAGCTGACCTGATCCGTCTAGGTCGGGGAGGAGGTCAACCCTGACGGAAGCTCTGAATTAGATAGCGCGGCGGGCGATCGACTGGATCTCGCCACGATTGATGCCGAGATCGGCAAGCTGGCGGTTCGACAGACGGCCAAGCTCGTTCACCGTCTCGCGATAAGCGCGCCAGTTACGGTAAGTGCGGAGCAAGTTCATTTTAGTTCTCTTTTCGGTTCGGACAGGTAGTTTGGGTAGATCGGCTTCGGTTAGATCGCCTTGCGAGCGACGAAATGGATGTCGCTGCGGGTGATGCCGAGGTCGGTCAGTTCACGGTTCGACAGGCGGCTCAGCTCGGAGACGGTGTCACGGTAGCGGCGCCAGTTGCGGTAATTGCGGATCAGGTTCATCTTCGTTTTCCGTTCTTTTCTTTTCTCTTCTGTGTACGGGGCGTAGATAGGATGCCCTTGCCTAAAATTGAAGCGCTATGCTCGCATGGCAGCAATGCGTTTTGTGCATTGCAACATTAATGAGCATTAAGCCTTCGGTCATAATTGTGACCGAATCTGAAATCCGCCATGATGACAACGGCTTGGCTCGGATGCGGGCCGTCGGGGCAGGGGGAAGCGACATATGGCGAGCTATGCCACCAAGGTGAAGAACGACATCGGCCGATGGGTCGACAGCGGGCTTGTCGATCGGGCGACCGGCGACGCGCTGATCCGCGATGTCGAGGCCAACGAGCGCAACGGGCTCAATTTCGGTTCGATCCTCGCCATGATGGCGGCACTGCTGTTTGCCGCGGCGATCCTGATCCTGGTTGCAGCCAATTGGGAAGCGATACCGCGCCCGGCGCGTGTGGCTTCATTGTTTGCGGTGATCTTTGCGGGCTATGTCGGCGGGGCCCTGCTCAAGCAGCGAGACCATGGCGGCTTTGCAGAAGGGCTGTGGCTGATCGCGGCCGCGGCTTTCGGCGGTTCCATCGCGCTGATCGGCCAGATGTACCATTTCTCCGGCGACGAGGCGGCGGCGATCGTCACCTGGTCGATAGGCACGGCCATCGCCGCGGCAGCACTGCGCTCCAATGCGCTGACCGTGGCCGCTATCGGCATCGCCGACGCATGGCTGGTGACGAAGGGTTTTGAGCTGTTTCGCCGCACGGAGTTCCCGCATTTCTTCATTGCATTCATGGCCGCGTATTGGGCGCTGTCGTTCTGGACCCAGAGTCGCGGTGCCCGGCACCTGATCGCGCTGTCGGTCGTTCTCTATGCAGTGCTGCTCGGCTTTCACTACGAGTCACTGGAGGTCGGGCTGGTGCTTGCGCTGGTCTCGGCAGCCCTTCTCGCCGTTGCAGCGTTTGCGCCGGCGGCTTCGGAGCGTTTTGCCCAGCTTGGCGGGCGGCTGCCGCTGCATGCGCTGATTGGCTTCCTCTCCGGCATGGGCATGGTCCAGCTCGACCAGATCGATGATGGAGGCTTTGTCATTGCCGCTGCCGTGGCGCTGGCGGTCATTGCGGCCGTGATCGTCTTCCTTGGTCGCGAGAGCCGTGGCTTGCGCTGGATCGCCTATATCGGCTTCGCCTTCGAACTGGCCATCGTCTACATGGTGACCGTCGGCTCGATGCTGGGCACGGCGGGCTTCTTCTTCGCAGCTGCAATAATTCTCGCCGGCCTCGCTTATGCGATCATCCGCATCGAACGGCGCATGAAATCACAGCCAGCCCAGGGAGCCGCGTAATGGCCCGCTACAAGCTCGTTGTCGCCGCCATCGTCCTGGCGCTGGCGCAGATCGGTTTTCTCGGCTGGATGATCGTCGGGCGCGCGGCGATCCTGCGTGACGGCAAGGAGGTCCTGCTCAAGGTCGAGCCCGTCGACCCGCGCGACCTTTTGCGCGGCGACTATGTCAGGCTGGGCTACGACATTTCGCGCATTGAGGTGGAAAAGATCGCCAACCTGCCCCAGGGCGATCTGACGAGCGTTGATGGGCCAGTCGTCGTGCGGCTGAAGAAGGATGCCGACGGTTATTGGCGGGCGACGTCGGCCTGGCTGAGCGCTGCCACCACGCCTGCATCAGGCGATGAGGTCGACCTTCTCGGCCAGATTTCCAGCGCCTGGAGCCTTACGCCGGGCTCCACCATCAGTGTCGACTACGGCATCGAGCGCTTTTATGTGCCCGAAGGCGAGGGGTTGGCGATCGAGGAGGAGATGCGAAAGCGCAACTCCGGCGCGGAGCCCGAATTGCGCAGCTTCGGCATCAAGGTTGCAGTCGGCAGCGACGGCACCGGCCAGATCAAGGCGCTGATGGACGGCGACACCATGCTGTTCGAAGAGCCTGTCTATTAAAGACAAGGCAACGTCCGCTGGTGCTTACCAGGGGACGTGCAGCACCTCGATCTTGGGCAAGCCGAGTGGCACGATGCCGAGATCCTTGGCGAGCGCCGCAAAGCCTTCGGTCTCGATCAGGAACTTGTAGGGAATCTCCGGGAATTTAAGCCCGCCGCGATGCAGTGCCGCATCGACGAGCAGCATTGCGCCGCCAACGCCGTCGAGATTGACGCGTTCGACGTCGCGCAGATCGCTCAGGTACAACCGCCGCCCTCTCTTGGCCGGGGGCTGATAGAGCCCTTGCCGCATCGCCCGCCAGTAGCGGTAGTCCCGTTTCTGGCTGGTGGTAACGAAGCTGTTGAGGTCGAAGCTGCCCCCGCCTGGGACCTTGGTGCAGTCCGGTGTCACGATCCGCCGCCCTGTCTCGGTCAGTCGCGCGACGATATCGGCGGGATAGCGCCAGACGTCGATGTCGATCCATAGCGCCCAGTCGTCGTTTTCGTCGAGGCCATGCTCAATGAGGTGGTTGCGTATGGCGGCAATTCCCGAGCGGCGTACGCGTTGCAGGCGGGGCTTCCAACGTTTTGAGCGATCCAGCTTTTTGCCCAGGCTCTTCCTGAGCAGGATGACATCTCTGTAGCTGTCTTTCAGCGGCGCCGTGGCTTCCTGTAGCCGCTCCCAGCTTCCATCGGTGCTGTCGCCTTCGCAGAAGACCAGCTTGATGCACTCCTTAGGGTGCTCAAGACGTGCCAACGCGGCCAGGCTTGGGCCGATATGGTCGGCGGCGTCTCTGAGTGGGATGAGGATGGCAATGTTGTTTCCCGAAGGGGGCAAGCGCTTGACGGCTGCGGGGTCCACCGCAGCTTGGGCGGCCGCCGCATCCATCTGCGACCCTTTGGTGAGCTCATGGCGCAGGCGGTAGAATGCGCTCCGTAGATGTTCCAGAACCGATGGTGGTTTGCCGCGGATCCACCACGTACCGCTCCAATGGTGGATCGACAGTGTTGGTGAAGAGGCTGTCGGGTCAAGCGCGGCGACGCCGTTCCTGTCGGTTGGGGCGAACAGGGCGCTGGGGTGGATCGCGAAGCTGGCCTGGTCGCCATAGCTGAGTTGAGCGCCGGTGAGCATGCATGGCCCTGTCGCGTCGAGCACGTCGTAGGCGTTTTGCATTGCTGGCAGGCCCGCGATCAGATGCTCCCAGAAAGGATGTGCCTTCGGGCTCGCCATAGTGCCGTTGAACAAAAGATAGGGCAGGTTGCGGACCTGGATCTGGTCCCGTGCATGGATATCGGGCTCCTTGCACAGGACGACGCGATCTTCGTGCATGATCGCGTCGAACGACCCGATGCACTCGCAATCGAGGTCGGCATAGACGCCGCCAAAATGGTGCAGCAGCATGTAGCGGGCTGCGTCTGCGCGCTGGACGCCATTCCAATAGCTGCAGTAAGTTGGCAGATATTGGGGATAATTTTCGGCGACGAAGTCGAGCAGCATCCTGTCGCTCCACAAGATGTGCCGCCAACCCGGATTGTGTTTTTCCCAACTCTTCGACCAGTCGAGGAATTTCTCGGGAATGCTATCAGTCTTCCAAGTCTGGTGAAGAATTTTGGGAATCGTCATGTAATGCCGATCAAACTCATCTTTCAGTCATCCTGAGAGTCATGGCATTATTAGGCAAGGCTTATCAAGCTGATATCGAGGCTTTCTCCGATATCACGCGAGACTGGATCTGACGGCCGCCGCGATGGCTTGTGGACCGAAGCGATGCGTGACCGTTTCGCGGGCACGAAGCCGCCGCGCCTGAAGCCAGCCGGCATCCTTGCATAAAGCTGCCGCGCACGCGGCAAGCTCGTCGTCGGTCTCGGCAAAGTCGATGTCGACGCCGTCCACCAGTCCGAGGCCCTCGGCAGCCAGCCTGGTGGCGACGACGGGCAGGCCCCAGGCCATCGCTTCCAGTATCTTCAGCCGTGTGCCGCCGCCGCTGACCAGCGGCACGATGGCGAGATGTGCGCGCCGGTAAAGCTCCGCCAGGTCATCGGGATTGGCGATCAGCTCGACGTCGGGCAGGGCTGCCACATCAGCGAGGCTGCGATGCGGGCTGCGCCCGGCAATGATGAGCCTGGCGCCGCCAAGCGCGGCTTGCAGCC
>Ga0209902_101187_pt1 | contig 14730 bp, 31 predicted proteins | sample FECB27metaG_FD_188304 | JGI IMG/M metagenome (GOLD analysis project Ga0209902, IMG submission 188304) | Cyanobacterial communities from the Joint Genome Institute, California, USA - FECB-27 (SPAdes) (version 2) | ecosystem: Environmental > Aquatic > Thermal springs > Hot (42-90C) > Microbial mats...
CACGCAGGATGGCATATGATCCCGGAGCCCTGAACACCGCACTGGCCGCTGCGGTCGGCGACGATCCATCGCTGATCGCCGAACTTCGGACCGCTTTCATGGACAGCGCGCTTCGCCAGGCCGACCTGCTGTCGCGTGCGCGTTGCGATGCGAACTGGCAGATGGCCGCATGGCGGCTGAAAGGGCTGGCGGCCAGCTTCGGGGCGGTGCGCCTGATGGACGCCGCAGAGGCCGCCGCGACCGCCGCGCCGGGCGATCCCGTCGCCGTCCGTCGGGTCAACAGCGCCATTTCTTCGTTCGACCGCTGAGAGCGGCTTTGCACGACGCCCGATAAACGCCTATCGGCTGATCCTCTTGTTCGGGGGTCCAGGGGACGATCTTGGCGCTTGCCAGCCTCATCATCGGATGCGCCGCGCTCGACGACGGCATGACGCCACGTGCGGCCTTGCCCTTTCTCGGGCAAAGCCTGATCGAATATCAGGCGCGTCAGGCCGCCGCCGCGGGCGCGCGCCATATCGTCATTCTGGTCGAGCGGGTGCCGGCCGCGCTGGTCGCGGGAATCGACCGGCTGAAGCGTGACGGCCTCGATGTCGAGTTGGCGCGCAGCGTGGCCGACGCAGCCGATCGCATCCATCCCGAAGAACAATTGTTGCTGATCGGCGACGGCGTGATCGCGCGTCAGGAATTGCTGAAGCGTGCGGCACTGTCGCGCGCGCCGACGATCTTCACCGTGCCCGACAGCGGCGCCACGCTGCGGCACGAGCGCATCGACGCCGGTTCGCGCTGGGCGGGATTCGCGCTGATCGACGGCACTTCGCTGCGCAAGACCGTGGCGATGCTGGGTGACTGGGATCTGCAATCGACGTTGCTTCGCCGAATCGTGCAGGCGCAGGCCGCGCGGATCGAAGCGGGGGCCGCGTCGGTCTGGCTGATCGAGGACGCGGCGAAGGCGCGTGCGGCGGAGATCTCGCTGCTCGGCGGCGGTGTGGGGCGTTTGCTGCCCGCGCCCCTGGCCCAGCGGTTCAGCGGTTTCCTGCTCGATCGTGATATCCGTCCGGGCTGGCTCCGGGGTGCGTCGCTGGTGCTGGCCGCGGCGGCGATCCCGGCCTTTTCCTATCAGTGGATCGCCCTCGGCGCGTTGCTGCTCGCGATATCCGGCCCGATCGGCGTGATCCCGCGGCGGCTCGACGCGGTCGGACTGCGCGCGTCCGGACCCGAAACGCTCTGGCGCTGGGCGCAGCTCGGTCTGTTCGCCGTCGCACTGATCATCCTCGCCTGGGGGCTGGACGGCGTCGGCCGCGGGTGGGGCGTATGGCCGCTTGCTCTCGGCACCATCGGGCTGATCGGCCTGCTCTGGGATCAGACCCGGCTGACCGGGCGCGATCCCGTCGAACCGTCGCTGCTGGCGGTGCCGCTGTTCCTGTTCGCGGTCATCGACATGCCGCTTCTCGGCCTGGCCGCATCCACCGTGCTGGCGGGGGCACTGCTCGCCATCGGACAGCGCGGAATCCCGGGGCGGGACGACGACGCGCAATCGGGCGCGGTTTAGCATCAATATAAATGCAAGCCCTTATTTCCGTAGGCACGGAAAAAGTGTTTGCACATCCTTTGAAGATTCCCGGTTCGTTCGCGTTCACTTCGATCGCTCCCACTTGCGCATAGCAGTGCCTGCCAAGCGCTTGTTGTTGCGACGTTTTGCGTAATGCTCGACTACGCGGAGCGACTGCCCGGAAATCGAGGATGTTTCGGCCATGGAGCATTCGGCTTCCAAGAGCGCGATCACGGCATTCTTGCGCAGCCCATGGGGTTCGACCTTATGACCGCGATCGGCCGCGAATCGCTGTAGCTGCGAGCGGATGGTCTGCGTCTTCGCTGGCCGCCCCTTGGCATCGTGAAGGATCGTCGCGGCGGTGCGCGGCGTCGTTTCGAGAATGGCTGCCAGATCGGTGTGGAGCGGTATTTCCAGCGGCTTGCCTGTCTTCTGCTGCGTGACGTAGAGATGGCCGTCGACGATGTTATCCCACCGGATATTGCAGACATCGCCGATCCGCTGTGCGGTGTAGAGGAGAAGGGCGACCGGCAGCCCGATCTTGTCGTCCTTCAAGGCGGCAGTTAGCAGGTCATCGGGCCAAGGCTCATATTCGCGCCGTCCCTCGTTCATCTCGACGCCCGTGGTCGGGTTCGTCTGGATCATCTCGCGCTTGAGGGCGAAGGCGAAGATGTTGCGCGCGACGAGTAGCATCATGTTGGCCGCTTGTGGGCGACCGGCCATGGCATCCATCATCGCGTAGATGTCCTTGCGCTCCACCTCGTCGATCAGCGGATCAGCGTCGAACAGGTCGAGAAGCTTTTCGATGTAGAAGCTGTAGGTCCGCTGCGTGCCGTCCGCGCGCTCCTTGAACTTCTGGCTGTTCTCGTAGAGGCGCGCGACCTCGGATAGCCGGGGAAGCTGCGCCAGGCCGGCGCGCTTTGTGCGAGCGCCAAGCTGTGCGGCATAGGCATGGCCCCACCGCATCTTGTCCGACTTGTCAGGAAGCCGCTCATATTGGCGCTTCCCGTTCACGTCCTTGCCCGTGTCGAAGTAATAATAGTCCTTGCCGCGCGCGCGGACATGTTTCACGTAAGGGGGCTGCTTAGCCATTGCCGTAGAGCTTCGATTTGCTGCGCCAGTCGGGACGGCTATCACCGGTCAGCCGGTCAAGCCACTGGTCGAGAGCGGCGCGGTTCCAGCGGTCTTCCTTGCCGACCCTGATGGGCAGGGGCAGGTTGCCAGCGGTCACTTCGCGCTCCAGCTCGTCCGACTTCATGTCGAGATAGGCCGCAGCCGTCACCCGGCGCATGAGCCGCGGCCAATCAGGGATCGTTGCTCGGCTCATAACCCTCTCGCACGTAGTGAGGCAGAGAGAAGGGCGCGAATTGGGCATTCAACGAATCCCTGGATGTCATCGACGATCGCAGATATGCCGTATTCAGGGTGGTTCTCGACGCGCCAGTGAGAGCCGGGGGGGATCAAAGTTCGGACGGCGTCCATCGATGCGGTGTAGGCAGGCACGATGATCAGCCTGCACGATGCATCCCGCGTTTCGTCGATGACGCAATCCTTGCCGGTCGCCTTGTGGGTGTAGCGCAGTTCGTTGCGCGTTGCCCCCGGCGTCACCGCCAGCCAAATCAGCGCATCCAGTTCCCTATCAGGACCCGTAGCAGCTTCTACCCTGTCGGATAGGGATTGGGGGTTAGTCATGGGCTATTCCTTGGGCGATGTCCTGCGGACCCGCGCTGTCGCCTTCGGCCGAGCCCGTTCCGGTCTCGTCGGCTTCGCCGCTTCCATCGCTATCGCAAATTTCCATTAGCCAGCCCAACAGCACGAACGGCCCAAAGATCAGCCATCCCATGGAATCAAAAAGGAGTTTGAACGGGCGCTCAACGAGTTCCCAGAAGCGCTCCTCGGTCATGCGACACCCCCTAGGCTCAGCCGGTCCTCACGGCTCATTTCGTCGCTGGCGCACCCGGCGCAGGCAGGCTGGAATAGATCGATCTGGCGCGGATCAGCGGGGCGCGGCATCGGCTCGCCCCATCCCCAGCCGTGCTTGGCACGGGCGCGGCGCTCCAGTTCGTTGATCATGCATCCCCATTCGGGATAGATCGCGGCGGCTTCATCGCGCATCCGCTGGTTCTGCATCGTGCCGCACATGCATTCGCCGGAGCGGCAAAGCTGGATGGCGACCGGGTTGATCGGCACATCACGGATGCGCAGATATTGATCGCGATCGGCGGCGGTCCAATCGTGGATGATGTTCACCCATGTGTTGCCGGGGCTCGCAGGGTCGCGGCGCGTCTCTTTCAAGTTCTTGGCCCGATTGTCGCTCTCGGATGCGCGTGCGCCATTGAGAAGCAGGATGCGCACGCCTCGGCGCCCCTTACGGATCTCGCGCGAGATGGCCTTGCGCATCGGCGTCGCTTTCAGGATGCGATAGGCGTAGTTATGCGCGTCCCGGCCAACGCCGAAGAACCCCTTGCGCATCACATATTCTTCGTAGGCGTCGCCCGCGTCCGCCATGACGAAATCCGGCCCGAGATTGCCGTAATAGTCGACGACATGCTCTGTGGTTTCGGGTATGCCAGTCCCGGTTCGGCAGTGCAGGATCAGGTCGAGCTTGATGCCCATATCGCGGGCCAGCTCGATCTCTGCCGCGCTGTCCCGTCCGCCCGAAACCGTGCCAACGACATGCGTCGGCTGGATTTCGCGAATGGAGCGCTCGATGCGCTGAGCAGACAATTCCATCGCACTGGTGAGCGACGGACCGGCTCGGAAGCGATCGGGATCGATGCTCTCGCTGAAAAGTTCGGGTTCGATACCGCGTGAAGGATCGAAGCCCGCAGGGTGACGATGCGTAGCAGCGTCATCGGAGACGAGAGCCTGACCCGAAGGGGCACGCCGATTATCCACGGCCCACCTCCTTCACCTCAGCCCAAATCTTCCCCTCCTTATCCTTCAGAGGAAAGACAGGAAGACCATCAGCAGTCATTCTGTAGCTGCGGAGATATGCGTCTGAGGATCGGTAATCCCTGCGGGCGGGGCGGGCGGTCATTTTAGTGCCCACGCAATCGCGACGGCAAAAATGATCAGCCCAAGCCCCAAGCCAAACAGCATCGGGGATAATACCCACCACCACGACCACGCGATGTAGCCGGTCAGCTTGAGTGTGATGAAAACGATCGTAAGCAGGCCAAGAAAGCCAATGCCGCTGCTGCTGGATGAACTGCTGTTGCTGCTCGTCATTCCCAATCCCTTCCCCGTATCCGTTATCTCTAGGCCGGATACGGTGTGTTGTTGCGCCTAGAGCGCTGTTAATCCATGTGTTTCTCCGCATCCCCTACGGGGACCGGGCTCTCGCCTACGGCTGAGCCGCTACGCGTCTCATCGCTTCGCGCTTCGATCCCTTGCGGGTCGCTCCACTCGATGCCGTGCTGAGCCCCGAAGGCGTACATCGCCTCGATAAGCTCGCTCATCAGGCCCTTGGTGAGCCGCGACGATCGGTATCCGGTGTTGACCACGCCATCGCCATCGATCGCGGGAATCCATTTCGGCGCGAAGCCACACGACGCCATGAACAGGCATTTCCACGTCTCGGTGTCGTGAACCCGGCCCATCGGCTTTGCGCGGGCGATATCCGAGAGCATCGCGTGCATCTTGGCGTTCTGCTCAAGCGTGCGCGTTGCCTCTCGAATGTTCATCACTGCGCCAGGAGGGGCCTTGTCCACCAGACGGTGAGCAAGCTGCCGATTGCGCGACGTGCTGAGCGTGAGGGTCTGGCCGCTCATTGCGCGGCTTCCCATTTCGCTCGCCCTGGCCATGCACGCCAATATTCGTGCGAATGCTCCAGCGCCTTGAGGTCGTATCGCTTCTCGAAGCTCTCCCACCCCCAGATATGCTGTCGGGTATGGTGGGCATCGCACATCGGAACGGCGAAACGATCGCTGACCTTGGTGCCGACGCCCTTGTCTCCGGCATAATCGACATGCGCCGCGACCATATGCCCATCGCAGTCCCCGGCACGCTCCAGCACGCACGGACGGCCACGGAGCCATTGCAGGAAAGCCGGAGCCTTCTTGCTGGCAGGCCGTCCGCGGTTCTTGCGGCGCGGGCGAAAGGCGGAGCGCGCGAGCATCAGAACGCAGGCTCCGCATCTTCCGGCATTGCTTCAGCGTCGGCTTCGGCGGTCGCGATGAGGAAATCAGCGTGTCGCTTCACCCCTTCGATGTCTTCGAAGTAGAACGACTTGGCCGTTTCCATGCGCCCGTCCTTGTAGAGCGTGCGATTGACGGTGTAGCCGTTGCCGATCTTGTTGACGTAGATGGTCATCGTATCCATCGCCGCTCTCCTCAGAATGGAATTTCGTCGTCGAGATCGCTATCGAAGCGCCCGCCCTGCTGGTCATTCCGGCCGGCCGGCGATCCGCCGCCAGCCTCTTCCCGTTTTCCGCCGCAGAACGGATCGACCTCATGGGCGCGCACATTGAATTGCGGCTTGCCCTCGTAGGAGCCGATCTCCAGTTCACCGACGACGGCAACCTTGGCGCCCTTCGTGATGTGCTGGCGAAGGCTGCCGGCGCGCTGACCCCAGACGGCTACCCGATACCATTCCGAGCGAGCATCGCGATTGAAGCCCTGCCGAACGGCGACGGAGAAGTTGAGGACGTCGGTGCCGCTGACCGTGCGGATCTCGGCATCTTTGCCGACGTTGCCCGTGAAGAAAATCGTGTTCATGCTGCTACTCGGTCCATCTGTTCGATTGAGGATTCATGGGCTGCCCAGGCGCTTTCGAACTCGCGCCGTTCGGCGTCGGAAAGCCCGTCGATCGTGTCGCCGGCCTGCTGCATGAAGGCGGTCATCTGCGCCTTGGTCTCGCAGGCGAGCATTGTATCGACGAGGCCGAGGAAAGCGCGCCGGGTGGCGAGCGTCGCCTTGACCCCGGCAAAGTCCTTCTCGGGATCGCCAAGCCACCAGCGCGGCAGATGGCGCTCGCACTGCTTGAGGTCTTCGGCGTATTCGAGTTCGATCGCGTCGAGTTCGCGCGTCGTCTGAGCCGCGCCGACCTTGCCGACGATGCCCTTGATTGCGGCCTGCAATGCGCTCTTGCTGGAGTGCTTGCCTTCAAGCTTCGATCGCGGGGCGGGTTCATCACCGTGTGGAGGCGGTTGCTCGCCTCGCTCATTGGCGGCGAACTCTTCACGAAGGGCCTGGACGTATTTGTTGTCGTCGAACATGCCCATGTGGACATCGGCGGCGACACCGACGAATTTGAAGGCGTTCATCAGAGCGTCGGTGAACGCCTTCTTGAATGCCTCGTCGTCGTTTTCCCAGCGCTCGGGCCGGTTATATTGCTCGTTGGCCTTGATATAGGTGACGACCTTGTCGCCACCCGTGCCGAAGACCACTTTGCGTTCGCCATTTTCAATGTACCAAGCCTCCACGGTGCAGAAGACAAGCACTTCGCGGTTTTCACCGGGCACCATCTGGTAAGCGGGTTTCTCCATGCCCCATCCAGTGCCGCACGGCCCGAGCTGCTCGGTCAGGCGCCGCCAGACCCACATCGGCTTGACCGCCGTGCCGGAGAACCCGCCAGCGCGTTTGAAACCTTTGGTTTGTGAGGGATCGGTCTTACCGAGAGTGTCCCACAGTGCGGTGTTCTCGCTCATCGTTCGAAACTCCTCGTGAAATATCCGGGCTTGTCGAAGCGGGAAGCGCGCTGAGGCGCGCAAGGGATCGAAGCCGGATGGGCAAGACCCGAAGGGGCTTGATCGCGCAGCGACGAGAGCCCGTCCCGAAGGGTGCGCCCTGTCACGGCAACACCCCCGCACGCTTCGCCATGCGAACAGCAGTGCTTCGCGCCTGCATCTGGCGAGCCCAGTCGGATATCGCCTGCTTGTCGGGTTGTCCGGCAGCAGAGAGTTTCGCGATGGCGTCGTTGCGCTCACCGGCGAGGCGGGAGATATTCCCAGCCATCCGCTCTTGCGAGGCGCGAAGTTCGGCGATCGTCGCATCTCGCGCGTCCAGCCAGCCCTGATAGAGCTTGAACTTGTTGGCAGCTTCGTCGAGTTGGCGGTCGCGGATCGCAAGTCCGTTCGTCAGCTTGCGGACCTTCTCGCTATAGACGCGATAGAAGACGACGGATGCAGTCAGAGCCCCACCACTCCCGGCAAGGATCGCTATGATTGATGTGTCGAAGGGCACGTCTGTTCTCCCCGGTGATTAGTTGAGAATGCTGCGAAGCTGCGCGGCAGACAGGCCGGTCGCGCGCTCGATCTGAGCGGTCATCTCGGCTCGAAGATCGGCAATCTGGAGTTCGATCTCAGCCGATGCGTCAGACAGTCTGGTGTCCGTGCCAGCGAGGCGAACGCGCAGCCGGAGATCGATCTCGCGCAGGTTACTTTCGAGGATTTCGAGAGCGAACATCTGGCCGGGCAGGCCGGTGTCGATGTGGGCCACGTTATGGGCGGAGCGGGTGCGGCTCATCTTATGCCGCCTCCCGATCAAAGGAATTGCTGGCGCGGGATGCAGCCTCGATCTCAGCGAACCGCGCAGCAAAGGCACGATCCCAATTCCGGCACTCGTCCATCTTGGCGAAATACCCTGCGGTCTTATCCATCAGAGCCGCATCGCTGTACGGAGCGTAGCTCTGGAAGGTGAAGCAGGACGGGGCGGCGGGGCGGGGTCCGAGTTCTTCACGGACCTGCGCGTCTATCGCCATCTTCTGTTCGTGGGTGAGGGCCGGGGCCATCGTTCGATCTCCAGCGCCATCAGCGGCGTCTGAAGGTTGTATAGCTGCGGGTAGTTACACGCGTCAAGCATAAAATGCGGGTAATCGCCCGCAAATGATTTTCTCAATCAACAGGGCGCGTTGACGCAAAGAAACCCGCCGGGTGAGGGCGGGCTAGTAGCTTCTACGATGTTCTTACGCTCTGGGTTCGATCACTCGCATGACGTAAAATACCAGCATCGTGCTGGCGATCACATACATAAACTTCGCCCATCCAGGCTCGTTGGGGAATCCAGACAACCAGTAGAAGGCCAGCGCAAGCCCGGCGACGCAAAGCGCAGCGATTACCGCCAAGCCACCGCGGATATGGCCAAGCAATGCCTCGATCGTCCGCAGGTCGTCACGATCCATAGAGCGCGATCAAGCTGTATGAGGTGACGAGAACGACTGCGGCAAGAGCGATCATCCCGATGCAGCCTTGCTCCCCCTTTTCAGGGGCCGGCGTCCCTCCACTCCCGATCAGCAGGTGCCCGGCGGGAGAACCAACCATTATGGTCGGTAATTCTTTTTGACCCGTTGACGGATGTCCGTCGTCTATAGGTAAAACTACGCGGGGCGGCCAGCTCAACAAGGCCTTGCCAATGCTGGGGAAGTAGGTCCTTGTAATGTAGGGAATCGCAGAGCAGAACATAAGAGGAACGCGATTAGGAGGGATTGGATCGGTGGGGACCGTCATATTGAATGTGCCTGCCTGCTCGGCAGGTTGCACGCCTTGCGCCTGGCATTGTGCCGGGCTGCTCATGCTGTCGGCCGATCTTCATCGCGAGAGGGAGAGGGTGCTTCGAGAGCTGAGCCGATCTCCTCGCCCTGAGCTTCGCGAAGAGCTAGCATCGATTGAAGAGCATTTGGAAAGCTCGCAGCGAGCTTTTGAGCGCGCCCGTCCACCAGAGGATCGATTTCAACTGAATCGAGCAGCATCGCGAACGTGGCAGTCAGCACCGCTGCATTAGGAAGGGTCAGCTTTGGGCCGAAGCCGACCACATAGTCGGTGGGGTTCTTGTCCAGCGCGTGCACGATGCCGATGAACACGTCGGCGCTCATGCGCTTGTCCTGCCCATCGTTCACGAAATTGCGATAGAAATCAGGGTTCTTCCCCCCGGTCGCTGCGAGCGAGAATTTCCGTCCCGAGGTCTTTTCGACCTGGGCGGCCATGTCAGCCTTCAGCTTTTCGAGATCGATGACCGGTTGCGATTCCATATCGAACGGTATCGCCGTGCGGGTTAGGTCCCGCAATATCGTGTAATCGCACGCAAACGGCATTGACATGCGTGTAGTTACCCGCGATAAATCCCCCTCATGGAACATCATCCGATACTGGCCGACATCGAAGCGTTCGTTTCGACGCACGGCATCGCCGAAAGCACGTTCGGGCGCGAAGCCCTTGGGGACTGGAGGCTTATCCCTGAATTGAGGGGAGATGGCAGGCAGCGCCCGCGTCGGCTGTGGCCCGACACCGAGGCCAAGATCCGCCGCTTCATGGCGACATATCGGCCGGCCGAAAAACCGCAGGTCGCGGCATGAAGGGCAACAAGTTCACTGGCCCGCAGCGCGGAAAGCTCGCCGAAATCGCGCGTCTCAATGACGCTGGAATCAGCGCCGTCAGCTTCCGGCGCTCTCGGCGTCCAGTCCTTTCCTCCATAGCCGCATTCTTTCGAGGTCTTGTTCGCGGAACTCGTTCGGCAAGTTCTCAAGCCGAAGGAGGCAAGTGTGAATAGTCTCCGCAGCGACTGGCGAGACCCCAGCGGTCCGCTCAAGGATCGGAAGCAGCCTGCAGAGCAAGTGAAGCGACAGAGCGGACGTCTCGTGGGCGAAATTGACCATCCGCCGCATCTCTTCGAGGTCGGGGTTTTCCATTGGCATTCTCCTGCGTTTCCCAGCTTCCGCAGGATGACCGAAGGGGCAGGGGAGTCAATCTCCTGCCCCGGAGGACTCCAATGATCGCGCGCGTCCTCCGCCGTCTCCTCGAACGCCGCCTGTTCCGTCTCGGACAGCGCACCGGAACACTCGTCACATCGCCAAGCAGCGACGAGCCTTTCGATGATCCTGCGGACTTCGGCGACATGGTCGTGACCGTTCACAGCGAGGACGGGGATTTCATTGGCTGGGTCCATGAGCCCGCAGATACCAACCAAAACGGGTAGGATAATGTCTGATCACCGCAGAACATATCAGGATGTTATCGCACGACAGGAGCGGATGCTTCGGCTTGCCGAGCGGGATTACGACCTGTCCGTCAAGACGCTGAACGCCGAAACCGGCATTCCCATTCCAACGCTCAATAGCTGGAAGCGCGATGTGATGATGCCGCTTGGCGCGTTCGTCGCGCTGTGCCGCGTCATCCCGGACGATCTCACCAGCCTGTTGCTCGAACCGGCTGACAAGCACGTTGGGACAAACGAGGCACCGGATGGCGATGCCCACGCCCTGGCCCGTGACGGCTCGGAATACAACGTCGCTTACCTGAAGGCGACCGACCCGGACAGCGAGAATGGCACGGAGCTTTCGCACCGCGAGCGCGCGCAGCTTCACGACATCCACCAGAGGATGAAGGCGAGGAAGGTGGCATGATCTACTCACTCCGAAAGGCGCTCGTGATCCCAGCCGGATCGCGCTTCGATCGGGCGCGCCATCATCATGCGGAAGGTGGCTGCCTCATACTAGGAGCGACATCGGCGGAGGGCAAAGAGCCCGTCCTGATGGTCAGCTTCGCAATCCCGTTATCCGACGCGATCGCACGCGGCCTGATTGAGACGGTCGCGGAAGAGGTCGCCTAGCTATGCACGGGGGAATAGCGCCATATTGCCTGATCAGCCGGGATTCTCTTGGCCGGGTCCGTCGCGTTGAGCAGCTGCCATTGCGCGTAGTGGCGACGCCAGACCCGTTGCCGCCGCTGCCGCCCGCTCAAGGCCCGATCTGGCCATGTGGCCACGAGCGCACGGCAGCGAACACGCAGAGCATCGGGAAAGCGGGCCTCCGTTGCCGCGAGTGCCGTCGCGCGATCGCGAGCCGCTCTCGGCGAAAGGCTCGGCCATGATGGAACCGCTGATCCTGACCCCACAGATGCACGTCGATGCCTTGGCGTTCGAGCTGGACCAGCGTCTGGCCGCGCGACGATTGCTGCGCCCGCAACGGCAGGCGGCGGCGATGGCCGGGGTGCAGACCAAACGCCGCAAATATTTCAACATGGGAGAAAATGCATGACCGACACCGTCGCCGCTGACCAACTTCGTCTGTTCATCGAGCGGGTGGAGCGTCTTGAGGAAGAGAAGCGCGGCATCGCCGACGACATCTCGGATGTTTATTCGGAGATGAAGGGACAGGGCTACGACGCCAAGATCGTTCGGCAGATCGTGAAGCTCCGCAAGATGCAGCCCCACGACCGACAGGAAATGGAAGCGCTGCTGGACACCTACAAGGCGGCGCTGGGCCTCGACTGATGCGGCGATCGATCCAGGCGCTCGGCCGGCTCAAAACCGGCGCGCAGAACAAGACAGAGGCGGCTTACGAAGCCTCCGTGCTGCGCCCTGCCATGATGGCGGGCGAGATCGCTTGGTATCGGTTTGAAGGCATAAAGTTTCGGCTAGCGGATAACACGTTCTACACGCCCGACTATGCCGTGATGCTCTCGGACGGGAGCATGGAGGCGCACGAGGTCAAGGGATTCTGGACCGACGACGCGCGCGTGAAGATCAAGATCGCGGCTGACCAATATCCATTCCGTTTCATCGCAGTTCGCGCTCAGTCGAAGAAGGCTGGCGGCGGCTGGGATCGGGAGGTGTTCTGATGCCAAGGGTGAGTGATCCCGACCTTCTATTCGTCCTAGACGCCCGTAAACGCTGGTCATCCCTTGTAGACAAGACAGAGCATATGGACGGCACCACAGCGGCTCTAGCCCTATCCCTCTGGGCATCGATCAATGTCGATCGCCTGCTTGATATCGCTGAAGGGAAGGTGTCGTAATGGCATCCTGCGGAAAATGCTCCCGCCAGCTCGGCAGACGTAACCAGTCCGGTTATTGCCGATCGTGCTTCAGCGAATCCATGTTCAAATGCCCTGAGCGCACCCGCGAACGCATAGCCAAGCTCCGCGCCACGGTCACGAGCATAGACTACCGTGATGGCCTCCAGCGTCGCCTGACGGAAATCAGTCGCTCTCGCATGTCATGGTGCCCTCTGGAATATCGCGACGAATATCGCCGCCTAACCCGGTCCAAGATGCTTTTGGCTTCGGAAGCAAGGCGCATGATCGAAAGCCTGATCGTATCCGACGCGCGCGCCTATCACCGCACGGGACAACTCCAGCAGACGAGGCGGCCAGCGTGAGCCGGTGGTTCCGCCATTACGCCGGGATGATGCGCGACGATAAGCTCGTCCGTGTCGCTATCCGCTCAGGCCAGACGATCGAGCGCGTCGTCTGGGTCTATGGTGCCATCCTCGAAAGCGCTGCGGAGATCGATGACGATGGTCGATATGATTTCGACGCCGCCGAGGCAGCTTACTTTCTGCGAGCGCCTGAGGATGACATTCTGGCTATTGAGCGCGAGCTTGAGAATGCAGGGCGCCTGGATAAAGGCGTTGTGGCGAAGTGGAGCGACCGTCAGTTTTCTTCGGATCGGTCAGCAGAGCGCCAGCGTCGTTATCGAGAGCGGCAGAAATCCGCGGCACCAGACCATAGTGACGGCCAGCCGCCGCAACAACGAGGTGACGATGACAACGGAGTGACGTCACTGTCACGTCACGGTGACGCACCAGAGACAGAACTAGAACTAGATACAGAAGTAAGCCCCCCTACCCCCCGCAAACGGGGGGCGAGTGAGCGGACCATGATTCCTGAAGATTGGGAAGTGCCGTCCGTCGCCGACCTGCCACCGCAAGCGCGCGCCTGCGCCGAGCAGTGGACGCCAGCCAGCTACGCGACGCACGGCGAAGCGTTCAAATGCTACTGGCGCTCCGAGCGAAAGATGAAGGCGGATTGGCGGGGCACATGGGCGAACCGCGTGGTTTCGCTGCACAGCCAGGTCATGCGTGATCAGAAATTCGGGAACGCCGCGCCTGCCGCGAAGGCCGCAGGCCCGGGCCTGTCCGCCGACGAATGGCGAGCATCCTGTCTCCGCACTGCCGAGATGATGGAAGCGACCGGCAAGACGCTGGACGCGGAGGAATGGCGCCGGAAGGCGGGCGTTGCTCGCACCGACAAGCCACCCGGATTTGCAAGACCTATCGGGGAACTGGTGCAGCGAATGGCGGGAAGGGCGTAGCGAATGGCACGTGGGGGGAAGAAAATGACCAAGCCGGTAAAAGCCCTGCAACGCCTGTACGACCAGGCGCAGGCCGCTGAGGCGCATGCACCGCTCGTCAACGAGTTCGCAGCCCAGCACATGGACCTGGACCGCAACCTGCGTTTCGTGAAGAACCGCGGCGGCACGACAGTCGATCGCTGGATCGCAAGCGACGACCTGAGCGATCACCAGCAATGCGCGATCCGCCACGTCCAGAACCTCTGGAACGCGCTTGGACCGAGCAGGGGGCTGGTGGCAAATCTGGATCGCACGATCTTCGGGACCATCGGCGACGGCAATCATCGCGAGATCGAGGCCCGAGCCGACCTGAGCCGCTTTCGATCGCAATACGGCAGCAAGTGGTGGGACATCTTCGAGAACGTCTGCCGCTTCGACATGGCGGCGGGTGTCGCCGGCCGATCGGTGAGGCAGGGTGATCGCGCTTCGACTGCCGCGCTGGCGATCGTGCAGATGATCGCGGACATGATCTATTCGAGTGAGAGGTTGAGCTACTGATGATCGAGAACGCATACTGGCAGTTCCCGCCCGAGTTGGTGGCGTATTTTGAGGCTGTATTGACCCGCGAGATACGCAAGGGCGTGGAGCATTACTGCCGCTCACTCAGTATCGATTTCAGTTTTTATGATGAAACTGGCCGCACGCACATCGACGAAATCTCGATCATCGCCCGGATTGATGACGAGGAATGCACTGTCGTGGTTCGAAAGCGCTTGGACGAGATACTCCGCGAAATCGACGATGACGCCGGGGACGCGGCCACCGTCGCCTTCTCTAAAATCGAGGCAACGATTGCGGAGCTGAGAGGGAGAGATGGGACGGACAGCGAGATAGACAAATTGAAACACGATCTCACCTGCTTGAGGGAGATCAATGCCGATTTGCTGGAGGAAAATGAGATGCTGCGCGCCGCAGCCGGCCCCCCCACTTGACATACCCCGCGCCCTATGTCTTATGTCATCGCTAATGAGGCGAATTGCCTCCACGGGCTGTCCATCCGGGCGGCCTTTTTGCGTTTCAGGCGCGCAACACCGTATGGGCTGTGCGTCTGACCCCGCCACCAGCAGCAGCGATTCACGACCTCCCCAGGGTCGCTAGCGCATGAGTGGCGGGG